>ERZ779851.1265-NODE-1265-length-22839-cov-3.761543_pt1 | contig 22839 bp, 19 predicted proteins | sample MGYA00511094_ERZ779851 | MGnify/ENA primary metagenome ERZ779851 (study PRJEB29588, sample SAMEA2155512) | human gut metagenome | biome: human gut; feature: human-associated habitat; material: faeces | place: Denmark | collected 2008/2010 ...
AAGAAATTCAAGATATAACCAGCATTTAGGAAAAGCGGCATGTATTATAGAAGTAGGAGCAACAGGAAATACATTAGAGCAATGCATGACAAGTATGAAATATCTTTCTAAAATTTTTGATGAATATAAAAAATAATAAGCCAGCTCAAACTACTTTTGAGTTGGCTTACAATATGCACATTCAGAATTAGTGCATATATTTAAATTAGAAATAATATCATAAGAGCATTTTCCATCAATTTGATAAATACAATCTAAAGTACAATTGATATTTGTCAAAGATATCACCTCTTACTATTGTAGTATTACCGTATTGAACAAAAATATACACAATTATTTATTTTTATAAAAATTGCAGTAATCTTTTACAGTACATTTTTCACAGTGAGGAGTTCTTGAATCACATGTATTCCTGCCATGCCACATAAATAAGTGATTAATATCTTTTAAAGAATCTTTTGAAAAAATTTTTAATAATATGACAAATATTACATATATAAGCATTCCTAAACCAATTGAAAATAATGTTGCCAACTTATTTTGAATTTTATTTATAATTAATATGTACATCACATATGAGGAAACTGCCATAACCAAACTTGCAATAAAAGGTTTTAATACAAATTTTGTTTTATTTAATTTAAGATTTATATTTTTGTTTAAAATTTTAAATTCAATGAATAAAGCAATTGCATGACATACCACTGTTGAAAAAGCTGCTCCTGCAGTTCCACCTATTATAAATTCACTTGGATTTATTGGTATTAAATATAAATTTAAAATAAATTTAACTATAACCCCTATTCCAAGTGCAATTGCTGGAGTTACCATCTTTCCCAATCCATGTAAAGCACCACTTATAGTTTGTTCCAAAACAATAAAAATTATACTTAAACAACTTATTTGATAAATAAAAGCTCCTGATGTTGCATTTGGAAATAATAGCTCTAAAATCTGCTTTGCAAACAATATCATCATTATCATACATGGCATTCCTATTAAAATAGTTATAAGCATTGAAAATGAAATTCTTTTTCTTGCGGTTTCCATATCTCCAATTGCTTTTGAAGAAGATATAGATGGAACCAAAGCAGTTGCAAAGGCCATATTTAGTGACATTGGCAGTGTAACTAATGTATCTACTTTTCCACTTAAAATTCCATATTGTATTTTTGCCTGTTCTTCTGATAGAAACCTTTTTAATCCTCTTACTACTGTCATTGAATCAATATTTTTATTTATTGTTCCTAAAATTGCTGTCATTGACATTGGTATTGAAACAGATAAAATCTGTTTTATTGTTTTAATTATTCCTGCTTTCTTATTATTCTTTCCCCTTTTAAGTTCCCATGCGATTTCTTTTCTCATTTTAGAATAATATTTATATAAATATAAAAAGCATAAAATTGTAGATAATGTAGTAGCTAAGTTTGCTCCTGCTGCCATAACAGATGTATCTACACCTGTTGTCATTGCTATAAATTCTACTATTATAACAGATAATACTGTTTTGAAAAATTGCTCTAAGGTATGAGAATTTGCTGTAACTTTTAAGTTTTCCCTCCCCATAAAATACCCTTTTATTACACAAGATGTTGATACAAAAAATATGGATGGTGACAAAGCTACTAATGTTAGCTCTGCTTCTGGTATTTGCAATAAGGTATTAGAAATATATTTTGCCCCTAAAAACAATATTGCACTACTGCAAAAGCCTATCAATCCAAAAGTAACAAAAGCAATTTTAAATATTCTATGTGCACCTTTTGTGTCTCCTATTGCAACTTTTTCGGAAACTAATTTAGCTAATGCTCCTGGAATTCCAACTGATGAAATTGTTAAAAATAAAGCATATATTTGAAATCCACTACTATAAATAGCATTTCCTTTATCTCCAAATCCTTCTCTATTTGTTAAATATAATTTATAAATGAGTCCTAGTGCTTTGATTAAAATCTGTGCTATCATCAAAACCAAAACACCTTTCATAAAACTTTCTTTTTTTGTTTTCATTCAATTTTTCCTCTATATTTTTCTTTTTATATACATATACTTTAAAAAGTGTGATTATTACACTTTTATATAAGAAGATTTAAGAGCTATTTTTTCTACATTTTTCGCAAAAAGCCTTGTATTTTTCGCGATTTTATAAGATAATATAGTAGTATAGATATGAAAATGAAAGTGGTGAATTTTTTGAAACTATTTGATAAATTTTTAAAAGTTTTAAAAACTGACAGAAATACATTTGTAACCTATATTTTAACTTTAATTTCTGCTTATATATTAGTAGATAGAATTGTTGAATTGTTGTTTATAATTTTTACAGGTGTAGGTTTTAGTTATTGGGGTCCAATAAAATATTTCTTTGCATTTGCTTGTATGACATTTGCATTTTTCTTTTCAGGAGGATCAAAGTTTGCAAAAGCAGATGTTAATAAATTAAGATTTTTTCATACATTTATAGTTTCATTTTACATTTTAATTGTGTCAGCTGTTGTTCAATGGCTAAACCAAATTGTATGGATAAACCTTTTATCATTACCAAATTACCCTCAATTAGCAAGAGAGTTCTTTTACTTATTTAAACCTGCTTTTACAGCTATAGGGGTATATATTCCTTTAGTTACCTTCTATAAAGTAATAAAATGGTTGATTTTTGGTATTAATGATGTTAAAGATATTCGTGATTCTATTTTCGATTATGGTGGAATTAAGCTTTCATCTGATAAAGAAGCTCATGGAGCATATACTTGCGAAGTTAAAGTTTGTATGGATAGTGAAAGTGGTCAAGATGTATGTATTCCAGAAAAGAAACGTTATGAATCACTATTAGTTGTTGGTGTTTCTGGCTCAGGTAAAACCACAATGATTTATGAGCCAATGCTTGCAAGAGATATTGAAAGAAAATCATTTTTTAAAGAAGTTTCAAAAGAAATGGGATATACAGCATTAAGAACTGGCCTTGCATCTTTAAGTTGCCCATATGATAATGATTATATAAATGAACATTTTTCTTTAGATATGTTAATTCCTAAAGAGGAAAAAATTGATACTTATAAAAGCTATATGAAAAAAATGATAATTTCAAGTTCTGGAGACAAAATTATTTACCGTAATATGGGTATTACTTATATTTCAGCAGAGCATGAATCAGTTGAAAAAATTGCAAAAGTTGCAAACAATTACCATATTCCAGTAAATATAGTTGATCCAAATCGTGCAGATTCACCTGGTTTAAACCCATTTGTTTATAAAGATCCTATAAAAACAGGTTTAGCTGTATCTTCAGTATTAAAAGGATTATTTATTCATAGTAGACCAGATACAGAACTTGCTTTTAGAGAAAATGAAGCAGTTCAAATGATTGAAAATATAGCAATATTGTTAAAAGAAATGTATCCATTAGAACATGATGGTTTACTACCTAACTTAGAAGATATGTTAGATATGCTTACAGATTTCAGTTTAATTGTTGATTTAGTTGATAAAATGAAAGAAATTCCTGAGTTAGCTTCAAAATATCGTATTTTAATTAAATATTTTGAAAATAACTTTTACCCAGATAGCCCTAATTTATTAAATGCTCAACGTTCAACAACAACTGCTTCTGCAGAAATTGATAACTTACTACGTTACCCTGGTGTAAAATCTGTATTATGTAATCGTTCTAACAACCTAGAATATGATAAAATACTATCAGAAGGTCAAGTAACTTTAGTATGTACACGTAGAGGTGATTTAGGAGAAACTGCTCACAAGGCATTTGGTTTATTCTTCTTATTGTTAATGCAACAATCAATACTTGCTAGACCAGGAAATGACAGTACACGTATTCCTCACTTCTTATATATAGATGATTTTCCTGCATATATTTGTAAAGCTACTGAACCAATATATACTTTATACAGAAAATATAATGTTGCAACAGTATTAGATTCTCAAAACTTAACACAATTAAAAGGAGATTTATCTGCTGATGCTAGAGGTGATTATTACAAGAACTTAATTCTTTCAAACACAGTTAATAAAATAATTTTCGGTAATGCGACACCTGAAGATGTTGAATGGTGGGAAACAGCAATGCAAGATAAAAGAGAATGGTCTTGGACTGACAATTATAATAGTGATAAAGTGGAATATGATGCAAAAAAGAGTGGAATTAAATTTAAGTGGCAACCTAACTTTGCTAAAGGCAAGATTATGTCTTTAAAAGGAAAACAAGTTATTTACAAAGTAAAAGACTTAGGTGGAAAAAGTGCTGTTGATAAAGGTAAAGTTGATTTTATGGAATCAAAATATAAAGAAGTACAAAAAACTAAAAACTACAATTTTACCAAATTTGTTAGTGGAATTACTGATACACAATCAGCTGCTAAAAAAGCTTTAAAAACAAAAAAAGGTGATTTTGCAGCAGTTACAGCAAATAATGATAATTATGATATAGACCGTGAATTTAACCCTATTCAAACAGACACATCTGATTCTAAATACTTATTTGATAATGAAAATGCAATTGTAGTAAACTTTAAGAAAAACAAAAAATAATAAATTAAGAGAGGAAAGAATAAAATTCTTTCCTCTCTTTTGGATTATATTAATAATCCACGGTCGGTCGTGTTCTTCTCATGTCTCGTCATCATCATCCTCTTGAAATCCTGTGCCACAGCAAAACGGGCATTCACGCTCTTCAGGTGTTCCTTCATCTACGACACCAGATCCCCAACAGACTTCACAGAGAGCCATAATCAGTTAACCACCTTTCTTAAAATTAAATTCTTACGAATTCTTATATAATATAACATATTTATTCCATACAATCAAATACATCCATATTCTTATATTCCTAATAATTTTACTTCAATGTTTTCCATTCTGTATTTTTTAGTTTCTGGGTCTATTCCGAAATGTACTAATGTCCTTTCTAATGTTTCTTCATTTTGTCTTAAATCTGTTGTGAAATATAGCTTTATATTTGAAATTTCAACTTTGTTCATTACTATAGTTTTAAAGCTTTCTGCCATATGTTTATCATCTTCACATATTATTATCAATTGTGGAATAGTTGTATAACCAGAGTCACCTGTTTGGAAGTTTTCGTAAAAATCTTTGTATAATCTCATTTTGTCAACTAGCTTTTTCTCCCAATCTGGTTCTCTACGTACAACTTCAAATACAAATTCAATTGATTTATTATTTTTTGTTAGTTTTACACTTCCCCCACTTGCTTTAAATACTTTTCCAGCTTGTTTAGCTGTAAAACTTGGCTTTGGAACATATGAATCAAAAGCTTTTACCTTTCTTAAATAAGCAATTAATGTTTGGTTTCCAGCCAATCTTTTCTTTATCATTGCAACTGGTTTTGTATTATCTGTAGGTTGCCATTTACATTCAACACCACGTGAGTTAAGCAAATATTTTCCCATTTTTTCTAAACAATAAATTCTATAAATTCCTTTTCCATCTTCTGAATTGAAATAATATCTTGTTAATATTTTTGTTTTTACCAATTGCTCTAATTTATTATTTAATTTATCTTGAGAGCCTACTTCTATTCCTTTCCATTCTAGCATTTGAAGTAATTGTCTTGAGGTAATAAATTCAAATTCATTTACTAGTTCTAAAATAGAAAAGTGCAAGTCAGTAATATGCCCTATATTTATTCTATGAATAATTTGATTCATTGAAATATAGCCATCTTTACCATCAAATACTTTTACTTCTCCCTCTCTAATTGCAAAAGGCGATATAGTTGCCTTTATTTCATTATCTTCTACCATTTTCTTCTCCCTTCTAATCTTTATTAAAGACTAAAAAATTAGTTATATTAACCATATAATTACCATTACAATTAGTAATAATAATCAGTATTATATTAACACATATTTAAAAATTAGTCAAAAGTTGTTTTACCTCTTTATCAGTTAAATATCTAAATCTTCCTAATTTTAAATCTTTTACATCAATATTTCCTATTTTACTTCTATGTAATGCCAATACTTTTTTGCCTATAGATTCGCACATTCTTCTTACTTGCCTATTTTTACCTTCATGTATTGTAATTTCTATTCTTGAAATGTTTTTTTCTTCATCTATTTTCATTATCCTTACTTGAGCAGGTTTTGTTATATAATCTCCAATGTCTACTCCGCTTCTTAGATTTTCTATTTCAGAATCAGTTATTTTTCCTTTAACTGTTACTTGATATGTTTTATTTATTTCATGTTTTGGATGTGTAATTTGATATATAAAATCTCCATCATTGCTTAATATTAGAGCTCCTGATGTATACATATCTAGCCTTCCAACTGGAACTACTTTTGTTTTTATTGGTTTACCATTTTCTTTTAAAAATTCCATTACAGTTGGTCTGTCAAATTGATCTTTTACAGTTGTTACATAACCAATTGGCTTATTTAATAATATATAAATTTTTTCTGTTTCATTCGATATTAGTTTATTATTAAACTCAATCTTATCCACATCTGTGTTTATTTTTATTCCCAGTTCTGTTACAACTTGTCCATTAACTTTTACTTTTCCTTCTAATATGTATTGCTCTGCTTTTCTTCTTGAGCAAACCCCATGATTAGCTAGAAATTTTTGTAATCTTTCTTCCATTTTCAATTTTTCCTTTATTTTTCAACTCTCTAATCTATTCAAAATATCAACAAAATACTCAGGCAACGAAGCCTCCAAATGCATATGCTCACCAGTAATCGGATGTACAAAATCAAGGCTTTTAGCATGTAGCATTTGCCCTTCTACATTAAATTCATTTTTTCCATTTGAATATGTATAATCTCCTACAACTGGATAACCAATTTCAGATAAGTGTACTCTAATTTGATGTGTTCTTCCTGTTTCTATTGTTACTTGTACATATGTATATTTTTCAAATCTTTTTAATACTTTAAAATGAGTAATTGCTACTTTTCCATTTTTATCAACAGCCATCTTTTTTCTATCTTTTGTGCTTCTGGCTATTGGCATATTAATAGTTGCTTCATTTTCAGGAATAACACCTCGTACAAGTGCTAAATACACTTTTTTTACTTTTCTATTTTTAATTTGTTCACTTAGCTTTATATGTGCCTTATCATTTTTAGCAATTATTAGTAAGCCCGATGTATCTTTGTCAAGCCTGTGTACAATTCCAGGTCTAAGTTCTCCCCCTATTCCAGATAAATTATCTTTGCAATGCGCCATAATAGCATTAACCAATGTGCCATCTGGGTTTCCAACAGCAGGATGCACTACCATCCCCTTTGCTTTATTTACAACTAAAATATCATTGTCCTCATAAATAATATCAAGTGGGATATCTTGTGATTTTAAATTTGTTTCTTTTGGTTCTGGTATATTTATTATTATCTCATCTTTACATTGAACTTTATATGAAGCTTTTTGTGGCTTACTATTTACTAAAACTTGATTTTCATCAATGAGTTTTTGAATCATTGTTCTTGACAATTCTGTATTCTGCTCACTAATATATTTATCTAATCTTTTTCCATCTTGTTGTACAACAAATTTCAAATTTATTCTCCTTTTATTTTGTCAATCTTTCATAAATTACAAAATTATTATCTTGATATAGATTTTTGTAATTACTGTCTTTTGATATAAGCATACTTAATTTTGAATTTCTTCTTACTATTATATGTGTTATATTATATTTTTCAAATGTATCTTCATAATATTTGCTAATATTAGAAGTATTAATATAATCTGAGAAAATATCTCTTCCTTCATATTTTCCATATTTATTTTTTACACCATTAAATTCTGGAGCATACAAATCAGCTCTTGAATCTATAAATACTGGTATTCCTCTATATAACAAGTAACTACCATAATTATATTCATTAAATAAATGTATATTTTCTAAATCAAAATGGCTTAAAATATAGTCTGAAGCTTCTACTGGATATGTGTTTGTATTTACAAATTTATCATTGCTTTTATCTCTATATATTAAAAAGCTTATTAATACAACAAACAAAACAATAAATATTTTTCCTAATAAAGTTGTTGCAATATTTATTATTTTTCCTTCACTATCTTTGTCATATTTTTGTACAAAACTTGCAACCATTTTAGCAAATATAAATCCACATATTATAACAAAAATTGATGACTGCCTTCTTGTCATAAATGTTAATAAAGTAAGCCCTGCTAACATAAAAAAGTCTCTTAGCCTTGCTTTTGTATCTGTAAATATTAAAAACATTAAAAATGTTGCAAATACAACTAACATTGCTGTGTTATTGATTAATGTTAATGGTAAATGTTCACTAATATTTTGTGTTGTATTTCCTTTCATTGTTTTTATTAAATATGTGTATGGTGTTGTTCCTAACGGTGTTAAAAATCCTGTAATAGCACTAATTACCATAATAACTATAAGCCACTTTACTATTGGATCTTTTTTAAAAATTACCTTATATGCTTTGGCTTCTCTTCTCTTTCTTGCTTGTGCTGAATTTTCTTTATCTAGTTGTAAATGTGCTATTCTTTCTTGATATTTTCCAACTTCATCAATTTTACCTTTTTTATTCAATCTCTTTATTTTAAGCTCATTCCACTTTATTGCAAGTAAATAATATAATTGTAAATCTGCAATAGTAGCCAATAGATATTCTGCAACATATGGTAAATACAATACAAAATAAAATGGCCATACAGCACAGTGTAAATTTGCTATTAATATAGGAATTATAAGTAAATAAACAAAGTATCTTTTCTTTTTTGTAGCAATAAATTGCTCAATAAATAAAATAGTTAATGCAAATAGTATAAATGTTACCAATTGTGCTCTTGCAGCAATAAAGTTTTTTAATAAAAACATTGTTATCATTGAAATTACAAACGAAACGACTTGATTTTTACATAATTTATTTGATGTATAATAAAGTACTACTCCTAATATCATTGATAAAATGGCTGTAGCAATATATACTGCACAAAATCCACCTATACTAGTATTTTCTCCTAAATTATAAATCAAATAAGTTCCTACATCATATGCCCAATGTGGATATGTATATGGTAAATTATCATGCCATGAAAATGGGTCTTGCATATCAATTTGTTTTGTTTGAACAATATGTTCACCTATTTTAATTGTGTAATATGTGTCATTTTGAAATGTAATTGGTGTTAATGCAAAACTAAATATCAATATACAAAATATTGCTAATACATTAAATTTCATTTTTTGCTTGTCTGTCATTTTTAATTCTCCTTTTATATATCAAACTCTGCAAATACAGCATTATGGTCAGATGCTCCGTTTGCTTCTATAGTTTCATATTTATTTAATCTAATACCTCTAGAATAAAAAATTGTATCAATACATCCATTTCCTAAATTTGAAAACCAAGTATTTTTTTGGTTTGGTAATTGTTCTAATTGCTTTTTTAATATTTCATATTCTTCATATGTTTCCGACTCTTCAAATGTATATTTGCCTTTTCCAAGTCTTGTAACTCCAACATTAAAGTCTCCGCCCATAATTATTAGTTCACTTGGATCTATTTTTCTTATAATTCTATTTATTTCTTTTGCAGCTAAAATTCTTTCATCTTGGTATGTTGATAAATGTACAGAAAATAAGTTTATTTTTGTGGTTCCAAAAGAAATTCTATTACATAAAATTCCTCTTTGTTCATGATTTATATCTGTAAGTGGCATTAAATAATTGGTTGAGAATGAAATTGGAAATCTACTAATAATTCCATCGCCATAATATCCTTCTTCTAATGTAATATTACTTTCCATTGAGCAATAATATAGACCTATTGCTTTACTAAATTCTCTAATTTGATTTCTTTCACCAGCTCTTTTAGTATACATATCTACTTCTTGTAAAAAAACTATATCTGGATTGTATTTTTTTATTACATCTGCTTGTCTTTGTAGGTCAACTATTCCATCCATACCTTTTCCATGTGCAACATTAAATGTTATAATTTTTAAAATCATTTTACCACCAGCCTTTTATATTTATTCGCATTATATCAAATTTACTATGTATAAACAAGGGTATAGTAATAAAAAACGAGTAATTTGAAATATATTTCAAATTACTCATTTATAACTATCCATTAATTTGTTTTGCTACTTCTTCAGCAAAGTTTTCTTCTCTTTTTTGTAATCCTTCACCTTTTTCAAATCTAGCAAATCTAATAATTTTTGCACCTTTAGATTCAACTAATTTTCCAACTTTTTGATCTGGATCTTTTACGAAATCTTGCTCTACTAAACAAATTTCTCCGTAGAATTTTCCAATTCTTCCTTGTACTATTTTTTCAGCAACTGCTTCTGGTTTTCCTTCATTAACAGCTTGTGCTTTTAAAATTTCCATTTCATGTGCTACTCTGTCAGCTGGAACACTTTCTCTATCTAAGTATTCTGGTTTAGCAGCAGCTATTTGCATACAAATATCTTTTGCTAATGTGCTGTCTCCACCTTCTAATTCAACTAAAACACCAATTTTTCCATCTCCATGGATATAGCTTTCTATTAAACCATTTGATTCAAATCTTTCAAATCTACGAATTGACATATTTTCACCAATTGTAGCAATTTTATTTGTTAATACATCTTTAACTGTTTTATCTGGTTCTACAATTGAAGGTTGTTCTAATAATTCTTCTACTGTAGCTGGATTTTTTTCAGCAACTTGTTTTGCAACATCTGCTACAAAGCTTCTAAATTCTTCATTTTTAGCAACGAAGTCTGTTTCAGCATTAACTTCAACTACAACTCCAACTTTTTTATCATCTGTTACATATGTTGTAACTAAACCTTCTGCTGCAATTCTGTCTGATTTTTTAGCAGCTTTTGCAATTCCTCTTTCACGTAAAAGTTCAATTGCTTTTTCTTCATCTCCATTAGTTTCTGTTAATACTTTTTTGCAGTCCATCATTCCTGCACCTGTTTTTTCTCTTAATTGTTTTACTTGTTCTGCAGTAATCATAAAAAATCCTCCTTCTTTTATTAAAGGATGTACTTTTTATCCTTACTTTTTAAGAATAAGTACATCCTTCTTAAAATAATATTTTATATTATTCTGCTACTTCTTCTGTAGTAGCTTTTTTTCTTGTCTTTTTTGGTTTTTCTACTTCTGCAACTTCTTCTGCTGGAGCTTCTTCAGTAGCAACTACTTCTTCCATATCTGTAGGTTCTGTAGCTTCTTCTACAACTTCTTCAGCAACTTCCATAGATTCACCTTGTTTTCCTTCAATAACTGCATTTGCCATACAATCTGCAATTAATTTAACTGCACGAATAGCATCGTCATTTCCTGGGATTGGGTAATCTAGGTCTTCTGGGTTACAGTTAGTATCTACTAAACCTATTACTGGAATACCTAACTTTTTAGCTTCTAATATTCCTATTCTTTCTTTTTTAGGATCAACTATAAACATAACTCCTGGTAGTTCTGTCATTTCTTTAATTCCACCTAGGTTCTTTTCTAGTTTTTCCATTTCTTTCTTTAATAAAATAACTTCCTTTTTAGGTAATACTTCGAAAGTACCGTCTTCTTGCATTTTTTCAAGTTCTAGTAATCTTCCAATTCTTTTTCTAATTGTTGTGAAGTTTGTTAATGTACCACCTAACCATCTTTGATTTACATAGTACATACCGCATTTTTCTGCAGCTTCTTTAACACATTCTTGTGCTTGTTTTTTAGTTCCAACAAATAGAACTGTTTTTCCTTCTTCAGCTTGTTGTTTTAAAAAGCTGTAAGCTTCATCTAATTTTTTAGATGTTTTTTGTAAGTCGATGATATGGATACCATTTCTAGCTTGGAATATATATTCAGCCATTTTAGGATCCCATCTTCTTGTTTGATGTCCAAAGTGAACACCAGCTTCAAGTAATTGTTTCATTGCAACTACTGCCATTTTTCTTTCCTCCTTTTAGTTTTTCCTCCATACTGCTTCAATCATATAAAAAGACTTGTATATACAAGCACTCTTTTTACACTAACAATATGTGTGTATTTTTCAACGTATATTATTATATCAAAAAAGTGTTGCGATTGCAACACTTTTTAAGTATTTTTTATTATAAATTATTCTATACCATTAAGGTTTCTTAATTTTCTTCCAATTATAATTGTTACAATAAGAACAACTAAAATTATAAAAACTATAGAATCTGAAATTCCTGTTTTAGGTAAGTTAGAACCTTCTGCTCCACCATCTCTATTTTGTGGCTGTTGATTTGTCTGGTTTGCTTGATTATTTGTGTTTTCATTTCCACCTGCTTGGTTATTTTGATTATTTTGATTATTTTGTTCATTGTTATTAATTGTTTCAATATAACTAATAGTTGCTGAATCAATCATCCAATCAAATCCGTAAATTTCGCCTTTACCAATTACAACTGTCTTAGTATCTTCAGCTCCTGAAACTACAACATCTTTTGTATTAACTGTTATTTCTTTATCTGTGTCATTATATATGTACTTTTCAAATTGATATTGCAATTTATCTCCATTTTTATATTTGCTCAAATAAATAATTTCTTCTTGTTTTATTAATTTTAGCAACTCACTTGTTGTAAGTTCTTTATACATAATCTTAAATGAATCTCCTGAATTATATTCATTTGACGACATTGATGCTGCAGAACTTGCAATTTTTTTCCCCATGTATATTTTATTTTCATAACTATCATCATTTTTTTGTTTAATATAAACCAAGCAATTTTTTGATGTATCATTTTCTATTTCAGGAAATTGAGTAGCAGTATCTGCTGTATATTTGTAAATAGTACCTTGAGTAAGCTCAGATATTTTTACCTTATCAGTCCATGTATTATCTTTAATAGTTTTTCCGTACTCAATATCAAATAACTGCTGTATAGTTTCATCAGTTGCATTTTCAATTACTGCTCCTGTTTTATAATTTACAACTTTACAGTCATATACATTTTGGTCATTTTCTGTATATGTTACTCTTAAACGAACGTCACTTTTATATTTATATAAATTTGATGGTAAATTATATTTTTTTGCACTAACTAATAATGATATAGTTTTCCCGTTTTTCTCTTCACTGCATCCATATGTAACCTCATCTAAATTAACAGAATTTGAACTTATTTCAAAATCATTTGTTATCCTTTGAGTATCTGCATAACAAGTAGAGCTCATTATAAATGTAATTACAAATATTATAATTGCCATACATATTTTATATGCTTTGTTACTATTCATATAATCCCCTCACATTAATCATCTCTTCATATTCCATTTAATTATTACACAAGTTTTCATAATATTCAAGTATTTTTTTTGATTTACCATTTTTTACTTTATAACTATTTTTTTATTTTTTTGTAGTTTTTTGTCAAAGTATGTGTTATAATGTTTTTGTCACAAATGAATGGAGGTAATTGTTATGAATTTTAATAGATGTAGTCGTTGTGGAGGTTTTTTTATGTCAGAGGGAAATACTTGCCCTAGTTGCCTTCAAAAAGATCAATTAGAAATGAGTAGATTAGAAAATTTTATTATGGAAAATTCAAATACTAATCTTAATTTAGAAGATATAGCTTCAAATACTGGTATTTCAAATAAAAATTTAAATCGCTTTTTATCACAAGAGCAATTTAGTAATTTTGTAAATAAAACGATATCTTTATAATATCAATGTAGGCAAAAAAATTTGGCACGTTTTTTATTTAAAAACGTGTCAATTTTTTTCATATTAACTTTTTTTACACTATTTTTAAAATATCTTGCTTCTTTTCCACAATTTCATCAACAATTGTGTATGCATTTAATATATCTTGAGAAATTTCTTGTCCTAATTTTTCATCATTAGCATAAACAAAAGCTATGTTTTCTCCTTTTTCAACTTTGTTTCCTGTTTTCTTTTCTAATATAATTCCAACTGAAAAATCTATATTGTCTTCTTTTTTCTTTCTACCAGCGCCTAAATTCATTGATGCTTTGCCTATTTCTTGTGCATCTAAGCTTTTCACATATCCGCTTCTATCTGCTATAACAGGAATTACATATTTAGCCTTTTCAAACTTTTCTGTGTTTTCTAAGTAACTAATATCTCCGCCCTGTTTTTGTATCCATTGTTCTAATTTTGCAAAAGCTTTTCCGTTTTGAATTTGCTCCAACATTTTTTGTTTGTTATCTTCTATATCTTCACCTTTATCAGCAAGTTTTATCATATATGCGCCAAGTGTTAATATTACTTCTTTTACATCTGGTTGCATATTCCCTTTTAAAAACTCTATTGCCTCAATTACTTCTAATGAATTTCCTATTGCCTTTCCTAAAGGCTCATTCATATTTGTAATTACACATGTGGTTTCTTTTTTAGCTAATTCTCCAATTTTTTTCATGGTTTCAGCAAGCTTAGTAGCAGTTTCAATATTTTTCATAAAAGCTCCGCTTCCACATGTAACATCAAGCACTATTTTATTTGCTCCTGCAGCTATCTTTTTGCTCATTATACTAGAAGCAATAAGCGGTATACTTTCAGTTGTTGATGTAGTATCTCTTAATGCATATAATTTTTTATCTGCTGGTGCTAAGTTTAGTGTTTGCCCCATAAGTGCAATTCCTATATCTTTTACATTTTTAATAAATTGCTCTATCGTAAGACTAGTGTTATAACCTGGTATAGCCTCAAGCTTATCAATTGTTCCCCCTGTATAGCCTAGCCCTCTTCCAGACATTTTAGCTACTGGAATACCAAGTGATGCAATTATTGGAGCTAAAATAAGTGTTACTTTATCTCCTATTCCACCTGTACTATGTTTATCAACAACTGTTCCTAATTCTGATAAATCTAAAATATCACCCGAATGTGCCATTGCTAAAGTTAAGTCTGTTGTTTCTTCTTCATCCATTCCATTTAAATAAATTGCCATTGCTAATGCTGATGCTTGATAATCTGCAATATTCCCGTTTGTATAATTCTCAACAAAATACTCAATTTCTTGTTTATTTAACTTTTGTTTATCTCTCTTTTTAGCTATAATTTCTAAAATATTCATTTTAATTTCATCCTTTTTACAATAAATTAAATAAAGTTTTTTATAAAACTCTCTCTGTGTAAAGCACAAGGTCCATACTCTTTTAATGCTTTAATATGCTCCGCTGTTCCATATCCCTTATGTTTTGCAAAACCATATTGAGGGTATATTTCATCCCATTGTCTCATTATTCTATCTCTTGTTACCTTTGCAATTATTGAGGCACAAGCTATTGAATAACTTATTGCATCTCCATGTATTATTGATTTATATGGTATTCCATCTGTATCAATTTTAGTCAATGCATCAACTAAAATTGCGTCTGGCTTTATAATACCTAATTCTGATTTTTCAGCTAATTTACTTTCCATATCTTTTATTGCTTCTGTCAATCCTTTTTTTGTTGCTTGTAAAATATTTATTTCATCAATTTCTTGTTGACTAATAATTCCTATTCCATAGCTAATAGCTTCACTTGTTATTTTTTCATATAACATTTCTCTTTTTTTCTCTGATATTTTTTTAGAATCATTAACTCCTTCTATCATAGAATCTCTTGGCATTAAACTACAAGCAACTACAACTGGCCCAGCTAGTGGCCCTCTTCCTGCTTCATCTATTCCTGCAATAGCTTTTAACCCTTTTTCATTATATAATTCTTCTTCAACTTTTTTTAAATTTGTTAGTCTTTCTAGTTCTTTTTCCTTCATTTTAGTATTCCTTTTTATTGTTCTAATTTTAATTCCTCAATATTATTTACATCATAGTAGCTATTTCCATCAATATTTTCTACACCTTTTGTGTAATATACATTTCCATCTGTATACTCCACAATATAGTATGAATTTGGCTCTAATTTTACTTTTGTCAATTCAAGATTATTTAGGTCATCTTGATTTAATACATAATATTTTTTTTCTTTTTCTTTTGTATCAATTGAATTTTTTTCTAAAAACTCTTTAATAGTTTCATTTTCTTTCATTTCTGAAATTTTAGTTCCAACTAAAACTTCTTCCTTTTTTTCTAGTATATAATCTGCTGAAAGTTTTCTAACTTTTGCCTGAACTAATAACATATCTGTTTTCAAGTCTTCTAGTTGCTCCTTTTGTGTTTGAATTCTAATAAAATATATAACTCCAAAAACTATAAATGCAATTAGTAAAACTAAAACTATTGTACTTAATAATGTTAATCCATTTTGTTTTTTCATTTTAATTCTCCCATGATTTTATTTTTTAGATAGTTTTGTGGAGCACACTGTGCTCCGTTACAATTTTTCATAAACTACTTAACACTATCATTTTATTTATATATGTATTATATAGGTATTATTGTTTTTTTTCAAGTAAAATTTATTGCCTTTTATTTTGTTTTGTAGTATTATTAACATAGTTATTACAAATGAATTTTAAGGAGAGATACATGTTTGAAAATAAGTTTGACTTTTACAGTCCAATTAATTTAAAATCTTATAATTTAGATCAAATTATTCGTTATCAATTAGATGTTCTAGGTAAACTAGACCCATTTACTAAAAGGCATAGTGAAAATGTTGCCAATTTATGTTGTAGACTTTGTGAATATTTAAGATGTAAAAAATCATTTATTGTTCACTGTACAATCGGCGGATATTTACATGATGTTGGTAAAATGTTTATACCACCTGAAATTTTAAATAAACCAGATAGATTAACAGATGAAGAATTTGAAGTTATGAAAACACATACCACACTTGGTTATAATTTGTGTATGAGTGATGTTAAGCTTCGTCCATATGCTTTATTTCCTTTGGATCATCATGAAGCATTAGATGGTACAGGCTACCCTAATGGTCTTAAGAAAAAAGACATTCCTTATGGTGCTCAAATTGTTCGTGTTGCAGATGAATATGATGCAATTGTTACTAAAAGGCAGTATACAACACACGTTAATATTTCAGCTACTTTAAAAGATTTAGTAAAAGATGCTCAACCTGACCCTAGGTTTGTTGCATTAGATCAATTAAGTTCTAAAGAAAAAACTGGCAAAATAAATGGCGCTATTTTAAAGCAATTATTTAAAGTAGTTATTGATGATACACTATATGAAATTAGTGGTGTTATGGATTATGTTGAATACTTAAAAAATCAAATTAAACGTTTAGAATTAATTGAAAATTATCAAAAAAAAGCTGATGCTTCTCATAATGAGAAAACCAAAAATTATTATCATGAAGGAATGACACTTTTGTTTCAACAAGGTGAATGCATGGATAATTACAAACAAATCTTGGACGAATATAGAGAAGCTCTTAAAAGTAAAAATCATTTAATCGAACAATTATATGATGAAATCAAAATTATTAAAAAATTAAGAATTTAATTTGGAGGACTAATGAAAAGACCTATTAATATGTCCCAAAAAATAAAAAGAACTAGAACTACTATATATGTTCTTATGCTTTTACTTGTTATTCGTTTGGCATATTTACAATTTGTTAAGGGCTCTGACCTGAAAAAGCAAATGTATAATCAATTAATAACAAGCCGTACAATTAGCCCCAAAAGGGGAACAATATATGACTCTACTAGAAAAGCTTTAGCAATAAGCGCTGATGTTGATACAATTAGTATAGTTCCAACATCTATTGTAGTTTTAGATTCTGACAAAAAAATTGATGAAAGTAAAACAAAAATTCTAAAAGAAAATTTTTCAAAAACTCTTTCTGAGATTTTTGAATTAGACTATGAAGAAACTTTGGCAAAAGTTTCTAGTGATTCAGATTATATTACAATAGCTAGAAAAGTCGAAAAAGATAAAGTTGATAAACTACAAGAATGGATGAAAAAAGAAGAATTTTATTCTGGAATAAATATTAGTGAAGATACCAAGAGATATTACCCATATGATAATTTAGCATCATCTTTAATCGGATTTTGTGGTACAGATAATGATGGACTAGAAGGTTTAGAAAAAGCATGGAATGATGTTTTAACTGGAACTCCTGGTAGAGTTACAACTGCACAAGATGCTATTCAAGAATTTATACCTGATGATAATCAAACTTATATTCCAGCTGAAAATGGTAGTGATATAACATTATCTATTGACGCAAATATTCAAAGTATTGTTGAAAAATATTTAAAACAATCTTGTATTGATAACAAATGTACTCGTGGTGGTAATGTAATTGCAATGGATCCAAATACTGGAGATATTTTGGCAATGGCTACATATCCTGATTACAATTTAAATACACCTTTTGAAATGCCAAGTTCTGTAACTGAAAAAGATTGGAAAAAAATGAGCTCAGATGAGCAATACAATACTATATATAAATTATTCCGTAATCGTGCTATTTCAGATCCATATGAACCTGGTTCTGTTTTTAAAATAATTACAGCTTCAATTGCATTAGAAGAAAATTTAGCAGAGCCAGATAAAGCTGATGTTTATTATTGTAAAGGTTCCCAAACAGTATATGGTACTACAATAAATTGTGCATATAGAATTAAGCATGGACATGAAAGTTTACGTGAAGCATTTAATGTTTCTTGTAACCCTGCATTTATACAAATTAGTGAAAAAATAGGTGCAAATACAAGTTATAAATATTATGATGCATATGGATTTTTTGAAAAAACAGGGATAAATACAATTGGAGAATCTAACTCAATATTTTGGGACTTAAAAAATGTTGGACCAGTCGAACTTGCTACAATGTCGTTTGGTCAAAGATTTAAAATTACACCTCTTCAAATGATAACTGCAGTTTGTGCAGTGGCAAATGACGGGGTATTAATGAAACCAAGGTTAGTAAAAGAAGTTAAAAATTCAGATACAGGTGCAATTACAACTATTGATGCAACTGCCGTTAGACAAGTTATTTCTAAAACAACAGCTTCTACAATGATGAATATGTTGGAAACTGTTGTAACTGATGGCTCTGGCAAATATGCAAAAATTAAAGGTTATTCTATTGCTGGTAAAACAGGTACATCTGAACCAGATTATGGTACAAATGAGGGTTATACTGCTTCATTTATTGCTATTAGCCCTACTGAAAACCCTGAAATCGTGTTATTAGTTACTCTTTATGACCCACAAGGTCCTAAAGGTTATAGTGGAAATACTGTTGCAGCTCCTGTTGCTGCTCAAATGTTAAAAGAAATTTTACCATATATGCAAATATCTGCAGATAATTCAGGAAATAGCAATTCTACAAAAACAATTAGTATTCCTAATGTTGTAAATAAAACAGTTGCAGAAGCAGAAAAAATATTAAAAAATACTGGTTTTACAGTAAGTACTAATGCTAACTCAACAGATATTGTTACAGAGCAATACCCTACTAAAGGTTATGAATTAGTAAAAGATTCTATTGTTAAATTATATACTAAAACTGAAAATACACGTGTATCTAAGCAAGTTCCTGATTTAACAGGCAAGTCACTATCACAAGTAAAATCAATGCTTAAGGAGCTTAATTTAAATTACAGTATTACTGGTTCAGGAGTTGTTGTTAGCCAAGATCCAATCGCTACAACATCTGTTGAGGAAGGTTCAATAATTAAAGTAACATTAGGTAAGTAAAGACATTTGATTTACATCTTAACTCATCAAAACTTAATAATAATGTATAAAAATAACTGAGATATTATAAATATCTCAGTTATTTTCTTTAACTTTGGTCTCAACCATTTTTATATCTTTTTCATCAACTTTTTTGTCTCTGTTTACATCTGCTCTAAAACAAAGATTTGCATGATCTTCAAAGTAATTTGCATAGCTAACAGATACACCGTTGTGTCGCAACCCAATCATTAAGATCAACCGTTCCCGAAGCATTTACATCATATTTTTCTCCACTATAATCTATTTTTACACCATCAGTTGCAGCTTCTGCACCTACTTCTTTTATATTAGATTTACTATATTCTTCATCGCTATTAATAAAATATCCATATTTCTTTTTGTATGATAATCCATCATATGGTGCATACCCAGAATCTGATATATCAAACATATAATTATCTTTGTATTTATACCATGTATCTGTTGAATCAGTATATACACATATTAGTTTTTTCCCAGTAGTTTTTTCACCATTCTCATTGATTTTATCTTCTGTGTATTGACTCACTTCTACCTTAACCCAAAGATCTGAAAACTTCTCTATTGATTCTTGATCATCCTTTTCAGCCTTTCGCCATTTTTCACCAACTTCTTGTGCTCGTTTTATTATTCCATTATCACCTAATACTGCACTTATTGATATTGATGCTAATATTAGCAAAATAATAATCGTAATTATTAATGCAATTAAAGTTATTCCATTTTCCTTTGTATTTTTCATAGATTTCTCCTCCTAAGTTTTATCTAAAAACATTATACGTCAACATAAAAATATAGTCAAGTAAAAAAAAGAAACTTTGGAATATAATTCCAAAATTTCTTTATATTAATTTTGCTCATTAAATATTTCGTCAAATTCTTCTCCATCAATTTTTTCTTTTTCAAGAAGTACATTTGCTACTCTAGTTAATTTGTCCATATTAGCTTTTAATAGTTCTTCTGCTTTTTTATAAGCAAAATCTATAATGCTTTTTACTTCTTCATCAATTAAGCTTGCTGTTTCTTCAGAATATTCTTTTGCTTGTGCAAAATCTCTTCCTAAAAATACTTCTTCTTGATTTTGTCCTAAGGTTATAGTGCCAACTCTTTCACTCATTCCATATTTTGTAACCATATTTCTTGCAATCTTCGTTGCACGTTCTATATCATTACTTGCTCCTGTTGATATATCGTCTAATACCAATTTTTCTGATACTCTTCCACCTAATAGTGAAACTATATTTTCTATCATTTCTGTTCTAGACATAAAAGACTTATCTTCTGTTGGTCTATACATAGTATATCCTCCAGCCATTCCTCTTGGAACAATAGAAATTTCATGTACGGCATCTTGAGTTGGTAAGAATCTACTTACTACTGCATGACCTGCTTCATGGTATGCCACTAATTTCTTTTCTTTTTCACTTCTTACTCTTGTTGTTTTTTCTGGTCCCATTGTAACTTTTACCATTGCATCTTCTATTTCTCTTTCACTTATTTGTTTTAAGTTTCTACGAGCTGCAAGTAAAGCTGCTTCGTTTAAAACATTTTCTAAGTCTGCGCCAGAGAATCCTGCTGTATTTTTTGCAATTATTCTTAAATCTACATCGTCTGCTAATTTTTTCTTTCTTGAATGAACTTCTAGTATTTGTTCTCTTGCTTTTACATCTGGAAGTCCAACTACTATTTGTCTGTCAAATCTTCCTGGTCTTAATAGAGCTTTATCTAGTACGTCTGGTCTATTTGTTGCAGCTAATACTATTACACCTTCATTTGCAGCAAATCCATCCATTTCTACTAATAATTGATTTAATGTTTGATTATTTTCACTTTCAGAACCTGTTTGAGTAGTTCTCCTTGAGCCTATTGCATCAATTTCATCTATAAATACTATACAAGGAGCCATCTTCTTTGCTTTTTCAAATAGTTTTCTTACTCTTGATGCTCCAAGACCTGCAAACATTTCTATAAATTCTGATCCACTCATTGATATAAATGGCACATTTGCTTCTCCCGCAATTGCTTTTGCAATTAAAGTCTTTCCTGTTCCAGGTTTACCACATAATAATACTCCTCTTGGAACTTTTGCTCCCATTTCATAAAATTTCTTAGGATGTTTTAAAAAGTCAACTATTTCTATCATTTCTTGTTTTTCTTCTTCTAGACCCGCAACATCTTTAAACTTTATTTTTGTATTTTTAGTGTCTGCATCATATACTTTTCCTTTTTCGCCAAGTCCTTGCATTTTAAAAATTAGTACGAACAATATTACTAACATTATCGTTGGCAATAATGAAAATAATGTTTTTCCAATTGTTATAAATGCATTTGGTTGTTTTTGTATCAATTCTATATTATTTCCATTTTCAACTTTGTCTTGTATTAACTCCACAAAAGGTTGTGTGCTTGGAACAATTGATTTTTTTTCTTCTTCAACACTTTTTAATTTGACTTTTATAGTTGTACTTCCAACCGTCATCTCAATTTTTTCTATATTACCATCATTTATTTCTTTTATTAATTCTGTGTATGCAATTTCATTATCTTTCTCTTTTGTTTTCTCATTTACCATAAAAACTGTTAAAATTGCCAATAATATACATAGAACAATAATTCCTAATATTATATAATATTTCTGTTTTTTATTGTTTTCTTCTTTGTTTTTAGAACTCATATCTATTAATACTCCCTTCTAGTTTAGTCATTATCTATTTCTGGTTTTTGGATTTGCTTACTTTTTTCTTCATCATTATTATCTTTATGTCCATTATTATTGCTGTCTTTGCCATCATTTTCTTTACTTTCAGTATTTTCACCATTTGTCTTATATTCTTCTCTTATTTTTTGTTGTTCTTCTAGAATTTTATTTAACTCAAGCTGCTTTTTTATAAAGTCTGCTTTTATCATCAAAATCCCTGTTATTATATACACATATGATATTGCACTATACATAACTTGAAAATACTCAATATTAAATCCTGTATACAAATTTACTATTATATAAATAAGATTTAAAATAGTTGGAAGTGTTAGTGCATGTAACGCCATATTTAATACAGATTTATATTTTAGAGGAATTCTTAATAAAATAGATGTTATTCTTCCCAATAAAGCTAACATTATAACATACATCATAATTGTTATAAAATACATTATAAACATGCAAATATAAAAAATTATAAAGAACATTATATAAAATATTATCATTTGATTTTCATTTAATTTTTTTAA
>ERZ779851.1271-NODE-1271-length-22792-cov-23.609931_pt1 | contig 22792 bp, 18 predicted proteins | sample MGYA00511094_ERZ779851 | MGnify/ENA primary metagenome ERZ779851 (study PRJEB29588, sample SAMEA2155512) | human gut metagenome | biome: human gut; feature: human-associated habitat; material: faeces | place: Denmark | collected 2008/2010 ...
CTAACCGCAGTGCAAGAAAGATCCCTCGGCTGCGCTCGGGATGACGATACGGGAAAGGGATACCGCCAAAAGTTTGAAAGCAGGGGTGAATAGCCAGGGACTACTGACTGGTGACTAAGGATTAGCGACTGGTGACTCTCTTGTATTGTCATTTCGAGCGAAGCGAGAAATCTTCTTTGCAGAGCGATAAATGAAGGATGTGAGAAAGCAGAAATACGAGGCACCAAGGCGTCGTTTCCCTGCCGGTGCCAATGTGACAGTAACCGCAGTGCAAGAAAGATCCCTCGGCTGCGCTTTCGATGACGATACGGGAAATGGGGAATCCAAGTTTAAAAACGGGGATGAGGAACCTCGAGTGACTGGTAACGAGGAGACTAGGAGACTAGAAGACATCAGACTCCCGTATCGTCATTTCGAGCGAAGCGAGAAATCTTTTTTGCAGAGCGATAAATGAAGGATGTGAGAAAGCAGAAATACGAAGCACCAAGGCGTCGTTTCCCTGGCAGTGCCAATGTGACAGTGACCGCAGTGCAAGAAAGATCCCTCGGCTACGCTCGGGATGACGATACGAGAACATCATAGTCTAAAAATTGCGGCGAAGCCGCCACCTTCACTCCTCACTCCTCACTCGAGCAGAGCTTCCATCCAGAATCAAGGGGCGCCCCGCCCACGTAATGCTATTAAGTTAAGTGGCAGAACGTTCTTGGCTCCCCATCGGGGGAGCTGCCCGAAGGGCTGAGGGGGCTACGTAGCGGTATTGCATGAAAGTGTTGGAATATCGATAGCGTCGGACTATTCAACATAGCACGCTATACCGCTGGCATGCCCCTATTGCCTTCGGCACTTCCCCCGAAGGGGGAAGCAAGACGTTACGTAACTAACGATTTCCTTAACTTAATAGCATAACCCCGCCCCGTTCCCACAAAAAACTCCCTACTGCGCGCACCCTCTCTCTCATGCTATAATAAAGCAATATATAGGAGGATACTATGCTGACAGTTTATATAGCTTTATTCGTGACCGTGCTGGACCAGCTGGTGAAATGGATCGTCCAGCAGCACATGGTCTGGGGAGAATCGATCCCGCTCATTTCCGGGGTATTTCATCTGACCTACATCATCAATCCCGGTGCGGCCTTCGGCATTCTGGCGTATCAGAGGTGGTTTTTCCTTGCGATCGTCATCCTGCTCTTTGGTGCATTCTTCTTTTTCCGGAAGCGTATCCCGAAAGAGCCCCGCTATTTTTCCGCCGCGATCGGTATGCTGCTCGGAGGGGCTTTGGGAAATGCCATCGACCGTGTGCGTATCAGCGGTGTCGTGGACTTCTTCGACTTCCGCATCTGGCCGATCTTCAATGTGGCAGACATTTTCATCTGTGTCGGTGTGGCACTGATCGTATTTTATTTTTGGAGACATGAAGCATGAGTGAGAAAATTTACGTTGTGACCGAGCAAGAAGCAGGACAGCGTCTTGACCAGTTCCTGAAAGAGGCCTCCGGGCTCACCCGTTCTGAAGTGCAGAAATGGATCAAAGACGGCCGTGCGCTGCTCGCAGATGGCAAGATGATCCGCCCGAATTACCATGTGCAGACAGGCGATCAGATCTCTTTCTCCTGGGAAGAGAAGAAGGAGCTCGCGCTCATTCCGCAGGATATACCGCTTGATATCCTCTACGAAGATGAACACATGCTGGTCATCAATAAAGCGCGCGGCATGGTCGTGCATCCCGGTTCGGGCAATCCGGATGGCACACTGGTGAATGCACTCCTCTTCCATGTCGGCCCTTCGCTTTTTGAGGCCTGCGAGGATCCCATACGTCCGGGCATTGTACACCGCCTTGACAAGGATACCTCGGGCGTCATGGTCGTCGCGAAGTCGAAGGAAGCCTTCCCTGTGCTGAAGGAAGAGATCGCGACGCATGAAGCGGAGCGTCACTACGTCGCCCTCGTCCATGGGCAGATGGAAGGAAATACGGGCGTCATCCGCTTCCCCTTGGGGCGCAGTACGAAGGATCGCATGAAATGGGACGTACAGCCTAAGACCGGCAAGCATGCTGTCACCCATTTCCGTGTACTTGAATTCATGCCGCATTACTCTTGGATCGAGTGCAAGCTGGAAACCGGACGTACCCACCAGATCCGCGTCCACATGGCACACATTCGCCATCCCGTCGTGAATGACCCGCTCTATGGCTGGAAGAAAGACCATTTCCCCATCGAAGGGCAGGCACTCCATTCATGGACACTCGACATTCGCCACCCTGTGACGGGCAAGGCTCTGCACTTCGAAGCGCCGATCCCTGCTGATCTTGCACTCTGCCTTCAGATGGCAAGAAAAGGGGAAATGTAAAGCGCGTGTTTCTCGGGAGGGAGTCTTGTATTTATCAATCCCTAGCTACTTAAGTTTGAAAGTAGGGATGAGTGGCTAGGGATTGGGGATTAGGAGTGACTAGTGACTGGTGACTGGTGACTTAAATGCCACTTTCGAGCATCGCCCTATTTATACTCCGCGGCGCTTCTATGTTTTTATGCGCCGCACCACCATTTCTAATTTCTCATTCAAGCGCAGCTTTCAAACGGAATCAAAGGGCAGCACGTCCAAGGGGCTAACCCAGTCCCCAGTCCCTAGTCACTAGTTCCCCGAAAGCCGAAAGGAGAATTTCCATGATCACACGTACCATATCTGTTCCGGGATTTCGCATTGGCACGGCGCAAGACCGTGTGGGTCTTACGGGTGTGACCGTCATTTTGGCGCCTGAAGGGGGTGCGACCGCGGGGGTCGATGTACGCGGCTGCGCACCGGGGACGCGGGAGACGGATCTTCTCTCTCCGGAGAAAACGGTGCAGCAGATCCACGCCGTGGTCCTTTCCGGCGGCTCTGCCTTTGGCCTTGAAGCCGACAGCGGCGTCATGAATGCTCTCGCAGAAGACGGTGCCGGATTTCCCGTAGGGCCGGTGTCTGTGCCGATCGTCTGCGGCGCGGTGCTCTTCGACCTTTTGATCGGCGATCCGAAAGCCCATCCCGATCTTGCCATGGGATACGAGGCGGCGAAGCGGGCGGATGTGACATTTCCCGTCGGCTGCTACGGCGCAGGGACAGGTGCGACGGTCGGCAAGCTCAAGGGCGCAGAGCATGCCATGAAGAGTGGTGCCGGCTATGCTGAGATCTCCCTCGAAAGCGGACTCTGTGTCGGGGCCTACATGGCTGTCAATGCGTGCGGCGAAGTGTACGACAAAGAGACCACGCTCGCCGGTATTCTTTCCGATGATGAGAAAACCATCCTTTCTTCGCACGACTTCATGCTCAAAGGATTTGAACGTATCCTTGGCGGCAATACTTCCATCGGCTGCGTCGTAACGAATGCGAAGCTCACCAAGGCGGAATGCAAGGCGGTGAGCGGTATGGCACACGATGGCTTCGCCAGATCCATCCGCCCCGTCCACACCACGATGGATGGGGATACCGTCTTCACCATGGCATCAGGAGAGATCGCCGCGCCTGTCGATACGGTGGGCTATCTTGCAGAAGAAGCCATCCGCCTTGCTGTCCTTGATGCGGTCAAGAGCGCGGAATCCATGGGCGCTCGCCTTGCGTATGCGGATATCACGCGCGGGGAGTAGAGCGTGCGCCTTAAGGAAACACTGATTAAATCTGACAACGATTTAATCAGCGTTAGCCCGTGGGGCGGGGCGCCCTTTGATTGCGTTTGAAAGCCTCGCTTGAATTAGAAATGAGAAATGCGAAATGGTGGTGCGGCGCATAAGACTATAGAAGCGCCGCGGAGTATAAATAATGGCAATGCCCGAAGATGGTATTTAGTCACCAGTCACTAGTCACCAGTTACTTGCGGCTCCTCATCCCTAGTCCCTCATCCCTGCTTTCAAACTTCCTTATTTCCCCAAAGGCGGTCAAATTGACATTTTCCTTCTTATCGCATACAATAGATAAGTACCTTTGGGGATGTACCGGTTTCGACAGGAGATTCTGGGACATAAACAGCGAGTCGGGATCCCACCTGCCCGTTAAACGGTGGAAAAACCTAAACGCAAAACGTGATTTTGCTTTAGCAGCCTAATCTGCTAATGTCCCCTGCAGTTTTCCTATGACCGCAGGCTGACATCAACCAATAGGATAGAGCGGAAGGATGCTTGGGACTTTCGTTTCGAAACCAATTCCAAGATCGGCAAAGGCAGTTTGTTCCTGTACGATACTTTGCTTAAATCTTAAAACAGTGAACTGCACTCGGAGAGGTTTATGGGACAGGCTTTTTGGACAGGGGTTCGACTCCCCTCATCTCCACCAGCAAGTGATAGAATCGCAGCGATGCGATTCTTTTTTTTCTTTATATGGGAAGAATGGATGAAGAGGGGGATTTGGAGCGCAAATAAGAAGCGAGAAGTAAAGGCGTTTCTACATACGAAGAAGCGGAGGCAAGACGCGCACGGATGAAGGCAGGGGACGATCAGGCGAATGGGTCAGGCCCGATCTTGGGATCAGCCATCCTTTTCTGTATTGACACTCATCGATATTCATGGTATGATATGAATAGAGAAAATTCGATATTACAAAAGGAGGTACAGACCATGATCCAGATGATTACAGGCACAGAAAATTTCGACAAGGCGCTGGAAAAGGGCGATATGATCGCCGGCTTCAGCGCACCATGGTGCGGTTACTGCCGCCGCCTGCAGCCGATGATCGTGAAGCTGTCGGAGGAGATCGACATCCCGATCTACGGCGTGAATATTGATGAGGATGAAGCACTGGCAGAGCGCTATCACATCGAGACGATCCCGGATATCGTGTATTTCAAGGACGGCAAGCCGGTGGACAGCATCATCGGCTATGGTAATGTAGGGTATCCAGAGCTCAAGGCGTTCGTGGAGAAGAATCGGTGATAGCGGCTCTATAATAGATATCAGCTATAATGAGCGGCGCAGGCGAGCGCAGAGAGTCGGGCTATGAATGAAAGCTCTGCTCGCATGAGGAATGAAGGCAGTGGCTTTCTACCATCTTCTAAAAAAAGGCGGCGAAGCCGCCACCTGAACCCTGAACCCTGAACCAAATGAAAGCAAAGTAAAAAGGAGCTGTGAAGAAATGAATCCTCATTTCTTCACAGCCCCTTTTTATTTTTCTTCCTCTTTTCTAAGGCTGCGTGGTAAAATAAAAAGAAAATTCAGAAATGAGGAGACACCATGAGAGAGGACGAGGCGGATTCCCTGGTGAGGCTGGGGAAGGACTATCTTCATATACGAAATTACGATAAAGCGATGGAGTATCTGGGGCATGCCGTGATGCTGGGCAAAACGAATGCGGCGCAGGATCTCTATGCGCTCGGCAAGCATTTCCTGGCAGAGAAAAACTACAAGAAGGCAGAGGAGGCTTTCCAAATGCTGGCAGATCGCGGGCATGGGGAAAGCTGTCTCATACTTGGAGAGATGTGTGAGAAGGGTCTTGGCCGCCAGCGGGATTATCAGGCGGCCTTTGGCTTCTATAGCGAAAGCTTCCAGCAGGGAGTCGACCGGGGGGCATACCGGGCAGGGATGCTCATGCGTGAGGATGCGCTTCGGGTGACCGAGGTGCGAGACATCGCACTCACATGGCTGGAAGAGGCGATCAAGGCGGGGATCTATGAAGCATATGCGGCGGTCGGGGATCTTTACAGCGAGCATTTCACGGCGGGCTCGACGCCGCGAGATGATCAGGAGGCATTTTCCTGGTACATGAAGGGGGCGATGTGCGGCGATGCGCTGTGTCTCTTTCGCGTGGCGGTGTGCTTCGCCGAGGGCTATGGGACGAAGCCGGATATCCCGCGTGCGCTTCGCCTCTATCGGCAGGCGGCGGATGCCGGGAGTGCGCTCGCTTGCAGGCAGCTGGGGGAGATGTATGCGGCTGGTATTCACGTGCATCGTGAGATTCGAAGGGCGCTTACGTGGTTTCTTCGCGCCTATGAGCTGGGGGATCAGGAAGAGAAAAGAGCGGCTGCGATAGGGATGCTGCGCGTGGTGCAGGCGTATATCGATACGCCGCGCTATGAGGAGGTCGAAGAGCTTCTCCATTCCTTCCTGGAGAAGCTTCATGCGGCGGGAGATACGAGCTGTCTCTTCGCACTTGCAGACATCGAGCGACGCAGGGGACGGATGGATCTCTATCTGAAGGATCTGGAGATGGGGATGCAGGCAGGGCATGATAGCTGCCGTGAGCGCTGGGTGCAGTATTATATGAATGAAGTGGTGACGGAGCTGCGGGTACTGGAGCCGATATTTGACGAGCTTGCCGAAAGGCGGGGCGAGAGGAAGTTCTTCGATGATTATCTTGCGCATACGAGGCATGCGGTTTCTTGCTGCGAGAAGGCGGCAAAGGCGGGCAGCCCGGAGGCCTGGGCGCTCCTTGCGTATCTCTATCTCTACCATGGCGCGGATATCGGGAAGAGAAATGCGGATTTTCTGGAGGCTGCGGAGAATGGAAGAAATGCACGGATCATGGATATGGATCTCTTTCTGTGGACGTACTTTGCAGGTCCCTCCGGAGAGGAGCAAGGAGAGCTTCATCACGAGAATCCTTTGAAGGCGTTCCGGTTTGCGCAAAAGATGGCAAAGAAGCGGAATGAGGATTTCTATGAAGTGCTGGCGGATTACTATCGACGCGGATATGGGACAGAGCCGAATCCCAAAATGGCGGAACGGTATCTGGATAAAGCGGCTAAAGTGAAAGAAAAGGGGAAAAGGAAATGACATTTACATCTTATATCGATCAAGTCAGAGCGGAAAGACCGCTTGTGCATCACATCACGAATTATGTGACGGTCAATGACTGTGCGAATGCCTGTCTTGCGATCGGCGCATCGCCTGTCATGGCTGATGCGGTGGATGAAGCGGAGTCGATGGTCTCCATCGCGCAGTCGCTGGTGCTGAATATCGGGACGCTGAATGTGACGAAGGTCGAAGCGATGATGGTGGCAGGCCGCAAGGCGAATGCGCTCGGCATTCCGGTCGTTTTTGACCCTGTCGGCGTGGGGGCGACGCCTTTCAGAAACCGTATGGCGGCTGAACTCATGCGTCAGATCCGGATGGCGGTCGTGAGAGGAAATATTTCCGAGATCTGCTCTCTGGGAGGAGAGGCAGCGCGGACCAAGGGGGTCGACGCGGGCCATGCAGATGCCAAGGTCGCGGAAGAGGTCGCTTCGATGCTGGCGAAGAAATGGCATGCGACGGTCGTCATCAGCGGCAAGACGGATATCATCACAGATGGGAAAAGGGTCATGCATATCCGCAATGGCTGCCCGGAGATGTCGGATATCACGGGTTCCGGCTGCATGTGTACCACACTCGTCGGTGCGTTTGTCGGTGCGCATCCGGAGGATCCCTTCGGCGCCTCTGCCGCGGCGATGCTCTCGATGGGGATCGCGGGCGAAAGAGCCTGGAGATCATACGGGCATCAGGGGCTTGGTCATTTCCACATGGGCATCCTGGATGAGCTTGGCCGCATGAGCGCCTCTGTCATGGAAGCGGAGGGCAAGTATGACATCCTTTGATCTCACGCTCTACCTCGTGACTGACCGGCGTATGCCCAAAGAAGGATTTGAAACGGTCGTCGAAGAGGCGATCCGGGGCGGCGTGACGCTCGTGCAGCTTCGTGAAAAGGAAGGGGACACGGGTCTGCTCTACGAACGGGCGCGCAGGCTGAAGGAAGTGACGGACCGCTATCATATCCCTCTCATCATCGATGACCGCATCGACATCATGCTGGCGGTGGATGCGGCAGGCGTTCATGTGGGACAGAGTGATATGCCGGCGGCCATCGCAAGGCAGATGATCGGCCCAGATAAGATCTTAGGCGTCTCAGCAGCCGATCTCACCGAGGCGCTCAAGGCAGAAGCAGACGGCGCAGACTACCTCGGCGTCGGCGCGATGTATCCCACGAAGACGAAGACGGATGCGGACTTCACGACCAGAGAGACGCTGGAGGCGATCAAGCGCAGCGTCCATATCCCCGTCTGCGCCATCGGCGGTATCAATGAGAAGACCATCCCTGACTTCAAAGGAAGCGCGATCGACGGCTTCGCCATCGTCTCTGCCATCATGGCGAGCGAAGAGCCAAAGGCAGCCGCGAAAAAGCTGAAACGGATGATCGGGCAGACGCTTGGGGCAGAATGAGGGGAATGATATTTTAGGGAAACGCTGATTCAATCGCAGAGTCAGCGTCTACAAGAATTTTGACGCATAGCTTCGTCATAGCCTTCCTTACGGGAATAACGTCAGCCAAAATGGCGGCGTAGCCGCTACTAATTTGCCTTTCCCTCGAGGGGAAGGCTGGTGATACGGGAATACCGTCATCTAAAATGCAGCGAAGTCGCCACCAGAACCCTGAAGTATGAAAGCAGGGATGAGTAGCTAGGGACTGGGGACTAGTGACTTGAATACCACTTTCAGGCATCGCCCCATATATATTCGCGGCGAAGCCGCCACCACAACCTTGAACCCTGAACCCTGAACCCTGAACCTTGAACCCTCTTTCGCCCAATCAAGGGGCGCCCCGCCCGCGGGCGAACTCCTAATTCTATTTCCTCTTGACCTGTACTACAGAGTAGTATAAAATAAGGTTTGATATTGGCTTTATATTCGATAGGAAAGGCCGATCTGCCCTTGGGTAGATTCAGAGGAGGATGCAGAGTGAAGTATTTTTTGATTGGTTTGACAATGGTTGTTTCCTTACTGGTGATCGTAGTCGTCGTAGCTCAGGAATCCAAGCAGGCGGGAATGGGCTCGGCCATCGGCGGCGGCGCGGAAGGCGCTGTTGGCGGCAAAACCAGAGGTAAGGATGCTGTACTCTCCAAGTTCACGGTGGTATTTGGCATTGTCTTTGCTGTGCTTTGTCTCGTGCTTGGAAGATATATGAATACTTTCTGATGAAAAGAAGAGGGGCTTGCATAGAAGCAAGCCTTTTTTTATTAAGGGATGGCAAAGAGCAGTGAGCGGTGACCGGAGAACGAATCGGTGCTTCTTCAGTCCATGGTGAGGCTTCCTTATGGCTCTACGCGGAGCCGCGAGGCCATTTCATCGCACATACACAGGAGAACAACAATGGAAGAAAAGAAAACGCTTTTATCTTATAAGCCGGGGACGATCCTGCAGGGCGTATACAAGTCGTATGGCCGGTTCGGATTTCTGATCACCGATGACGACCACGAGGATGTGTATATTTCCGACCGCGACCATCTGAATGCGGTAAATAATGATACCGTCGAAGTGAAGACGATGAAGAGTGAGACGGGCCGCCACAATACGGAAGGCCGTGTCATGAAGGTCTTAGAGCGTGCCAATGATACCTTCGTCTGCACCTATGAGATGCTGAAGGATGGCGGTGAAGCCGTGCCGATCGATGAGAAGGTGGATATGTACATCGAGATCCCTGAGGGACAGGAAATGGATGCCACCACGGGGGCGCGTGTCATCGTCGAAGTCACTCGCTGGCCGGGGGAGTGGACGGATGCGGAGGGCCGTGTGACGGAAGTCATCGGCTACAAAGGCGATAAGGGTCTTGATATCGATATCATCGTCGCACAGCACCGTCTGCCGCATGAATTTTCCAAAAATGTACTGGATGAGGCAGAGAATCTGCCGCGGGATATCCGGATGGAAAAAGGACTCACCGATTTCAGAGCTCTTCCGATCGTCACCATCGACGGGCCTGACTCGAAGGATCTGGACGATGCGGTCTACTGCGAGAAGAAGGCAAACGGGCATTTTGAGCTGTCTGTCCATATCGCGGATGTGTCTCGCTATGTGACGAAGGGGTCGCGCCTCGATGATGAGGCCTACCGCCGCGGTACCAGTGTATACTTGGCGGACCGCGTCATCCCGATGCTGCCTTTTCAGTTGTCGAATGATCTTTGCAGCTTAAACCATGATGAAGACCGCTATGCGATGTCCTGCGTGATGGATGTGTCGCCGGATGGCAAGGTAAAGACCGAGCTGGTCACACCGTCCATCGTGCGTGTGGCACGCCGCTGCAATTATCCGGAGATCAATAAAGCCTTCCACGAGGGCATTATGCCGGCAGATCTTGCACACTTCATGCCGATGCTCGAAGACCTGAAGGCCTGCGCGGATGCCCTTCGCACAGACCGCACCCGCCGCGGCGCGCTCGACTTCGATTTCCCGGAATACAAGGTCATTCTCGATGAAGAGGGGACACCGCTTCGCATCGAGAAGCGCATCAGAAGTGATGCGGAAAAGATGATCGAGGATGCCATGATCGCGGCGAATGAAGCGGTAGCGCGTTTCCTCGAAAAGACAGGACATACATCGATCTACCGTGTGCATGAGCATCCGGATGAGGAGAAGCTGAATTCCCTGAAGCGTCTCATCGCCATCATGGGACTTAATCTCTCCATCCCGAAGGATCCGGAGCCGAAGGATATCCAGAAGCTGCTGGAAACGGTGAAGGGAGAAGATATCGAAGCGGTCGTGCAGGTGATGACGCTCCGCAGCCTCCCGCAGGCCTGCTACAGCACGGAAAATGCCGGACACTTCGGGATCGCCAGTGAATGCTATACGCACTTCACCTCGCCGATCCGCCGCTATCCGGATCTGATGGTACATCGCCTCATCCGACAGGCGATCTCGGACGGACTCTCCAAGGCAGAGCTCAAAAAGCAGACAGAGTTCCTCCTGCGTGCGGCTGACCACTGCTCGGAGACAGAGCAGAATGCGACAGATACCGAGCGTGATGTCGATGACCTCAAGATGACAGAGTACATGGTGCCGTTTGTCGGCGAGCCATTCGATGCGCATGTGACCGGGATCACTCGCTTCGGTGTTTTTGTAGGCCTTGACAATGGCGTAGAAGGTCTTGTCCACATTGACTCCATGGACGATGACGAGTACATCTATCAGGAAGATACGATGACCTTGAAGGGCCGCTTCTCCGGGACGACTTATTCCATGGGGATGCCCGTCCGCGTGACCCTTGTCAAGGCGGATAAGGAACGCCGCGAAGTCGACTTCATCATGGGAGAGATTCATTCCCCGCTGAATCTGGAAAAGAAGACCAGATCATCTGCAAGATCTAAATCTCATTCGAAAAAGAAAATGAAGAAGGGGAAGAAGTGACTGGTGACTAGTGGCTGGTATAGCGATTGGTTAACTTCTGGACTTAGTGGGAAGTGGTGGAATGTCTTGGCTCCCCATCGGGGGAGCTCCCCGAAGGGGTGAGGGGGCAGCACTACGGTATATCCAACATTGTTCGATGGCCGCTGGCTGCTGCCTGTCATTTCTGCTATACTGAATGCGTCACACTGCAACTCCTCGCACGAGAATCGTGACAAGAAGGAGGTGCCTTATGGATTTCATCATTACCTTTTGTGGTTCTGTCGCAGCAAGCATGATCGCGCATTATCTTTGCAAATGGCTTGACAGGAAAACCTAGCAGTGCTTGATAAGCCTAAGCTCACTTGTGCTTTGAACAAGAAGAACCCCCAAAAGATCTCGCACATCTTTTGGGGGTTCGTTCTTTTATGCCTATGGCATCATTACCTTTGCCTATCCGTATCTTAACACGATTTCCCGGCTTCGTCAACGCTCTTCGCTGCCATTCCAATCCCATGCATCATCATCCTGAGCGGTGGAAAACGAAATACCGGTCACTCCTATGAGAGCTGCAAGTCCCCCGCGGCAGATTGAACGCGAAAATGAGACGATCGTTATTTCACATCGCCTTTTTTGTGGCGTCAGACATGAGACTAGGAGACATGAGACTTTTGTGGTTTCTGGTATCGTCATCAAAAGCGCTGCCATGTAGCGTATCTTCCGGTGAGAACGGGGTATGATTTCTACAAGCGCGGTAACATATCACACCTTATTTCCTTTAGCAGTTGAGGAAATAGCCGATGCTCAGTATACTAGGAGCAAAGGCAGGCGAATGATATAAGGAAACGCTGATTCAATCGCAGAGTCCGTTTCTACAAGAATTTTTACATGACTTCGTCATAGCCTTCCTTATATAGCTCGCTATTCGAAGCGGTTTATTTCTCGCCTTGCCTGAAAGTACAAGAGCCAAGGCGGACAAGATTTCATCAGTATTTTCCTTTAAGCACCTGCAAACCCGTGACCAGAAAGGATGAAAGCCATGCCATTTCAAATCATTCGAAACGATATTACAAAAATGAAAGTCGATGCCATCGTGAATGCCGCCTGCCCGACACTTTTGGGCGGGGGCGGGGTGGATGGCGCGATCCATCAGGCGGCGGGGCCGGAGCTCCTCGCGGAGTGCCGGACGCTCCATGGCTGCCAGACGGGCGATGCGAAGATCACGAAGGGCTATCTTTTACCGGCAAAATACGTGATCCACACCGTCGGTCCCATCTGGAAAGACGGGCAGCATGGAGAAGAAGCGCTTCTCATTTCCTGCTACAGGGCATCCCTTACCCTTGCCTGCGCACGCGGCGTACGATCCATCGCGTTCCCACTGATCTCCTCAGGTGCCTATGGCTATCCGAAAGACCAGGCACTTCGCATCGCTGTGCGTGCTATCCACGATTTTTTGTCGCACACCAAAGTGGATATGGAGATATACCTTGTCCTTTATGATCGCGCCTCGTATGACACGGCTTGCAAACTATTCGATGGCATTGTCTCTTACATGGAGTAGAAATAGTATATAAAAATTCTTGCAGAATCTGACTCTGCGATTGAATCAGTATTTTCCTGATCCGCATTTCCTAAAAAAGGTCACTTTTTTCCGGCATTCTCGATGCTATGTATAGAAGCGGGAGAGAGCTTCCCGGAGATATCTGGTGACCGGATTTCCTTCATCCTAGGCAGAGGGAAGAAAGGACAGCGGATATGATGCGGCTCTTGAGCGTTTCTCCCTTCGACGGCTTCGCCCGGGAGGAGTCGGGGAAGGTGTGCAAGACAGTAAGACAATAAAAAAGACAGGATGAAAATCCGAAGCCGAATAAAGTGGATCGCATTGACGACAAGATCAGGCTCGCCTCTAAGTGAGTAGAAGTCCTGGCTACGGCCAGGCCGCCCTCGAAAACTCTACGCCTCCCAGCCTGGCGCCCGATTCATTGGATCAGACCATTCGATAGGATAGCCTCCTGTCTTTTTTGCGTGGGGAAAATACGTCTTGAAAAGCGTACTTTTGAAAACTTGTCAAGTCCTTTTTATGATTTTCTGAAAACCGTAAAAGTCCGATAGGATCGAGCTTTTACGGTTTTTTGAGTGGAGAAAATCGCTGACGTGCTTCAAAAATTTTGAAGCACATCGGACATGGCTTGAAAAATGGGGAAGACATGGACTCTTCTCTTCCTTGCTTTTGAAGCGGCTTTTCTGAGAGACAGATGAGAAAAACAGGCTTCTTTGGAGCGGGAATACGAAAAATTCGCATGATATAGTATGGCCAGCCGGTGAGATGACCGGAAGCGCTTTCGGAGAAATGGAAGATTTCTCTATGGAAAAAACTATATATGCAAACACCGAAACTATTTCTGACCGTGAGGCCATCCAGCGTCTGGCGCTGGCGGCGAAGGCGGGAGAGCAGGCGGCGAAAGAGGCGCTCTGCGAACGGTTCAAAGGTCTTATTTATTCGCTGTCGAAGACAGCCTATGAGACGCTGCCCGCGGAAGAGGCGCGGCAGGAGCTGTGGCTTGCCTTTCTGGAATGCGTAGAAAAGTACGACGAGAAGAGCCGCGTGTCCTTTCTGTCGTACATCACGCAGCGTATGCGCTGGCGCGCCGTCGACATCTGCCGCGGGCATCAGAAGAGGCTCGCCCACGAGATGACGGCATCTTCGAGCGAGACGGCGGAACTCCTGGTGACGGGAGAAATCGCATCCGACGGCCCTGCGCCGAACTGGTATGAGGTGGACTGGGACCATCGGATTTCCATGCAGGAGGGAAATCCGTGGGACTTGATCCCCTGGACGAAGAAACAGAAGGAGCTGCTCTTTCTGCGCCTTGCGGGGTTGTCGTGGCCGGAAATCGCGGAGCGGACACACACCTCGCCTTCCGTGATCTATCGCCATGCGAAGAAGATGCAGAAAGGCTACCTCGAAGCGATGCGCGGATCCTCTTAAGAAATACGGATTCGTCAAACTTGGTCGTGGGGCGTATCGCCCCTTCATCGGGGATGAAGGCCTCGATGGAATGAGAAATGCGAAATGGTGCTGGCGGTTCGCCGTGAGTATATGGGGCAATGCCCGAAAGTCTGCGGGTGTCAGGTTTCCCGTTTGGGACTTTCAAACATCGATCGCCTGATCGCGAATGACAAAGATTTCTCGCTTCGCTCGAAATGACGATACGGGGAAGGCTTTGGGTGCGGCAACGGTATTCTCGTTTCACTGCCTTCTCCATGGCGGGAAGGATTTTGGACTTCTCCCTCCTTCCTCTGGAAGGAGGTGCCCCGAAGGGGCGGAGGTTGGCTCCCGCAGCTCGGATGAAAAGCTATGTGAGACAGCCCGTTCTCCCGTTTCGTCATCCCAATCGCAGTCCTCGATCTCCTTGCCACAGCGGTGCACGGCATTCATGCGACAGTACAGAAAATCGCCCAGTTGCTTGGTTTTCCCGTCATCTCACACTCTCCCTTTTACCGGTGTGCAAGGAAGATTTCTCGCTTTGCTCGAAATGACGATACGAGGGACGGATGTCTCTGAGTTACCCGTTACGAGTCACCAGTCACCAGTCACTTGAGATTCCCAATCTCTGGCTTTTCAAACTAGCCCGTTTTCCTATGGAAATCCCTTAGGGAAACGCATGACGGCGATCTTCGAAACTTTTGCAAATCAGAGGGTCACAAAACACATGCGTTTCCGATGCTATTTACAGAGGGGCAAGAGAAACGGAACAACCAAGGGCCCTGGTTGAAAAATCCGAAAGAGTATCCCTCAGAGAGGAGCCATACATATGGCAAAAAAACTCCAGCTCGTCTTCAAGACGGCAGCAAACACGACTTCTACAGTCAGCATTGAAAACGCGAAGGAAAATCTGACGCTCGATGAGGCGAAGACCGCGGCAGCGAAGATCCTGCCGGTCCTCACCACAAAGAGCGGCGTCGAGGTCATCTCTTTCGAGAAGGCCGTCCTCACCACCACCACACAGGAAGTCCTGGAATGAGGTGGATGTTCATGACAGATTTAAAAAAAGGAGGCCATCACCATGGCAGCACAAAAGAAAATCATTGATACGAAACTGCAGGTCCGTGTAGAAAATACCGATGCAGCGAAAAAGGCGATCAAAAATCTGAATTACAACCAGATCAAGCTGACCGCGACAGAAGCCCAGCTTCTCGAAGCGGGAACGGCGATCGCAGGACTTACGCAGTACACCCTCTCCGGCATCCGCGTGATCGACACCAGCGAACTCGCAGATGCGACCTGACAACCGGTAGGCAAAGGGGCTGTGAAGAAATGAATCCTCATTTCTTCACAGCCCTTTTTTGTGCGTTTCTGTCATACAAAGCAGTGGGCTTGAATCATCTTCGGAAAGTAAGTACAATATAGTCAAACAGCCTAGACAATGACGAAATTGCATCCATCGGCTTTTTGGACGGCACAAGAACAAGGAAAACAGTCCCTCAGCCTGCATGGCAGGAAAGATGTGCGTCACATAAGGCCAGAGAGGAATCTATCAAAGGAAAACACAGTGCATATAGAAGCCAGATCATAATATCATTTCCAGTAAAGGAGAGAGAATGACAGATACTTCACAGGAAATCTATGTATATATCGTGCCGGCAGAGCGTCGAAATGGGGATGAACCGAGCTGCCGGGTGCTGATCAAAGGGAATACCCATCCCCAGCAGATTCGCGGGACAGCGGAAAATTACATCAAGTACCTGATGAAAAGCATGGTGAGCACGACCGGGAAAGAGGGTGCCTGCCATGCCCTCCACGAAGGCGCGAAAACCTCGCGCGGAAAAGTGTGGGAGCTGCCGAATGGGCAGTTTCTTTCGCCCGTACAGATTCTGGCGGAAAAAGGAGGCACCGGGTATGTTTCCCTCGGCGAAATCGTCGGTGTCTATGCAGAGCAGGGCATCGGCGTCATCCAGTTCTGCGGCGAATCCGTGACACTGAAGACCGCCATGAAAGTGAAAGGCCTCTATGACTGCATTTCCAAAGCATCGAGGCGCTACCTCGAAGGGCACAAAGACTCGGATGTCGTCTTACGCTTTATCGGTGAGAAGGAAAAGCAGGAGATGCAAGACGCAAGAGACCCGGAAGGGGCAGAGAAAGAGACAGCCTTGCAGAAATCCCTGCTGCTCGGAAGCATCGATTTCATTCATCAGTGCCCGCCGGAGGACCAGCCGCGCATCATAGATGATGTTTATAAATTTTTATGGCGCTCGCATATGCGGGGGCAAAAGTATGGCTCAGGTACGATCAATTACATCAAAGCCTGCTTTCAGACGATGTTGAAGAAGCCGATGACACCGGAAGAAGAAAGAAGAGCCGCATTGCTCGCGCAGCATCCCGAAAGACTGCTTCCTTGGGAAGAAATCGTCCCTTCCTCAGAAATGCCTCCGGCCAGACCTGTGGCAGAAGGCGGCGAGGGGCAAAAATACTGGCCTGCGATCAGCCCGAAGGCCCGGAAGAAAGAGACATATCATGCGGTGACCTTTTCGGATACCATGCCGGATGTACAGAGCATCGTCAAAGGGGCCTTCTCTTGGCAGGACCACATCCGGGACGTGCTGAAATCGCCAATGGCAGAAAGTATAGCAAAAGCGATGCAAACGTTCGCAATGCCCTCTCCCTTCATGCAAGAGCTGTCGAAGACAGTGGTATCGATGGATCCCTTCTTGGAAAAGTGGCGGGCAGCTGGACAGATGGGTAGGCAAATGCCGCAGATCCATTCGCCGATTCTGACCAGCGCGGCAGCCTTCAAAATGCCGGGCCTGGATACGCTCTCCGTCGTGAAGGGGACTACTTCGCCGGCTTGGCAAATGCCAGGTCTGGCGTCCATGATGCCTGCCATATCCAATCTTTCGCAGCTCAACACTTCGATGGGAATGATACGGCCCATGCCCCACGCCTTGGCACTCGGGCAGCCCGAAGAGCTTGACAGATGGCTGATGAAACATAAGAAAAAGGAAGAAACCGATCAGAAATCATAACCCCAAAAGCGGCCGGCCGGAAGGCTCGCCGCTTTTTGCGTGGGCCGATGTGGTATACTAAAGAGAAAAGATTCGACAGACGCTCATCTTGTATGAGCGAAGAACGATAAGGAGACACCTATGCCTATATTACAATGGATCGGAAAAGAAAAAGTGGTGAACCACCACCTCGAAGTGCCCTGCCATGTACTTTCCCGCACGTACAGTTTTGACGAAGAGGGGCAGAAGGAGAAGGATAATGGGAGCGAGAATATGGTGATCCATGGGGACAATCTGCTCGCCCTGAAGTCGCTCCTCCCCAAGTATGAGGGGCGAGTGAAGTGTATCTACATCGATCCACCGTATAACACCGGCAATGAAGGATGGGTATACAATGATGCGGTGAATGATCCGGTCATCAAGCGCTGGCTGGGCGAGGTCGTGGGGAAGGAAGGGGAGGATCTGTCGCGGCATGACAAGTGGCTGTGCATGATGTATCCCCGCCTCCGTCTTCTTCAGCGCCTGCTCTCGGATGATGGGGCGATTTTTATCTCGATTGATACTACGGAATTATCAAATTTGATGCAGATAGCTAATGAAATTTTTGGGGAAATCAATTTTGTGGATTGCATTTCATGGTTAAAGAAAGCGTCACCATCGAATGATGCTAAATACTTTAGTAATGATATCGAGTACATTATAGTATATGCTAAAAATAAAGTTGAATGGCACATTAACAGATTACCTCTTACCGAAAAATAACTTAAAAATTACAAAAATCCGGATAATGACCCTAGAGGTGCTTGGAACTCTGCTACGTATACTTGCAATAAATCTAAAGATGAGCGACCAAGCCTTTATTATCCGATTGTAAATCCGAATACCGGGAAGGAAGTATATCCTAAAGAAACTGCGGTTTGGGCCTATTCTAAAGAACAATATAAAAAACATGTAGAACACAATTTGCTATACTGGGGGGCAACAGGGAAAGCGCAATATCCTCGATTCAAAAAATTTCTTTCAGGACATCAAGGCGTTGTAAATAGAACTTTATGGCATTATGATGATGTAAATCATACTCAAGGCGCGTCACTGGAACTTAAAGCTATAGGAATTGATAAATTTGATACGCCGAAACCGACGCGACTTATCCAGCGTATTCTTCAAATTGCAACTGATAAAGATTCCATCATCCTCGACTCCTTCGCTGGCAGCGGGACGACGGCGCATGCTGTGCTGAAGCAGAATGCGGAAGACGGAGGAAATCGCAAATTCATTCTGATCGAGATGGGGGACTATGCAGACTCCATCACCGCTGAGCGTGTGAAGCGCGTCATCCATGGCTATGGGGAAGGGAAGAAGGCCGTCTCTGGCACGGGCGGTGATTTCTCTTTCTATGAACTGGGCGCACCGCTCATGAAAGATGGCTTCTTGAATGAAGACGCTTCGGAGAAGGCGATCCGTGACTATGTCTACTTCATGGATACAAGGGAAAATCGCGCACAGGAGAAGGCGGATGAGCCGTACTTCCTCGGGACGCATCAGGGCGCGGCGTACTATTTCTACTATAAGAAGGGTGAGGCGACGGTGCTGTCTTACGATTTCCTTGCGACGGTAAAGACTGAGGCAGAGTCCTACGTGATGTATGCGGACAGCTGTCTGCTTTCGGCCGAAGAGCTTTCGAAGTATCACATCACATTCAAGAAGATTCCACGCGATATCGCGAGATTGTAAGAGAAATGGACATTTCAGGCTCTCTCATATCGTCATTTCGAGCGAAGCGAGAAATCTTCCTTGCACACCGGTGAAACGGAGAATGTGAGATGAGGAGCAGCACCTAGGCGTTTTTCTCTTTCCCTCATACGTGCAGTGCACCGCCAGGGTGTAAAGATCCCTCGACTACGCTCGGGATGACGAAACGGGAGGCGGGCTGTCTCACATGGCTTTTCATCCCGCTGCGGGAGCCAACCTCCGCCCCTTCGGGGCACCTCCTTCCAGAGGAAGGAGGGAGAAGTCCCAAAGCCTTCCCCTCGAGGGGAAATGTGTCTCAAACAGGTGGAAAATGAGAGTACCGCTTTCCCCGTATTGTCATTTCGAACGAAGTGAGAAATCTTCCTTGCACACCGGTCAGACAAAAGATGTGAGGGGAGAGGGAAACACCGTACTCCATACGACTTGGAATGACGGACTTCCTCATATGTGCTGTTTTCCAGCCTGCAAGAAAGATCCCTCGGCTACGCTCGGGATGACGATACGAGAAGACGGGCGATCTCACATTCGCTTTCATTCCATCACGTAGAAGGCTGCCCCTTCGGGGCAGATCTATCCTGCGCCGATGGCGCGCCCCTTCTTCAAGGGGCTGCTCAGTGGTCATGCCATATAGAGGCATCGTTTCGGGGGAGTTTCCCAAACCCCTAAACCCATACATATTTTCATGATTTCTCAGGAGACTTTTATGGAGCTTAAAAATTATCAGAAGATGGTCATGAAAGACCTGAAGGACTATATGAAGGCGCTCTCTGATGCGCCGGAGCTTTTCAAGGCATGGAGTCTCTACTGGTCGCGGAAGGATATCGCGGTCGGACAGGGCGGGGTGCCGCCGTATAATAATTCGATCCAAGGCGTGCCGCATGTGTGCATGAAGGTGCCGACGGGTGGTGGGAAGACGTTCATGGCGTGCGCGGCGCTGCGCCCGATTTTCGAGGCGTTGCCGTTTCTGAAGGAGAAGCTGGTGATCTGGCTGGTGCCGTCGCAGTCGATCTTGCAGCAGACGGTGAGAAATCTGTCGAATCCGTCGCATCCGTACCGTTTGCGCCTTTCGCGGGATTTTCAGGGGCGCGTGGAGGTCTTGACGAAGGAGGAGCTGCTCACGGGGCAGAATTTCTCGCCGGACACGGTACGGGAGGAGCTCTCGGTGTGTGTCTTGTCGTATGATTCGCTGCGTATCAATAGCCGTAAGAAGGATGTGCGCAAGGTGTATCAGGAGAATGGGGCGCTGTACCGTTTCAAGATGGAGATTTCTCATCCGGAGGCGTGTTTGCCGGATACGCCGGATACGGCGCTGATCCAGGTGCTGCGCCAGCTCTCGCCGGTGGTCGTCGTGGATGAGAGTCACAATGCGTCCTCGGATCTGTCGGTCGAGATGCTCGAGCGGCTGAATCCTTCTTTTGTGCTGGATCTGACGGCGACGCCTCGGGTGAACAGCAATGTGATCTCCTATGTGGATGCGCGGGAGCTGAAGAAGGAGCACATGGTGAAGCTTCCGGTCATTGTGTACAATCGTCCGACGAAGGATGCGGTGATCGGGGATGCGATCCGTCTCCGGCGTCTTCTGGAGGAGCGGGCGAGGTCGGAGGAGAAGCGAGGCGCGCCGTATATCCGGCCGATCGTTCTTTTCCAGGCGCAGCCGAGGACGGGGAGTGGGAGTGAGACGTTTGAGAAGGTGAAGAGGCTTCTCATGGAGGTCGGCATTCCGGAGAAGGAAATAGCGATCAAGACGTCGACGGTGGATGACTTGAAGGAGGCTGACCTGCTCTCGAGAGACTGCCCTATCCGCTATATCATCACGGTGAATGCGTTGAAAGAGGGCTGGGACTGTCCTTTCGCTTACATTCTGGCTTCGCTGGCGAATAAGACATCGCCGGTGGATGTGGAGCAGATCCTAGGGCGTGTCCTGCGCCAGCCGTATGCGATCCGGCAGGAGGCGGCGGTGATGAATCTTTCTTATGTGCTGACGTGTTCGGCGGATTTCCGAAATACGCTGGATCATATCGTGCTCGGGTTGAATGGGGCGGGTTTCTCTTCGAAGGATTACCGCATCGGAGAGGAGATCGAGGAGAGAAAGGAGACGCCTGTCGAGCAGGCAAGTCTTTTCCCGCAGAATCCAGGCGTGGATGAGGTGAAAAAGGAGGAAGAAGCGGCGGAGACAGATCTGGCTGATGTCGATACGACGAGCGTTGCAAGTTATATCCGGCAGCTGGAGCCGGGGGCTTCTATCGAGGGGATGCCGGGAAAGGAAAGCGGAGAGGGGAGTCGTTCTACGGATCCGCTGGGGGGCTTTGTGAAAACGGTAGAGAAGGCAGAGTCGGCTTATATCGAGGAGGGGCGCAAGGAGGCGGAGAGCGGCCGCATAGGAGGTGAGCTCGGAGCGATGCTGAAACAGTATGAAATCTGTGAGGAATGGCGGGATGAGGTGCTACGGCTCGCTCTTCCGCAATTCGTCGTGGCGACGGAGCTGCCGATGAGCTTTTTCGGCGGGGAAGGGGAGAAGCGGCTGCTGACGAAAGAGTATCTGATGAAGGGTTTCTCTCTTTCGGCGCAGGATGCAAAGATTCCTTTCTCTCGCGTATCGGATGATATGTATACGGTGGATCTGTCCGTGTCGGGAGATGCGGTGCCTAAGTACCGGATGACGAGCCGACTCTTTGGCGCCGAGCTGCGGGAAGAGCTGGAACGGATGCCCAGCAAAGAACGCCTCGCGGCTTGCATCAGTCTTGTGGCAGGGAAGCTCTCGAAGCAGGATGCCTTGAACGATACGGATGTCCGCGAGTATTTGAAGCGTGTTATCGCGCAGTATACGGAGGAAGAGCTCGAGCGCGTCATGCAGGGGATCGAGTCTTACGCGCTGGTCGTGGAGGAAAAAATCAAGAAGCTGGCGTATGAGTATCAGAAGACGCAGTTCAAGGATGGCACGCAGACGAACGTGAGCTGCGCGCCGCTGTGGCGTTTCCCGCGGGTCATTACGCCGCAGAAGGAAACGAGCGCGATTCCCAAGAGCCTCTATACCGCAGAGGCCAATGATATGAATGACTTCGAGTGGCAGATGGCAAACGACCTGGCCCGTATGGAGAATGTCCGCTGGTGGCACCGGAATATCGACCGCAGGGGATTCTTCATCAATGGCTTCCTCAATCATTACCCGGATTTCCTTGTCATGACAAAGGCGGGACGGCTCCTTGCTGTGGAAACGAAGGGGGATTTCCTCGCCAATGACGACAGCCTCGATAAGCTGGAGCTGGGGAATCAGTGGGCCAGCATGGCAGGACTCAAGTATCGCTATTTCATGGTATTCGAACACCAGAAGCCGCAGCAGAATGGTGCGTATACGAGAGAAGAATTTTTCAAACTGCTGAGACAGATCCCGTGAGAGGTGCTTCTCTGGGAGCCTCCTTCCCTGTAGAAGGAGGCTTTTGCTTTGCGAGATGTCCGCGTCGCGGTGATTATCCACTATACTAAGAACCGCTCCAACCTCCGCCCCTTTGGGGCACCTCCTTCCATAGGAAGGAGGGAGAAGTCCGAAAGCCTTTCCCTCGAGGGAAAATGCGTCTCAAATAGGTGGAAAATGAGAGTACCGCTTTCCCCGTATTGTCATTTCGAGCGAAGCGAGAAATCTTCCTTGCACACCGGTCAGACGAAAGAAGTAAGGGGAGCGGTAAACACCGTACTTTATACGACTTGGAATGACGGACTTCCTCATAGGTACTGTTTTCCCGCCTGCAAGAAAGATCGAGGGCTGCGCTCGGGATGACGAAACGAGAGGACGGACTATCGTACATTCCCTTTCATCCCGCTGCGGGAGCCAACCTCCGTCCTTTCGGGGTACCTTCCCCTCGAGGGGAAGGCTGTTTTTATACTTCGCGTCATAAGATGCACTTGTCAACAAAAATTGGACACGAAACTAAAAAAATTAGGCATAAAAATT
>ERZ779851.1276-NODE-1276-length-22761-cov-5.212631_pt1 | contig 22761 bp, 22 predicted proteins | sample MGYA00511094_ERZ779851 | MGnify/ENA primary metagenome ERZ779851 (study PRJEB29588, sample SAMEA2155512) | human gut metagenome | biome: human gut; feature: human-associated habitat; material: faeces | place: Denmark | collected 2008/2010 ...
GAGAGACGGGAATTGAACCCGTACGATGAAATCACACGCCCCTTAAACGTGCGCGTCTGCCAGTTCCGCCACTCTCGCATTCATTATTCAGTTACTCTCTTCAGAGCACTTTTATACTATATCACATTTTCTTCAGGTTGTCAAGCGTTTTTTTTAATTTTTTTCAATTTTCATTAAAACTTCACACGCCGCGTCATAATTTTCGCTCATATACCGTGAAAGCTCCTTATCCTCCGTTTCCGACGAACGTATGAAAACGCAAAGACCCTCATAATCCCTCGAAAGCGACAGGTCGCCGAAGCTTTTAAGCGACTTTGCAACGGCCTTTTTATCTGCCCCGAAAATGTCTCCCTCAAGCTCTTTCGGAAGCGGTGCGAAAAGCCCGTCATCGTCCACTATGCTCCTTACCAGAGAATAGTCCGCGATATAGATCACTCCGTCGCCGTATAACAGGCGGGCGAGCGCGTTCTGCCTGCCCGAACCTTCGTCCGGCATAATCGCGATCTCATCAATATTAGCATTTGCATTCTCATAGCCCGGGACGGTTTTAAGTGCGTCGCACATCTCGCCCGTCAGGTGCGAAAAATCGGCCTCGCTCATTCTCCCGGACGCAATATAGGTTATTCCGAAATCGGAGCTTTGCGCCCCCTCCGGCCAGAACAGCAACACCAAAAACAAAACTGCCGCCGCGATGAACCAAACTTTGTGCTTTTTAATAAAATTCATCCAATCTCTCCGCTCTGTTATTTTATTAAATTATAACACAGCCGGATGCAATTTGCAACAGTTAGTTTCGCCTAACTTAGGCGGTTAAAAAAATCAGCTTCTGCAGCCGGAAAGAGCATCGGAAAGTGCGGAGGCACTCGACGAATTTAGGTGCAACATCTTCGCGCCGGATTTTTGTGCCTTTTCGGACGCGGTGCTGAGCATCTTATGCGCGACCGTTCCCGTGAAAACCACGATAATATCGGGCGACCCGATCTGATTTTTGAAGTTTGCCGGACACTGGGTGAACACCTTGCATTTATACCCGAACTTTTTACAGATTTCTTTGTAACGGCAGTGCATTCTGTCGTGACCGCCGACGATTACAACGCTCATAACATCTCCTCTTTATATGGTATTATATGGTTTGACCGCGTCCGCTATGGGCGCGGTCTTCTTAAGAATTTTATTATTTTTTCCTTCAGCAGTGTGACTGCGGCGCAGACCGAGACGCAGATGACTATCGCCAAAATATCTTTAAAGAACATTTCCATCTCTGTCGCCCCCTCACTTTCCGCCGCGGCATTTTGCGCTCATCGCGCAGTGCTTGCAGTCACAGCCGCAGGAGGACTTTCCCTTCTTTTTGTCTTTTATCACGGACCATGCCGCGAATCCTATAACCGCTATTACTATTACCAAAACGATTGCTGTTCCCATAGAAAGTCCTCCTTAAGCTTATTTTGTTTTTACTGCGAGATTATTTTACTGTGAGCTTATTCGCTTCTTTGTACGGACGGAAAAGCATGTAGATTATGAACGCCAAGACTATGAGCGCAACGATGAATCCGAAAACATTTCCGTTACCCGTGAACATACCGCCGAACTGATTGATCATAAGTGCTATGGCGTAAGCGAATACGCACTGATAACCGATCGCGAACCATGTCCACTTAGCGTTATTCATTTCACGCTTGATTGCGCCGATAGCCGCAAAGCATGGTGCGCAAAGAAGGTTGAATACTAAGAACGAATAGCCCTGAATGGGACTGAAAGTCTCCGCAAGAGTCTTATATACATCCCCGGTAGCTCCGTAAAGGATTCCCATTGTACCAACTATGTTCTCCTTTGCCACAAGACCGGTGATGGACGCAACTGCCGCCTGCCATTCTCCCCATCCGAGGGGCGCGAATATAGGAGCGATTATCTTTCCTATCGAAGCAAGTATGCTCATTCCGAGCTCGTCCTCGCCGAGCATTCTGAATGTGCCGGATTCGTCAAATCCGAAGAAGCTTGTGAACCATACGAATATCGTGGAGAGAAGGATGATCGTTCCCGCCTTCTTGATGAAGGACCATCCGCGCTCCCACATGCTGCGAAGAACGTTCAATACTGTGGGAAGGTGATATGCCGGGAGCTCCATAACGAATGGAGCCGGATCGCCTGCGAACATCTTTGTCTTTTTCAGCATGATACCCGAGATGACGATCGCCGCCATACCAACGAAATATGCGCTGGTTGCAACCCATGCCGACCCGCCGAAGATCGCGCCTGCAATCATTGCGATGAAGGGGACTTTCGCTCCGCAGGGGATAAACGTTGTTGTCATGATCGTCATCTTACGGTCACGGTCATTTTCGATCGTTCTTGAAGCCATGATGCCCGGAATTCCGCAACCCGTACCGATCAGCATCGGGATGAACGACTTACCGGAAAGACCGAATTTTCTGAATATTCTGTCAAGTACGAATGCGATACGCGCCATATATCCGCATGCTTCCAGGAATGCGAGGAGCAGGAAGAGCACGAGCATCTGGGGAACGAATCCCAATACCGCGCCGACACCGGCAACGATACCGTCAAGTATCAGTCCCGAAAGCCAGTCGGAGCAGTTTGCCGCTTCAAGTGCATCGCCGATCAGGACGGGAATACCGGGAACCCACACGCCGTAGTTTGCCGGATCGGGTTCGTCAAAGCCGTTTTCTTCAAAATAGCTTACAGCGTCAAGATAGCTCATACCGACTGTCAATTTTTCATCGGCACCGTCCGGAACGGCGTCATAATATACCGTCATTTCGTTTGTTGCCAATGTTTCCTCATCTTCAACTTCGATAGTTGCCGTTTCGTCTGTTGTCTCAAAGTCTTTTATTTCGTCAAGAGCGCTGTCTGCGTCAAAGTCGTCAGCCGTAACGTCAATCTCAGTAAATGCGTTTACTGCTTCGGATGCGGCCGTAAATTCGTCCGCGTCCTCTGCGTACGCCGAAGATCCTATGCCGAAAAGGTGCCAGCCGTCGCCGAAGAGCCCGTCATTCGCCCAGTCTGTCGCCATCGAGCCGACAGTAACCATTGAAAGGTAATAAACCAAGAACATGATAACCGCGAAGATCGGGAGTCCGAGCCATCTGTTTGTAACGACCTTATCGATCTTATCTGAGTCCGAAAGTTGACCCTTGTCTTTCTTCTTGTAGCAACCCTTGATGATCTCTGCTATGTATACATATCTTTCGTTTGTGATGATGCTCTCCGCGTCGTCGTCAAGCTCTTTTTCAGCTGCCTTGATGTCCGCCTCGATGTGCTCCATAACGTTCTTCCCGATGTGGAGCTTCTCGATTATCTTCTCGTCGCGCTCGAATATCTTTATAGCGTACCATCTCTGCTCGTTTTCGGGTATCTGATGAAGAACAGCCTCTTCAATGTGAGCGATCGCATGCTCAACAACGCCGGAGAAGTTGTGCAACGGAACTGTCTTTGCGTTCTTTGCCGCGTCGATCGCCGCTTCGGCCGCTTCCATAACGCCCGTTCCCTTAAGCGCCGAGATCTCAACTATCTTGCATCCCAATTCCTCGGAAAGCATTGCCGTGTCAATCTTATCGCCGTTTTTCTTGACAACATCCATCATGTTAATTGCGATAACGACCGGAATACCGAGCTCGGTGAGCTGTGTCGTCAGATAAAGGTTTCTCTCAAGGTTCGTGCCGTCGATAATGTTTAATATCGCGTCCGGTCTTTCTCCGATAAGATAGTTTCTCGCAACGACCTCTTCAAGAGTGTAGGGTGATAACGAATAGATACCCGGAAGATCCGTCACGATAACGCCGTCGTGCTTTTTAAGCTCGCCTTCCTTTTTCTCAACAGTAACGCCGGGCCAGTTGCCGACGAACTGATTTGATCCCGTAAGTGCGTTAAACAGTGTCGTTTTACCGCAGTTCGGGTTACCCGCAAGGGCAATTCTCAAACTCATCTTAATATCCTCTCTTCCAAAAAATTATTCAACCTCAATCATTTCGGCATCGGCTTTTCTCAAAGAAAGCTCATAGCCTCTGACCGTCACTTCGACCGGGTCTCCGAGCGGAGCAACTTTTCTCACATATACGGAAACACCCTTTGTGATTCCCATATCCATGAGTCTTCTCTTGACCGCGCCTTCGCCGTTTAACTTAACGACCTTGACGGTTTCCCCGATCTTCGTCTCTTTCAGTGTCTTCATTCCGACTTCCTCCTTAAATCATTATTTTCTGCGCCATCTCTCGGCTCACCGCGATGCGCGCTTCTTTAACGTTAACGATAACATTCTCGCCGACGCGGTTCACGATCGTGACCCCTCCGCCGACAACGAATCCGAGGTTTTCAAGATGCTTCTTGATCTCCGGCGATCCGCCTATCTTTTTTATGATGTTTTCTTTTCCTGTGTCTGCCAATGTCAAAGGCAACATATCCGCCACTTCCTTCTCCGGTGTTACGGTTAGTCCTTTCTAACCTTTCGCAGTTAGTTTAGCATAACTAACCCATTTTGTCAATAGGTTAGTTTGCTTAATTTCTCACATATAAGAAGAAAATTTATTCGGCAAGTTTGTGCAAAAATAAAAAGCGTTTGACAAAGCTTTCTCCATGTGTTACAATAAATTTAATACATTTTATTAAAAAGCGGGTGATCTTATGAGAATGCAGGAATCTGCCGAGAATTATTTGGAGGCCATTCTCATGCTTAAAATAAAACAGGGATATGTCAGAAGCATCGATGTGGCAAATCAGTTAAACTTTTCGAAGCCGAGCGTTTCGGTCGCGATGAAGTCGCTTCGCGAAAGCGGCTATGTGACGCTGGGCGCCGACGGTAACCTTTTGCTCACGGAAAAAGGCAACGCTATCGCCGAGAAGATCTATGAACGCCACCAGGCCATCGCCCACCTTCTTATTGCCCTCGGGGTCGACCATGACACGGCGTATGAGGACAGTTGCAAGATCGAGCATGACTTAAGTGACATTACTTTCCGTAAGCTCAAGGAACATTACGAAAAGCACACAGAACTGTCTTAAAAATTCATATATCTTCGCGATAAAATGACACGATTTTCGGCATAACCCCGAAAATCGTTTTATTTTGCTTATTTCGTTGACATCAGGCCTTCAAAATGCTAAAATGAAACATGGAAAGCTGGATTTTAAGGGAGGATGCTCCCTTTAATATCAGCCGGAAGGTTAGACGTATCTAACCTATTACATTTTGCAATAATACATTAGGAGGTATATATCAATGAAAGATTTCAGTCAGTGGCGGGGATTCAAAGGTAAGGCATGGCGCGACGAAATCGACACCCGCGATTTCATTCAGGACAACTACACGCCTTATGAAGGAAACGAAGATTTCCTTGAAGGACCCACAGAAGCAACGGAGAAACTCTGGGGCAAGCTTTCCGAGCTCCAGAAGGAAGAGCGCGCTAAGGGCGGCGTTCTCGATATGGATACAAAGATCGTTACCGGCATCAATTCTCATGCTCCCGGATATATCGATCCCGATCTTAAGGACCTTGAAAAGGTTGTCGGTCTTCAGACAGATAAGCCTTTAAAGCGTGCGTTCATGCCTTTCGGCGGAATCAAGATGGCGGAAGAGGCTTGCGAGACTTACGGATACACTCCCGATCCCGAGCTTCACAAGATTTTCACAGAATATCACAAGACTCATAACCAGGGCGTATTTGACGCATATACTCCCGAGATGAGACTTATCAGAAAGAACAAGATCGTAACCGGTCTTCCCGACACTTACGGTAGAGGAAGAATCGTCGGCGACTACAGGAGAATCGCCCTTTACGGTATCGATATGCTTATCGAAAAGAAGCAGGAGGACTTTGCTGAGTGCGCAAGTGAGTCGATGTTCGAAGACGAGATTCGTCAGAGAGAGGAGATCACAATGCAGATCAAGGCCCTTAAGGAAATGAAGCAGATGGCCGAGTCCTACGGATTTGACATCTCTCTTCCGGCTTCCAATGCAAAAGAAGCATTCCAGTGGCTCTACTTCGGCTATCTTGCGGCAATAAAGACTCAGAACGGCGCCGCAATGAGCGTCGGCAGAATTTCCACATTCTTAGACATTTATATTGAGCGCGACTTAAAGGAAGGAACACTCACAGAGAAAGAGGCTCAGGAGCTTGTTGACCACATGGTAATGAAGTTCCGTATGGTTAAGTTCGCAAGAATTCCTTCGTACAACGAGCTCTTCTCCGGCGACCCGGTTTGGGCGACATTGAATGTCGGCGGTAAGGGCATTGACGGAAGAAGTATGGTAACAAAGAACGACTTCAGATTCCTTCACACACTTGAGAACATGGGTCCCTCACCCGAGCCGAATCTCACCGTTTTATACACCGAGAAGCTTCCCGAGGCGTTCAGGCGTTATGCGGCGGCAATCTCTGTAAGAACAAGCTCCATCCAGTATGAAAACGACGATGTTATGAGAAAAGTATGGGGCGACGATTATGCGATCTGCTGCTGCGTATCCGCAACTCAGACCGGTAAGGAAATGCAGTTCTTCGGTGCAAGAGCAAACCTTGCAAAGTGCCTTCTTTACGCTATGAACGGCGGTAAGGACGTTAAGACAAAGGTTCAGGTCGGCCCCGAGTATCCCAGAATCACAAGCGAATATCTTGATTATGACGAAGTTATCGCCCGTTTCGATAAGATGATGGACTGGCTTACAAAGGTTTATGTCCGCACTCTTAACGTTATTCACTATATGCATGATAAATATTACTATGAGGCGGCTGAGATGGCCCTGATCGACACCGATGTAAGAAGAACCTTCGCAACCGGTATCGCAGGCTTCTCTCACGTTGTTGACTCGCTTTCCGCTATCAAGTATGCGCGCGTTAAGCCCATCAGAGACGAAGACGGCCTTTGCGTTGACTTCGAGACAGAGGGCGACTTCCCGCGTTACGGTAACGACGACGACAGAGCGGATGAGATCGCAGTATGGCTTCTTAAAACCTTTATGGACAAGATCCGTCACTGCCACACCTACAGAAATTCCGAGCCGACGACCTCTATCCTTACGATCACTTCAAACGTTGTATACGGTAAGGCAACAGGAACTCTTCCGGACGGAAGAAAAGCAGGCGAGCCCCTGTCTCCCGGTGCTAACCCGGCTTACGGAGCAGAGAAGAGCGGACTTATCGCATCGCTCAATTCCCTTGCAAAGCTTCCCTATGAGTATGCATTGGACGGTATCTCCAATACTCAGACGATCAACCCCGCTGCTCTCGGCGCTGACGAGAACGAGCAGGTTACAAACCTTGTAAACGTTCTTGACGGTTACTTCACACAGGGCGCTCATCACTTAAACGTTAACGTATTCGGTAAGGACAAGCTTATCGACGCTATGGAGCATCCGGAGAAGGAAGAGTATGCAAACTTCACGATCCGTGTTTCCGGCTATGCGGTTAAGTTCATCGACCTGACACGCGAGCAGCAGCTCGACGTTATCGCGAGAACCTGCCACGCTTCATTATAATATGGAAGCTAACGTCTATTCCGTGGAGAGCTTCGGCGCGTCCGACGGGCCGGGAGTGAGATATATCGTCTTTCTCCAGGGTTGCCCGATGCGCTGTAAGTATTGCCACAATGTGGATTCGCGTGCTTTCGGAATCGGAGAGAAAAAAACGGCGGACGAGCTTTTAACAAAAGCTCTCCGCTGTAAAAGCTATTGGAAAAACGGCGGCGGCATCACCTTATCCGGCGGCGAACCGCTGGCTCAGATGGAATTTGCCACCGAGTTTTTCCGGAAAGCGAAAGCTGAAGGCGTTCACACGACGCTTGACACCTCGGGCTGTTACTATACCGAGGATGAGCCCTTCTATTCCGATTTTATGGAGCTTATGAAATATACCGACCTTGTCATGCTTGACATTAAGGAGATAAATTCCGAGCGCCACAAAGCGATAACGGGCTTTGACAACAGGAATATTTTAGCAATGGCAAAAAAGCTTTCCGACATCGGAAAGCCGATGTGGATAAGGCACGTGCTTGTTCCCGGATATACCGATTTTCCGGAGGATCTTAAGGCTCTCGGCGATTTCTGCCGTTCGCTTAAGACTCTGGAGCGGTTTCAGATCCTCCCCTATCACACGCTCGGCGTGTTCAAGTGGGAAAAGGCCGGGATCGACTACCCGTTAAAGGACGTCGTTCCCCCGACAGCGGAGCATGTTAAAGAGTGCGAAAAGCTGGTCGGCATCAACGCATAAAAAAAACGGTGTGAGATAATTCTCACACCGTCTTTTGTTATGTCAGTCTATCACGCAGAGCGGAGCTTTTATACCGTTTATTTCCGAAAGCTTTTCTGCTTTGTCTCCCTCTAAGCTGAACACCTCGGCGCTGTCCGAATCCATATTAAGGCAGACCAAAAGATCGCCGAAAATGTTAAAGTCGCGCGGCGTCCTCCCCGTCTTAATATAGCCCGAGAGCGCGAGCTTGCCTCCGCCGGATTCAAACACTGCTATCGAATCGTGCCCGCGGTTTGACATATAGACTCTGCCTCCGTGCACCCTTATTGCAGACCCTAAATTATTGCCCTCAAAGTCATCGGGAGCGGCCTTATATGTCGCCAAGTACTTTGAGTTTTCCCCGTCGTATGAAAAGACGCTGACGGAAGAAACAAGCTCGTTTGCGACGTAGAGATATTTTTTGTTCTCCGAAAACGCAAGGTGTCTTGCTCCGTACCCGGCCGGGACTAAGAGCCTGAATTTAAATTTCAAGTCGCGGTCGTAAAAATACACGCTGTCCGTTCCGAGGTCCGTCACGGCAACAAAATTATCAGGCGTTACCGTGACAAAGTGGGTGTGCGGCATCTCCTGGCGCTTTTCGTTCGGGCCTTTGCCCTCGTGAGTGTCTATAGTGTCCGGCATCTTCACGACGTTTCCGCTTAAGTAGTTTACCACATAAACGTCTCCGGAGTCGACCGTGAGATGACAGGCAACAACTCCGTGCGTGTCATAAAGTGCGCTCATATTGCAAAGGCCGCCGTCCGACTTAACGTTGAACGAAGCAAGAGCGCTGTTTTTTCTGCCCTCCGGCGCTCTTAAAAGAACAAACATCTTATCGTTTTCACGCGCAAGAAACATCGGCCGGTCAAGCTCTGTCTTTTCCCGAACGGTAATTTTCCCGTCGTCCGACAATGTGCAAAGGTAAATTCCGCCATCTTCGTCGCAGGACGCGATATAAATATTTCTCATAAAAGTCACTCGCTTTCAGGTTTATTTTAGCATATAACGCGCCGCAAAACAAGCGATATTTTTCGACGATTCTCTCATTTCTTTTGAAGGTAGTTTATCCAGACGCGCATATCGCTCTCGCCCCTGTTTGCAAAAAGGCGGTACGGAATCAATTTAAGCTTCACATTTTCAAATTCAAAAGGACGGTCCGAATACAGCTTTTCCGACGGTTTTTTGATATATCCGTCCACCGTGACCGTATTAAATTCCGGGCTCCCGAGCGAAAGATCCTTTTCGGAAACGGCCGCATTAATGTTTTCGTCGATATACACATTGGAAAGATTAAACGCATTATCAATCCCCTCGGCGGCATAAACGACCGGACCCAGCATAAGCGCCGCCTTGCCGGATAAATAATCGCACTCGGGATTTGCAAAATAAAGCTTGGGCTTCATTTCAAATTCGATCTCAATCTTGGCTGGATTTTCGATATAGGCATAGCCGTTTTCTATTCTGTAAGGCACGCTGATATTGAACTTGTCGCACCAATAAGGGATCCTCACCGCCGCGCGTTGTGCACCCGAAACAGAGAGCGTGATCTTTGAGTCATAAGGATAGTCCGTCGTCATGACGGCCTTTATGCCGCCCTCCTCCATCTCGCTTTCGATGAACTGATCGATATAGAGCGTTTTGCCGCCGACCCTGTAAATATAGCTCCCCATCGATGAAAGCACTCGGTTTAAGTTTGGCGGACAGCATGAACAGTCAAAAACCTCTCTGCGCTGTGTGATTGGCAGCCTTAACTGCTTGTCTGCCGACACATTCTTTTTGTGGTTTCTTAAGTTTGTCTCCAGCGGATTTTCATAGAAAAACGATTTCCCGTCCGCCGAAAGCCCGGAGAGCATTCCGTTATACATAATGCGCTCAATTGTATCTGCATAGACCGAATCGTTTTCAAGCGATAACATATTCTCGCTGAAAAACATAAGGCCTATCGCCGCGCATGTCTCGGCATATGCCGTCTCGGGCGGAAGGTCGTATGCCACGGTGAACGCCTCGCCGATACTGCTTTGCCCGATTCCGCCGGTTATATACATTTTCTTTTTAACAATGTCCGAGTAAAGCCTTTTGCATGCTGAAAAAAGCTCCTTATCTCCCGTCTCATTTGCCAAAAGCGCCATAGCCGCATAAAGGTAACACGCTCTCACCGCATGTCCGTTCGCCTCGCTCATTTCCCGCACCGGCTTTTCGGACTGCACATATAGCTGATTTTCAAAGAACACATTCTGCTCTGTCTCTTTTCCTCTTTTGTCTATAAAGAATTTTGCTGTCTCTAAATATTTTTCCGTTCCGGTCGCGCGGTAAAGCCTAATCAATGCAAGCTCGATCTCCTCGTGCCCGGGAGTCACAAATCCCGCGCTTTTTTGTATCACGAAAATTCTGTGAATGAGATCGGCATATTTTTCAGCCGCCTTTAAGAATCTGTCCTCTCCGGTCGCTTCATACCAGCGGACAGCCGCCTCGATCAGGTGCCCAGCACAGTAAAGCTCATGCATACCGCGGTCGGTGAAGCGCTTTTCGGAATCAATAACCGAGTAATAGGAATTTATATATCCGTCCTCCCACTGACTGGCTATAATATCCGAGATCGCGCTCTCTGCCTTTTTATAAAGCTCCGGGTCAAACTCCCGTTCCAAAACATTTGCCGCTCCCTCGAGCCACTTTGCAACGTCACTGTCCCAGAAAAAATGCACGTTTTTGTTTTCTTTATCACATCTGAGCGCGGCAAATCTCCCGGTATCGGTGAAGCGTTTATATACCGCGTCCATTGTCACACGCCTGTTTTTCTCCTCCATGGCTTTCCAGAATCCGCCTGTTATTTTCACATTTTTAAGCATCGGCATAATTTGCCTCCTTGACTTATTGATAATTAAATTATATAATCAGACTAAGGGTTATTCAATAGCCAAAACAAGACAAAAGGTGTGAAAATAAGACATGTTAATAACCGACAGTGTTAAATTCAAAACGGGGCACGCGGGGCTTTTCACGACGGATAAAGAGTGGATCCACCCCGTGATATGTGAAAAAACCTATGAGATCATCTATGTAACGGAGGGAGTCGTGCACCTTTTCGAGGGTGAAAAAAAGCACACACTTAATGCCGAGTGTTCCTAAGGACAGTAGATAGGAATACGAGCATTGCGAGGTAAGAAGATGAGGAAAACTCAGTAAAATGGGTTTTCCTCTTTTCTTTTTTATCCGCACATTCGTCAAAGTAAAAGCCTTCTGATAAAATGAAGATACCAAATTTAAAGGAGGCGTTTATGCTATGAAAGAAAAAATTATTGAAAACGGAATTGAGTATGTAAGAAATGGCGATTACTATATTCCAAACTTAACTGTACCTGATGACAAGGTTTACAACATTGGGAAGTATGGCAGGCTGCACTCAATATTTATTAAGGAAAACAGGCCTTGTCTATACTCAATGAAGATGCTTAATGGAACTTGGCTTGCATATCTTGAAGAAATTGACACTTCTGCAAAAGAGATGATTGATAAGCTTGTCAAAGATATGGCAATAAAGCAAGGCATCACCGAAGAACTAAAAGCAAAAGACCAAATGGCTTGGGTTGGTGCTATGAACAACATTCATCACTCGGCAGAAGAATTTATACTCTCGGAATATGTGTATGCGGTGGAGGGTGCGGAATGAATTTTATAGAAGAATTGTATTACGGAAACATAAACCCCAATGAAAAACGCTATAAAAAAACTACCCCCTATGACAAAGCATTAAACACATTTACCATTAACGAGGATAAACTGAAAGACGCATTATCCGGCGAACACTTGAAACTATTTAATGAGCTTGTAAATGCAAGCGATGAAATAAGTGCTACAAGCAGTGTTGAGAATTTCAAAATAGGATTCAGACTTGGTGTTATGATGATGTGCGATAGTTTGTTGTTTGATAACAGTTTTATCCTGAAAGATATTTAGTTTTAACGGAGGTATATATAATGAAAAAATCAATCATATCCATCATATCAATCGTGTCAGTTTTAATAAGCTCTTTTTCTGTGAATGCAGCAGAGGTCCCGAGAGAGTCAACACCCTGCAATGACACAAACGAAGCAATTGTTATTGTCGAAAATTTTATAGGTGATATTTTAGCAGAGGTACAGAACGGCTTAGGGTATGCCGATGCAAGAGCAAAATCAAACCGAATATTTTTCAGTGCTTGGCTCAACGGTCAAACAAACGGTTATAGCTATGGCGAGCTTGTTGACATAGCCAATGCTGCAATATGGCAACATCGTGATATGTACTTGCGACCTGATTTTTATGCAAACAATCTCGAAAAAGTCAGAGTGATAATCGCTCCTGTAATTGAAGATTATAAATACGGTAAAATATCTTATGCAGAAGCAGAGGTCAATGCTCGAACAAGGATTTATCAATCCGTAAAATCTGATTTTAATCCCGATTTAGAATACATAAAAGATCCTCTTGCAAGGGACATTCCATCGGTTGATAATAGCTTGTTTATACTTGCAAGAAAACTGATTTTAGAAAGTAGATAGTACGCAAAAACAGAGCCTCCGGGGAGTTGTCCTCGGAGGCTCTTATCATATATTCACTTATTCATCACCATTCAAAACCCAATTTTCATCATACCCAAACTCCATAGCAATAACCTTTGCAAGCATAGGAGAAATGACTCTGTTTTGATTCTTATCGGGACGACCTTTGCCGGTAAGTATATAGATATAATTTTCTGTAATACCGACTCTCCTTGCGAACTCTACTTTTGTGATGTTCTGTTCTTTAATTATTTTATTCAATCTATCGGCTATTGTCACTGATTTATCTCTCCTTTTCTATCCTGCTGTTGCTTTAAAGCGGCAAACTTAAGTAGCTGTTTGCGGGAAGAAATTCCAAGCTTTGAATAAATGTTTTTATTGTGAAATTTAAGAGTATTTTCTTTAATTCCGACAATTTCAGCAATTTGTTTTCCGTTTTTGCCTTGAAGATATAATTCATAAATTCTGTATTCAGATGCAGTAAGTGTACTGAGGTTGCAAAGGAAATATTCATATTCTTCAAGAACAATATTATTTTCACGTTTCTCAGAAAGCTGTTCAATCTCACATTTAACAAGCTCGTATTCCTTTAAAGCTCTTTCATATGCTGCTTTTGCTTTTGTTGCTTCCTCTTCTGCAATGTGTTTGGATTCCTCCAAGACTTCAAGCTGAGCCTCATACTGGTTATCCTTTTCTCGAAGGAAAGCAAAGAGGTCATCAATTTCCTTGATTTTGGTTTGGTCATCACCAAAATTCTGTGATGTCTTAATTTGCTCTATTTTTTTTAATATGGGGGATACATATTTTTTGCTTAGGTACATACAAGCAGCAATGGCAAAAACAGTAATGACAAGGAGAATCAAAACAAGGTTTCTGCGACCTTCTTGAATATATTTATTGTATTGTGCCTGCGTTATCATAACGGATACATCAAAAACATTATTTCCAAGATGAATCTTTTTAGTTTTACCTATGCAAGTATCTGCTCCAAAATCGAATAGAGAAAAGTCATTTTTCTCAGAAACCTTAAGGGGAGCATCTTCGTATTCCGAAACATAGTGGCCGCTTGATGTGAACTGTCCGGAGAGTTTACCATTTTCTGTGTTCAAAAGACCATATACGACGTGTCCTAGGCTATCGTCAGTAGGTTTTTGCGCAAGCTGAAAATAAAGGTTGTTAATTTCAAATCCGCACACACCGATAATATTCTTTTTAACATCATGTATCGGAACAAAAACATATCTTGCGCTTTCCCAGGTTTCAGGAATGTCTTTTACCGAACTTAAAACATAACGGGTATTGTTCGCAAAAAACGAGTCGCTATTTTCAAAGAAATCAGTTTTACACTCGTTTTGCCATCCACTATGAAATAATAAATCATTGTTTTTGCCGGTTGCGAGAGTGCCTCTGTAGAGAGTGAATTGTTTGTTTGCGGTATTTTCTGAGTACAAATTCACATATTTTAGATAAATTCCACTGTACAAAGGAGTCTCGCTTTTTGAGTTGACTGTTGTATTTAAAATATAAAATGCACCGCTTGACGGGGCCATCTGCATATTAAGATATACAGTGTCGTAAAGTTCTTCTTGCAATTTATCAATTGCATCAGGATTATCTTTCAAGTCATCAAAGGTCAAATTGTTTTGAAGCAGATATTTTTGAATATCAGCTTCAAGTTGCTCGGAAAAAGAAATTGCGTACGCTGCGGTTTTGTCTATATCATTCTCAATTTTTTCAGAGTAGGTCGCAAGTTGTGTGTCAAGAATATCTGAAAGTTCTCTGTCGGTGGGGTTTAATACTCCAAACATATTTAAAAGGAGCAAAAGAAGTGCCAAAATTACAACGATTACGGTCATGATATATAAAACAAATCTTCTGCGCATGGAAAGTTTTTCGGTCTTTATATGGTTTATTAAGTTTTTAAATTCAAAACATCTTAATGGTTTCATAATCTATTCGCTCTTATCTTGATTATTTTTCAGAAAGCTTTTTGATTTCTGAAAGTGATGCTTTTGTAAGTTCGTTTAGTACACTTTCTTTATCTTCGCCTGAAGCAACTCTGTTCTTATATTGAGAATGAGCAGATTTTAGAACTAATCTTACATTTTCTTCATAGTTTTTCTGAACATCAGATGCTCCGTCGTATAAAGGAAGTGCATACAGTTCATAATCCCTGAACATTATATCAATGGTGTCATAGAGGTTTTTGTAGTTTTCATTTTCAATAGAATTTTTTGTTTCAAATAAAAGATTAAATGCATCGTCTTTTACCGGAAGGTATCCTGCTTCTGTTACAAAATCTATGTTGTTTTCTTCTTCGGTTATCCATTTTGCAAAAATATATGCTGCATAATTTTTTCTCTCATCGTTACTCTTTACGGCAAATAGTCCGGTACCACGATGAACTGAAGCAGGTGTGTCTTTATCAAAAAGAGGATAAGGCATAGAAATTGATTTTATATTAACCGTGGTGTTGTCAGGATAGATTACACTATCAGGCTGGTACAAAACATCGGCTGTAGAGCCTATGTTTGATATGATCTCAACCGTTTTCCAACGAGATGCCGCATATCCGTCATGAAGACATATTCCGCCATAAATTGCACATTTTGCCAGAGGGTTCCATATTTTTTCAAAAGCTTTATTCTCAAGGTTTAATTTTCCGTCTTTGACGAAATTTTCACCCTGTGTTTGCATTCCTATGTATGAATAATGATAAAAGTCGTTTATCTGTGTAAAGCTTTGCCCACCTGACCAGTCATAGTATACATTTGACGTTTTGAAAAGTCCGTCAAAGGTTTTTAAATCATTTACACTGCATGATGTTTCTTTGCTGAATTCATCAAATAATGTTTTGTTTAAATAGAATACTTCTGAAGATTTTGCAATGGGGAGCATTAGCAGCTCGTCTCCGAAATATCCTCCTAAAATAAATTTATTTGTATATTCGGAAAGTTCCTCTTTTGAAAAATAATCATTCCACGAAAGCAGACGTTCTTTGCCCACAAGCTCAGCCACTCTCGGATAAGCCGTAAACAAATCCGGCAATTTTTCAGCACCCGGCTCATCATTTGCAGCATCAGAAAGTGCCTTATCTATCGCAGATGAACTTGTTACTGAAACAACATTAACAATAATTCCTTTTTCTTTACCAACGGTACTGTTAAACTTATTAATTTCAACATTAAAAGGTGACTTTGTCTGACTCCCATACACATGCCACATTGTAAGTGTAACAGGGTTGTCGGGATCGGTTCTTTTTTTGTCTTCACAAGCTGAAAATAAAGATGTAATAAAAATAATCATAATAAGCGAAGCGATAATTCTTTTCATAATTCTCTCCTTTTCTAACACTATATCCCTACCCAAAAACCCACCCTTTTTTCAAAAAAACTTATCAATCCCACATTTTTTTGCATTTTGGGTGGGGATTTATTTTGAATATATAAGTATAATTAAATCAGAAAATATATCTTTTTTTATATTTTTTACCTATATTGTAACACAAAACATTGATTTAGTCAAGGCCTCGGGCAATTCTTGTAAAAAGAAGGGAGTGGGTTCTTTGGATGTCAAGAAAAACAAAACAGCAAGCTTCAAGATTAATAAAACTCCAAGTGGTAATATTTATGAATTCTTTTGTGACTTGTCCCGCGCCCTTGTATATTCATCAAAACCGATTAGAGCTGACAATCCCGAAGAAGAACTTATGCGTGCTTGGGGTGAAGGTGGAAAAGAATATTTTAACAGATGCCAAAAATGTGGCAAGTGGGTTATTGACGCTATGTATAATCCCGATGTGTGGAGCTGCGTGCAATGTGTTCCGATAGAGGATTACCCCGATTATTGCCCGGTGTGCGGAGCAAAAACGCAGGAACTATCTAATTTTTGTCACGTATGCGGAGCAAAGCTTTTTTACGGAGGTGAAGAAGAAAATGAAAAAACGGAACGCGAATAGGAAAAAATCACTTTCCTATTTTGGATTTGGAACAGACATTATGAAGCATTCGGTGGTATGTAGTGAGTGTAATTCCTTAGAACCAAGTAACAGAATGTATTGCAGTAAGTGTAATTCTAAATTGCCTAAGTCAAATTTACATGATTTGTATAAGTCCTATCATATAAGCTGTGAAAAATGCGGCACGGTTCTTTCAAATTCTATGCACTACTGCCCTCGTTGCGGTAACAGGGTGAAAGCATCCTCCGAGCTTTGTACACTATAAAATGAAATGAGGAAGAAAGATTATGGATACAATTCAAAACTATAAATGTCCTTGTTGTACGGCGCCTTTAGTGTTTGATGCCGAAACGCAGAACTTAATATGTGAGTCCTGCGACAATACATTCCCACTTGAAACGATGCAGCAGATGGCAGAAAGTGGCGAAGCATCCGGCGGCAACTCAAAGTTTGATTGGGAAAGCTATACACCGAGAAGCTACGAGGATACAAACGAGGTTAAACTTTCAAATTATTCCTGTCCCTCCTGCGGTGCAGAGATTTCGGGCGATGATACACTTGGCTCTACTGTCTGTCCTTATTGCGGAAACTCTACTATCGTCAAAGGTCAGTTTGAAGGAACACTCAGACCTGATTACATAATTCCGTTTAAGCTTAATAAGAAAGCGGCAGTCGAAGCTTTTGAAAGTGATTTCAAAAATGCACCGTTTTTGCCTGATGAATTTAAGAGCAAGAAGAAAATCGAAGAGATGGCAGGTGTGTATGTTCCGTTCTGGATGTTTGACTGCGACTGTGATGCGGCAGTAAGCTACAATGCAGAAAGGGTAACTGCATGGAGCGATGCAAACTATAACTACACCAAAACAGATTATTTCAAACTGTTCAGAAGCGGTTCTGTTGGATTTGCAAATATTCCTGTGGATGCATCAAAAAAGGCAGAAGACAGCTATATGGAAGCCGTCGAACCGTTCAACTACGAAGATGCCGTTGAATTTAGCGGAGCTTATCTTTCGGGATACTTAGCCGACAAATATGATGTCAGTGCCGAGGATAGTATCGAAAGAGCAAACGAGAGAGTTAAAAACTCAACTATTGAGGCATTTAATGACACGGCCAACCGCTATACAGTAGTTATCCCCGAAAGCTCAAGAGTAGGCTTTTCAAACGGTAAGATAAGGTACTCTCTCCTTCCTGTATGGATGCTCAACATTAAGTATATGGACAAAATGTATAAGTTCGCAATCAATGGTCAGACCGGAAAAGTAGTTGGCGAATATCCTGTTGACAACAGCAAAAAGTGGAAATACTTTGCTAAAGTGGCAGGAATCGCATATGTGGCGGCAGCGGCTATCGGCTGGATGCTTCTGCATTAAGGGGGTGATGATGTATGAAAAAAATATTTTCGTGTATGTTACTTCTTTTCATCACGATGACTTTGCTCTTGCCGGCTTATGCGGCATTTGAAAATCCGTCAATCGTAGATGATGCAGGATACTTAATGCAGTCTGAGCTTGCTTCCCTTTCAAAAGAGCTTGATAAGGTCAGAGAAAAATACGGTTTTGAGGTTGCAATATATACCGAAAGCGATATGACATCAAGCACAGCGCAGGCAAGTGCGGATGATATTTACGATTATCAGGGCTACGGAGCAGGCGAAAATGATGACGGTATTATGCTTTATATCTGCTCAGACACCCGTGAATATCATTTCACTACCCACGGTGAGGGGCTAAAGTATTTCAATTCAAATGGACTGAAATACTTAGAAAGCAAGGTTGTACCGTACCTTTCGGAAGACGATTACTATGAAGCTTTTGAAATTTTCATAGAAACAACTGATGAACTGCTTCAAATGGCAAAAGACGGAAAGCCATACAATGAAAAGCAGTACAGCACAAAGTATTTAATCGGTGTTATCATAGCGGCGCTTTTGATTCCTCTGCTTGTCGCTTGGATTTTGATGAAGAAGAAACTCAAAAAGATGAAAACGGCGTTAGAAAACGATTATGCGGCAAATTATATAAAGCCCGGCAGTATGAATCTGACGACTTCAAGAGATTTGTTTCTGTATTCAAGGATTACGAAAACCGAAAAACCGAAATCGAATTCGGGAACACATACATCATCTTCCGGCAGAACTCACGGCGGACGAGGCGGAAGTTTTTAATTTGGAGGGTATTATGAAAAGAATTTTATCATTTATTTTATGCTTAACAATGATTATGAGTTTTGCATCGGTTGTAAATGCGGAACACTATTCCAACTTTACCGATGTTAAACCTGACAGTTGGTATTACGAAGATGTTGATAATGCGGTAAGACTTGGTATTATCAACGGAAAAACCGAAACAACCTTCGCTCCCGATGATAACCTTACATATGCTGAAGCAATCAAGCTTGCGGCTTGTATGTATCAGCTTTACAAAGACGGAAGCGTATATCTTGTACCCGGCGGAAATCCTTGGTATCAAATTTATGTTGATTATGCCAAAGACCACGGAATAATAACAGAAAACTTTTTCTATAAGGTTAGTAACATTAATGAAAAGGCTACAAGAGCAGGATACATGGAAATATTCGCAAATGCCCTTCCCGATGAGGCTCTTAAAGGTATAAACAATGTCCCTGACGGTTCTATTCCCGATGTTCCTATGGCTTTCGAGAGTTCAATCAGTATATACAAGCTCTATCGTGCAGGAATTCTGACAGGTGTGGATGCAAAGCACAACTGCAAGCCGGAGGATAACATCAAAAGATGTGAGGTTGCGGCAATCATCACAAGAATGATGGACGAAAATAAGAGAGTTGAATTCTCAATGGGTACAGAGGTACCGAAGACTGAAGAACCTAAAATCGAGGAACCAAAAACGGAAGAACCTCCTTTTGAAATTCCAAAGGGTGCCGAAATTCTTCCTGAAGTTCCCGAAGAACCAAAGGCAGAAACCAAGGAAGAAACTCCTGATATGTATGAGCCTTTTGAAATAACGGTTCAGCCTGAAAGGATTGATTCTGCCGATGAAGGCGAAACACTTACATATACAGTCAAAGCATCAGGTGGAAAAACACCATATACATATTCTTGGGGTACAAGAGACAGATATAACGGATTTACTGAATTTACTGAATCCGATTATGTAAAGGGTGCTAAAACCAATACACTTTCTCTTGTTTTTGATATTGACAATGCAACAACAAGTCAGTTCTACTGCAAGATTACAGACGCTCTTGGTCAGGAAGTGAAGTCTGAATCAGTGACAATACCTGAAAAGGTATTCATATTCAAGCCTGAGAACGTTACCAAGTACAATTCCGGATATATCTTTGTCGGCAGAGTTGATAAAGGTGCTTTAAGAGTCGGCGAAACGGTTTCAATGCATGCACTGTCACACGGCATTGAGGTTTATGGCGTTGTTACGGGAATTGAAATGTTCAATAAACGCCTTGACGAAGCAAAACAGGGTGATTACTGCGGAATCTTAATAGAAGAGCCGAAGGAAATCCCATATGATATGTGGGTGGTTGAAACTCTTGGGGTAAGTTTAGCGGAAAGAGTAAAAGGTTTGGGCAATTATGGCTTCAAGGTCCCGATGAAGCTTACCTTCCAGTATGGTGGTATAAAAAATTTAGGTGAAACTGTCACAATGCGTATGCATGTAAAAGGAGGTACACCTCCATATACATATGAATGGTATAAGTTCGAAAATGGCAATGAATACACAAAGTTAGTAAATGATCATAAATACAACGTGATGGGAAGCGAAGTAAGGATCATTGTTGATGCTGACGAGTTTGAACAAAACATGTGGTATCGTTGCGATGTGACCGATGCAGCAGGAAATACACAATATGAAACCTGGTATGGTGTAGAGCCGGAAGCAACACCTTATCTTTCGCGGCAACCGAAAGATGTTTATGCGGATTACGGTGAAGAGGCTGTATTTAAGGTTCATACAAGATGCGCAAGTGCAACCTATCAGTGGTACATAAAAAATGACAACACAAACGGTTGGAAAAAAATCGAGCCGACAGACACATGGGCAAAGGGTGCTGCAACATCAACACTTAAGATTCAGGTCGAGAAGGCTGATTTTGTAAGTCACTGTGAATACAGGTGTGAGGTCAAAAATGGCTCCTATGGTGTGGTGTCAAATTCGGCAAAGATTCTTCCGAGGTCAATGTATATAACAGCCAACCCCGAAAACGTAGCTGGAAAACACGGCGAGAAGGTACAGTTCAAGGTGGTAGCCGAGGGTGGAAAAGCTCCTTACAGTTATCAGTGGGAGTTCACATATCCGAGCGAAATTCTTGACGGCGGATATCTTAATGTTTACAAGGACTATGAGTGGGCAGAAGGTGAAAACACCGATACATTAACAGTCCTTGTTGACGATAACAAAATGAATTCAGATTGTAAATTCCGTTGCACCGTAAAGGATGCAACCGGAAGAAAGCTTACAAGTAAAGAAGCTTACATAATCTTAACAGCTGATGCAAATGTAAGCTTTGATGAAGAAAAATCCAAAGACAGTATGATAGTTATAATGCCATAACTATATAAAAATAAAGAAAAGAGGTAAACAAATATGAAAAAAACATTATCAATCATCCTATCGTTGTGTATGCTGCTTTCTATGGCAACAACAGCCTTTGCGGCATACGGAGAACACGAACACAAGCTTATGGATATGGCAAATATGGAGTGCCACTATTCCGAATGTACCATCTGCTTTGAACTTTTCAATGTAGGAGTACACACCTTTAAAGATGGAAAATGTACAGTTTGCGGTCATGATGAATTCGTAAACCCTTTTGTTGATGTAAAAAAAGATGCGTGGTACCACGATGAAGTAGTGGGAGCTGTTTACACAGGCATCATTAACGGTAAGAGTGCAACAGAATTTAAGCCTGATGATCTTCTTACATATGCAGAAGCAATCAAGCTTGCGGCTTGTATGAGTCAGGTTTACTTAAATGGTAATGTTACCCTTACAGCAGGTACTCCTTGGTATCAGCCTTATGTTGATTACTGCAAAATCAATAACATAATCAAAAAGAATTATGACTATAACGCAAATGCTACAAGAGCAGGATACATAGAAATCTTTGCAAGTGCTCTTCCTGATAGTGCATTTGAAGAAATAAACAATATTCCAAACGGAAGTATTCTTGATGTTAAGTCAGGAGCTACATATGCTCACTATGTGTATAAGATGTATCGTGCAGGTATTTTAACAGGCGTTGATGCACTTCACAACTGCAAGCCTGATGATAATATCAAAAGAAGCGAGGTTGCTGCAATTATTTCCCGCATGATGGATGAAGGTAACAGAGTAAAGTTTGATATGTCTGATCCCGACGGTAATAAAAACACAGAGGATGACAACGATAAAGAAATAATAAACAAAACCGAAGAAAACGAAGACAAAGATAAAGATGAAGATGCTGAAAAGGATAATACCAAGCAGAACACCGAAGAAAAAGAAGATGAACCGATAAATATAGCTCCTGAAGATCCTCAGATTGGGGTTCAGGATCCTACTCAGACGGTTGATCCCGGTGTTTCTGTCACACCAACCAAACCTTTTGACGGCGGAAGTCAGGAGTACATTCTGGACACACCTCTTACCATCCACAAACAGCCCGAAGGCTCAGAGGCGGAAGAATATGGTTCAAAATATGAGCTTGAGGTTCAGGTATTTGGCGGCAAAGCTCCGTACACATATGAATGGCAGTACAAAGTTCGCAGAGATGCAGTAACAATTAAAAACGGAGATTATGCAAAGGATGCTGAAAGTGCTGCACTTGTTCTTTCAGTTGAAAAAGAAAACACTCTTCTCGGTCAGGGCATCTACTGTGTAATTACCGATGCAGAAGGCACAAAGGTAACAACTGATACAGTTAAGGTTTACGGACCTTTCTCAATGCCCGTTGATGATTGGACTTTAGAATCAGGTAAGAATACTCTTATCGGCAGAGTGAGTAACTTGGAAAATGTTCTTCGTGTGGTCCTGATCAAAGAAGGACAGATATA
>ERZ779851.1279-NODE-1279-length-22727-cov-6.547151_pt1 | contig 22727 bp, 19 predicted proteins | sample MGYA00511094_ERZ779851 | MGnify/ENA primary metagenome ERZ779851 (study PRJEB29588, sample SAMEA2155512) | human gut metagenome | biome: human gut; feature: human-associated habitat; material: faeces | place: Denmark | collected 2008/2010 ...
GCTATATCCTTGATGCTGCCAACTATATTGAGATTTTTATCAAGCACAAAGAGGCTTGAGGACTGCTCTCCGCTTCCCCATTCCCACTCCGCTACTGAAATCTTATCCATACTGTATTCAGCAGCTTTGTATTATTTTTATTCTATATGCTGTATCTATTTTACGCTTTATTTTCGTGGTAAAGTGGTATAAGCGTCGTTTCAGCATCGCATCGAAAGAAAGGCGGTGAAGAATATGTCAGAATCCAGAGAAGAAATGCTGCACTCCACAGCGAAGGCTCGCGAACAGGTAATGATTGACCGGCTGTTAGAGTCTTTTTACAAGCACAAAGATGAAATCCTAAAGGCAACACAGGAGAAAAAGGATTAACCCCTAAATATCACATCGTTATGGTATGCCAATGCCTCTTTATTGGGATAAAACCTTTCAGGCAAAATAATTGTCTCACCTTCAAGGTCAATGAGCCATCGCTTTGTAAAGCTGTCCTCCTGCTCTCGCACCTGCGTTGACACATGGATTTTATAATCTGGCGTTACCGTAATTAGCCCACCGTCAAACGCTTTATCATAAAAGGTATTGAGCAGCAGTCCATTTGTGGGGTCGGTTCTCTCTGAGGTCGTGCGGCAACTCCGGAACGGTTTGATATGACTTGCAACAAGCATGGCCGGCAAGGTCATGCCGGAGATACAGCAGGCGTTTTCATAAGACGCAAAAACAGATGCTCGGAAGAAGTGACGCTCTCGGCTCACTCTGTTTTTATCTGTTAGCGAGGATAGGGGCTTTGCGCCATTTATTGGGTTTGCGTCGAATAATGCGAGCCCGGTTAAAGATTCGGCTTGTACGCTGAGCGTGCCCCAATCATTTTTGAATTCGTCGAAAATCAATCGGTCCGCTTTCGCAGCATGAGTTGCGCCCTTGACCTTTGAATTAGGGTCAATAGCCGCAAAGTTTTTCATACGCATAACAAGAGAGCTGACAGAGTGGGAAAATCCATCAGCGACCTGCTGTATCAACTTATTTGAGGGGCGCATATCGTTCAGCGGTGTTATACAGTATAGCGCATAGGCAACGATAATGTCCTCTCGGCTCCATGTTACACGTTCGCCCATAGTTCAAAGTCTCCGAATTATAATGCCATTATAAACCTAATAGTTCTTTCTTTTTTGCATCAAACTCGGAATCTGTGATTGCTCCCATATCCAGCAACTCTTTATACTTTCTTATTTCATCCGCTGGTGATACGCCACTTGAAATCGATGAATGGTTTTTGCTGAGAATATAATTCACAAATGCACTAAAATCATCGGGTTCAGCTGCAATTTTAAGGTCAACTGTTTGACCGCCACCGAGAACCAGAGACAACTCTCCTTTTAGATAGGTAGCGCTCGTAATAGACGAGTAGTTATAGACATCAGCGAAGTACAGCGTACCAAGTTTACGCCGGCCAAGGATAACTGCCTCATTGGTACACAGGGCACAGTTATTTGTATCTGCAGAAAGGTTAGAACAGAGAATACTATTTACTTCATCTTCGTTCTTGATGACTTTATAACGCATAGCAGTTTTGAGTATCTTTTGAGCCTTTTTATCAAAAGCGGCATGATTTGCGTAATACATCGTTACACCTCGATTCTATAAATTCTATGTTGTAATTATACCGTGTAGGGCGATTTGTGTCAATTATTAGAGCCACCCGTGTCAAGCTATTTCCAGCCTTCCTTGATAATGACATACCATGTATGCGTACTATAATTTTAATTGGAGGAAGCATACATGACAGCAGAAACTATCAAGCAACTGCGTGAAGCACGAGGTTGGACACAGGCGGAATTAGCAAGAAGGCTGAACATTTCAAGAAATGGCGTTAATACATGGGAGCAGGGACTGTCCATGCCGTCCCCGCACTTTCTGGTTGAGCTTGCCAAAATATTTTCCGTTTCCACCGACTTCCTGCTTGGCGTCGAATCACTACATACTATCAATGTTTCGGACCTTTCCGCAAAAGATGTGGCAATGCTGACAGACCTTGCGGACCGACTGAGAAGTGTTTAGGAGAGTGCTGCTGTCGTGGTAGCGCTCTCCTATTTCTATGAAAGAGGTGGAACCTATGAAAAAGCGTTTAACAGCAATACTACTTGCCCTTGTCCTAATGATGGGGCTTACAACATTTGCCGCCGCTGAGGAAGGCATTCCAACCGCTGCGACATTCGATGAACTCGTTGCCGCTATGGAAAATGGCGCTACTACTGTCGAGATTACGGGTACAATTAGTGTAACCGGCAATCTGGGGAACAATGATGTTACTATCACATTGACCCGGTCAGCGGACTTTGCGGACGGTGCTTTGCTTCAAATCGAGCAAGGGGAAATCAAGAACTTAATAGTCAGTGGTGCGGACATAGATACCGAAAGCCCATTAGCCATAATCAGCGGAAGTTGCCTTATTTCAAATACTGCATTCACAAATTGTACTGATAGCGCCGTTGTAATAACAACCGGAACGGCAATGTTTGAAAACTGCTCCTTTGAGGACAATTCAGGTACTCATATTACCAATGACGCAGAAGCAGTCTTTACTAAATGCAGTTTCTCTGATGGACAGTCGAAAGACAACGGTGGTGCCATTAGAAATACAAAAACTCTGCAATTACAGAACTGCACCTTTGCCCAAAACGGTACAAGTGTTGATTCTGAACTATGCGGCGGTGCCATATATAATGCAGGACAAATGTATGCCTACAAATGCACTTTTACCGATAATACTTCAGGACAGGGCGGTGCTCTTTATAATGTTGGCAGTTCCGAACTTATAGAGTGCACTTTCACAAATAATTCTGCAAATATCGGCGGTGGAATATATAGTACCGGCACTATGCGAACAATCGACACCCTTATATATCAAAACACCTCTATTGAGGCGGCCGCAGATATTTTTGCGTCAAATCCGATTACTGTTTCGTATAACGAGGAGTATGCGTTTCCTGAATCGCCGAGCGGTTGGCATAGCGACAGCTCCGATAGCCGTAAAGGTGAAAAACTCTTTGATACCTCCTTTGAGGGAGTCGGAAGCCTTGTGTTTCTAATGGAGTCGGACTTGCCCGCCAAGGAACCAGACCCACCCGCTGTTGACCCAACGCCAACTCCTACGCCCGAACCTGAACCGGAGCGCCCGACCGTTCGCCCTTCGTCCTCTGGCGGTCATCATACTACTGCCGTGAATAAGCCGATTAAGCCAACTCTTGATAAGGCCAAAACTTTATATTTGAGTGGCTATTGCGACGCCGTTCCAAATGAGAATATTACCCGCCGACAGGTCGCACATATTCTCTATAACCTTATGAGCGCGGAGAGTCAGAAACATTATGCCAGCAACGAGAACATATTTATTGATGTCAAAGACGATACGGCGATTGCAGCATTAGCAAAGGCAAAAATCGTTTTGGGGTATGACGAGCATTACCGCCCTGACGCATACTTGACACGTGGAGAACTGTGCGCCATACTCAGCCGATTCTCCGATTTGAAAAGCGGGGCAAGTTCATTCCAAAATATCGAGCACCATTGGGCAAGGGACTATGTAAATATCTGCGTTTCAAACGGGTGGATTGCTGACGGAACAGAGATTGACCTAAACAGCTATATTACAGTAAAGGTTGCCGCTAACATTATTGAAAAAATGCTATAAATGCGAAAACCGGTCTGCTATGCAGGCCGGTTTTCTTGCTGTGGGACTCCACGGTCTCCCGTATCACACAATAACCAACTCCGAGGGTAAAACCTAAGGGCCTACTATATAAAACCCGATACGGTCAATTATGGGCTTGCGCCGATTTCTCGGATTTCACAGACATAAATCTCAATTAAGCTGCTGTCAGCGCAACTTAGGGTTATCGATTCCGGGTCCGGCTCGTTATCCTGTTCACTGGTCCAGTCAATCCATACGCCGGTTACTTTGATACCGTCTTTACATATTACGGTTACCTGCCTATCAAGCAACCCCAAATACTTCGCCATATCCATGGTGCTGCTTTCGTCAATGACATCAAACAATTCTGGCAGGAAAAGGTGGGTTTCATCAGGCTCGGTCATAATGCGATAAAAGTCTCCCTCGATTGAAAGGACTTCCCGAACTGCCCCCATCGGTAAATCTTCAAGGCTGACACCGATATATTTTACTTTCACCTTTTCACCCCCTACCGGAATTATTATATCGAACCGCTGCTAACTTGTAAATGCGATTGCAGCAGTAGCAGCGGTTCTCCCCATTTTGCTGCTGCAAACCGCTGCATGAAAAAGCCTTTGTTATCAAGCCTTCCAACGCATTTGCAGCGGTTGCAGCGCTTTTTATAGTGTTTTATAAATCGCAAGAAATCAAAGAATATAATACTCCAGTTGGGTATCATATTCCTTATTTTATAAAATGTTTAACCTATGTGAAAATCCGCTGCAACCGCTGCGCCCAGCCTCCGCTTTATGCGGGGGTTCGTTTTTGAAAATACATTTTTTGATAAATTCTTGCAAGGATTTGCTCATTATCTACCTATCTTTGCCGCCGGGTGACACTCTTTTGTCTTTTATGAGTAAAACCTTGCCAATCGCCGCTTCTTTATGTCCTGCAAGCCACTAAAGTTCACATTTACAGTACAATATATACGCGATATAATACAGATAACAACAATATATAGTGTATTTGAAAGTGAGGTTGACCATATGCAGTATGACGGACTACTGACGATAGCGACAGGGAGCTCTCGTCGGTGTACGAATTGGAAAAACAAAAGAATACTGTGGTCCGACCTTGCCGCTAAGCTCTCCAATGTCACGAGGACACAGGAAACGCAAGCAGAGTATGAGCGGATGCCGAAAGATGAGCGGGACCGAATTAAAGATGTCGGCGGCTTTGTAGGCGGTAGCTTAAGAACAAACCGCAGAAAAGCGGATTCCGTATGTGAGCGGCAACTAATCACACTCGACCTTGACAATGTTCCGCAAGATACGGACCCTTGGCCTACTGTTACTCTTGCCCTCGGCTGTGCTGCAGTTCTTTACAGCACACACAGTCATACGCCGCGGAGTCCTAGACTGCGCCTTGTGCTACCGTTGTCTCGACCTGTATCGCCTGATGAATATGGGGCAATTGCCCGCAAAATTGCAGAGGACATCGGGATTGATATGTGCGACGATACGACTTATCAGCCGCACAGATTGATGTATTGGGCCAGTGCCGCAACGGATGCGGAGTTTCGCTATGAAGTTGAGGACGCTCCTTGGCTTGACGCGGACGAACAGCTTTCTCGCTATGCCGATTGGCACGACCCCACACAATGGCCCGTGTCAAGCCGCAAGGCGAACGAACCCCGCCGACTGGCTGACAGGCAGAGCGACCCTACTGAAAAGGGCGGCATTGTCGGAGCATTTTGTAAAGTGTTTTCGATAGACGATGCGATTGACGAATTTTTACCTGATAAGTACAGCAAATGCAGCGACGGACGCTATACCTACCTTGGCGGCTCTACATCAGGCGGTCTGGTTGTCTACGATAACGGTAAATTCGCATTCAGCCACCACAGCACAGACCCGACTTGCGGCAAGCTCTGTAATGCTTTTGACCTTGTTCGCATTCACCTATTCGGTGACGAGGACGAAAACACAGCCCCCAACACCCCGGCAACAAAGCTCCCTTCCTATAAAAGTATGTGCGATAAGGCTCTGTCTGTTCCCGCCGTGCAGCAGGAACTAAAGGCAGAGCAGTTAAGCTCAGTAGTCGCAGTTTTTGATGACGCAGAGAATACAGAATGGGTGCAGGCGCTTGAAATCAACCCGAGAACCGGAAAGCCTGCGGCAACTGTAGATAATGTGTTCCTAATTCTGACACACGACCCACGCTTAAAAGGCCGGTACTACTATGACGAGTTCAGAGCTCGGCCTATTGTGTGCGGCGCCCTTCCTTGGGACACTTCTTCCCATAGGGTATCTGCTTCATGGCTTGATACCGATGACGCAGGATTGCGATGGTTACTGGAACGCGATTATAAAATCGACAGCGCCCCGAAGGTGCGAGATGCCGTAGACCTTGCCATTGACAGCAATAAAATTCACCCTGTCCGTGATTATCTACACTCCCTTGAGTGGGACGGTCAACCGCGTGCGGAAATGCTGTTCATTGACTACCTCGGTGCAGAGGATTCCAGATATACCCGCGCCGTTACACGGAAGGCCCTTATTGGCGCTGTGGCACGAATCCTCCGCCCCGGCTGCAAGCATGACCACATGCTCGTTCTTGTTGGACCGCAGGGGTGCCGTAAATCCACCACTTTGGCAAAACTCGGTAAACAGTGGTTTTCTGATTCGCTCTATACCATGACCGGCAAGGACGCTTACGAGCAGTTACAAGGAAACTGGATTATAGAGCTTGCGGAAATGGCGGCAACCCGCAAAGCTGAAATTGAACAAATTAAGCAGTTCGTTTCAAAACAGGAAGATACATACCGCGCGGCCTATGCTCGACGGACGCAATCACACCCTCGGCAATGTGCGTTCTTCGGTACAACAAATGACGATGAGTTCTTACGAGACCCCACAGGCGCCCGTCGTTTCTGGCCCGTAACCGTTACGAAAGCGGGTTGCGTTAATGGGGACAAGCTGACACCCGAAATCGTGGACCAAATCTGGGCTGAGGTCGTTACCTATTATGACAACGGGGAAACATGGTATCTCGACAACGAGGTTGAAGAAATCGCCAGAAAGGTTCAGTCGGAGCATACGGAGACAAACGGCAAACTTGGTCTGATTGAGAACTTTATTGAAACGCTACTGCCTGCTGGTTGGGATACTTGGGACCTTGACAGGCGGCTTATGTTCTGGAGCGGCGGATTTGGTCCAGAGCAGAAAGGCACAATGCGTCGGACCCGCGTATGTGCGCTTGAAATCTGGCAGGAGCTTTTCAAAGGCGACCCGAAAAACTACACCACACAGCACGCAAGAGAGATTACCGGACTGCTGAAAAGTCTCCCCGAATGGAGTATGACAACAGCTACAAATTGCGGCGCTCTTTACGGCAGACAGCGCGGATTTATAAGGAAAGAGAGGTAACACCATGAGAATCGACAGAATTAAACTGATTGTCCTAATGGCCGAGCGTGATATGACGATTGGCCGCTTGGCGGAGTTGAGCCGACTTTCGGTCTCCACAATCTGCCAAGTTAAGGCAGGAAAGTCCTGCACACCGAAAACAGGTGCGGCAATCGCCGCAGCCTTGGGCGTTCCAGCAGGCAAAATTGAATCGAGGTGAGGGAATGTCCGATGTTGTTCGTGTGGACGAGGTAATGACCCGCCTCGACTGTTCAATGGGGAAAGCCTATAAAATCATCAAGACACTCAATGACGAGTTAAAACGAAAAGGCTATATCACGGTAGCCGGTCGTGTTCCCCGCTCCTACTTTGAGCAAAAGTGTCTGTTGGAAAGGAAGTGAGAAAATGCAGCGAGTAACCTACTATGACAGTACACTAAAGCAATATGTTTTGGTTGGAAATGAACACGATACGCTAACTGCGCTCGGCAAGTTAGAGGATTCCCTTGAAAAACTGGAACCCAAAACCTTTGGGGAGTTTATGACAAGATTTCGGCAGCGGCGCGGTGTATCTCAAACGTCATTTGCGGCAGCTCTCCATATCAGCCGTGATACTGTTAAAGCGATTGAAGCAGACAAAAATACTCCGTCTTATGAAACCCTGCTTGCGATTACAGATGTGTATAATATTCCCCTTGATACTTTGCGGTTTGCTTTTCGGCGTTATGCCTTCCACCTCAAAGACGAGGCAATCGACTACATGATAGACCGGCAGGACAGCCAGCTTATTGAACCGACTATGTACCGCAATATTGGCGCACTGCTGCAATGTGAACGCCGGTTTATATCAAAATCCCGCAAGCAGCTATCTGATATGAGCGGAATCTCCACTCCCATGATTGCTAAATATGAATCCGGCGAGGTTGATATTGCATGGCCGGTATTGCGGCAATTCGGTATGTGCGTAGATTCTGAGCGTTTACTGGAAGTATGCCAAAAGCTGAAAAATCGTGCAGAAAGAAGGAGAATGATGATATGACCGTTCGAGAAATATATAGACTCCGCCATCAAAAGGCGGTCGGATTCAATAGAGCACGTAGCCGTGTAATTGAGCAACTTGTAGCACAGCGCGGCGAATGTACTGATACCGCAATCTTTGCGGCACTCCGTGACGAACTGGCTCGCATTACAGCAGATGAAGCACAGATGAACGCTGAAATGAACACATTACTGCGTGCGTCTTTGGCTGATATGGGAATTGACACGCAGATTGCCGAAGGAGTATTTCTCCACCCGAAGGCGCGCATTTATGATTGTTGTGAGGGTATCGGGTGGTTTGTATCAAAAAGTCTTGATTCTCCGCAAGAGGTCAAAGCACAACAGAATGTTTTAAGAAAGGCAGGTATTGAAAATGACATTTGAAGAACTGAGGGCTGAGGCACAGAAGGCTTATAAGGAAGTTCTGGCGGCTGACGAGGAGCGGAAAAACGATAAAACGATTGCTCGTTTGTCCGAACTTTATGTTGAATCCTATGTCAACGAAAAGCGACGTGAGCGTGACGCTGCTTTTAGGGAATATGTAATTTCCTGCGTAGAGGAACTTAGAGAACTCGTTTCCTCAGTGATTACCGAAAAGCGAAATGGGCTTGACAAAATGCTTTCTACTCCACCGACGAGTGAACAGCTTAGTTTGCTGACTGCGCTTCAGGTGAGGGGCGAGGATATTAGCGAGGGAGAATTACGCAACCTCGCCGACCAATTCATGCCAAATTACCAAGCGGTAAAAGCCTTGCAGACTATCAGCAAGAAAAATGGTGTGCATTTTGCCTTACCTGAAAAATGCGATTACGAAGCATTGCAGGCAGCACTCAACTGGACAGAGAATTACCTGTCGGAGCGGCTTTGCGGTTTGCGTAATTTTACCGCACCGCGAAATCTGCATGCCTTTGACCGTTTGTTTTTCGGTGAGGGCTGGCGTGACCCTCACTATGATTCCCATGCGGTCAATCTATTTGATTAAATACCATGATAACAGAAAAAGAAGCCCGCAATATGCTCAATAGCTACAAATTACTCTCCTTGAGGGCAGACCTGCGGTATGAGAAAATCAGTTTTTATAAAAAGTACAATGCGGCGGGCGAGATCGAAGAATGTACGGAGCACACGGGCATGTGGGCCCGCCAAGCAAAAGAATTACTTGCTGCGCGAGATAACATCAACGCGGTGGTTGATTCTCTTGCCGAGCCATATAGGACTGTCCTGTACTTGCGTTTCATTGAGGGGCATACCGTTGAGAAAACGGCAGAAATAATGTTTTACTCCTATCGTTGGTTAATGAGATTGCAAGCTACGGCAATTCAAGAGTTCAGAAAGGCGGTGAACAAATGACCGAGAAACAGGAACGATTTATTGACGAATACATCATAGACTTCAACGCTACACGGGCGGCTATTGCTGCGGGGTATTCCTCAAAACGTGCGAATTCGCAGGGGGTTCACCTGCTCTCTATTCCTGAGATTCAGGCAGAAGTAAGGCGGCGCAAGGCGGAAATCTCTGCGGGACTACGAATTTCCGCCGAACGAGTACTGTGGGAAATGGCGGCACTTGGATTTTCCAACATTTTTGATTATGTTGAAGTCATAGACGGGGAACTTCGCCTAAAAGAACTTCCACCCGAAAAGCAAGGTGCCGTTTCCAGTATCAAGATTACAAAGAACGGCACGGAAGTCAAGCTACACGATAAATTGAAAGCGTTGGAATTCCTCGCCAAATATACAGGGCTAACAGACCATAAAGCAAATACAGAGACGCAAAATAATCTTTTTGAAATGATTGACGCTTGTGGTAAAAGCGCAAATTTTGATGATATTCCAGAACTCAATGGAGATTGGCAACCATAAACAAGCCTACGGTCTCCCACATCAAGTTTTCTTTCTTTTGGAGTATAAACCTACTCTGTAAAAACGGAACTGATATAGGACGCCGTAGGTACTCCAAATTCAGGGGCTCGCGAATCTTACTATTTGCGATAATATAGATAAAAAGGCAAAACAGGAGGCAAATGTTATGCCAGCATATAAGGACAAGGACCGCGGAACGTGGTATTGCTGTTTCTACTATACCGATTGGCAAGGGGAACAGCAGCGTAAAACAAAGAGAGGTTTTACTAAACAGAAAGACGCCAAAGAATGGGAACGCGCTTTTCTTGACAAATTGCAGGAAAATCCGCAAATGACAATGGCAAGCCTAATTTCTCTGTATAATACAGATATGGCAAGCCGACTCAGGGTGTCAACCATGAACAACAAGGAGCACCTAATAAGGACAAAGATTTTGCCTTATTTCGGCAAAATGAAAATCAGCGACATTAAAGCAACAACGGTTCGACAATGGCAAAATCAGCTCATGGGTGACGAGTACGCCGAAACATACCTAAAAGCAATCAATAATCAGCTTTGCGCGATTTTTAACTACGCCGTTAAGTATTATGGTCTAAAAGAAAATCCTTGTCATAAGGCGGGAAGCATAGGACGCAAGAACGCAAAGGAAATGCAGTTTTGGACAAAAGACGAATACATTAGATTTGCCGCAGCAATCGAGGACAAACCACAAATGCACTCAGCGTTTCAAGTCCTTTACTGGTGCGGCATACGGGAAGGCGAACTCTTAGCCTTGACCAAAGATGATATTGACTTTGAGGGAAACACCATAACTATCAATAAATCCTATCAGCGAATTGGCAAGAAAGATATTATTACGGAGCCCAAAACTCCGAAAAGCAATCGGATTATCGCTTTGCCGAATTTTCTTTGCGAAGAACTTAAAGAGTATATCTCACACATCTATGATAATGGGCGCATTTTCCCATTAACCAAGCATGCCCTATACAGGGAAATGATTCGAGGTAGCAGCCAGAGCGGAGTTAAAAAGATTAGAGTGCATGACCTCAGACATAGCCACGCCTCATTACTTATCGAACTCGGCTTTTCGCCACTCTTGATAGCCGAACGACTCGGCCATGAGAACATAGAAACGACCCTCAATACCTACTCCCATCTATACCCGCACAAGCAAGGAGAACTTGCTCAAACGCTGGACTCCCTGCTAAAAACCTGATTTCAGCGTCATAACAGCATCGCGGCTATCATTAAAAGAGCCCGAAAGCCTTGCAAACAAAGACTTTCGGGCTTTCTTCCATTTATTCCCACTCGATTGTTGCGGGGGGTTTGGAGGTTATGTCGTAGACGATGCGGTTTATGCCCTTGACCTCGTTGACGATGCGCACGGAGACCTTATCGAGCACGTCGTAGGGAATGCGTGCCCAGTCAGCGGTCATGAAGTCCGTCGTTGTGACCGAGCGCAGTGCAAGAGTATAGTCATAGGTCCTGCCGTCACCCATTACGCCGACGGAGCGCATATTCGTGAGCACCGCGAAATACTGATTCATCGTGCCCTCGAGGTGCGCCTTTGCGATCTCGTCGCGGAAAATGAAGTCTGCCTCGCGCAGGATATCGAGCTTTTCCTTCGTGATATCGCCGATGACACGGATGGCAAGGCCGGGGCCGGGAAATGGCTGACGCATTACCAGATACTCGGGCAGACCAAGCTCACGGCCGAGCGCACGGACCTCATCCTTGAACAGCAGGCGCAGCGGCTCGATGATCTCCTTGAAGTCAACGAAATCGGGCAGGCCTCCGACATTGTGGTGGCTCTTGATAACGGCTGCAACATTTGTGCCGGACTCGATAACGTCGGGGTAAATAGTGCCCTGAGCGAGATAGTCAACCGAGCCTATTTTTTTACCCTCGTACTCAAATACGCGTATAAACTCCTCGCCGATGATCTTGCGCTTTGCCTCCGGTTCGGAAACGCCGGCGAGCTTTGACAGGAAGCGATCCTGTGCGTTAACACGGATGAAGTTTATATCCCAGTTTTTGAACGCGGCCTCGACCTCGTCGCCCTCGTCCTTACGCATAAGACCGTGATCGACGAAAATGCAGGTGAGCTGATTGCCGACAGCCTCGGCGAGCAGCGCCGCCGCAACGGAGGAATCAACGCCGCCGGAGAGCGCGAGCAGTACCTTACCGTCGCCGACCTTGGCGCGGATAGATTCAATGGATGCGCGCATATAGTCGCCCATCGTCCAATCGCCCTTTGCGCCGCAGACCTCATACAGGAAGTTGTGCAGCATTTTCTGGCCGTGTTCGGTGTGGTTTACTTCAGGGTGGAACTGCACGCCGTAAAAGCCGCGAGCTTCGTCGCATATGCCGACGGTCGGGCAGGCTGCGCTGTGCGCAACAAGGCGGAAGCTTTCGGGGACCTTGGCCATGTAGTCGCCATGGCTCATCCACGTTACGCTCTCTTCCGGCAGGCCCTTGAACAGGCGGCAGTCGGTGTCGAAAAAGGTGGGGGTCTTGCCGTATTCGCGAGCCGTATCCGACTGCGCGGCGGTGACCTCGCCGCCGAGGTAGTGCGCCATGAGCTGGCAGCCGTAGCATATGCCGAGCACGGGAATGCCAAGCTCGAATATCTTCGGATCCACCTGCGGCGAGCCGGCAGCGTAAACGCTCTGCGGACCGCCGGTGAAGATAATGCCGATGGGGTCGTATGCCTTGATTTCGTCTATCGTCATGCTGTGGGGCTTTACCTCGCAGTAGACATTGCATTCACGGACTCTGCGTGCGATAAGCTGGTTATACTGGCCGCCGAAGTCCAGAACAAGTACGCGCTGATTCTGCATTCCTTGCCCTCCCGTTAAAACATCTCGATGCAGCCCTCGCGCTCGGCGCTGACTGAAACGTATTTGATCGGGCAGCCGACTGCCTTTTCGATGAACTTGACATAGTCAAGCGCCGCCTTGGGCAGATCCTCGGGCTTGCGGCAGCCGGAGATATCGCACTTGAAGCCCTCGACATATTCATATATGGGCTTTGCGCGCTCAAGCTCCTCGATGTTGCCGGGGAAGTTTTCGATTCTCTTGCCGTCAAGCTCGTAAGCCACGCAGACGGGGATCTTGTCCATATAGCTCATAACGTCGAGCTTTGTCAGGGCGATGCAGGTGCAGCCCTGCATCATTGCGCCGTAGCGCGATGCGACGACGTCGAAGCCGCCGACTCTGCGCGGACGACCGGTTGCAGCGCCGTACTCGCCGCCTGCCTCGCGCAGTGCGTGAGCCTCGTCGCCGAACAGCTCGCAGGTGAAGGGGCCTTCGCCGACGCAGCTGGAGTAGGCCTTCATGATGCCGATGCTTTCATCGAGCTTGAGCTGAGGAACGCCGGAGCCGATGGGCGCGTAGGCAGCGAGCGTGGTGGACGCGGAGGTGTAGGGGTAGATACCGAAGTCGATATCGCGCAGTGCGCCGAGCTGAGCCTCGAACATGACGGACTTGCCGGCCTTCACCGCATCGGTGAGGTACACGGTCGTGTCGCACACATAGTCGGCAAAGGGCTTGCCGTACTTTTCGAGCCATGCCATGATCTCGTCAACGTCTATCGGCTCGTGGCCGTAGCCGCCGGCGACGGTGAGGTTTTTCCACTCGATGATATCTGCAATGCGGCCGCGCAGGTGATCGAGGTTTTTAAGGTCGCCCATGCGCAGGGCTTTTTTCATGAACTTATCGGAATAGACCGGAGAAATGCCGCGGCGTGTCGAGCCGAACTTCTTGTCGCCGAGTCTGTCCTCTTCCAGGCCGTCAAGGAGCTTGTGATAGGGCATGCAGATGGTCGCACGGTCGCTGATCTTGAGATTTGCCGGGCTTATTGCAATGCCGCCGGCGCGCAGACGCGCGGTCTCATTGAAAAGGTGCTCAAGGTCGATGACTATGCCGGCGCCGAGGACGTTGACGGTGTCGTCGCGGAGAATGCCGGACGGCAGCAGGTTCAGGATGAACTTGCCCTTATCATTTACCACGGTGTGGCCTGCGTTGTTGCCGCCCTGATAGCGGACAACGATGTCGTAATTTTCCGAGAGCAGATCGACCATGCGGCCCTTGCCCTCATCGCCCCAGTTTGTTCCCACGATTGCAGTTAACATTGTTACGCTCCTTTACACATTTACACTTGCCTCGACGCCGAGATACTCTTTGTTTGCATCGATGACAGGATCAAGATACTCGTTTATAAACTTTTCGGTCTGATGCTCGGCCATACCGGTGAAGCCGCGCGGATCGCATAGCTCACGCAGCTCATCCTCACTGAGCTTGAACGCAGGGTCTGCCATTATGCGCCCGAGCAGGTCGTTTTTCTCGCCATAGAGCTTGACCTGCTGCGCCGCGGCAACGGAGTGGACGCGGATGCGCTCGTGCAGCTCCTGCCTGTCGCCGCCCTTATTTTTAACGCAGTACATGAGGATATTTTCGCTTGCCATGAACGGCAGCTCCTCATCCAGATGCTTTTTGCACACGGCAGGATATATCTTCATGCCGGACGCGACGTTTATATAAAGGTTGAGGATGCCGTCAACGGCGAGGAAAGCCTCGGGGATGCTCAGTCTTCTGTTTGCCGAGTCATCCAGCGTGCGCTCGAGCCACTGGCTCGACGCGGTGAAGGCCGCGTTTTGCAGATCGCTTATGACAAAGCGCGAAAGCGACGCTATGCGCTCGCTACGCATGGGATTGCGCTTATAGGCCATTGCCGACGAGCCTATCTGCTTTGACTCAAACGGCTCATCGACCTCTTTAAGGTGCGACAGAAGCCTTACATCGCTTGAAAATTTCGACGCGCTCTGCGCAATGCCGGAGAGCACCTGCAAAACATAAAAATCGACCTTGCGCGAATACGTCTGCCCGCTCACGGGGGCGCAGCGGCTAAAGCCCATCTTTTCGGCTATGAGCTTTTCAAGCTCTGTAACCTTTTTCTCGTCGCCGTCGAAAAGCTCAAGGAAGCTTGCGCCGGTGCCGGTGGTTCCCTTGCAGCCCAAAAGCTCGAGCCTGCCGAGCTGAAAATCAAGCTGCTCAAGGTCGCTTATGAGGTCATACGCCCAGAGCGTTGCTCTTTTGCCGACGGTCGTCGGCTGGGCAGCCTGAAAATGCGTGTACGCAAGCGTCGGAACGCTTTTGTACTTCTCGGCAAAATCGCGCAGCGCCGCAATGGCGTTAACGAGCTTTTTCCGCACAAGGACGAGCGCCTCGCGCATTCGGATGATATCGGTGTTATCGCCGACATAGCAGCTCGTTGCGCCGAGGTGGATTATCGGCTTTGCGTCGGGGCAGCACTCGCCGAAGGTGAGCACATGCGCCATAACGTCGTGGCGCACCTCGTGCTCGTGCCGGGTCGCCGACTCGTAGTCGATATCGTCAGCGTGCGCTTTCATCTGCTCTATCTGCGCATCGCTTATATCGAGTCCAAGCTCCTTCTCGCTCTCGGCAAGGGCGATCCACAGTCTGCGCCAGGTCGAGAACTTGAAGTCATCGGAGAAAAGGCGCTTCATCTCTTCTCCGGCATATCTCCCACACAGGGGATTTTCATAAAATTCGTGTTTACTCATCTATCTGCTTAAATACGTTTATGCCGCTGCGCTTATGCTCGCTTACGCGGTGGTAGCGGTCGATTATCTTCTTCTCGGTGGGGCTTACCTCGCCGCCGTTTATATAGCTGTCTATCGCATAATAGCTCACGCCCATCTCGTCCTCATCGGTCTGACCGTCGAACAGTCCTGCCGAGGGGGCCTTGTTTATGATGCACGCAGGCGCCGTGAGCCATTTGAGAAATTCGATTATCTCGGTCGCGGTGAGATCGGATATGGGGTTAAAGTCGCACGAGCCGTCGCCCCACTTGGTGAAGTAGCCCATGTAGCGCTCGCTGCGGTTGCCCGTGCCGGCAACGAGGCGGTACTCCGAGGCCGCAACGGCGTACAGCGTTGTCATTCTAAGGCGCGGAGCGATGTTATTTACGGCGGCATTCGTCAGCGTCGTTATGCTCTGAAGCCTGTCTATCTCTGCCTGGCGGACATCGGTAAGGTCAATAACGCGGCTTTCTATACCGAAATGCTCGGCGACCTCCTTTGCATCCTTCATGTCCTGCTCAAAATTGCGCTTTGACGCACATGGCATCATTATACCAACGGTGTTCTCGCAGGCAAACTTGCACAGTATGCCGACAAGGGCGGAGTCCTTGCCGCCGGAGTTTCCGAAAACGATGCCGTCAACGCCGCTTTCCTCCACAAGGTTTCTTATATACTGAACTCTGTCGGCAAATTCCTTGCTGTAATCACGCATTGCACTCAGCTCCTCAATAATTATATACCGGACAATAAATTTTATAATATCCGTCCGATTCTGTCAATAAGCGCCTGTGACAAAATAGGCCGCCCAAGCGCCTCGCATTTAGGCGACTTTTGCCCCTTTCGGGTACTTTAAACGCAGTAAATTTTACCTTCCGGGGCGTTCGACAACAAAAGCCTTGATTTTTCAAGGTTTTTTTGTTAGAATGCAGAATGTAATAATTTTGCCACTCATTTTTAAACTTATTTTCACACATCACGTAAAACAGGAGACATGCATATGAAAAGGTACATATCCTTCCTGCTTGCCGTTCTGATGCTCGTGACGCTTGTGCCGACGGCGGCTTTCGCCGACGCTGCGGAGACAGACATGAAAGCCAGCGACAACCTAAAGCTCCTCATTAAGGGCTGGGAGGGGCTACGGCTTACGGCATACAAGGCGCATCCGAGCGAGGAATACTGGACCATCGGCTACGGTCACTACGCCTCGGACATTTACGAGGGCATGGAGATCACGCTCGAGCAGGCCGATGCATATTTTGAGCAGGATATAGTTGGATTTGAAAGAGGCGTCAACAACACCGCGAAAAAATACGGACTGAGCTTGACGCAAAATCAGTTTGACGCGCTTGTAAGCCTTGCTTACAACTTTGGGCCGAACTGGGTCGATTACAACACAGGCTGGAGACTGGCTCGGTACATACAGGCAGGCTTTAAAGACAGCTACGGCAACCCTGTTTCAGATCTTGAGCTTGCAGACTCGTTCGCAGTCCTGTGCTCTGCCGGCGGCGAGATCCTCCCCGGACTTGTCAAGCGCCGCATAAACGAGGCGGAGATCTTCCTTTATAACAATTACAGCACAGAGCTTACGCACTTCGTTGCCGGAGTTTTCAACGGAAACGGCGGCACGGTGAGCGGAAACCGCGTCGTTGCTTACTATAAGGACAAGGCCTACGGCTCGTTCCCCAACGTTTCGCGCGACGGATATAAGCTCGACTACTGGAAGGATTCCGGCACAGGTCAGGCCGTTACGACCTCGACGATCGCAGACAAAACTCGGACTCTCGTCGCTGTTTGGACAGGCAGCGGCACTCCGGAGCCGACGACCTATAAGCTCACCGTTTCCGGAGGCGAAGGCAGCGGAAGCTACACGGTCGGAGCAAAAATAAAGCTGGTTCCGGGCGCAAATGGCACAAAGATATTTGATCACTGGGAAGTAACCGGCGCAACGGCCTCAAAGGGCAGCGACGGATACTGGTACATAACGATGCCTGCATCCGACGTCACGGCGGTCGCTGTGTGGAAGGACGGCTGCCTGTTCGGCGACAATTGCCCCTCGAAAAATTTTGCCGATGTTCCCGTGACCTACTGGGCACATAACGACATTGACAACGTTGTTTCGGCCGGCATGTTCAAGGGGCTGACAGAGACCAATTTCGGCATCAATGTTACAATGGACCGAGCCATGCTCGTGACGGTGCTCTATCGTCTTGACGGAAGCCCCGATGTTTCGGGATACGAAAACCGTTTTTCCGATGTAAGCTCCTCGCAGTATTGCTACGACGCCCTGCTTTGGGGCTCGCACAACAACATCTCCAACGGCTACGCCGACGGCACTTTCGCGCCGAACGAAACGCTCACACGCGAGCAGCTTGTCACCTTCCTGCACAGATACGCAAACTACAAGGGCTATAACACCGACGTTTACGCCGATATCGGCGGCTATGCCGACGCGCAGCAGGTGAGCTCCTTTGCGCGTGAGAGCATGTGCTGGGCAATAGGCGCAGGGATCATCAACGGCACAAGCAGCACAACGCTCAGCCCGAAGGGCAGTGCGGTCCGTTCGCAGGTCGCGGTCATGTTCAACCGCTTCGCAGGCGGAATGACCTTCTGAATATAGTTATTTTCCAAAAGCAGTCTGAAATGCTAGACATTTCAGACTGCTTTTGTCGTTTAACAGCGCGAGTATGCTACACTTTCGCAAATTCATATAAATACTACAAATATCGGTATCAATTTTTCTTAACGCTCGTTAATTCTGTCAATTGAAAATTTCACTTTCGTGATTTAAACTAAACCTCATAAATCGGCAATCTTGTATTATATATTAGATGTACTGATTTAGAATACTCAGAAAGAAGGCGTATTATGAAGAAAAGACTTCTTGCTCTGTTGATGAGCCTTGTCATGATCCTCTCCGTTCTGCCCGGCGCAGCCTTTGCCGAGCCGGCAGACAGCAGCGACGTGCTGACCTATGCGGATCTTGCAGACATCGACAGCAGCATCACCATCCCCGACGGCGCTTCCGCAAGCGAAGAGCTGTCCGTTGCAGACGCGGTACGCGCACTGCTGCTTTGGACGGGCATGAGCGAAAAGCAGCTCGGCACCTTCCCTGCCGACTATCTTGCTCTGGCTCGCAGCATGGGCATGATCAGTGCCGACACCGACACCGACGCGGCCTGCACCCTTGACGCTTACCGTCAGATGAAGGCAGTTGCCAACACCATGTACGACGCACTGCATGCCGATAAGCTCCAGCCGCTTTACATGAACGGCATGGCTCAGCCCATATTCCCGTACACCACCGGCTCCGTCGAGACCGGCTACAGCAACGCCGACAGCGATGTCATCCGCTACTGCGTATACGTTGAGACCAACTACGACACCGACGATGACGGCAAGCTCGACCTCGTCAAGGCCGTTGTTCAGGTTCCCCGCGCGGCAGTCGAGGGCAACTACAAGGCAGCTACCATCTACGAAGCTCGCCCCTACATCACCGGCTGCAACGATTCCATGAGCCCCGGCGAAAATCTCGGCAGCGAGAGCTATGATATTTCCAAGCTCTACAGCCAGCCGGCAGCACGCACTCCGGCAGGCAGCGCAACCACCGCGCAGGCCGCCGCGAACGCAAACAGCGCAGACTGGTACTACTGGAACCCCTCCGAGGGCATGTACGACTACGAAGACCTTGAGTGGTACGACTACTACCTCGTACGCGGCTTTGCCGTCGTCGAGTGCGGCGGTCTCGGCACCAAGGGCTCGGACGGCTTCGAGACCTGCGGCACCGATCTTGAGATCGATGCGTTCAAGTGCGTCATCGAATGGCTGCACGGCGATCGCGTAGCCTACACCGACAAGACCAGCAACATCACCATCGCGGCAGACTGGTCCAGCGGCAAGGTCGGCATGACCGGCCGCTCATACGCAGGCACCACCCAGTTCGGTCTGGCCACCACCGGCGTTGCCGGTCTCGAGACCATCGTTCCCGTAGCAGGCATCGCAAGCTGGTATGAGTACACCAACTCTCAGGGTATTTCCACCAGCGCATGGTCGGCAAGCTATTCCGAGATGCTCGCATGGTACTGCAACGGCCGCTACCTCGATCCTGCCGATTACGCTACCATCGCCGAGAAGTACGGCAACTACCTGTACCAGATCCAGCAGGATCAGCTCGCCACCAACGGCGACTACTCCAAGCACTGGGAGACCCGTGACTACACTCTTGACGCAGAGAACATCAAGTGCCCTGCTCTCATAGTTCACGGCCTCAACGACGACAACGTCCGCACCAAGGAATTTGACCTGATGTATCAGGCATACCAGAAGGCCGGCGTAAACGTAAAGCTCCTGCTCCACCAGGACGCTCACCTCACTCCCAGCTACCCTGCCGGCAACCTCGAGTTCTACATTGACGGCGAAAGCTACAACAATGTCCTTAACCGTTGGTTCAGCCACTATCTGTGCGGCGTTGAAAACGGCGCAGAAAATATGGCGGCAGTCACCGCCCAGGACAGCCACGACGCTTCCGTATGGCACACCTATGACAGCTGGGAGACCGCAAAGAGCGTGACCCTTTCCTCCGGCAAGACCGGCAGCACCACCATAAACAGCGATTACTCCTCCCTCGGCATCACCAGCCGCAACTGGAGAGATAAGCTCACCGCAGGCGACACCGCAGTCAGCGCAATGTACACCATGCCCGTCAAGGCCGACACGGTCATTAAGGGCGCGGTTGCCGTCAACTTCTCTGCAAGCGTTGATAACTACGACGCTCCCAACACTCCGCGCGGCGGCGTCGATCACGACAATGCAGTTTCTCCCGAGCTTGACCTCAGCGCACTTGACCACGACAACTACGTTGCAAGCGCAGCAGGCAGCGGCGTTACCGTTTCCCTGCCCGACGCAGCCGATCTTATCGACCGCGACGCGCTCATGGTCAGCGCAATGCTCGTTGACATCGCCCCCGAAGGCGAGACCTTCAAGGCATTCAACACCGAGGGCAGCTATGTTCCCAAGGATCTCACCGAAAACGGCGCATGGATGGGCGGCGGCCTGAGCAACTATGACTACGCGCAGCTCAAGGCAAGCGACGTCAGCTACAAGATCATCGCTCGCGGCTGGATGGATCTGTGCAACCCCGGCGCAGGCTACAACTCCGCCTCGGCCGATACCAAGGTTGCTCTGAAGGTCGGCGAAAACCACGACTACACCATCTACCTCCAGCCCAACCTCTACACCGTTGAGGAAGGTCACACCCTCGCCCTCGTCATCTACACCTACGAGCAGGGCAAGGCAAGATACTCCCAGAATTATCAGATCACTCTCGATAACAGCTCCGTCAACGCGGTCATCCCCGTCGATCAGCTCCCCGCCGTCGATCCCGACCCCACTCCGGCCGAGAATCCGTTCAAGGATGTCAAGTCCGGCAGCCCCTACTACGACGCGATCCTCTGGGCAGTTGATAACAAGGTCACAAACGGCATAACCGCCGTTACAAGTGCGACGGTAACTGCGGTGGGAATCAGCCGCTTTTCCAAACGGTGCATTTCTCGAAATGCAAGGAACACGGTTTTTAAGTTTTTCATACCGACTCGCCCCCATTCTCCTTATAGTAGTAGCTTTGAACTTGGTACATTCTGTAATAGGCGCCCTTGAGTGCCATCAATTCCTCGTGGGTACCGCTTTCTGCAATTCTGCCTTCCCGAATAAACAAAATCCGGTCGCAAAAGCGTGTTGACGAAAGGCGATGAGAAATAAAGAATGATATCTTGCCGCTTGTCATCTCGTTATATTTAAGATACAGTTCATTCTCTGCAATCGGATCCAGCGCCGCCGTGGGCTCGTCCAAAATCAAAATCGGCGCATCCTTGTAAATTGCCTTTGCAAGCAACAGCTTTTGCTTTTCACCGCCGGAAAAATCCACGGCTTCCTTGTACACATCCTTGATCATATAGGATTTTTCTTTATCCGGCAGGGTGTTTATTTTATTCAAAATACCTGCCTTATCCAATGCGGCATAAAGCTTTTCTTTATCATAATTTGAGTTTGTGCAAATGTTTTCCGCAATAGTCATGGGCATAAAATAATAATCCTGAAAGACAGCGGAGAATAGATTAAAATAACTGTCAGCGGAAAAATCGCAGCTGCTTTTTCCGTTAACCAAAATCTCCCCCTCCGTCGGATAATACAAGCCGCAAAGAAGCTTAATCGCTGTGGTTTTTCCGGCTCCGTTTTCTCCTACAATTGCAATATTTTCGCCCTTATTCACCTTAAAGGACATATTGTTAATTGTGCTTTGCTCCGCAGAGGGATATGTAAACGAAACATTTTTAAATTCAATCCAGTCAATGCCGTCAAAATTCACATCCGGCTTGTTCTCGCTTTCCTCCGTTCGTTCCACAAATGCACGAAAAGCGGCACAATCATTACAGCAACGCTCAAGATTTGAATACTGATATACGGCATTCATAATCCAATTTGAAAAGCCGGTGATAATACCGAAATAAAAAATGAAATCCGAAACACTCAATCGACCTTTACACACCAAATAGGTCAAATAAGCGTAGGCGACAAGCTCCCGCACCAAATTCAGCAGTGCCCTTGTGCCGCCGACTTTGCTGTTTTGACGCATAAATTTTTGATTTATCCGCTCTAATTCATAAATCACTTTTGCAACGGCGCACATAAAATAATCGGTAAAGCCATACAGCCGAATATCCTTTGCCGCAGAAAAATCATGGCAGAGCTGATAATAATAATCAAAACGAACAAACAGCGTGCTTCGCTCATCCTTAATTTTCTTTTCTTTTGTGTTCAAAAATCTCAGCAAAAAGAACTCGCAAGCGCAGGTGGCAAGGATAAGTAAAATCATAACCGGATTGATTTTGTAAATCAAAAGAAGCGACGAAACAACGCCCACAATACAAACGCAAAACTGATTACAGGCATCCAAAAAATCTGCCGAACCGGAATAATAGCTGCGGTAGAACTCCATTGCCCTTTTGTTCTTTTCTCTGCCGCCGCGGCTTTCAATATTTGTATAATCGGTATGCAGATTTTTTTCAAACGCAAGCACGGCATACCGCATACGAATGATGCGTGCGCTGCCGTTAAGCAATTCCTGCATAAAAGGCGCCAACCAAGTGGTCAACACCACAA
>ERZ779851.1280-NODE-1280-length-22727-cov-4.269143_pt1 | contig 22727 bp, 18 predicted proteins | sample MGYA00511094_ERZ779851 | MGnify/ENA primary metagenome ERZ779851 (study PRJEB29588, sample SAMEA2155512) | human gut metagenome | biome: human gut; feature: human-associated habitat; material: faeces | place: Denmark | collected 2008/2010 ...
GGACCCTCTGATTAACAGTCAGATGCTCTAACCAACTGAGCTATTCAGGAATTTTATCCCTGTTGTTTCTTAACGGGATTGCAAAGGTACAACAATTTCTGTTTCCTGCAAATTTTTTTCTGCATTTTTTTGCTAACTTTGTCAAGATATTTTAGGACATCTGTTGGACTTATTTTGGAAGATGCTGATTTTCAGTTTTTTAGAGGATATGTGCCAGCCAAATAAAGAATAACCTTATTTATATGGATATCGATCTCTTATCAAAAATGGTTAAAGAACTTATCCTTGACAATGATGAAGTGTCATTGCCGGGAGTCGGTTCTTTCGTGGCAGAACTTGTTCCATCCTCATTTTCGGATAAGGGCTACACTATCAATCCTCCATATAAACGTCTGAGCTTCAGAAAGAAAGCAGGCGCCTCTGACAATGTCCTGATAGATTTCTATGCGAAGTCCAATAATGTGGACAAGGAAACTGCTTCGAAGATTGTCATCGATTTTCTGTCGGAGATGCAGAAGGTCCTTGAACTCAGGAAGTCCATTGTCTTTCCTGGCTTGGGAAAACTGAGGGCGACCAAGGAGAATATTTTCTTCTTCGTGGCCGATGAGGATCTGGATATTTATCCGGAAGGGTTCGGGCTCGAGCCGATTTCCCTTAAGACACATGAGGAGACTCCGGCGGAGGTTTCAGCGACTATTGCGGCGCTTCAGGATATCCTTAATCCGGAGGAAACGGAAAGCCAGTCCGGCAGTGGTGAACAGCCTGAGGCGGAGTCCGGCAGTGAAGAGCCGTCTGACGCAGTGTCCGGCCCGGAAGACGCGCCTGAAGTGACCGGTGACGGGCAGCCTGAGTCCTCACATGAAGCGGATGGCGAGTCTGACAGCGAACCGCAGCCTGAGCAGCAGGCAACAGCCGAAGAGTCAGACCACCAGTCTGAAAACGAATCTCAGTCTGAGGCGGAAGGCGAACAGGAGAATGAGCCGCAGCAGGAACCGGAATCTGACAATGAACCGGACGTGCCGGTCGAGCAGAATAATTCGAATGAACCGGAGCAGCCACGGACAGAGCCTGCGAAAAAGAGCAGGAAGGGATGGAAAGCATTGATCTGGACGGCGGTAGCCATCGCGGCATTGGCCGTGACCTTCATTGTCGGCTTCGTCATCCTCGCCCATATCGCGCCGGACTTCATTGACTCGATCCTCTATACACAAGAAGAGCTGGAAATCATAAATCACTGATTCCCAGCCCTGTATAGTAATCTGTACGCGCTTACCGTACTCTGATTGAGCGCCCGATCCTCAACGTAGTCTTGGCCGAAATTCCGTTCAATGCACAGAGTTTCTTGACTGTCGTGTGATACTTCACGGCGAGTGAACCGAGAGTGTCTCCCGACCTGATCTTGTGGTATTGGGCCTTGGCCAGTTCAGCCGCCTTGCGCGCTTCCTCTTTCTCCCTCAGCTCCTGCTCGGCAGCCCTTGCGGCATAATACGTGGAATCAGCCTTCATTATCAGGTAGTCCTCCTCGTCGCTTTCCGGGATATACTTGCTGCTTGCATCCAGGAACCGCTTTTTCAAGATGAAAAGCCTGTGTCTCAATGTGCCGCTCTCGAAATCGATAAGCCACTGCGGGTCGAATGCGAAACCGCAATACCTCGTCTCGAAATGCAGATGCGCTCCCGTAGAACGTCCCGTGGAACCGCCCAGACCGATGGTCTGTCCGGCAGTCACCCAGTCGCCAGGGGAAACCAGACGCTTGGACAGATGCGCATAGAAAGTCTCCAGACCATTGTCGTGACGGATGACCACCAGATTGCCATAGCCTCTGTAATACTTTGATAGTCTGACCTTTCCGGTGAAGGCTGCCACGACCGGAGTGCCGGTCTTGAGAGGCAGGTCCACGCCCATGTGCCTGCGCCCGTGACGGTATCCGAAAGGAGAGTAAACCTTTGTCTGATAAGGACAATGATATTCGCTCAATGAATCCACTACCCACAGCGAAATGTCATCCTGCAGGTCCTTCGTGTCCAGCCTGTACGGATTCGGAAACTCTTCGTTCCAATAATCCTTGTAAATCTGGGCGGAAGCCACCACGCTCGGGTCCTTGTAGTACTTCCAGGTGTAATCTTCCAACAACAAAATTTTCACTGCCGGATTGCCCGTGTCCAATGTGTCAATCGGATAAGCAGATGACTTGTCAATCGATTTGACGGGCTGAAGTGCTGTCCGTGGTACGAGCAGAGATGCCCTGCTCATTGTCATCAATGTGTCTTGTGCGGCTGCACGCTCGCTCCGGAAAGAAACCAGAGCGAGCAATGTCGCTCCGGCAGTAAGAATTTTATTGAAGTTCATATGATTATACTGTTGATTACTCTGCACCGAATTCTGATTTGAGCAGAGTTTTCGTTTCGTTGATTTTTTCTTCGAGTAGTTCCTTAGAAGTGGCTTCACAGATAAATCTGAGGTAAGGCTCTGTGTTTGAAGGCCTTATGTTGAACCACCAGTCCTTGAATTCTACGCGGTATCCGTCGAAATCCATAAAGGCTGTAGGAGTCTCTTTCGCTGTGAAATGAGCCTTGAGCGCATCCATAGCACCCTTTTTGTCCTCGAGACGGAAATTGATTTCGCCTGAGTTCTGATATCTTGCGATTTTTCCGATAAGCTGGCTGAAGGTGATGCCTTTCTTCTTCATGTTTGCAAGCACTCTGAGTACCAGGATGGATGCGAGGAGACCGCTGTCGGAATAGAAGAAGTCACGGAAATAGTAATGTCCTGCAAGTTCGCCGCCCCATACGCCGTCAAGTTCGCGCAGTTTGCGGGCTGCGTTTGCCCTGCCGACTTTCCATGTGAACATCTTGGCTCCCATAGGCTCGAGATATTCGCCTACTGCTTTCGAACTGCGTATGTCCTGGATGACGATGCCCGGTTCGTGGCGCTCGTCGATGAAATAGTGTCCGAGCAATGCGATCATGAGGTCAGGAGAAACGAAATTGCCTTTCTCGTCCACGAACATCACGCGGTCAGCGTCGCCGTCATAGATGACGCCTGCATCAGCGCCTGATTTCTTCACGAGCTCTTCCAGTGCTACTACGTTCTTGTGTATCAGCGGGTTAGGTTCGTGATTTGGGAAAGTTCCGTCCATCGTGTCGAAAATATACTCAGGGCCTTCTCCGAAAATCTCCTTCGCATAGAGCGAACTCATTCCGTTGGAAAGGTCGAACGCGAGTTTCAGGTCACTGTAGTCTCCTTTGTATTTGAGAAGGAAGTTCAGATAATCCTGATGAATGTCTTTCTGATAGACTTTGCCTCTTTCGGCAGCTACAGGAGTAGGTTTGTTCTCTTTGATCCAGGCCTCTATCTGTCCAAGTCCCGTGTCATAACCTACCGGCAATGCGTTTTCACATGAAACCTTCATTCCGTTGTATTCTTTCGGGTTGTGGGACGCCGTAATCTGCACGGAAGCCTTGAAACCGTAGTTTGCGGTGCCGAAATATACCATCGGCGTGGTGCTCAGGCCGACATCGTAAACATCGGCGCCTGCGTCATTGATACCCTTCAGAAGGTACTCGTGGATCTCGTCAGATGAGACTCTGCAGTCTCTTCCGACAAGCACTTTGTCAGTACCGAGAAGTTCAGGAAGAAAATATCCTACCTTATAGGCAGTGTTTTTGTCGAAATCCACGTTATAAATTCCGCGGATATCGTAAGCGTGGAATGCTCCCATAATCTATTTTATTTTAGTGTTGTAATGTGTCGATACCTTGCCCTTGGCAATGTTCTGCAATTTCTTGGAAATCATTTTCTTGCGGATAGGGGAGACGTGGTCCACGAACATGTCGCCGTCCAGATGGGACATCTCGTGCTGGACCATGCGGCAGGCGAACTTGTCGAACTTCTCCGTCACCTTTTCTCCGTTTTCATTATAGTACTCCACAGTCATTGACTTGGGCCTGCTTATCTCGCAGTAGATTCCCGGGATGCTCAGGCAGCCTTCCGAATAGTCGGTCTCCTCCTTGCTCTGTTCGAGAATGACCGGATTCAGCATGGTGCGCTTGAAATCCTTGAGATAGTCATAGACGTCGGTCATGCCGGTGCCGTCCACTATCAATGCCCTTTTGCTGACGCCTATCTGAGGTGCGGCCAGACCGCAGCCGTCGGAGTGTTTCAATGTATCTTTCAAATCCTGTACAAGAGAAGCAATGCCTTCCTTGTCCTCAATGTCGATTTCTTCAGCTCTTGCCCTGAGGACTTCCGAGCCGTATAAATATATAGGTTGTATCATATTCTGAATTATTTTTTCCTGCGGCGTTTCCCGGAAGCGTTTCGGGACAATGTCTCAGGAATCTGAATGGCGGCGGGGTTCGCCGCAAAAGATATGCCACCGTTCTGTGACGCATTTTCGCGGTCCAGCCAGCTCTGCAGTATTATGGCGGCGCTGATTTTGTCCACGGACGCCTTGTCCTTTCTTTCGGACGCCTTCATTCCGCCGTCAATCATTGCCCTATGTGCCAGCACCGATGTAAATCTCTCATCTTCAAGCGTTACGGGTACGTCCGGAAAGGCCTTGGCGAGCTGTTTCAGGAAAACATCCACGTCTGCTGCAGCCTCTGACGGCTTGCCGTCCATATTGATCGGATATCCGACAACGAACCGGACAATGGTCTCGCCGGTGGAATAATTTTTAAGATAATCTATTATCTTTGCACTTTGTACGGTTTCCAGAGCGGATGCGAAAATTCGTAAGGGATCGCTTACAGCCAAGCCGATTCTCTTTCGTCCATAGTCTATTCCGATAATTCTCTCCATAATCGTGCAAAGTTAACAAATAATTTTTATAACAGGGTTTGCAGATGGCCTCACAGAAACAGTCCAAGGCACCGAAGGTCGAGCACTTCAGAATGTCTCTCATAGATGACATGACTCACAAGCGGTTGTGGGTGATGAGATTTACCCGCACTACTTTTTTCGTGTCCATAGTTTCTGTCGTCATGGTGATAATGGCATTGTCCTACTCGCTCATTGCCTTTACGCCTATCAAGACCTTCATTCCGGGCTATCCGGACGCGCACACCAAGCGTGCGGCGATAAACAATGCATTGACGATAGACTCTCTTCAGAATATCATCTACACATGGAAGTTCTACACTGAAAACCTGAAGAAAGTCATGGACGGGGCTGATCCCGTGCTGATTGACAGCGTGATACGCACTCAGGACGCCACGGCGGAACTGTCTGCGACAGAGCGTAAGGAACTCGACAGCAAGGACTCGCTGCTCCGGGCCAATGTCCGTGCGGAGGAGAGGTTCGGCCTGTCCGGGGCCAATGAAAGGAGACTTCCTATCGAGGGCGTTCATTTCTTCACTCCGCTGAAAGGCGTGGTCTCACAGGGATATGACCAGCTTCGGCATCCTTACATTGACATAACCGCTCCTGCGAATTCGGTCGTATTTTCGGTACTTGACGGTACGGTGATCGGGGCCGGATGGAGCGATGATTCGGGATATACACTTCAGATACAGCATACCGGCGACATAATTTCCGTTTACAAGCACAACCAGAAGCTCCTCAAGAAGACTGGGGACAAGGTTACTGCCGGAATGCCGGTAGCTATAGTAGGAAACACGGGCTCATTGACCACAGGTGAGCACCTGCATTTCGAATTATGGTACAAGGGGGAGGCTGTGGACCCTACCAAATACATTAATTTCTAATGACAGAAAAACGTCGCATAGCGATTTTGGGCTCTACCGGTTCCATCGGCCGTCAGGCTCTGGATGTAGTAAGGCAGCACAAGGATTTGTTCGAGGTTGAACTGCTTACGGCAAACAACAGTTCGGCTCTTCTGATAGAACAGGCGATGGAATTCCGCCCCGGAAGCGTAGTCATATGTAATGAAGCCAAATACCAGGAAGTGGCGGATGCTCTGCAACCGAATGATATAAAGGTGTTTACGGGCATGGATTCGGTCTGCTCGCTCGTGGAGGCGGAAGACATTGACATTGTCCTTACTGCACTTGTCGGCTTCAGCGGGCTCAGGCCTACGATTTCCGCGATAAAGGCGGGCAAGATAATCGCTCTTGCGAACAAGGAGACTCTGGTGGCAGGCGGGTCTGTGGTCATGGACCTGGCCAAGAAGTACAATTCGCCGATTCTGCCTGTGGATTCAGAACATTCGGCCATATTCCAATGCCTTCTCGTGGCGACGGGCAATCCTATTTCGCGCATCCATCTCACGGCATCCGGCGGGCCTTTCCGTACCTGGGACAGGGACAGGATCGCTGCTGCTACGAAAAATGAGGCGCTGAAGCATCCGCAGTGGACAATGGGAGCGAAAATCACCATTGATTCCGCCACGATGATGAACAAGGGATTCGAGATGATTGAGGCCAGGTGGCTGTTCGATACGGCTCCGGACAAGATCAATATCGTGGTCCATCCGCAGTCCATAATCCATTCTATGGTGGAGTTTGCGGACGGTGCAGTCATCGCCCAGCTCGGCAATCCGGATATGCGGGAGCCGATACAGTTTGCGCTCAGCTTCCCGGAAAGACTAACATTGAACAATAAGAAACTGGATTTCGCTTCGCTGCAGGGGCTGACTTTCGAGGAGCCCGATATGGAGAAATTCCCGTGTCTGTCGCTCGCGTTCGAGGCTATCAGGAAGGGAGGCAATGTCCCTTGCGCCATGAATGCTGCCAATGAAGCGGCTGTGGCTGCGTTCTTGAAGGACAGCATACGGTTCTATGACATTCCGGAAATCATATCCGCTTGTATGGCTGGAGTGAATTTTGTAGAGAAGCCGACAGTGGAAGATCTGCTCGCCACCAACGCGGAGGTGTACCGTGTCGCGGCTGAAATGTGTGCGAAACTCGCACGGTAACAGGTAGTTGAAAACGAAACTTGAGCATTTGGAAACAGAATGGTAGTATTGATGAAGACACTCCAGGTGATAATTGCATTGTCCCTGCTGATAGCGATACACGAACTCGGACATTTTATTTTTGCCCGCATCTTCGGAATCAAGGTGGACAAGTTCTTCCTGTTTTTCGACGCTGGTGATGTGAAACTGTTCAGTACGAAGACAACCGGCTGGTTTACAAGGCTTTTCCCGAAAATGAAAGACGCGGATACCGAATATGGCATCGGCTGGCTTCCTCTCGGCGGCTATTGTAAAATCAACGGAATGATAGACGAGTCGCTGGATACGTCCATGCTCGGCAGCGAGCCGAAACCGTGGGAGTTCCGTTCCAAACCGGCATGGCAGAGGGCATTGGTGATGGCTGGAGGCGTGCTGTTCAATTTCCTCTTTGCCATCTGCGTCTATATCTTCATGTTGGCGCATTGGGGGAGTGACTATTTGAGCAACGAGCAGAATAAGATTTATGTCAATGAACTTGCTTATGAGATGGGTTTCCGCAATGGGGACCGGATTCTGAAGTTCGACGATTATGAGCCCAAGGATTTCTCAATGCTGCAGGCGGATCTTGCAAGGCGCTCCGTAAGGACAGCCACCGTGCTGCGTGGAGAAGATACCGTGGTGCTCTATATGGACAAGCGCATGGTGGGTGAAATGCTGAACTCTCCGGGGATGTTCACGCCGGCGATACCGTTCGCAATCGATTCATTGGCAAGAGGTTCTGTCAATGCCGGCTCAGGGTTGAGGCATGGTGACGTGGTCATCGGCATTGACACTGTATCGGTCGCTTATGTGCAGGATGCATGGAAGCTTCTTGCCGCGAAGGCGGGCGGACAGATCACTGCGAAAGTGCTGCGCGGAGCTGATACATTGGCAGTTCCGTTGCAGGTGGACTCGGCAGGACGTATAGGAGTGATGCTGCAGGTACCGGGCATGCAGAAACGTGAATATACATTGGCCCAGGCCATACCGGCAGGCATCGAATATACATGGAATATGGTTTCCGGCTATGTCCGTGATTTGAAGCTTGTAGCGACACCGAGCACTGGGGCGTACAAGTCTGTCGGCAGCTTCATAGCGATAGGGCAGGTGTTCCCGTCGCATTGGAACTGGCTGATATTCATCAACTTGCTTGCGATGCTGTCGATAATGCTCGGCGTTATGAACCTTATCCCTATACCGGGATTGGACGGCGGTCACCTGCTGTTCCTGATAGTGGAGATGGTCACCGGCCGCAAACCGAGCGAGAAGTTTATGATGGTAGCTCAGATATTGGGCATGTTCCTGCTGATGGCGATAATGGTTTTCGCCTTCGGCAATGATATAATGCGATTGTTCCGTTAATGTAAAATTTACCTGTTATGAGAAGATTTTATCAGATAAGAAATGTCATTGCATTGTCAATGCTTATGGTCCTGGCTTCTTGCCGCGGCGGCTCTGACAAGCCTCTTCTGCCGAATGTGAGTGGAAAAGCCGGCGAAGTGATAGTGGTGATGGACAAGAGCGACTGGGACGGCAACCTCGGCGGAGAAACCCGTGGCGTGCTTGCGGCGGACTATCCTTTCCTGCCTCAGAGAGAGCCGACTTTCTCCATTGTCAATGTTCCTCCTACGGGATTTGCGGACCTTTTCAAGATACACAGGAATATACTTATATATAATATATCACAGGATGTGAGGAAGAGCGGCGTAATCTATCGCAATGACCAGTGGGCCTATCCTCAGTGCGTGATCCAGATTTCCGCACCGTCTGCCGATTCTGCCGCCACATTGCTGCAGAAGAACAGCGAGCGCATAGTTTCGACCATCGAGCAGGCCGAGAGGGACAGGATCATTGTCAATGCCAAGAAATATGAGGCTCCGGGCGTCCAGCCTGTGGTCAAGGAGATGACAGGAGGTTCACCATGCTTCCCGATGGGTTACAAGGTCCGCAAGAAGACGGACAACTTCATCTGGATTTCAGACGACAAGCAGTACACTACGCAGGGCGTATTCGTGTACAAGTATCCTGCAGCGCAGGTGGAGAACTTCACGGAGGAGAACATCATCGCGCACAGAAACCAGTTCCTAAAGGAGAATGTGCCGGGAATGTTCGACAATACGTATATGATTACCAATGAGATAGCCACTCCGGAGGTAAAATTTATCCGTTTCCGCGGCCGTCAGTTCGCTGAGACCCGCGGACTGTGGGAGGTCTTCGGAGACTATATGGGAGGCCCTTTCGTGTCACATTCCTTCTATAGCCGTGACGGTAAGGATATCATTGTCCTGGACGGCTTCGTCTATGCCCCTAAATATGACAAACGTCAGTATCTCAGACAGGTAGAGGCAGTTCTCTACTCATTTGAGTGGGCTGATGACCCTTCCGGAAACAAGCAGTCTGAGGAAGAAGAGAAGTAGAATGGCAATTATCACATTCTTGGTTTCCCTGTTGACCGTCAGTTCGGCGGTCCAGTCTCTTTCGCCGGATAATCGGGCTTTGTTGAAGGATCTTGTCAATAAGTTCGACAGTCTCGAGGTCTATGAGAACCGCAAGATAGAGAAGATTCAGAGGAAGAAAGAGGCGTGCGAAAAGCTGGATGGACGTGAACAGATGGAAGCGTGGCTGGATGTGGCATACGAGTACAGTCACTTCGACTCCGACTCCACCATTGCTACTCTTGAGCGTGTCGCAAAAATGGCATCTGATGCATCCGACCATTATATGGCGGTAAAGACGGCTATCCGTATGTCACGAATTCTGACGACTTTAGGATACTATAAGGAAAGCAGCGATATAATTGACTCCATAGACAAGAAAACCATTCCACGTTCACTGCTTTTCGAGTATTTCGAGGCTAAGGAGTTTCTCTGCTACGAACTTTTCCATGTTGATGGTTCGCGTCTCGAATTTCAAGACATGTATGAGGGGATGTACCATTCTTATATGGATTCAGTCATTGTTTACGCACCCGAGAATTCTGAATACGGACTGCGCTCTCGGGAAAAGAAAGCATTGATACTCAATGACTTCGACCATGCAATGCAGTGCAACCGCAAGAGAATGGAACTTGCTACGAAAGGTTCTATTGCCGAGTCATGCGTATTCTACGAAAGGTATCTGATATATAAAAAAAATGGGCGGGTATGAGGATGACCGCCTGTACTGTCTTTTGAAAGCGGCCATCATTGACCTGAAGAACTCAAATCAGGATGTCGCAGCATTCACCAATATTGCATACATGCTCCGGAACTCGGTGGATGCCGGGATTCTTGACAAGTTTTCCGATTATTCCTACTCATCGATGCTCAAGTTCCGCTCCAGGACACGAAGGATTTTATGCATGGACGTGATCGTGGAGACGGACAGGCTGCTGCTGCAGCAGATTTTGGAGCAAAAAAAGACAGCTTACGCTAAGTCTGTGTCTCCTTTCTGTCCTTGCCCTGATTCTTATAGCCGCAGTATGCTATATGGTCGTCCTTATACGGAAAGGCAGAATGCTTACTCTCCGTCTGGAGCGTTCCAACCGCATTTCCAACGGCTATATCGCCAGCTTCTTCCAGCTCTATTCCTCCTACATTGACCGGCTTCTCGCTTTCCGCGGACGCATAAACACAAGTCTCAGGCGTGGCAATACCGACTATGTAATCGAGCTTACGAATCCGTCCAGGGACATTGAAAACGATGAGCTCAAGCACATGTACGACAGTTTCGACTCGGCCTTTCTCGATATATTTCCGACATTTGTGGAAGACTTCAACTCCCTCTTGAAACCGGAATGCCGCATAGTTCTCAAGGATAGCGAGAAGCTTAACACGGAGCTGAGGATATTCGCAATGATCAAGCTCGGAGTCACTGAAAGCGCCAGGATTTCGGAGCTTCTGCACTACTCGATAAAGACTGTCTATAACAAGCGGTCCGGCATCAACTCAAAGCTCGCCATACCTAAAGAGCAGTTCGAAAAAACGCTTAAAGAGCTGTAAAAATCATTGAAAACGCTAATAATCCATTTCCCTAATTAGATTTGTTCTTAATAGGGAATACTTTGGTGTCCAATAAATTAGCATTTCCCTAAACCGATTTTAGTTTCCTTTGCGAAAATCGGGTGGTACAATTTATCGTTTTGCTTTCTAATTTTGGATTTCTAATTTTGCAGCGCGAATGGTTGGACAATGCCGGGAGTTCCGGCGTTTCCAAGAAAAACTAATACACCATGTCATTCAATAAAGTAATGCAAACAGCAGTTGCGGCGCTCGTCGCCTTTCTCATCGCGGGATGTTCACCAAGTAATGAAATTCCTGCCAATCCTTCCGTGTCAGCTCCGACACGTGTAATGCTCAAAGAAAAGGTTAATGTCTATCTTAAAGGAGTAGGCTCCGGCACGACCTTCACCGTCGATTTCGGTGGCGGCTCCCCTGTTGTAGAGGCTGTAACTCCTTCTGCAGCAGTTCACGCCTATTCAGAAAGTGCAGACTGGAAGGTAAGCGTATCGTCTGATGCATTGGATGAAGACTTCACCAAGACAATCCGTTGTTATCCGTTGGAAGCCTTGTCTTCTGCACAGCGGAACTTCAAAGACCCTTCCTATAAGAAAATCTGGGTAATGACCCACAGGGCACACACCACTGACAAGTCAGTTCCCGAGAATTCAATTTCTGCGGTAAAAGCTGCCATTGCATCAGGTGCTGATGCTCTCGAATGCGACACTCATCGCACCAAGGACGGTCAGATAGTGATCTGCCACGACCTTTCCATCAACAGGACAACTACAGGAACCGGAGATATCCCGTCATTGACGCTTGAACAGATCAAATCCTACAAGCTGCTTGACCGTAACGGCAATCCCACAAACGAGACTATGCCTACTCTCGAAGAGTTCCTCAAGGCTTGCCGTGGAAAAATCTATGTGGATCTCGACTATTCACCAAGAACGGCATCAACTGCAGAGGTGATGGCTGTCGTGGAAAAACTCGGTATGATGGAACAGGTTTGGTTCTACTGCAATTCAGTGTAAAAATGCCGTGAAGTCCTTGCGATTTCTCCTCGTGCACACGCCTACACCTGGGCAACGGCTTATGAGCCGCTCAAAGGACTTGAAGGTCCATATTTCGTTCAGTACTGCTATTCCCCGACTTCCGGCAGCACATCCATCGGCACCGCCGTCCGTGACGGCATGCTCTGCTCCGTATGTATGCTCAGTGCCCTCAACAGCAAGATACCGGAGTATTCCATCGACGAATCTCAGCTGACAGAACTTCTTACCTTCTATCCTGACGTGAAGATGATAATGACTGACGCGCCTGAGAAACTCATTGAATCTCTTGCAAAACGCAACCTCAGATAGTTTTACAGAACACACTTAACAACACTTAACTATATCAAAAATGATTAGATGCAAATTGTCAGCGATAGCTGTATTTGTTTCATCCCTCTTCTTCAGCTTGACACTTTCGGCTCAAACCGGCATTAAGGTCAAAGGTGAGGTAGTGGATGCAAACGGTGAGCCGGTCATTCAAGCTGGTGTCCTGATTGAAGGTACATCTGTCGGTGTCGTTACTGATCTTGATGGAAAATTTGAGATCAATGCAGCCAAAGGCTCCAAATTGGAGATTTCCTCCATAGGTTTCAAAACCCAGAAAGTCAATGTCGGCAGTGGCGATATGAGAATAGTACTTGAGGCTGAAACCACGACACTTGACGAGGTGGTGGTGGTCGGATATGGTTCGATGAAAAGGAAGGAAATGACATCAGCCATTTCTCATGTGAGTTCAAAGGACTTCAGTTCCGTCAGCAGTATTGACGCCTCTATGCTTATTCAAGGTAAAGTTTCCGGCGTAAGTGTCAGCAACACAGCCGTTGCAGACCCGAACAATTACGGAAGCATACAGATTCGCGGAGTCTCATCCCGCAGTGCCGGAAACGGACCGTTTATCGTCGTGGACGGAATTCCGGGCGGCGACATTACCAACATCAATCCTTCGGACATAGAATCCATTGATGTCCTCAAGGACGGTGCAGCATCCGCAATCTACGGAACCAGAGGTAGCAATGGTGTCATCCTTATAAACCTCAAGAAGGGAAGCAAGGACGGAAACGTGCATACGACATACTCTGGAACAGTTACCTTGAATGCACCGAAACAGGAACTCGACCTGTTGACTCCTGAACAGTTCAGGGCATATAGGACAGTATTGAATCCTCTCGAAGATTTGGGGGCAAGCACTGACTGGTTCAAGGAAACCACTCACTTGGGCCTTTCTCATCTTCACACCCTCACTCTTTCCGGAGGCAATGTCAGAACAAATTACCGTGTTACCGCGGACTACCGTTATGCACGCGGTCTTGACTTGACATCAAATCGTCGTGAATATGGTGCCAGAGCAAGTATCAATCATACAACCAAAAGTGGGTTGTTCTCATTTACTGCAAATTTGACCCCGCGTATAATCAATAGACGCAAGGCTACCGGTTCATTTTCAAGTGTGCTCGGAATAAATCCTACGGCTCCTGTATATGACTCGTCCACATCAAACGGATATTATCATTTCCCTGCAGGCTCGAATTATTCCAACGTGGTCGAATCTATGACTGAGGCTACCAGCGATACGGAAATAAAGATTCTTGAATGGAATGCGGGTGCACAGATAAATCTTCTTCCTCTCTTCAGCCCGAAGAAACCTGACTATGAACTTACTTCCAGGGTTACGGTTTCCGGGTACGAGGTGGATAAATTCGGAGGCTATTTCGCACCATCCACCATATCCTGGCATCAGAATGACAATATAAAAGGTGATGCCTCCCGTTCATTCGACAAAAGTTCTCAGCTCAATTTCGATTGGGTCAATAATTTCAGTGCAAAGTTCGGAGATCACAGGCTTAGAGCAATGGCTGGTTACAGCTGGTTCTATTCTGTTGCATCAGGAATGTCTGCCAACAATAAAGACTTCACTTCTGACGGTCTCTCCTATAACAATTTGGGCTCAGGAGACTGGGCGTCCAAGGAAGGACAGGTTTGCCTCGGCTCATATAAGAGCGACAGCAAACTCATATCATTCTATGCCAGAGTTAATTATGACTGGAAAGAGAGATACCTGCTGTCTGCTTCCATCCGTTATGAAGGCTCTTCAAAATTCGGACAGAACCATAAATGGGGTTACTTCCCGGCAGTTTCAGTGGGCTGGAGAATTTCTGACGAACCGTTCATGCAGAAAACGTCATCGTGGCTCGATGACCTCAAGTTCAGGTATGACTATGGTGTCACCGGAAACCAGGATTTCGGCAGCTACAACTCTCTTGCGACCTACCGCTCATTCGGCTATTACCAGTACAACGGCTCAAGCTTCCACGTTTGGGGCCCGTCCAAGAGCGTGAATACGGAACTCCGTTGGGAAAAGGAACACAACCAGAACATCGGCGTTGATTTCTCCCTCTTCAAGTACAGAGTCAGCGGTTCATTGAACTACTTTATCCGCAGGCAGTCAGACTTGCTCGGAAGCTATAATGTTTCCGTTCCGCCTCATCTGTTCAGCCAGATATTCACCAACGTGGGAACATTGAAGAATACCGGTTTTGAATTTGATATCAATGTGGATGCTATCCGCAAAGATAACTTCAGCTGGAGTTTCACTTTGGTAGGCGCAACAAATGACAACCGTTTCGTCAGCTTCTCGAACGATATTTATCAAGGTCAGAAATACTATAATGTCTGCACGATGTCCAATCCTAACAACCCTGGATATCTCCAGAGAATCGAGGAGGGACAGCGCATCGGAAACTACTACACCTGGAGATATGCCGGGGTGGACAAGGCCGGAAACTGGCTCATATACGACCACAACGACAATATAATTCCTATTGCGGAGGGCTCCGAAGAAGACAAGTGTGTGACCGGAAACGGCCTGCCTAAATTCACAGGCAGTATGACACATAATTTCACCTTGGGCAATTTTGATCTTTCGGTTGCATTTACCGGAGCGGCAGGATTTGATATTTTCAATGTGCACGACTTCTATTTCGGACTTCAGGGAATGACCGGAAATGTCCTCACGAAAGCATATTCGAAGAATGCCCACATCAAGACAGGTCTGAACGTCATCACTGACTATTTCATCGAAAAGGGAGACTATCTCAAACTTGATTATGTCACATTGGGATATACGCTCCGCCTGAACCGCAAATTCATTGACCGTTTCAGAGTTTTCGGTACAGCAAGAAACCTCTATACATTGACCCGCTTCGAGGGCGTGGACCCGTCCACATATGAGGTAAACGGATTGACACCTGGTACTTTCGGAGGCTCATATAATTACTATCCTTCGGCTTTCCAGTTCATATTCGGAGTACAGGTGGGATTCTAAAACAATGAAGAAAATGAGAAAATATATTGAAAATCTGTTATGGTTGCCTGCAGTTGCAGTTATAGCTGTGTCATCTTGTACGAACTTGGATGAGACAGTTTATGACCAGGTGATGTCAAGTAACTACTACAATACAAAGAACGATATAATTCAGGCAGTGTTCAGACCATTTGAGCATGCCTTCTGCTGCGAGTATGACTTCTATGAGCATGAAGAATTGACAGCAGACCATTTCATCACCCCGACAAGGGGAACCTGGTGGTATGACGGCGGAAAATGGGAGACATTGCACAGGCATGCCTGGACCAATATAGATGAAGGCTGGAACTGGACAGCAGAATGGAATGCATGCTATACTGGAATCGGACAATGCAATCTTGTGCTTGATGACCTTTCCAAACTCGAACCGGCCAACTTCGGACTTACCCGAGAGGAATTCAACGGATTCAGGGGACAACTTCGCACAATGCGCGCATATTTCTATTCGCGTCTGCTTAATTCATACAGGAACTGCGTCCTGACAACAACGTCAGATGAAGCTGTCAATAATCTTCCTGAAAACAGGAAACAAGTTTCCCCTCAAACTCTTTTCGACTTCATTGAATCTGAACTCAAGACATCTGTAGAAGAGCTTCCTGTAAAGACAGGAACAAGCGGGCCTGGCAGTATGCAAGGTTCTTTTACGAAGGGTGCTGCAGCCGCTCTTCTCGTGAGGCTCTATCTCAATGCTGAAAAATGGATAGGTGTCCCTCACTACGAAGATGTGATCAGCTGGTGTCAGAGAATCAGAAAAGGTGAATTCGGACAATATTCACTGGCTGAAAACTGGTGGGAACCATTCGATTGGAACAATGAGACTTGCAATGAGGTGATATTCGGTTATCCGGCATCATATTCCACAATCTCTTGGCATATGCAGAACTCGTCGAGAACATTCTACGGAAGAACACTTCCATACGGCTCTGCCAATTATCTCGGAGTTGAAGGCAACGGCGAAAGGAACCCGAAATATGCTCTGTCGCCAAGCTACGATAACCAGAGTCCGCGTCAGCTCTTCGACTACAAACTTGGAATGCCGTCACAGAAATTTCAGAAATATGCAGGAGACAAGCGCTGGGCACAATACAGAAACACGAGCGTGAACACCCGCGAGGGAATGTTCTTCCTTGAGGGAAAAATTCCGAACTCGAAGACAGCGTCCGGCTATGCGATGAATCCGGACAACCAGTATGTGGTTTATCTGCGGGACCAGGTCGGACAGTTTCTCGGCACTGCTGAAGAAGGAAAAATTTCTGGCAAAGGAAAAGAGTCAAAACTTGGCAATGGAGACTTCAATTCTGGACTTTATTGCGTAAAATATCCGTTCTACTCATTCACGGGCGGTTATTATATAGAATCAGACCTGACTGCTATCCGCTATACGGAAATCTATTACTCTGAGGCTGAAGCTCTGCTCCGCACAGGAAAGGTAGACGAGGCAGGAAAACTTCTCAACCAGGTCAGGAAGAGAAACTATGTCGATTTCAATTCGTCAATAGCTTATCAGCCGGAAGGTAGCGTAAAACTCGATCTCGATGAGATGCTGGACGAATGGGGGCGTGAATTCATTCAGGAAGGGCGCCGTAGGACTGACTTGATCCGTTTCGGAAGATTCCAGGAAGCTTGGTGGGACAAGCCTAAGGACATTGACAATCATTTGGAGATTTATCCGATTTCCCGTCAGGCTCTTGAGCAGAACCGTTATCTGAAACAGAATCCGGGTTATGAAGAAATCAACTGATATGACCACTGTTAATTATTTGAATTGAATTATGAATATAATAAGAACAATAGCATTGACATTTGCGGCATTTTCGCTTATAGGCATCAGCTCATGTCAGAAAACATATCAGATGGTCCCGCCGCCTTCCGTCAGCAACAAAGGTGACGATTTGGATGATGAGGATTTCTGGGGTGACAAGTCCAAGGATGTGTTTGTTACGCCTTATGGCGAGGGTGAAATGGATGGCTCCTCTTGGGATAATGCATATGATGCAGATACTTTCCTGTCGCTTCTGTCCGATCAATCCGATTTGTCGAAGACCAATGTCTATCTGTCTGAGGGAACATATTATATGTCCTCCGGATCGGTATTCGGTCCTGAAATACGCAAATCCATCTTCTCGGTAAAGGGCGGATATAGTATTGACAGTAAAGAAAAGGACCTGACAAAGCGTAACGCATTGACATATAAGACTGTCTTTAGCGGAGACAAGAACAAGAACGGCAAGGTTGATGATGGGGACTGCGGCCTGCTTAGCGTCTATGGAGGGAACTCTTCATTTGACGGTATTACATTCCGCAATGGCTATATAAGCGAGAAGACTGCTTCCGCAAAGAAGAGCGGAGCCGGTGTCTTTGTAGATGGTAAAACCGATACTTGGATTGAATTTGTAGATTGCCGCTTTGAGAATTGTGTAAGTGACGCAACATCACCCGCCTATGCCGGAGGTGCCGCCATCTATGTAAAGTCAGGTCAGGCAAGACTCAAGGCTTGCGAATTGACAGGATGCTCAGGCGTTTCGAGAGGAGGCGCTCTCAGATGCAACAATGACAATGCTATCCTGTTCCTCGACAGGTGCAGCATTCACGACAACAGCCTTAAAGGCGAGTGGGGCGCCGGTCTGCAGCTCTCATCAGGAACGATCTGTGTCAATAATTCGACTTTCTGCTCGAACACTGTGGGCAACAAAGGAGCGGGCGGAACCGTCAATGGCGGCGGAGCAATGCTTGTTCTCAACTCTACGATAATTTCTGATGACACGACTGCCGGAATCCGTTGCGAATCAGATGCTAAAAATGGTTCCTTCTTTGCGAACAACATCAGCCTGAACACAAACGGCGCTCCGGGCTTCCTTCTCAATGGAAGCGGAAAAGTAGCTGTCTCAGGTGGGCACAACATATTCAACAAGGTGGCCGGAGAACTCCAGTCTGCTGCTTCTGATGTAACCTACAGCACAGACTTGAAGAATTTCGGTTCACTTGAAAAAGGAGCATACATTTGGGACAATTCCAAAGTTTCCCTCGGTACATACGCTACAGCAGCGGAAATCGATGGTTATGCACGTGGATTCAAACCTGCCGTCTGCCCTGTCGCAGAAATCGGAAAAGTCTTCGCCGAATGGTGCGACGGTTTCGCTGTGGACGGCCGCGGCAAGTCGAGAAACCCTGCAAAACTTCTTCCGGGAGCATATGACCCACGCCTTGACGGCGAGGCTGCCAAAGCTCTGCGCTTCAGCGTGTCAGCCGCTCCTTTTGCCGGGAACTCCATCAGCAGTCCTGAGTCATTCGGCTTTATTCTCACAAACCCTGATGGAGCTTATTCCTATAACAAAAAGATGGTTCTTCTCGGAAACGAATATGTAGCCGACGACGGAGAAACGATGCTTTGGGATGGCAAGGGTACGACTGTAACAGTCACTGCGTATGCCCCTTATGCGGCTGCAGTTGACGGCGTAGTCCCTGTCTCTTGCCCAAGCAATCAGGCGACAGCAGCAGAACTCACAGCAGCTGACTTCGTGCTTTGGAAAGGCAGTGTGAATCCTTCGAAGGATCTCTCTGACGGCAAGATTCAGCTCAATCTCGGTCACCTCAACGCAAGGCTGATCGTAAAAGTCACTCTGAACGGTGTTCCGGTAGAGACGTCAAAGATTGCATCGCTTTCCGTAGGCGGACTCAAGACAGAGGGAAAATGTGATCTCAGCACAGATTCACCGAAAGTTGTTGCTGACGGTGCTCCAGTCAATATGTTCCCGAATGTAGGAGAGAATTCTTATGAACTCATCACTGTGCCTCAGACTGTTTCGGCCGGATCTCTGTCGGTCAAAGCGACTTTCAACAAGCGCCAGTATGTTTGGGTGTCACCGTCCGATGTGACGCTCGCCCCTGGAAAGACATCCGAGCTCACGATAAACATTTTTACAACAAAATCGGCCTCTTCCGGCCAAATGTCAATAACCACAAAATAAAGGGAAATGACTATGAAATCAGGAAAATCAATAATAATGGCCGTTCTTGCAGCGATGCTTGCGTTTTCTTCTTGTGAAAAAGAAAAAGTGCAGCTTTCGCACGACAGCGATGAAAGAGCCGTACGCATAGTGCCCGAGATAGCTTCTCCTTACACCACCAAATCAAACCCTGTCACACAAGGCAAGGAAACAGAATTCAATGACGGAGATATGATTGCGCTGCTCTGCGGCAACAGGCATGTCACGTTTAAACTGACAAGCAAAGGATGGGTACCTACCGACAACTATTACCTCCGCTGGGGAAAAGCTCCGGTGACATATTCTGCATTCTATCCTGCTACAGAGACTTCTATGAGTATGGGCAACTTCGATTTGCCGTCGTCTCAAAGAACATTGGACCGTCTGGCAGCATCCGACTATATGACGTGTACAGTTGAAAATGCTGTAAAATCAAAAGACGGCACATTGAATCTTAAGATGGAGAGACAGATGGCTCAGGTGTGCCTGACTTTGTCCGGAATAGAAGAAGGTGCCCGTGTGCAAGGCTTCCGGATATGGACATCAACCGGTCTTTTCGATGGAAAGCCTAATGCGGACAGAATGTACGTAAGTCCATATTCCACTGTACCTGAGAGTGCGTCTGTCGGTACCAATGGTACGAAATATACTGCCATAATCGTCCCTGGCGCAGCTGACGCGTCAAAGGTCTTCGTAACATTCAACTACAAGGGAAAGGATATCACATTGACCGGCGTGCCTGAATTCAAGAATGGTTTCAGGTATGATATGAACATAAACATTGCCGGAACCATCATTTCGATAGGCTCTCCATCCGTGACTCCTTGGGACGAAGGAACAGCCGTCATTCCAGGAGGCGATGCGGAGAAAGTTCCGCTTCTTCCTTACTTCGTGAAGCCGGTGGTATCCGGAACCGGAGACGGTCTCTCATGGGAGAACGCAATGGGAATGGCTGAGTTCCTCAAGATGATAAAGCAGAAAGACGGAAGCCAGGCAGAATCTGATGAGAATGCAGACAACGTGGATGATAGGGACTTCTACTTTATCGGAGGCACCTATTCTGTAGAGGATATAAAAGTGGAATACTCAAAATACGGCTCCAGAGTGAATTTCCGTGTTCACGGCGGCTACGATCCTGCCAGCAAAGGCAAAGATGTCAGCAACAGGAACGCTGAAACCGTGTTCGACGGCAGCGGAAGCAAACGCTTCCTCACACTCGGCAATCAGACAGAACTGACGTTCGACGGCATCACATTCGCGAACTTGAAGGGCAACGGTGAAGGTTGTATCATGTTAGCGGCCGGCGGTTCCGGAGATGCCAGGGGAAATTTCACGAACTGCAAGTTCAAGAGTTGCGTTTCTGATGCAGTCAATCAGATACCGGTTATTCTTGTTTACAAAGGAATGGTAAGGTTGGACAACGTCTTATTTGACGGCTGTCGCGCAGGAAAAGATACCCGAGGACTTATCCGCTCAGCAAATAACATGAGCCGTGTGTATATGAATGCATGCCGTTTCGTGAACAACACCTTCAGCGGAGGATTTGGCCAGTTGGTTCACGTGAATGATGGTATGGCCTGTCTCTACAATGTGACTTTTGCACATAATGACGTTGGTGCCGGGACCAACGGAATCGTGAATGCCGGCGGAGGAATGCTCGTTGCTTGCAGCACACTTTCCGCGGCAAACAGGGGTGCAGTGGTACGCTGCGAATCATATCCAAAATATGGTTCTATGCTTGTAAACAACCTTCTCATTCAGGAAAACGGACAGAAAGCCGTAGATATGCCGAATTCAGGCAAGGCTCTCAAGAGTCTTGGTGGAAACGTTCTCATTGGCGCGGTGAATGCCGGCAACGGGCAATTTGTGTCATCTTCAAAAGACCAAACCATTGATAAAGCCAATGCTTCTGCGCTGGATTTCTCGTGGGATGAAGCTTCTATGAAATACCTGTGGAAAGGCACGACATCTTTCGCAAAGCTTTCCGAAACAGATGTTCGCGCAGCCATCAAATCATGCAGTAATACCATAAATGGAAAGGTTATGGCCGATAAAGAAGAAGTCTATGACTATGCCAAGGTTGGCGAGGACTTCCTCGGCTGGCTCGACTCCATCGGGGCTTTCGATAAAGATGGCTACGGCAATCAGCGTGGCACCGCATGGTGGCCAGGCTCATACCAGGGCAACTGATTCCGGAATTGACTACGCACTGACACATTGATCAGTAACTGAAAGTGGCTGATTCCAACAGCGGTATCAGCCACTTTGGTTTCTTAGTAAACACAAAATGTATGAAATTCAGAAAAATTCTATTATTCGCGGCAATCTCTTTTATCGTAGCACCCGCCTGTGTACCGAAAACAACGGAATGGACAGGATGGACAAACCCGCTTTTCGCGGGACAGTATGCCGACCCAGAAGGGATAATGATCGGTGATGAACTATGGATATATCCGACTGCATCGCATCCATTTGAGGAGCAGCTCTATATGGACGCCTTTTCCTCCAAGGACCTGAAGACCTGGACCAGGCACAGCAACATTATCACCAACAAAGAGATAAGCTGGCTCCGCAAGGCCCTTTGGGCTCCGGCCATCGTGCATAAAGACGGAAAGTTCTTTCTTTTCTTCGCCTGCAACAATGTTTATGAAGGAGATACGGGCGGCATAGGTGTAGCTGTGTCTGACAAGCCTGAAGGCCCTTTTCAAGACCTTCTCGGCAAACCGCTTCTGAACGACATCGTCAACGGGGCCCAGCCTATCGACCAGTTCGTCTATCAGGACCCGGCATCCGGTGACTGGCTGATGTTCTACGGCGGCTGGGGACACTGCAATCTCGTCAGACTCGCTGATGATTTCAAATCCATTGTCCCGTTCGAAGACGGAAGCCTTTTCCGGGAAGTCACGCCTGAGGGATATGTGGAAGGGCCGTTTATGATTCAGCGTGACGGCAAGTTCTATTTCATGTGGCGCGAGGGCAAATGGCGCGAGGACAACTACCGTGTCGCCTATTCCATTTCAGACACCCCTTATGGTCCGTTCAAGAGAATCGGAACAATTCTGGAAAGTGACCCGGAGCACGGAACAGGCGCTGGACATCACAGCGTCGTGCGGCGCGGCGCTGATTTCTACATCATCTACCACCGTCATCCTCTCGGTTCCACCGACGGGGACAACCGCGTAGTCTGCATTGACCGTCTCGAATTTGATGAAAACGGCTTCATCCTTCCTGTGAAAATGTCTTAGGGAGGACGAGGAATTGCGGTTTGCCTGACTTGATTTGAGGAGGGAGTAAAGTGGCCGCGAGTAAAAAAATGCATAATCGTAAAGAAAATATTTTGCGATTTAGAAAATAATACATACCTTTGCAATCCCTTAAAATTTCTTAACGAGATTGCTGGGTAAGTCTGGTGGGTTCGTATAACGGTTAGTACTCGAGATTTTCATTCTCGCA
>ERZ779851.1283-NODE-1283-length-22689-cov-6.573739_pt1 | contig 22689 bp, 35 predicted proteins | sample MGYA00511094_ERZ779851 | MGnify/ENA primary metagenome ERZ779851 (study PRJEB29588, sample SAMEA2155512) | human gut metagenome | biome: human gut; feature: human-associated habitat; material: faeces | place: Denmark | collected 2008/2010 ...
AAAGCCGATATAGTGGCGGCTACGGGCGCTTCCGCCGAAAGTGTTAAACTTGCTTTTGAAGCGGTGCAACGTGGCGAATTTTCAACGATAGATAATTTAAAGTTGGGCATTAAAGGCACAAAAGAAGGAATGTAGGAACTTATTAACACAGTTAATGAGGCTCACAAGGCAGACGCAGATTGGACAAAATTATCTATTGATAACGCCGCAGATAGAGCAAAAGCGCTTGTAGAATATACAGATTTAGTAGAAATATCGGGTTATGCCGAGGCGGAAGCGCTCACTACCGTTCAAGGCTCGCTTGCCGCGTTATCGGCGGCTTGGCAAAACTGGTTAAGCGGATTAATGGACGAGAACGCCGATATAGGGCAATTAACCGAAGATGTATTAAGTTCTGTTGGGCAAGTAGTAGAAAACTTAAAGCCAAAAGTGGAAGAGTTCTTTAATAATTTGCCGGAAGCGATACACAATGCGTTAGAGCCGTTCCCGGAGTTGTAGGCGGCTTTTGATGGCATTGTTAGCGCCGTTTCTACGGTTAGTGAAGCCGTGAGTTCTATTGTTTCTTTTGCCGTGGAAAATTGGGGAACATTAGAGCCTATTTTAATAGCGGTTGCCGCGGTTATTGGCGTAATTGTTGCCGCTATAACGATGTATAATGCGGTTGCTGCCATAAAAGCGGCTATGGACGCGGCACAAGTGGCAACACTTGGAGCACTCGCCGCGGCTACTTGGGCGGCACTTGCGCCATACTTGCTTATCGCCGCAGCCATTGCCGCGCTTATTGCCGTTATTGCAATTTGTATCACGCATTGGGACGCTATCAAGCAAAAAGTTAGCGAAGTGTGCGCCGCGATTGGTAATTTTGTATCAAGTATGGTTGGCAAAGTAAAAGAATGGTTTGGCAATTTAAAAGAAGGTATTCAAGAGAAAGTAGATACTATTAAAGAGAACGTTAGCGAAAAATGGAGCAATATAAAAGAAACAATGGTTAACGGCATTCAAGCGGCGAAAGAACAAACACAACAACGTTTAGATGATATGAAGAAAGCCTATGAAGAAAACGGTGGAGGTATTCAAGGCGTTGTTGCCGGTTTAGGCACAGGGTTAAAGGGGCTTTTTGAAGATACCTATAACAACTTAAATACGTTAACGGGCGGAAAACTTGATGAGATTAAAGAGAAATTTAGCGAAAAATTAGGCAAGGCAAAAGATAAAGTTAGTGAAATCCTTGAAGATATTAAAGGTTTCTTTAAATTTGATTGGGAATTACCAAAATTAAAAATGCCCCACATTTCTATTACTGGTAGTTTTAGCCTCTCACCGCCGAGCGCGCCTAAATTTTCGATTAATTGGTATGCGCACGGTGGCGTTTTTGATGCGCCTACGCTTTTTGGTTTTGGCAATGGTAGTATTGGCGGTTTAGGAGAAGCGGGCGCAGAAGCGATAGTTCCGCTTGAAAATAATACAGAATGGTTAGATAGAATTGCCGAGCGTTTAGGCGCGGGTAGTTCTCGCCCGATTGTTTTACAAGTGGACGGAAAAACTTTTGCGGAAACAAGCATTGATAGCATTAACGCACTCACCCGGCAGACGGGTAAATTAGGTTTAGTATTAGTATAAGGAGGATAATAATGGTATACTTCAAAATTAACGATACAGATTATAGTATGTATACGGCGGAACTTAAAATTACGAACGCCTCTAAATATACAACACAAACAAACGCACATTAGGACACCGTGGTTGATTACATTAACGATAAGAAAACCATTGAAGTAGAAATTATTCCTCTTAATGATACCGTTATGTAGCAACTCACGGAAGATATTAGCGGGTTAGGTATGAGCATTTCATACCTTAACCCGCAAACCAAACAACTTAAAACAATAAGTTGTATCTTGCCCTCTACAAACATTGAATACTACACAATTCAGCAGGGTAAAGTGAGTTTCAAAAAAGTTAAATTGAAATTCACGGAACTTTAAGGGGGAATAACTGATGAGTATTACCCCGATTAGAACGCTAACGGCAACAGCGGAGTTTTATTTAAATAATACCAAAGTTGCCGAATATGCGGACACAGATAAAATAATTTCTTTTGACGTTTAGCGCGTTGGTGAAGATAGTAAGTTTTTTGGTTTTGGTATCTGCCAACGCCTAAACTTGAAATTGATAGATAAGGAGCGCGCACTTGCCTACACAACCTCCCACTATATCAAAATAACAATTACCGATAATTCCGCCAACACCTTTACTTTTCCCTACTTTTGGATTAGTGAAATTCATAGAGATGAGAAAACGAACCAGTTGAGCATTACCGCCTATGATTTAATTTATAAGGCGAGCGCCCGCACTTATAGCGAACTCACAATAACAAAGCCTTATACTATTGCTGAACTTCTTCCCTCTATTGGAACGTTATTAGGCGTTGAAGTAAATGAAGTGGGAGAAGCATTTAATTTATCATATATAGAAGGCGCAAACTATGAAGGCACAGAAACAATAAGAGAAGTTTTAGATGATATAGCCGAAGCAACAACCACAATTTATTATTTAGATAAGAATAATAAACTCACGTTTAAGCAGTTGGACAAAAACGCAGAGCCTACTTTTACGATAGATAAAAGTTTATATTTTGAGTTAACCACTTCCTCCAACAAGCGCCTCCAAACAATTTGTAGCGCTACGGAGTTGGGCGATAACGTGAGTGTATCAACTACTTCTATCGGCTCTACGCAATATTTACGTGATAACCCATTTTTAGAGTTGCGTGAAGATATAGCCACGATTTTAAACAGCGCCATTGAACGAGTAGGCAATTTAACAATAGGTATTTTTAATTGTAAGTGGCGCGGTATGCCGTTAGAGGTAGGAAGCAAGATAGCGCTCGTAGATAAAGATAATAACAATTTTATCTCTTATCTTTTGAACGATACGATAGAGTATAACGGCGGGCTGATAGAAAAAACTCTCTGGAAATACGACGAGAACACAACCGAAACAGAGAGCAATCCCACAAGTTTAGGCGATTTATTAAAACAAACTTATGCGCGAGTTGATAAGCAAAACAAAACGATTGAGTTAGTTGTTAAGAAGAACGAAGAGTTAGAACAAAAAACTTCTTCTATTCAATTATCGGCGGACGCTATTGATATGGAAGTAAAGAAAAATCAACAGATTACTAATGGCAAAATTGATGATTTGAACACTTCCCTCCAAGAGGTAGAGAAAAAAGTAAACACGTCAATTTCTGCGGAAGATGTTAAAATTCTTATTCAACAGAACGCGGGAACGGCGGATAGCGTTCAAACGCAAACAGGATTTACTTTTAATCAAGATGGATTAAATATCACAAAGAGCGGAAGCGATTTTTCAACCGTAATTGATGAAGATGGTATGGTTATCAAGAACAAAAGTAAAGTGATGCTTGAAGTTAATAATATGGGCGTTGATGCTATCAACTTAACCGCTTCCCAATATTTAAGAGTAGGAAATACGCGATTTGAAGATTATAAAAATAAGAGGCGCACGGGCGCTTTTTGGGTAGGGAGGATTAACTAATGGCTACAACTTTTAGCGCTGGTTTAGTAGATGGCGGTAGATACCCGATGGAAACCGGAACGCTTTATGCTTCCCGTTGTAATTATGAAGCGTCGCTAACCTACAAACAAGTTATTAAACCAGATGGAAAATATATTTAGGTAGTGATAAAAGGCGATTACAGCGTTAGTTATAAATCCTTGTCTGGCTACACAATGAAAGCGCCTAATCAAACTACGTTCTATGTTCAAGATGTGAGCGCCAACCGCTACGATAGCGCAACACACGATATACACAACAAAACCTTCACTTATGAATACAAGTATGATGTTTTATCGGCGCTCACCTTTAAATATAAGATTTATTGTTGGTGTCAATGCGTCCCGCAGTATGTAGGTAAAGAGGATAGTGGTTATATAGAGTGCGTGCCTTCAACAACGATAGGCGTTAGCGCGATAAGCGCCAGTAGCGCCGATATTGGCAAGGCTACCCGTATCACAATAACCAAAATGGATGATAGTTATATTGATAACCTCTACTATACGGCGAACGGCACAAAAACGCTTATAGCGGAAAACGTATCAAGCCCGTATGATTGGGTTTTGCCTACTTCACTCTTCTCTCTCTTGGGTAGTAGTGCGCGCTCAATTCCTATTCGGTTATCGGTAGAAACTTTTAGCGGAACGGTGAACCTTGGAACTGACGTAGTAGATATAAACGGCTTGGCTAATGAGGCGGATTGTAAGCCAACTCTAAATCCGCTTTTAACCGTTCTCAATCCGCAAGCCACGCTAACCGGTAATTCTACTACGGGAATTGTAGGTTTTAACAAAGTAAATGTAAAACCGCAAGCAAGCGCACGCTATAACGCTACTATCACTTCCATAACTACAAAGCACAATAGCATAACCAAGAGTGGAGAAGATGTAGAGTTCGATTTAGGCAACGACACTTTTACAATTACCGTAGTGGATAGCCGAGGGTTTAGCGCGTCGGAGGTTAAATCAATTCCGCTCGTGAATTGGTTTAAGCCTACGTTAACATTTGAAGCCGAAACACCTGATGCTACAACTAACGCTTGTAAAATTGACGCTTCCGGCTCGTTCTTCAATTCCTCTTTTGGCGTAGTAGATAATACGCTATCAGTTTAGGTGCGTTGGAAAACGGGAAGCGCCGAGTATAGCGAGTGGGTAGATACAACAATAAATATAACCGATAATACATACAAGGCAACCTACACCGCCACGCTTGATTATACAAAGCAATGGACAATTCAAGTTAGAGCAATAGATAAACTTGCTACCATTTTAGGGAAAGAGATAGTTGTTATTACGCTTCCCGTTTTCGATTGGAGCGAAGCGGATTTTAACTTTAACGTTCCCGTTAAAATTAATAATCAATATTATCTCATACCAATAGGCGGAAGTAGTGGGCAAGTTTTAGCAAAGAAGAGCGATAACAATTATGATACGCAATGGATAACCCTTCCCGCGCTTCCCACGATTAGCGGAGGCACGGCTGAACCTTCGGGCGGTAAGCACGGAGATATATACTTTTAGTTTACGTGAGGTGAGATAAATGGGCACTTGGAGTTCAAGCGAACCAACTAATCTTGCTACCTCTTGGACAAAGGCGGGAGAAACTAACGCTATTAATTGCTACTATTGTATTCGATATAGGCAGGATGGCGTATGGCACAATCAGTGGTTTTACTACGTTATGAAGGTTGTAGGCTATATCGCACGCACAAAAAGTAATTAGGCAGTTCAAAAAATAGAACTCTACGTTAACGATGGCAATACTTCATAGGATTTATATTTTACACCCGTAGCAACTGATAGCACGGGGGAGGTAGCCGGTGAAGATATTCCCAACTCACCGCGCACTTCTTCTTTAACACATATCGCTACGCGCTACTATACAACCACAGACGGAACAACGCCGGATACGTTAACTTTTGGCGTTTATACAGTGGCTTATAAAGGGCGAGGCCCGGATATTGGTAGCGTAGGTGATAAAGTTCGTATAAACGCTACGGTATCAGGGAGTAGCCCCGTTATCAAGGGCGCTATTCCTTGGTTTAACCAAAATGGAGTATGGAAACAATCCATTGCTTGGTTTAATCAAAATGGAAATTGGAAGCAATCAGTAGCACATTACAATAATAGCGGGGAGTGGAAATAAATGGATTTTCAACCTGTATTAGAGGCAGTTGTTCAACACGGCATTTGGTGCGCATTGTTCGTGTGGCTTTTCTATACAACGAATAAAGACAGCCACGAACGCGAAGAACGCCTTCACTCAATAATTGAGAATTAGAAAAATGTTTTAGGCGAAATTTCAAACTCTCTTATTTTACTCAATGAGCGAATTGAGAAAGTAGAAGATAGATTATTAGGAGGAAAAGGTAAAGATGAAAAAGATAATTGATTGGCAAAGAGTTTTGAGAACATTAGTTCAATCTGCAACGGGCGCGGGTATCGCCCTTATCACGGCAATCACGCAAGATTGGAGCACACAAAGCCTTATTTCCGCAGGAATTACTTTTGCTTCAACCATTGCTATTGCCGTTCTTATGAATATCAAGAAGCAAGTGGAAGATGAAGAAAATGAAACAACTAACTGAATGGTTTAAGAGCCAAGTAGGTGTCCAAGAGAAGGAAGAAAATAACGTTGTTTATAACACTATCTACTATGGGCGCGAAGTGAGCGGGGATAAATACCCGTGGTGTTGCGCGTTCATATGGGTAGGATTTAACAAAAACAATATGAGCAACCTTTTTTGCGGAGGCACGAAAACCGCCTATTGCCCGTTCGTTGTTAATTGGGCGCGCACGCACAACCAATGGATAACGAGCGGATACCGCGAAGGAGATTTAATTCTTTTTGATTGGAATAATGACGGCGAAGCGGATCACATTGGTTATTGTATTGGCGTGAACGGTAGCACGGTTATCACAATAGAAGGCAACGCCGGAGATAAGGTTAGTTAGTGCTACCACACTGATGATATAATGGGCGCGTATCGTATTAACTACCCAACCGAGCCAACCGAGCAACCGCCTGTTTCTTCTTCCTCTTGGAGCGGGACGGGCGAAGCCCGTTTCGCTATTGCTCAACCGGGCGATAGTTTATGGAGTATCGCTCAAAAATATTTAGGCAACGGTTTAAGATGGGAAGAGATTTATAAACTCAACAACCTAAACAGCACAACTATTTTAATTGGGCAAAAACTTAAATTACCAGAGTAAAAGCAAAAGGGAAGTAGCGGTTTTACCGCCACTTCCCTTTTTTTGCTTGGAGCACGTGGAGAGATTCGAACTCTCAACCTGCGCATTACGAATGCGCTGCAACTGCCGTTGTGCTACACGTGCGCGCTAAAAGAATATAACACAACCGCCTCCCCGCGTCAAGAACAAAAATAAAAATCAGCGTAGGAACTCGCGCATAATCAGCGTAGGGAAAATAAAAAACCCTGAAAACTCAATGGTTTCAGGGCTTAAAAAATTTTATTTTCTTCTCTGCTGATTACGAAACAGCGTAGCCGAAATTAACCAAAAAATCAGTTGGTAAAACCTTATTTTTCAAGGCTTTTGTGATAAAACTTGACAAACTTGATACGCTGATTTATAATGAGAATTAATTAAATCAGTGGGAGGTTTTTTGGCATGAAAAGGATTAAAATTAAGCCCGATGATGAGCGCACGATACCCGAAGTTTTAGAGGAATTTACCTTGCTTAAAGAGAGCGAGAACATAGCCCCGAAAACAATTCATAACTACGTTCAAAGCATAGGCAAATTCCAGAACGAAACAGGAGTAGAGTTGATAACCGAACTCACGGATAGAGCGGTTATAGCGTGGAAAAATTCTATGTTGAAAAGTAGCCTCTCTTGCTACTCTATTAATCACTACTTGCGCGATTTGCGAGCGTTCGCCAACTATTGTATTAAACTTCACTACATAGAGCCGTTCAACATTGAACTTGTCCGCCAACAGGAAGAGGGAATTAAGTTCCTTCCGCAAGATGAGATTAATAAATTGTTAGTTAAGCCAACCAATAAAGATAGTTTTGCTATTTGGCGCTCGTGGATGGTAGTTAACTGGATTTACGCAACCGGCAACCGTGAGAGCACTATTTGTTCAATCCAATTAGGAGATATAGATTTTAGCAACAGCCGTATTTATTTGCGCCACACCAAAAACCGTAAACAACAAACTATTCCGCTATCGCGCACGCTCGCAACTTTACTTAAAGAGTATATCAGAAAAACGCGCCGAGATTGCGCGCCTACGGAATTACTTTTCCCTTCCGTAGCGAATACGCAACTAACCCCGGATGGATTAAGGCAAGCCCACGCAGAGTATTGTAAGAAGCGAGGGGTATCTCATACTTCTCTACACGGGATACGGCACACCTTCGCGCAAGAGTGGATTAACAACAAGGGTAGCATTTACCAATTACAGATAATGCTTGGACACTCAACGCCAACTATGACGCAAAAGTATTTGCGCGCTTGCGGAACTCGTTTTGATAACTTTGAAGATTTTAACCCGCTTGATAAGGCGCGGGCTTCAACGAACCGAAAGGAAGTTGTTTTGAAAGTTCACGACGAGATACCACAAGATGATGAACACGTATTGATTATAGAGCCAGAGATAAACCAAGAGTAAGGAATAAGGGGAAGCGGAAAAAAATTTTCGTTTTCCCCTTATTTTTTTAATAAAAAGTATTGCTTTTTAGAATTAGGTATGCTATAATACTAACTTTTATACCCCCTTGACAAACGCGCTTTAATGTGCTATAATTTATAATGTAAGGACGAGGGGAAAGCCCCTCCTGAAAAAAGGAAAAAATAAAAGGAGATAAAATACTAATGGAAGAAAAGGTTATGAATAAGAGATTTGATATTTATTGTGGGCACGGCGAAGCAGATGCTTTTCTTGATGATGATTTGGATAAGTATGATGTGCTGATGCGTTTTCTTGAAGATGTTGTGAAAAAGGAAAACAAAAAGGCTTATGAGTTGTTTTACGAGATTTATTGCGGTAGAAAGAGTTTTGGCGGTTATCATACCGTTTATCACTTTAACCCCAACAAGAAACTTTATAAGTATTGGAGCGATGAAGAAATTAATTCCGCTATTAAAACGCTTATGAAGTATGGTTTTCTTGCCAAGGCAACTAATAAAACGATGGTATATCATATTAACGGCAATGCTTTTGAAGAGAAGAAGGAGAGCACCTAATGAAGTTTAAAGAAGTAGTTAAAGTTAATTATCGTATTCGCATTACGAGTGAAAATATAGAAGAAGTAGCAACAAAAGCCCACGAAACGCTACCGAATAATAAGGTAGGAGATTTAGCCTTTACCCTTTATGAGTATCTTGGCATTTGTAGTGTGCTTAATAAACCTTATTATTTGCGCAAGGAAAAGTTTTTAGATGGCATTGAATATGAACCCGATGAATACGATGAAGAAAACGGTTGCTTGAAAGATGGAGTAGAGTTCACCGAAGAAGAGTTAGATGAAGCGTTAATGATGCTTGATAAGTATAAACTGATTAAGATAGTTAGCGATGAAGAGATAAACTTTGGCGGACGCTGACGCGCCCGCGCCAAGAGAAGGAAGAAATGAGGGGTAGGCGCAAGCGCGCTTGCCTCTATTCTTTTTTCCCTACTATTGGACAAAAGCGGTTAATTCATACGCACATTTTTTTATATATATATGGACAAAAGTGATTAAATTAATATTCACTATTTTTAGGTATACATGAGAGGAAAATGAATACCTCTTGACTTTTATTCATTTTTATGATATAATTATATTGTAGGTGGGCTAATAGGGCAAAACTGATTAATATAAATGCCCTATTATTTAGTTATATATGAAAAAGCAAAGCATAGTGTTTTTCTCCTTTTTTCCTTTTGAGAGGGGTTTTGAGTAGTAGCAAAGCCCCTCTTGTTTTTAGGGCAAGGAGATTGATAATATCAATAATGGAAGGTAAAAGATAATGGAGAAAATAACAAACGTATCAATGGCGTTAACGCCAATGGAAAAGAAGCAATTACAAAAGTTAGCAAAAGAGCAGAACACAACCGTTAGCCGGTTGTTATATTCACTCGTTAAGAAAAGCGGAATACTTTAAAGGAGAAATAGAAACTATGGAGAGAAATACGTAGAGTTATACTATTTATAGTAGAGCGTTAGCATATGAATTAGTTAGAGAAGGTTTTGTATTAGAGAACACAAAACCTAATGATAAATACCCGGGTAAAGAAGTTTACTTCTTTAAAAACTCTCCGGCACTTCAATATAAAATAAAACAATATATTGAAAACAAAAATTAATGAAAGGATTAGAAACTACAATGGAAACAAAAAAATTTTGTTAGGCGCCTACCCTTGTTAATATTGGGAAGGGCTATCGCCCGCCAGATTGGAAAAATTACGGGAATAATGTTATTGATGGCTATTTAGCGCAAAAGATTTGTGAAGCGTGCGGGGAATATTTTGGTGCGCGTGAAATTTTGCGGTTTTTGGTTGGTTGCGCTGATGGGTTTAAAATCGCCGAAAAAACAATATGTGAGCGTTGTAATATAAGTGAACGCACTTATAGACGTTCGCGCAAGTTTTTACAAGAAAATAATTTTATTCTTGTATACGGCGGAATGATTGAAGTTAACTACGAGGCTATTTACAATTTCAAAAAGCCAGAAGAAAAACCCGTAGAAGCCAAACAAGAACAGAAAGATATGGACGATTACTTTGCTCATAGCGCTTGGTAAAACAGGGGTGACATCGTGTCCGGTATAGGGGTGACATCGTGTCCAAACAGGGGTGACACCGTGTCAGACATAACAATATAATATAACAATATAAATATAACAGCGGTGTTCTATTGCTCGTTCACTCGCAATAGAACAACCGCGTGGGGTGATTTCGTGGCTTGGGTAATTAAGGAGATTACTCTAATAAGATTGCAATGAAATGGTGAGTAAACAAGAGGGGAGCGCTACGCGCACCCCGCCAAGAGTAAGAGAAAATAAGTGTAGGCGCGCTACGCGCTTATCTTATAATTTCTTCCTTCTCTTGGAAGCGTGAGCGAAGCGAACGCTACACATAAAGGAGGTAAAACAATGACAGATAGTAAATATGGTGAGCAACTTTTTAAATAGTTGATGGAGCAACGCGGGAATACCGTTGAAGATTTAACCGCGCAAAAAGAGTTTTAGATTGTAGATATTGATTTTAAAATTACTTCCCCTTCTGGGATTACGAAATTCTTTGAAGTAAAATACGATTCCAAGATAAATAGCACAGGTAATTTATTCGTCGAATTTTTTAACGCCTACAATTACGGCGGGCTTGGCTGGTATGAGTTTTGCAAGGCGGATTACATATCGTATGGCGACGCGCAGACTAATACCTTCTATTGTTTTCTTCTTGAAGATTTACGATAGTTAGTTTCTTCTCATAAGTTTAATGTAGCAACCGCCGATAACGAGAAGATAGCCGGTTATTTAGTTCCGCTTAGATTGATTGAGAATAAGGAGGTTATACGATAATGAAAGATACAATTTTTTTTATCAGATAGGAATATATAAAGCGATTTTACCCTGAACGATGGGAAGAAGCAAGAAATTTAAATTATAACGATTTAAAAAAATTAGTTGACGAGGTGAGAAAAGATGGCACGCAGATCAAGTGAACTCACGGCGAAGGAAAGAGCGTTTTGCGATGAATACGTTAAAACCTATAACGCTTGTTAGGCTTATTTAAGTGCGTATGATTGTAAGTTAGATACCGCTAAAAGCGCGGGTTGGAAATTGTTATCTCGTCCCGCGATTATAAATTATATCAAGGAATTGTAGAAAGCCTTGACGGAGAGATATGTGGACGCAGCGAGTATTATTTTAAATGAATTGATGGAAGATGTTCTTTACCGCGATGAAAATGGTTGCCATAGCCCAACTTGGTTAAAAAGCGTCGATTTAGCCCAAAAACAGTTGGGATTGTAGAAACTGAAAGCCGACATTTAGGCAGATCAAACGGTGATTAATGTTCATATAGAGGAGTAAATGTTGAATAAACTTGATTTTTGAGTTTTTTTGTGGTATAATAGATATATATTTATGGAGATGAATAATAAAATGGAAAATATAGAAATCTGGAAAGACATAGAAAATTATAAAGGCTTTTATTAGGTGTCCAACTTGGGAAGGATTAAAAGTTTAGAGAGGGATGTTTTTTCCCCGAACGGAATTATAATTCGTCACACGGAAGAAAAAATATTAGTTCCCGCTTTAAATAACAATGGTTATTCGTATGTTAACTTGTGTAAAAATGGGAAGGCAAAAAAAGAATATGTCCATAGATTGGTTGCTATGGCTTTTATAGAAAATCCTGAAAATAAACCTATGGTAAATCACCGAGACGAAGTAAAAAACAATAACGTTGTTGAAAATTTAGAGTGGTGCGAGGCAAGTTATAATATTAATTATGGAACAAGAACCGCTCGTGCGGTTCAAAATCATAAAGATTTTAAATTAGGAAATAACCCAAGAGCAAAAGCGGTTTTTTGCGTCGAATTAAATAAAAAATTTGATTGTATCACAAGGGCAGGAAAAGAGTTAGGCGTTAATATAAATTGTATTGTAAGCGTGTGTAGAGGAAAAACAAAAACAGCAGGCGGATTTCATTGGAGATATGCCAATGAAAACGATTGATTTAAATAAAAAGGAAGGGGGTGGTTTTGATGCCCTCCATTGATTTAAATATCAGCAAAAATGTATTCGTGCCTTTATACTACCCTTATCTCTGGGATTATAGCCACAGATATAATGTCTACTATGGGGGCAGATAAGCGCCTCCGGAAAAACCAAATTTATAATACAAAAGTTGCTATTGAAAGGGTTAAAAGAGAAGAGAACAATACTTTTAATGCGCAAATATACGAATTAGTTGAAAGATTCGCTTGTTAAAGAGATGGCACAAGTTATAGAAGATTTTCATTTAACACCTTATTTTGATTTTAACAGGACTGAACTACGCTTCACTTGTAAAATTAACGGGACGGAGTTCAAATGTTTGGGGCTGGATGAACCAGAAAAGATAAAGGGCTTCGTTGATATTAGCGATGTATTTCTCGACGAGATTACGGCCTTTACCTCCGAAGATATAGAACTTATAGATGGCACGTTGCGTTCACCAAAATATAAACTACCCTTGTAGATGTTCTACGCCTTCAATCCGATAAGTAAAGCAAATTTTGTGTATCGCTACTTCGGTTTTGATACGGGTATTGTTCCGCCCAATACTTTTATCTTAAAATCTACCTACCTTGACAATCCATTTTTATCTGATAACGTAGCACAACGATACGAAGCCTTGAAAAAGCGCGATTACCGGCGTTGGCAGATAGAAGCGTTAGGTGATTTTGTCAGCCTTGATAGATTAGTATTTAATAATTACAAAGTTGAAGAGTTCGATTATAGAGATATAAAAGGAAAACTATTATGCGGATTGGATTACGGTTTCGTGAACGATATTAGCGCCTTCGTTGCTTCCGTTGCGACAGATGATAATAAACTATACGTATTCCGCGAATGGGGCGATACGAACAAAACTAACCCCGAACTATCAGCCATTATCGCCTCTCTTGGTTTTAGTAAATCAGTTATTATTGCGGATTGTGCTGAACAAAAGAGTATTGAAGAAATGCGCCGATGCGGAATACAGAAAATCAAGCCTTGCACAAAAGGACAAGATAGTATAATTCACGGCATACAAAAATTACAATAGTATGAAATAGTTGTTCATCCTTCTTGTTAGGGATTGATTACGGAATTACAAAACTATTCTTGGCAGAAAGATAAATCAGGCGAATATATTAACAAGCCTATTGACGCGTTCAATCACTACATAGATGCTTTACGTTATAGTTTACAATGTATTGAAGCGAACCGATTGAGAACGATGGACAAAAGTATTTTTGGATTATAATAGAAAAGGAGGAGTTAGGTTGTATTTATATGATGAGGTTTTAACCCCGCAGATTATCACACGTATTATACAGACGTTTGAAAGCAAAGAGAAGCCGAAGTTAACCCAATACTATAATTACTATAAAGGCACACAAGCAATTATGAATAAACAGGCTACCGATGTGGGCAAGCCTTGCAATAAAATTGTGTGCAATTATTGTTTTAATATCGTTCAGAACTATTCCGGCTATCTGTCGGGCATACCGATTGCTTATGCTTCACCTATCGATATTAGCGAGATTATCAAAGTATTAAATTATAATGATTACAAAAGCGAAGATACGGAACTTTTACGGCAAGCGCTTATTTTTGGCAGGGCTTTTGAGGTTGCTTATATTGACGAGTTAAGCCAGATACGCTTTAAACTTTTTGATAGCCGTGAATGTATTCCAGTATATGACACCACGTTAGATGAAAATTTACGTTATGTGATTAGATACTACAAAATCAATATGTATAACGACAAAGATGAGTATTTTGTAGAAGTATACAGTGATGAAAAAATTGATTTGTATAAAACGCAAGCAGGGTATAGCACGTTAACTCTTATTAGTAGCGAGCCTAACTATTTTAATCAAGTTCCTATCACTATCTTTTCTCTCAACCGTGAAGAGGAAAGTATTTTTGATAAGGTTATGACGCTTCAAGATGCCTATAATAAACTTATCAGTAGTGAAGTTGACGATTTTGAAGCATTTTGTGATAGTTATTTAGTTTTGCGGAATTGCTACGCTGAACCGGAAGATATTCAAAAGATGAAAGAGAACCGCGTTTTACTTCTTGGCGAAAATGCGGACGCGCAATATTTAACTAAAACTATCAGCGATACGCAGATAGAAAATATGCTTGCGAATATCAACGACACGATACACAAGATAGCGAACTCACCAGATTTTAATGATGAGAAGTTAATGGCGCAAAGTGGAATTGCTATGCGTTATAAGTTGGTTGGTTTTGAGAATAACGCTTCCGCCATTGAGGGACAGATGAAGAAAGCCCTTCAAAAGCGTATTGAACTGATTTGTGAGATTTTACATTTAACAGGCGCTGATGAAGATTGGCGAGATATTGATATTATCTTTACAAGAAATCTTCCCGTTAACGTTTTGGAAATTTCGCAGATTATTAACCAGTTGCGCGGGATTGTTAGTGATGAAACATTGTTAGCGCAGATACCTTTTGTTAATGACGTGGCAGCCGAATATGAAAAGGTAAAAGCCCAAAAGGAAGAGAATATAAGTATTTATTCTTTTGCGCACGAAAATACCGAAGATGAAGCGCCCGCCGATCCGGAAGAGGCTGATGAGTAATGCCTACTTATTGGGAAGCGCGAGAGCAAGAAGCGCTTTATAACGAATTACTCAAAGAGGGCGAGAAGCAATTAATAGCGCAGTATCGGCGGAGCGCCTATACTGTTCTCTCACTTCTCTTGGATTTATACGCGGGAGGAGTTCCCACAATTACAGATATTTATAGATATAATAGATATTATGAATTGTTGGGATTGCTTAATAATGATTTAAAAGCGCTTGGCGCAAAAGAGGTAGCGATAACAACAACCCTTCTAACCGATATGTATATCAAGAACAAGGCGATTATTGGTGATGGGAATATGCTTTTACCTACTTCCCCAAGAGAGGTAGAAATGGTTATTAATAAGATTTGGTGCGCCGATGGCAAACATTGGAGTAGCCGGATTTGGACACACAAAGATGAACTTGCTAATAAGTTGCGGAATGGAATAGTTGATTGTATTAGCCGAGGCGTTAGTAAAGATGAGTTAACAAAAGAGTTAATGCGTATTTACGGCACTGAGTTTTATAAAGCGGACAGAATAGCAAGAACGGAATTAAGTTATGTTCAAGGGCAAAGCACCTTGAATAGATTTAAAGAAATGGGCGTAGGTTATTATAAGATACTCACCGCCCACGATGGTAGAGTATGCGAAAAATGCGCGGATTTAGATGGGAAGATATTCCCGGTTGATAAGGCGGAGATAGGAATAAATTATCCGCCCATTCATCCCAATGGAAGGTGCACTATTCTACCAATTACAAAAAGAATGATGACAGATACGGAGGAATTAAAGTGAGAGTATTTTTTATTAAAGAACTTGCCGAAGGAGCGTTCATTGATTTAATTGATGATGCCGGTGGCGATTAGGTTGTTCAAGAACTTATTCTTCAAGTGAAGAATAACGCGAATATCACTATTAAGGGAAGAGTTGTAGATAGCGCTGAACTTCTGCCTCTGTCCGTTATTAATCAGAATGGGTTAGCCGTTGCTAACTCTATTGAAAGCGCGGGTTTATATATTGTTCCCGTTGAAGGTATGAGTGGAGTAGAGATTAGCGCTTAGGGAAGCATTAGCGTTGTAGTGAAAGCGATAGGGTGATGTTATGAATATAATTTCATACGCTATTGGTTTAAATAGCGGAGGAAGTAAAGAGCCAGTATTGGAAAGTATTAGTATCACGGCTAACGGCACTTATACGCCTGATGCCGGTATTGATGGCTACAATAGCGTGAGCGTGAGCGTTCCACAAGAGGGAGCGCCAACCGCAGAGGAATTGACATTTACGGGTGATTGTGAATCTCTTTTTGAAGGTGGAACATGGGATTGGGTTGTTAATAAATACGGAAATTTAATTACTACTAATAACATTTCTAATATGAGCAAAATGTTTAAGAATAGTTCTTTAACTACAATTCCATTTGAAATTAACGGGAAAAGTGGTAGCCCAATATATATGGAATCTATGTTTCAATGGTTAAAAAATCTAACCTCTTTACCTACTGTTAAAAATGTTCAACCTGCCAATATGGGTAGTTTGTTTGCGAATTGTGAATTAATCCGCACAATTCCAGAAAATTATACAGATACTTGGAATTGGGATACGATGGACGGATATACGTCATAGTATTCTGGAACACAATCTATGCTTTTTTATAATTGCCATTCTTTACGTTCATTCCCGTTAGATTTAATTGCTCACGGTAATAAATATGCTTATTCGTCATACTCGTTATTTTATGCCGGTTTTTCAGGCTGCCGAGTATTAGATGAAATTACTATTCCTGTAATTTATACAGAAGCAACTTGGAATAGTAATGCTATGAGCGATACGTTTCTAAAATGTAGTCGTTTAAAGAAACTTGTGTTTCAATTACAATAGAATGGACAACCGTATGTTGTTAAATGGAAAAATCAAACAATAGAATTACTTGGCGAATTTGGTTATACTTCTTCAATTTCCAGTATATTAAATTACAATTCTGGTATCACGGCAGATAAAGAAGTTAGCGACGCTGCCACTTATGAAGCGCTGAAAAATAACCCTGATTGGTTTACACAGATGCCTGTTTACTCTCGCTACAACCACGATAGCGCCGTAGAAACTATCAATAGCCTTCCCGATACGAGCGCTTATTTAGCGGAGAATGGCGGAACTAATACAATTCAATTTAATAGCGTTAGCGGTAAACTCACCGATGGAGGCGCTATTAATACGTTAACCGAAGAAGAGATAGCCGTGGCTGTGGCTCGTGGTTGGACAGTTTCGTTTACTTAATGGAGGTAAAAAATGAAAGCAAAAAGTTTTAGTTTAGTTAGATATGACGCTGATGATGCTATGTGCTTCGATTGGGCTGAACCCCGCTATATCGAAGTTCCCAATGATAAAGATAACCCGGAAGCGGGAACGCACCAAGAACAAGAGCACCTTTACGCAAAAACGATTTTTGTTGGCGGGAATGATAGCATTGATAACTATATCGAAGTTCCAGAACCCGCTGGACAAAACAATTAAATCTAATAGCGCTATTTTTTAATACAAAATGAAATCAAGGTAATGGAGGTTATCATATGAGTGAAATCTGGAAAGATTGCCCGCACTACCCCAACTATCTAATTTCCAATAGAGGAAGAGTTTTTGATTTAACAACTCACCGCATTGTGAAGATATGGCAGAATAATGAAGGCTACCAGTTGGTTTAGTTGCGGAATAATACCAATAGGAATGAGAAAATACATAGATTGGTTGCGCTTGCGTTCATTCCAAACCCACAAGGCTATTGTAAAGTTGAACATAAGAACGGAATTAAGAACGATAACCGCGTAAGTAATTTAGAGTGGCGTTGAACCGCCTACTTTTCTCTTCCTCTTGGCGCGGAGCGCGGAGCGCGACGCTTTATATTTAATAGGAGGATTTACTAATAATGGATGAAAATAAAAACAGTTCTATGGAAGAGAACGGTGAAAAAGTATATACCCAAGCCGACGTTGATAGAATGATTGAGGAAGGCAGGAAAAAGGCTACGGAGGAAGCCGAACGAGAAGCGGAGCGCCGTTATAGCAAAAAGCAAAAAGAAAGCGAACGCCTCTCAAAAATGAATGAAGAAGAAAAAAGGGCGTATCAATTAGAATAGCGGGAAAAGGCGATTGAAGCAAAAGAGCAAGAGTTAGCCCTTGCTGAAAATAAAGCCGTTGCTACCTCTATTTTGGTTGAGAAAGGTTTAAGCCCTAATTTAGTTAATTTTGTAGTGGCGGTTGACGCGGATGATATGAACAACAATATTAAGTTGTTAGAGAAAGAGTTTAAGGCTTGCGTTAAAGCCGAAGTGGAAAAACGCATTGGTAAGCACTCACCGCGCAACTCTGATAAAGATGATACGATGGATAAAGACGCATTTAATAAGTTGCCACTACATAAACAACAGGAGTTGTATAAGAGCAACCCTGATTTATATAAACAACTTATTGGAGGTTAATATACAATGGCTCACATTATTTATGATAATTTTGTTTTAGAAAACAAGGTTGAAGAGATGGTTAAAACGCAGATTGATATGAATAACTATCTCACGCCTGATTACTCACTCGCTGAAAGCGCCGGTATGGTTAAGAAAGTTAACGTTTACGACGCTACGGGCGCAGTTGAAGAACTCGCTATGGGCGAGGGCAACACCGAAGCCAATGATATTGAAGTTGGTTTCGTTCAGCGCGAATATCGCGTGAAAACCACGCAGGGACGTTTCCCCTATTATGATGAGCAGGAAATGTCCGATCCGATGGTGGTTGAAGTTGGTTTACAGAAAATCGCTGCGCTTATGGTTAATGATTTAACTGATAAGGCTATTGCTGAAATGAGCAAGGCGAAGATTTAGAAAGTTGTTTCCGCTTGGAATTTCGATACTTTTGCTGATGCTATCGCCCTTTACCCCTATGAGAACGAAGAGGGGCTTTTCTGCCTTATCAATCCCGCTCAAAAGGCTGCCATTCGTAAGGCGCTGAATAACAACCTTCAATACGTCGAAGGTTTCGCCCGCACTGGTTATATCGGCACTGTGTGCAATGTTCCTATCATTGTTAGCAAGGCTGTTCCCGAAGGTGAAGCGTATCTCGGCACTTCCAAGGCTATCACTTGCTTTATTAAGAAGGGCGTTGAGATGGAGCAAACCCGCGATGCTGACAAGCGCAAGAACACAATTACCGCTCGTAAAGTTATGCTCGTTGCTCTCACCGATGCTACCCGTATGATTAAACTGGGCGCTGCACAGGATACGGTTGCTACCGTTGCTTCCGCTTCCGGTAAGGCTATTAGTGGCGCTGCCTCCACGGGTGCGGTTGTTGAGATTTACGTGAACAAGGAACTCGTTGGCACGGCTACGGCTGCTAACAGCGCTTATTCCTTCACCGCCCCCGAAACGCTTGTTTCTGGTGATGTTGTTTCCGTTATCGCTCGCCTCCCCGGGCACGTCGATAGCACCGCTTCAAAGGTTGTTGAGTGATGTTAGAAGAAATTAAAGCGCTTTTAGGAATTACTGATAATTCCAAAGATAATATCTTGTCCGCTTTAATTTCTATGGCTACCGAAGAAGCAACAGCATATACCAATAGAGAAGAGAAAGATTTAGGCGCGGTTATTCGCAAAATGGTTATCTATCAGTTCAATAGGATTGATAGTTTAGGGCTGAATAGTGAGGGATATAGCGGAGTAAGTTTTAATTACTCTACCGATTACCCCGCAGATATTGTGCGCGCCCTTCAATCAATGAAGAGAGTGATTTCTTTATGAAATTCTATGAATATATTGAAAACGGCGTAGATGAATATGGACAACCTACCCTCCAAAAGGGAGAGGAATTTGACATGGACATTTACCCGCAGACGCGCAATGAAGTTGATGATGTGCGGTTTTGTGATAGCACCGATATAGGGTTAACGCGCTACCGCACTTCCGCCCCTATACTTCTCTCTTCTCTTGGTGGCGGGGCGAACGAAGTTCGCTACGCCGTTCTCTATACAATTCCCTCTAAAAGAATGAATACTTATATCTTGAAGAAGTTATGAGAGTAGAAGTTTTAGGCGTTGATGCGCTTATGGCGAAATTAAGCGCGGTTGATGTTCAAGAAGCGCTTAACGAAAGTTGCCTTTTAGTAGAGAATACGGCGAAGGAAAATTGCCCTGTTGATAGCGGTTAGTTAAGAAATAGCATTACTTCTAACGTGAGTGGCGAAAAGGGCGAGGTAGGAACTAATGTAGAATACGCTCCATAAAGATAACTGTGGAGATTAAACCGAGCAAAATCGGTGGAGGCTAAACTTTAATAGCACGCTAATACCGAGGTAATTAATGAGATTGCGCAAGGCTCATTAACACCGTAGAGCGCAGAGGGTGAAAAAATATAATCCCTCCAAGAGTGCTTGGCGCTGAAAAGCGATAATGTGCGCCGAACTTATAGGAAACTATAAGAAGCAAAAGATAAAAAACTTTTGCGTTAACACAAATTGATGTAGAATACGGCACGGGCGTTTTTAATCCGGGCAGATTAACACCGTGGAGTTATCAAGATGCCTCTGGTAAATGGCACACTACGACAGGACAAAAACCGTAGCCGTTTTTAGTTCCCGCGTTGGACAGCAATAGAGATAAGATACTTAACATTTTCAAAGAGAAAGTTAAAGAGGGATTGAGTAAATGATTAGTTTTAAAAAAGAGGTAGTTAAGGAATTAAGTAAAATCCTACCTACCCACTATGAATTATTAATTTCTTCCCCGTCAATCCCTTGTATAACCTATATGGAGAGCGATAACGCCGATACACAGATAGGAGATAACATTGGGTATAGTAGAGTTATCTACACTATAAAATTATGGGGAAGCGATTTAAAGCAACTTGAACCGTATGAGTTAAAAATAGGAAATTGTATGCGGAAGTTAGGTTATAAACGTATTAGTTATAACGAACTCTGGTATGATGATAAAATTTCTATGATTATGCGGTTTGAGGGATTGGCTTTTGAAAAATATTGATATAAGGAGTTTTTATAATGGCTGGTTATATTAGTAAAGGCATTAAGTTAAGTTATAAATCCGGCGAGCAGTTTATTGATTTAACAAACCTCCAAGAAATCCCCGATTTAGGCGGAACGGCAGAGGCTATTGAAATTACTACTCTCGCTGATGATGCGCATATGTATATGAACGGCATTAAAACCTATGGTGATAGCCTTGAATTTAAGTTCTTATACGAGCCTACGCAGTTTAATACACTCGCCGCCCTTGTGGTTGATACCGAATGGAAGGTTTCCCTTCCTGATGGCGTGGCGGGCGCTATTGATACCACTTGCACCTTTAACGGCACGGCTTCCGTTAAACTTGATAGCGTTGGCGTGAACGCCGCGCTCACTTATACTCTCGCAATTAAGCCCACATCTTCTATGGTGTTCGCTTAATCCATAACGTTATGGGGAGGGGAAAGGTTTTATTCCTTTTCCTTTCCCCTCTTGGTTGATAAATAAAGGAAAGGATTTTTGAATTATGAATTATGTTGATTTTTGTGCCGGTGGCAAGGAATACAAGTTGCGTTTAACCACTCGCGCTATTGTTCAGTTAGAAAAACAGATTGGACGCAACCCGTTAATGATTTTTGGCAACGGCGAAGAGATACCCACAATTACGAATATGGTAAATGTGTTGTATTTTAGTTTACAGAGTTTACAGAACGGTATTACTCTTAATGATGCGTATGATATTTATGATACGTATATTGCCGATGGGCATACTACTACCGATTTTATTAAAGTAATTATTGATATTTATAGAGCGTCGGGTATTATCCCCACAGAGGAAGCCGAAAAAAACTGACACAAGGGGGCTATGACACGAATTCATAGCCCCCTTTTCTTTTTAAGAACGTTATTTATGATTGGTTGAACAACGCGCTTGATATAGGCATTGACGAAAATACTTTTTGGGAAATGACGTTGGCGGAACTACAACGAAGATTTGAGAGTTATAAAAGAATACGCGAGAGCCAATAGAGGGAAAAAGCAAACTTTGATTATATCTTGGCGGATTTAATAGGTATAAGCATTGGGCGCATTTACGATAAACACACCCACTATCCTAAAATGGAAGAAGTATATACCGCATTGTTCACCAAAGAGATAGATAGCGAGAGAGAACAAGAAGAAAAAGATAAGAAAAATATAGCAAGATTTAGAGAGTTCGCAAACTCATTTAATAAGAGATGGGAGGAAGCGAAAGAATGACAGAAGAACTAAAAGTAATTATTAGTAGCGAAGTATCCTCCTTAAAAGCGGGTTTAAACGAAGCAAAAAGTGAAATTAGTTCAATTAGCCAAGAGGCAACAAAAGCAGGTCAAGAAGCGAAAAAGGCTGCGGCGAGCGCTTCAAAAGAAGCAAGCGCCAAAGCCAAGGATTTAGAGAAAGAAGTAAATAACATTGTTAAATCAATGGGTAATTCATTCTCGGCTCTTGGAAAAAAGATTGGCAATGCTTTTAAAGCCGGAGCCGCCGCAGCGACAGCCGGGCTTATAGCGATTGGCAAAGGCGCTTTTGATGCGTATAGCAGTTATGAGCAATTAAAAGGTGGTGCGGAACTTCTCTGGGGAAGTTAGCACAAGCAAGCAGTTGCGAACGCACAAGGCGCTTGGAGCAGATTACAGATAAGCGCCAATGATTATTTAGATAGCGTTAACGGAATGGCGGTTAGTTTTACAACGGCGCTTGATGGAAATAAGGGCGCGGCTTTACAACTTGCCGATGAGGTAATGTAGGCGCAAGCCGATATAGTGGCGG
>ERZ779851.1284-NODE-1284-length-22689-cov-3.429354_pt1 | contig 22689 bp, 18 predicted proteins | sample MGYA00511094_ERZ779851 | MGnify/ENA primary metagenome ERZ779851 (study PRJEB29588, sample SAMEA2155512) | human gut metagenome | biome: human gut; feature: human-associated habitat; material: faeces | place: Denmark | collected 2008/2010 ...
ATAGTCGTCAGCACTACGGAGCCGACGGACGAAAGCCATCCGGTGTGGGTGAACCCGGAGGGGGAAAACACGCCGCTGCCCGGTGACAGCAGGTTTGAGCTGATCGAGACGATTACAATAGCGGAGGACACGAATATTATCGAGCGGACGGCGGAGCCGGACGGCACCGCCTATAATTTCCACAGTATGGCGCTTCGGGTAACGTTTCCCACAAGTAAGGCAGAATCGAGTGTAACAAATTTCCGTGTCAGCATGTTCGTAGATAAAACGAACACAACCGAGCCAATTGACGCGTTCCGCACATTTAAACTCAACCAGTACACAAATATTTTGACTGTACTGACAGAGAGCCATTATGGACTGTACGTCACACAAATGTCAGATGTAACGTCGAATCGTGGGCATTTGGGTGGTTTTCCCACGATTATTTCGTCTGATTACCGTTTTGGCACCGGCATATGGAAGCTGGCAATCCAGACAACGCTAAGCAACGACCTCTACGCCGGTACGGTTGTTGAAATCTACGGTGTGCGGCAGTGAAAGGAGGATAAAAGCATGAATCCATGGTGGTTACTGTTAATTATTCCGGTATCGGCAATGACAGGGTTTGTCTTTGCTGCAATCCTGACGGTAGGAAAATGGAGTGAGGAGGGCAGTGAATGACAATACCGATCGTAAATGTCTGGGATGACGACCAACAGAAATATGTGCCGATCCGGGCGATAATCGGCCCGCGCGGGGAGAAAGGCCCCAAGGGAGATACCGGCCCCGCTGGCGCGAAGGGTGATACCGGCGCACAAGGCCCACAGGGGCCACAAGGAGAGACTGGCCCCCAAGGCCCGAAGGGCGACACCGGCCCTGCCGGAGCCGACGGCGCTCCCGGTGTGAAGGGCGACACGGGCGCGCAAGGCCCCAAGGGCAACCCCGGCGAAAAGGGCGACGCCTTTACCTACGCGGACTTCACGGCGGCACAGCTGGCGGCGCTGAAGGGCGAGAAGGGCGACAAGGGTGACACCGGCCCCCAAGGCCCCAAGGGTGACGGGGTGGAGGTGTCCGGCAGCAAGGGTCAGTATCTGGGCTTCACCGGCACCGACACGCTGGGCGCGGTGCGCTCGGTACGGCAGGTGTGCGATGACGGCCGCCTGCTGGTCGCGGATGGCGGCGGCAACGTGACGTTGGTCCGATGCTCGGGAACGCTTGCCAAACAGGCCATCAGCGCGGGCGATCGCGTGAACGTCGACGCATCTCTGCGGTTCGCGCTTTCGTTGGTTCCCCCCGAAAACGACGACGATTTGGTTCTGGAAGAAGTGCCGGACGTCACCTTCGCCGACATCGGCGGACTGGACGAGCAGATAGAACGTATCCGCGACGCCGTGCAGATGCCGTTCCAGCATCGCGAACTGTTCGAACGCTACGACCTGAACCCGCCGAAAGGCGTGCTGCTGTACGGTCCTCCAGGCAACGGCAAGACACTGATCGCCAAAGCCGTGGCGAACGCGCTCGCCGAAGGCACCGACGCGGGAAGTGGCGTGTTCCTGTCGGTCAAAGGACCGGAGCTGCTTAACAAATTCGTGGGCGAATCGGAACGTCTGATCCGCATGATCTTCAAACGCGCCCGCGAACGAGCGGCCGACGGCAAACCGGTCATCGTGTTCATCGACGAGATGGATTCGCTGCTGCGCACCCGCGGCACGGGCGTTTCGTCCGACGTGGAGACCACCATCGTGCCGCAGTTCCTGACCGAGCTGGACGGTGTGGAATCGCTGGACAACGTCATGGTGATCGGAGCCTCCAACCGCATCGACATGATCGATCCGGCGGTGTTGCGCCCCGGACGCCTCGACGTGAAGATCCGCGTGGACCGTCCGGGCATCCAGCAGGCGACCCAGATCGTCCGCCACTATCTGACAGACAAGCTGCCGTTGTCTCCGAACGTGGATGCGAAGGCGTTGATCGGCGTGCTGGTCAACGACATCTACGCGCAGGACGAGCATCGGCACCTTTGCGACATCTGCGACGACCATGGCCAGTGGCGTCCGGTGTACCTCGCCGACGTGGTGTCCGGCGCGGTGCTCAAGAACATCGTGGACCGTGCCAAAACCTATGCGGTGAAACTGTCCATCACCACCGGACAGGCTGCGGCGATCGGCATCAATCTGCTGGCCAAAGCCGTGGACGAAGAATACGGTGAGACCCGGGACGCGCTGCTGGATGCGGATCCGGAACAGTGGAGCCGCATCAACGGGCTTGAACCCGGACGGGTGACCGGCATCAGACCGGTGGCATGAATGCCGGCCGGCGTATGAATGCTGGACGGTATGGTATGGAACGCAATCTAAATACGGAAAGGAACGGCGCGATGAGCGTTCGCAGGGTCATGGGCACGGAAACGGAATACGCGGTCTCCGCGCCAGGACAAGGCCGCTACAATCCGGTGCAGCTCTCATTCGACGTGGTCGGCGCCGCCTCGGATGCGTCACGCAGCCATATCCGCTGGGACTACCGGCAGGAAGACCCCGTCAACGACGCGCGCGGCACCAGACTGGAACGTGCGGCGGCCCACCCGGACCTGCTCACCGACGCCCCACAGCTCAACATCACCAACGTGATCGCCCCTAACGGGGGTCGTATCTACGTCGACCACGCGCATCCCGAATACTCCGCGCCGGAAACAACCGACCCCTTCGAAGCGGTGCGATACGACCGTGCCGGCGATCTCATCATGCGCGCCGCCGCAGCCAAGGCAAGCGAGACGACGGGACGGAAAATCGTGCTGCACCGCAACAACGTCGACGGCAAAGGAGCCAGCTGGGGCACGCACGAAAACTACATGATGCTGCGGTCGGTACCGTTCGACCTGGTGACACGCCTCATGACCACGCACTTCGTCTCCCGACAGATCTTCATCGGCTCCGGCCGCGTCGGCATCGGCGAACATAGCGAAAACGCCGGCTACCAGCTAAGCCAACGTGCCGACTACTTCCATATGAAAGTCGGTTTGCAGACCACATTCGACCGGCCGATCATCAACACCAGAGACGAATCGCACAGCACCGACGAATACCGCAGACTGCACGTGATCGTCGGCGACGCCAACCGCATGGACGTGCCACAGGCCTTGAAACTCGGCACCACCAGCATGCTGCTGTGGCTGCTCGAACACGCCGACATGGCCGAAATCGACTTGAACGAGGCGCTGGGACCGCTTACGCTCGCCGACCCGGTGGAAGCCATGCACACGGTATCGCACGACCTGACCCTGGCCGCCCCACTACCATTGGAAACAGGTGGAACCACCACCGCATGGCAGATGCAGGTCACTTTGCGTGGACTGGTATATGCGGCCGCGGCAACGGTATACGGCACCGACACATCCGGAGAGCCGGCATGGCCCGACCGCTCCACCCGCAACATCATGGCGATGTGGGGGCAGGCTCTCGCCGACGTCGCCACAGTACGCCATGCCGACGATGACGGACGACTGACGATGCGGGAACAGGCGTCACGTCTCGAATGGCTGCTCAAATGGCAGTTGCTGGAGAAGCTACGCCGCAAGACCGGTTCGGATTGGACCGATCGGCGCCTGGCCGCGGTCGATCTGAAATGGGCCGCGCTCGATCCGGCCGATTCGATTTTCACCCGGCTTGCCGGACAGACCGAACGACTGGTGACGGATAAGCAGCTTGCCGAGGCGGTCGGCCAAGCGCCGGCCGACACACGCGCATGGCTGCGCGCGGAGATCGTACGACGTTTCCCCGAACAGGTCATTGCGGCGTCGTGGTCCCACCTTACGGTGCGCGGCGAGTCGTCCGGTGATGAAAACGTGGAGAATTCGATGGTCTCGTTGGACATGTCCAATCCGTTGAAATTCACGGAATCCTTGTGTTCCGAAGCGTTCGAGCGTGTCCACACTGCGAGCGGAATCGTGGAATCCCTGCGTTGAATCTCATGTTGTGCGGGTACCATTGCCGTAGGTGATGGCAGAGGCCATACCCATATTTGATGAACCACACGGCAGGACGCTTGAGGGAGAGGGTGCGTCCAGGCCGGTTATGAGGAAACGAAAAGGCATACTACATGGAATTGAGGCAAGTGGCCCTCGAAGTGGCCCGTATCCTGCAAGATGCAGGCAAGCACGCGTTGAACGATCAAATGAATCCGCGTGATCTGAAAAGTTTTGAAATGACGGACAATCATCTGAGCTTCACCTCCGACATCGATAAGCGGTTGGCGCAATTCATCAGCAACCGCATCACGTATGTGGATGTGTTCGATGGTTTCTGGCAGTTCCGTCCGGAAGAATGCCATCCGGGGGAACGGTATTGGTGCGTTGGCGGCATCGACGGCGCGATCAATTTCGTGCGCAGCATGCCGGAATGGACCATCACCGTCTCACTGTTCGAGTTCAACGACCAATGTTCCGCGCAGCCGATCCTTTCGGTGGTGCATGCTCCGGCGCTTGGTCTGACCTACCTGGCGGTGCGCGGATCCGGAGCCATCCGCATCCGCAAGACGCCGCTTGGAGACAAACGCGAGAAGATCATGCCGTCCACCACCCCGTCCCTTGACTATGCGGTGGTGAGCTTTGGCATGTCCCATGTGCCGGAGGAATCCAAGCGTGCGCTTGAAGTGGTGTCGCGTATCGCCGGCCGTCCGGCCGACATCAAGCGCGTCGGCCCCGCCTCCTTGGATTTGTGCAAGGTGGCGGACGGTACATATGACGCGTATTTCGAAGCGCATCTGCACAAGTGGGACGTTCCCGCGGTTTCCGCCGGAGCCGTCGTGGTCTGGGAAGCGCAGGGGCATCTGAGCCGGTGGAACGGCGATCTTGTCCACTGGCGTCAGGAAAACGACGTACTCGCCACCAACGGTCTGATTGCCGATGATCTGCGCCAGTATTTGGCATAAGACTGATTGACTGCCCCACACCTGGGTAAGGTGTGGGGCAGTATGCTATTCGCAGGAGAACCCGCAAGGACGCTTTCGGAGAAAGGAAGGGCCATGCCCCAGAAATTTGAGCAGATGCAATCCGCCGAACAAAAACATGACGAGGATGAGACCATTGCGCAGGCTGGCACCCAGATCGATGACACGGTCGATGCGCTTGACGCGGTGCTGGACGACATCGAATCGGTCCTCGAATCCAACGCTGAGGAATATGTGGGCAGCTTCGTCCAAAAAGGCGGCGAGTGATGCCGCAGCTGCGTGACAGCGGCAACCATTCCACAGCGCCGCTTGACGCCCATACCAAGGACGAAATCCAATCCTTCGCCCGTATTTTCGGCATCGAAACCGAATACGGTGTGAGCGTGACCGGTTCGGACCGCCCATGCGACGCCGGACAGACGGCGATGATGATGTTCCAGCCGATTGTGGCCGAAGCGAGATCCACCAACACATATATTGAAAACGGTTCAAGACTCTACCTTGATGTCGGCTCGCACCCCGAGTACGCCACGGCGGAAGCCCGGGATCCGATGGACGCGCTGGCATTGGATGCGGCCGGCGAATTGGTGATGAGGGATCTTGCCCTGGACGCCCAACGTCGTCTGCGCTCCATCCAGGGAGCCGGCTCCACGGTCCATGTGTTCAAAAACAATGTGGATTCCGCCGGGCATTCCTTCGGCTGCCATGAGAATTACCTGGTGCGACGGTTCGTGCCGTTGAAGACGATCGAACAGGAGCTGCTGCCGTTCCTGATCACCCGGCAGCTGTTCACCGGCGCAGGACGTATGGGGGAGCAGGGCTTCCAGATCACGCAGCGTGCCGACTTCCTCGATGAGGCGGTCTCATCGGCCACCACGCGCTCGCGTCCGATGGTCAACACGCGCGACGAACCGCATGCCGATCCTGACGCGTTCAGACGGCTGCATGTGATCATCGGCGATTCGAACCGGTCCCAGTGGGCCACGATGATGAAGCTCGCCACCACGCATCTGGTGTTGTGCGTCATCGAACAGGCCGGGCGCGAAGGCAAGGATTCCGGGTTCGCCCGATTCTCCTTCGCTGACGCCAGTGCGGCCAACCATAAGGTAAGCCGTGACCTGACGGGCGTCGAAGCGTCCTTCGACATGGCAGACGGCACTGTCGTGGAAGGCGGTGCCGTAGCGATTCAGGAACGTTATCTTGAAATCGTCGAACGATTCGTTGGACAACATCCCGAAGTGTGCTCCTCGTTGCCGCGCACGGACGTGCATGAGGTGATTCGCCAATGGAGGCGTGTCATAGAGGCGTTCCGCTCGGGGGTTAGCGAAACGTTCGCCGACAAGGTCGATTGGCTTGCCAAACGACGGCTGTTCGACATGCTCCGCAACCGTGCGGGGAGCCGACTCTCCGTCAGCAAGTTGGAACAGTTGGACATGGACTACCATGACGTGGCCAACGGCGCGCTGTACGCCTCGCTGTGCCGTCGCGGAGCCATGCGCACGTTGGTCAACGAGTCACAAGCACATGAGGCCATCGATGTTCCTCCCCACGATACCCGCGCCGCACTGCGTGGACGGTTCATCCAGTCGGCACGATCGCACAACGCGCAATATTCCTGTGATTGGACGCGACTATCGCTGACCTCGCCGAACAGGATGGACGTGACGTTGCTTGATCCGTTCGACGCACAACCGTCCGACCGGTTCCTCACGATACTAGAGGCTTTGCAGTAGCCAAAAGCCTGCGATGGAAGACTCGTCTCCACCGCAGGCTTTTGATATTGGTTGGTCGGATTGTAACTGCCGCTCAGACTTCTCCACGGTATTTGGCCATCATCTGCGACTGCAGTTGTTGCGCGCTTGGCGGCGTCCATGTGATCGCGTCGGCGCCCGCATCAATGGTGGCGAGAATACGGTCTTCACGACCTCCGCCCGAAGCCAGGATCGGGATTTCCGGATGATGCGCGCGGATGCTTGCCACGACTTGCGCGGTTCTTGCACCGGCTGCCACATTGATGATGGCCGCACCGGCAAGAATCTTGCATTCGGTGATTTCATCATCCTCCGTGACCGTGGCGATGACGGGGATGTCCACCATCGACATGGTCGTTTCGATGGTTTCCGCCGGTGCCGGAGCGTTGATGACCACGCCGGCCGCGCCCTGCATCTCCGCCACCATGGCCAGCTCTGCCACACGCGGACCGGTGGTGGTGCCTCCACCCACGCCGACGAACAGCGGCATCTGCGCCACGGTGAGCAGCGCCTGCGTGATCACCGGTTCGCCGGTGAAAGGGTACACCGCGAGGATGGCGTTCGCGTTCGTGTTGCGGATAATGACCGCATCGGTGGTATAGGCGAACGATTTGAGCGTATGACCTTTGACGGTGATGCCGCCGCAACGCTGCGTGATGATTTCCGGAACCCTGGCGTTGGGGGAGGTGAGTCTGCCTTCGACCTTCGCCGTACCGTAGGTGCTTCGCGACACGTGCGGCACGGCTGAATGCTGCTCCACAGCCACTGACGCGCTGGGGGTGAATAGCGAACGCTTGTTGAGACGGATGAGATCCGGATCGTCCGCACCGGAATCATGTTCCTGCCCGACGCTCATTCCCGCACCTCCTCATCCGTATGGTTCAGCATGAGGAATTCGTGGATCGCCTTGCGGCGTTCGGAAATCTCCTCATCCAGAAGTTTGGTATCGGTGTTGTCGATGATACGCTGCAGCAGTTCGCCGAGAGTGGAAAGTTCCTCGTCGTTCAGGCAGTCGAGCATATGAACGTCGGCTTCGATGGGTTTGGACGGCTTGGGCCGTGGAACCGTTCCCCGTCTTGCCGCGTCGACGTTCCGCACGTGTGTGGTGGCGCGAGCCACGGTCTGGGCACGTGTCGTTTTGAGCTTGGTGTGGATGAGCAGGATGTTGAGTTTGTGGATTTCGTCGATGATCTGTCTGCGTTGGTCGACCATGACATCCCCCTTTATCTAGTCATATTGTCTAGTATCATAGCGCATAGTGTGGGATGACATTGCCTTTGCCTGTTATAAAAAGAAAAAAGAGAGGTTCCAACCATCCGTGGTTGAAACCTCTCATATAGGTCTGCGTGGTCGACTTACTTGGTGACGGCCTTCTTCAGCAGGGAGCCGGCAGAGATGCGAACGCCGTAGGTTGCCGGAATCTCGATGGTTTCGCCGGTGCGCGGGTTGCGGCCGGTGCGGGCTGCGCGCTTGACGCGCTCGGCGGAGAACAGGCCGGTCAGCTTCAGGCCTTCGCCGGACTGCATTGCCTCGACGAACACGTCCTGGAAAGCGTTCACCGCAGCCTCAGCCTGAGCCTTGGTCAGGTTGGACTTCTGGGCGATCTTCGAGACGAGATCAGACTTGTTGTATGCCATAAAGCATCCTTCTTGAGTCAGGGGATATTCCGCTTATGAACATCCACGTTCATTGCAATAATAGCGCACGCATGTGCCAAAAATGCCATTTTCCAAGGGTTTTGGCCCTTTTGATTCAGCATAGGGGGAGAAAAAACCCTAACGGGGGGTTGGGTTAGATCAAATTATGCCTGTCCAGCCATTTCATAGCCACGGCTCCCATTGGAATTCTCAGCCAATAGAAGGCGATTCGGTAGACGAGAGTAGCGGAGACGGCGATGGTGGAGGGGATGCCCACGGCGGTGAAGGCCACAGACAACGCGGCTTCGACCGCGCCAAGGCCGCCTGGCGTCGGCACTGCGGAACCGAGCGTATTCGCCAGCAGGAAGATGAATGTGGTCTCCACCGGATTGGTGTGGCATCCGAAAGCCATCAATGCAATCCAGAATCCCAATCCGGTCGAGATGTTGAGCACCAATGCGCCGAGGATGCCGAAGGCCAGCTCCTTCGGGTGGGACAACACGTTGACGAGACTGCGTGCGTAGGACTTGACGATGGGCAGGTACTTCTCCGTGACGATGTGCCGCACCGGGGGAATGGCCATGGCCGCGGAAATCACCAATGCGACGATGGTGATCACCAAAATCAGCGTGTTGGTGGGAATCATGCCGGACAGTGTGTTGCGTCCGGTGAAGATGCCGATCAGCAGCAGCAGAATGATGGTGGTGCCGCCCTGCACCGCCCATACGGCGCTCATGATGGCGGTGGCCGCGGTATTGCGGTAGCCGCTCTTGCGCAGGAACTGCAGGTTGACAAAGGCCGGGCCGACGCCGGCGGGCATGGAGACCGCGGTGAAGCCCGAAGCCATTTGGGAACAGTACAAGCCGATCGGATTGCGTTTATCGACATCCATGAAACAGCCAAGGGTCATGGCCGATCCGAACCAAGCCAGCAGTCCGAACAGCACGCATACCAGAGCCATGGCGATGTTGGCCTCTTTGACCGCCTTGATCATTTCGGCCGGTTGAATCTGGGTGAACACCACATACACGGCGACGACCAGCAGCGCGATCGCGATGAAGGAACGGAAACTGAACCGCGACAGCGTGACCGTTTCCATGGAATCCGCGACCTCCTGCGGAGCCAAAGCCGCGATACGGGAACGCAGCGTGTTGAGCATGTGCTTGTCGCAGGCGGGCAGGGCGCGTATCGCCGCCGGAACCGCCGCCTTCTGGATGAATGGCGCCAGGTCGATCAGTTGCTCGTCGCCCCACGTCCTGCGGGCGCATGCGATCGCACGGTCGATGCCGTTCAGCGCGCCGAGCAGAACCAGCAGCTGTACTTTGTCCAGCGCATAGTTTGGCGGCGCGCTGCCATAGTCGCCATTCTGCCATCCTGCGATCACCGGCTGTCCGTTTTCCATGCGCGACAACGTTTCGGGAGTGATTCGACGATGGGTGAAGCCGTGCCGGTGCGCTTCGGACAGATAGGTCATGAACAATTCCATGTCATGGTCGGACATGGTGTTCGGATTGCATTCCAAGGGCATGTGGTCGCGGTGAAACACCAGAATGGACGATTCGCTGCTGTCTGCGACTCCGTAGACTCCCGGCACCGTCAATCCGGCGTTCTGCAGGCCGAGAATCATCGCGTAATGGTGGTGGATGGCGTCGAAGGAGGAACGGTCACGGCGCATGGAGACCCCGGTCAGCCTGACCCATTGCCATAGCTGGTTGAGATAGCCTGCCATATGCACTTGGTTATCGAGAACGGATACCGTGTATTGGTGGCCGTCGACGTCGATGGCGTCGTAGATGCGTGAGTTCTCGGTCAGATCATCGTCCAATGTGGTCTTCAGCATGCCGGAATCGGTGTAGGTCGCGAGCCTGCGGGAGAGCGACGCCACGTCGATGCCGATGGAACGGAGCGCCTGCGCCACCTGGTTGCCCCAAGCTCCGTTGGTCTGTGTGCCGAGCATGAAACGGATCAGCATGCCCAAGGCACGTCCCGCGGCAAAGGAGACCAGCACGCCGGAAAGCGAATTCCATGACAGCACCACGAACAGCACTGCGACCGTGTAGAGGATGTTCCAGCCCCATTTGGTGCCGGAACGGGTGCGACGCGGTCCGGCGACGGTAAGGAATGAGGCCATCGCCGCATAAAAATCGGGAAGCAGTCCGGTTCCCACGGAAGTGCCGTTGGACATCATGGACATGATGAGGGTGTCATTGCCCGAGCCGCTGATAAGAGCGGATATGCCCCATATCGCAGCGAAACCGAGAATAAGGGCGATGGCGGAAACCACACTTTGCAGCCATTCCTTGGCGATGAGCAGCTGGATAAGCACGCTGACGGTAATGAAAACTATGGCGATCTGCTGCAACAGCGATGTCGGCACATCCATGAGCCAACTGACCACGTGGCCCGCGGAACGCACGTCGGACTCCACTCCGGAGGTGGTGCCATGCAAGTAGATGGAGAACAGGATGACGGCCGCGCCGACAAGCACGGCGAACAGCGCATGGAGCAGATCCGCGAAATCGCGGTTCCGTTTCGGCGGAACATCCTCAATGCGCGTTTCGTGTTTGCTGGTTGGGAAGTCGTGAGACACTATTGACCTGCTTTATAGGTACGTGGGTGAATACGTCCGGGTGACATGCACCTATTATCGTCTCCGATGATACGCCTTGGGGCGGCTGTGTGAAAACACAGCCGCCCCAAGGCGTATCATCCGCAAGATGAGTGTGGCGATGCGTTGTCAGCGGTCGAAGTCAACCAGCTTGCTGGCAACTCCGGTGTATGTCGCCGGAGTCAACGCCTTGAGACGCGCCGCAGTGGCTTCGTCGAAGGCCTGCTGGTCGATGAACCGTTCGACGTCATCCTTGGAGATCTCGTGACCGCGCATGAGCTCCTTGACCTTCTCGTACGGCTTATCCATACCCGGCAGTCCTGCAAGCTCGCAGGCGCGCATGGCGGTCTGGATCGGCTCGCCGAGCACCTCCCAATTGGAATCGAGCTCGGCCTGGATGGCAACATCGTTCGGATGGATGGAGTTCAGACCACCCATCAGATTGTTCAACGCCAGCAGCGAATAACCCAGCGCGGAGCCGATGTTGCGCTGCGTGGTGGAGTCGGTCAGATCGCGCTGCCAACGCGATTCGACCAGCGTCGCCGACAAAGTGTCCAATAGCGAGCAGGAGATCTCCAGATTGGCTTCGGCGTTCTCGAAACGAATCGGATTGACCTTGTGCGGCATGGTGGAGGAACCGGTCGCGCCCTTGACCGGTACCTGCGCGAACACGCCACGGGAGATGTACATCCACACGTCCACACACAGGTTGTGCAGGATACGGTTGGTGTGGCTGATGGTACCGTACAGTTCAGCCTGCCAATCATGCGATTCGATCTGCGTGGTCAACGGATTCCACGTCAGACCCATACGGTTGGTGACGAACTCGCGGGAGACGGCCACCCAGTCAACATCAGGGCAGGCGGCCAGATGCGCACCGAACGTGCCGGTCGCGCCATTGATCTTACCGAGATATTCCTGGGCCTTGACCTTGTTGAGCTGACGGTTCAGACGATACACATAAACAGCCAGTTCCTTGCCCAGCGTGGTCGGCGTGGCAGGCTGTCCATGGGTCAGCGACAGCATGGCCTTGTCGCGGTAGGCGTCGGCCTTCTGTGCCAGATGGTCGACAATGGCCTGGGCTGCGGGCAGCCACACCTGCTCCACACCGTTCTTCACGCAACGGGCGATGGACAGGTTGTTGATATCCTCGGACGTGCAGGCAAAATGCACGAGAGTCTTCAATCCGGTCAGCTGGGTGTCATGACCCAACACATCGGCGGCCTTCTCCAGCTGGTCGTCGATGTAATACTCCACGGCCTTCACATCATGGTGGGTCTTAGCCTCATAAGCGGCATGCTGGGCAATGCCTTCGGCTCCGAAATTCTCCGGAATGGAACGCAGATACGCCTGCTCATCATCGGTGAGCGGCTTGACACCCGGAACGATGGTCTGATTGCCGTTGCCCTCGAAACCGTTGGCAAGCAGAATCATCCACTCGACTTCGACGCGCATGCGCTCGCGGTTCAACGCCGGTTCGCTCATGTATTCGACAAGGGGAGCGGTCTGCTTGTGGTAGCGGCCGTCAAGAGGGGTCAGTGCGATTGCGGGGGAGATGTCAGTAAGCTTCATAGACAACAGCATACGTTCAGCCGTGAACCATTGGTCCCGTCATTTGCTGATGCGTCCCTCATAATACTGGACCTCCTCCAGCTCGCCTTCCACGACCTCTTGGAAATGACGGTCATGGTCCAGCACGGATTTGTTTCCGGTGTCGTAGGCGTACCGGTATCCCGCTTCATGGTATTTCGGGTAGTGCGTGGAGTTCTTCTCCCCAGACGAATCACTGACTTCGGCTCCTGGAAAAGCCCTCTTCGGCGCATCTTCCTCATGGACGGAGCATCGTATGGTGAGCCAGTTCTCCGTATGGGGGTTAGCCTCCCCGTCAAGTGCCGCGATGCCTTCATCATCCATCTCGATGGCGGTGACCCGTGTTTTCTCGGGAATCTCGAAATTCGCTATCGGGGAGCCAAGCGTGGCGATATGTTGGATGTCGTATTTATCTTGGAAATCCGTCGCCGCCGCTGCCGCGATGATGCCGCCCTGCGAATGGCCGACGATTTCCACGGGATCATCCGGCTGGATGCCGGCCTGTTTCATGGTCTCATCCAGGAAACGGAGGCTTTCCGCGGTTCCGCGCTGCCGCTCATCGGCACTCATCAGCTCGAAATTGGTGTACCAGTCCATAGGCGAATCGTGATTGCCGTCGGTCCCGGGAATGATGATCCTCCAAGCATATGTGCCATTGGCTTTGCGGTACTTGCAGCATGCGATGGTTCCGTATTCCAGACCGCTTTCACGTTCGCCGTTGAGAGGTCCTTCGGACAGCCGCCGTTGGTCGGCGATGGCGTCCTTCGTGCTTGTACCGCCTCTGACCACTTTGGTTTTCGGATACACACGGGTTACGGAGAGATTGTCTCCATGGTCTTTGTCGAAGTACGGTATGAGCAGTCTGTCGATTTTCTTAAGACCGCGATTGACCGAGCCTTTGCCGGAAAGCCCCTCTGCTATAGCCGCTCCCGGTTTGGTGACCATGAATAAGGTTTTCGTGATGTATTCCAGGATGGACGTGTCTTTTGAAGGTCGTTCCTGTATGTTCAATCGGCTCGCATGCTCTCCGAGGACGCTCACGAAGCTTTCCTGCATCCATGCGGTGGATTCCACAAGATAGAATTTGTTGAATTTCCCCTCTTTGGCGTAACTGCGTCTTACCCCCATCAGTGCGCTGGCGGTCAAGGCGAGAATCGCGGATTCCCGTGATGACATGAAAAGCCCTCGCAACATGATATTCAGCCCTTTCCTGCTGGCTTCCTCAGCTTGGGCGTATAAGGATTGGGCTTGTGCGATCAATGAGGATAGCTCATTAAGCTGGGATGCCATGGATTGCAGGGCCTCGGCATGTGCTTCGCAACGTCCGAGCAGCTGCCGGTACGGCAATTCGATATGGTCCTGCGCCGTACACCGTGGACTTGCCCCGGTCAAAGCGGACAGGAGCGGTGTGGCGCGAGGGTGGATTTTGAGTTCATAGCCTGCGGCAATGAAGGATCTACGGGAAGTGCCAAGACGATTCGCTTGGTCTCTGAGGATTCTTGAAGCATTGAAGTATTCCCGGTATTCGGCGGTGGTGAATCTCTTTCCGCCAACGATGCGGGCCGTCACTCGTTGGTTCATGCCGCACCTGCCGACCAGAGAAGACGTGACGTGGCGATCATATCATCACGTAGCAGAGCGGATTGCCGTGCGATGCGATCGAGACGGGTGCGGTATTCCTCGGCCGCGGTGCCGGTCCAGTCGGCCAGTCTGTTGGAGGCTATTGCCGCATCAAGTCCATCGAGAAGCCGTGACGCGGTAACAAGTTTCGCATTGATCAATGTTTGGGTGGTCCGCACGCCAATTCGGCAACGACAGGACATTCCCGACAGGGATGCCAACGAATTGAAGGCTGCGACGCCTGGGGCGGCACCAAGAAAAGCATTTGAAACGTTCATGGCAGCCATTTGACCACATTCGGTGTTGACGCCAATCGGAAAACAGAGCTTGTGGTCAAAGAACGAGTCTATGAAAAACCGTCGGCGTGTCGTTATTGGAAAAACAACGAAAACCACGTCGACGGCATGTGGATAACTATATTCGAAAAAGCCCCCTACCAGGGTTTGGTCTGCGAGGATGACGTGCTTGGGTTCTTTTTCGCAGCCGAACCTGAATCGTCATTGGGATCCGATTGCGTGGATTGGGCGTTCTGAGCCAATAGCTCCTCTATTTTCCGACGTTGTTCGTCGGATAGGTTTTCGTCGTTCTTGTGACTTGATTTACCCGATTCCTGAGCGTCGGCGGTGTTTGAATCCGTGGAAGCGGACTGATCGCTCTGCTCGGCTTTGATCTTCTTGGACGCGTGATCCGTAAGCTGGCTGGAAACATGACTGTTATGCTCGATTGATTCGCGCACTTGGGGCAGCAGCAGCGGCTTCATGGCTGATGCCTCGTTGAATTGGGCGTCCGTCTGCTGTTGCCTGGTGTGCAGCTTGTCCCAATCGGCATCGTCTTTTCTGCTGGTCGAGATGTTCTCCTGCAGGCTTTGCGTGGCCTGGTTGTAGCTATTGACGGCTGCGAGATTCACTATGGCCCATAGGGCGGCCATGACCAGCAACGCCGCCATGACGGCCAAAACGATGCGAACCGTCAGCGAGGCACGCGGTTTCATGGTTGTTCTGGTCATAGCAAACTCCTCGACTGAATTATCCAAGCCCCCAATTCGCATGCGAGCAGCAGCAGCGTGACGATGGCCAGTGGCCATACGACGGGCATCGTCCTGGTGCGCTTCTTGGTGGTTTGGGTGACTCGCCACTTATCGGACGCTTCCTTGGACACGCCGTCACGCATGGTGTTGGAGGCGTTCAACACCAGCGCGGTACCGCTCAACTCGTCGGCGATGGACGCCATCTCATCCTTGTTCATGCGTGACACTCCGGGTTTGCCGGTATCAGGGTCGGTGACCCACTGGTCCGCATTTCCATCGACGCCGTCGGCGATTACGGGAATGTTGCCTCCCTGCTCGCTGCCGATGGCTACGGTGAAGGCATCGGATAGGTATCGTCGCAATGATGAGAACGTGCGCCGTGCCTTTGATGAGGTCTGTTCTCCATCGGAAAACAGGTACAGCACGATCGCATCATCGGGATGCTGATCATGAATGGACTTGCAGGTCAGCAGCAGCTGGTCGATAGGGGCATCCAACGTCGAACCGGCCGAAACGGAAGTCGCCTCGGGCGCGAGTGTATCCGCCCAATTGTCGATCGCGTTCGAATCCGGGGTCAACGGCACGTCCAACGTGCCGGAAGCTCCGAATCGCAAAGCGGCGAAACTGGAATTGGGATATAGCGCGGTGACGTCCTTCACGGCTTGTTTTGCCACGTCGAGACGGCTTGACTGTTCGGCTGAACCATATTGCGCGTCTTTGACGGCCATGGAACCGGTCACGTCAACGGCCACCACCACGTCGGTGGCGTTCACCGCACGGCTATTGGTCGGCGCCACGATACTGGGCGTCAATGCCATGACCGACACCGTCAGACAAAGCAATACGCGCCGAACGCATGCCCAAACGGTTTCGTCGCTGTCAGCGCGGCGACGAACATGCAATACGATCTGCGCAATGGCGCAGGCCAGCAGAACCACGGCGACGGCTCCGCCGACAGGCCAACCCAAAGCAGGGGAAAGCGTCAGATGGTTCATCTCCTCAACCTCCAAGCCAATGCCAGCCAGACCATCAAAACGATGGCCAAGGCCAGTGTCCACCATCCGGGAGCATCCACCATGGCGGCCTTGTTGCTCGACTCGTTTTCATGGTTCCGCCGAGATTCGATTTCCTTGACCAGCGAAGAGACGGATGCTCCATTCGATTGGGTGAGAAACACCCCATGATGAGCTTCGATGGCGGATTTGAATTTCTGGGTGGTCTCGTCGGCCTCGCTCTGCTTCGGTCCGGAGAACAATCCATCCACGGTGATTTGGGCCTGCTTGGTCAGGTTCAGCGCCTCGTCAAGCGTATAGGTTGGTTTTCCGGAAACGACGTTGTCCGTGGCAAGCACGATGGATGCGGCGCGCTGACGCTCGGCATTGTCGGCGCTTGCGTTCCCATAGGCGAATCCGGGAAGCATGGCCGCGCAGCTCACCACGCCATCGCCAATCAGCGAAGTGGACTCCTTACGGTTCTGCGTGCCTTCCAGCCAGTCGGAAATCGCCTGATAATCGCTGTCCTTCATCTTGTCGATATCGTCTTGGGACTCGACGCCTGCGAGGATGCTGCTGGCTTTGTCAAGCTGTTTGGACACCAGTTCGTAGTCGTCGGTCAACGGAAAAACGGTACGTGACGTCGAATTGAAGATGCTCAGGCCGATTCTCTCGCCCTTGAAGCTGTCGACGAGTTGATGGTAGGTGTCGATGACCTCGCGGTCGTAGGGGAGCGCCGAGCCGGAAACATCCAAGCACAGCACGATGTCTCGGCTGCTGGCCTTCTCCTCGCCTTCATCCACGGTGCTGGGACGTGCCACCAGAGCCGTGGCGAGTGCCAACGCGACCACTAGAAGAATCACCGCCAAACGTGAAAGAACCCTCCACTGGCGGAATAATCTCGATGCGGATTCCGTGTTGAGGTCATCATCCAGGCTGAAGGTGCGGGCACTCTCGATGTCATCGGTTTTGTGGCGCGCGGCCACCAGCAACGTGACGCCGGCAACGGCCAGCACCACGATGACGCCTGCCAGAAAGACCCAAGGCCAATGCCATGACAGTTGCATCTATCGCCACCTTTCCACAAGATTGGCCACCCATTCGCCAGCCTGCTCGACCGTGGCCTGCCTGGCGATGTGATTGCGCTCGGCATCCGCGAATTCCGGCGGATACAATGCCTCGATGGTTTGCCTGAGCAAGGTGAGACCCTGCTGGTTCCCCGTGGTCCGAGGCGTCTCTTCGATGTCGGTGAGCGTCTGGTTGCGCACGTCCGTTCCGGTGGCAGTGGAAGCAAAATCCCTGGCGATTGCGGCCAGCTGTGCGAAAGCCTCCTCGCGCTCCAGCTCCCCCTGGGCATGGCGGGACACAACATCATCGATACGCTGATGCCAGACGGTTTTGCCGGCAAGCGCGTCATGTCGGCCGCGATTGACTATTTTTGCGGGCTTCCGGCTCGGCCGGGCAAGCCAGACCACAAGAGCCACCAAAACGACGGCAAGCAACAGACAGACCGCGATGACGACGGCCAAACCGTTCTCAAGATGAATCTGGTCCTTGATGACGAGGTCATCCTCGGCAAGGAAGAGCATCATGCCTTGTCTCCCAACGACAATACGGACGGGGCTCTCAATTGGTTACGTGTGGACTGGGCCAAAGCCGTGGAAACCATGCGCACGAACTCATGGAACATGCGTTCGCTGGAATCGGATCGAATTACCGTCGAGTCACAGCGATTCAGCTCATGGCGAATGGACGCAGCCAGGTATTCACGATGCGTTCGCACTTGCCCAGCTGTGTTTTCCCTACGCAGGAACGCAGGCACGCGTCGTTTTCCAGCCCCGTCAAGCACCACGCGCGCATGGCTGACATCAAACGGATTGATGGTGGCCACATCGATGAGCACCATCGGATGTGTCCTTGCAATCGTGCGGATGGCGCTCAAATGACGTTCCTCCAACGCATGCTCCTCGGTGGCGATGACGACCAGCGCCTCTTTGTCCCGAATGCGGCGCGCGTATTCCAGCAACGCGTCGATATTGCGGGGCCTGGTCCACTCGCGCTGCAATGCCGTATCCAAGGTTCGTTCGAACTGCGCCAGGCCACCGTTGAACGGCACCCGGGTGATGGAAGCGCTGTCGCCGAACACCATGGACACTTCGTCGCCTCGGCGCAGGCTGAGCGCGGCGAACATGCATAAGGCATTTGCCGCCACCTGGTACGCCTGTTCCGAGGAAGGGCATGTGGCGGTCATTTCCTGTCCGACGTCAAGCAGCAACCATGCCTTCGAAGTGGAGGGACGCTCACGCTGCACCACCATTGGACGTCCCGCTCGGGCACTGGTCTTCCAATCGATGCGTTTCGCCTCGTCTCCCGGCTCATAGGCGTGGATATCCACGACATCGTCGGCGCCGAAGCGTTTGTTCGATGCGTGCGCGCCTTCGAGTATGCCGAGCGCCTTGCGTACCGTCGGCAGACTCAGCGTGGTTCCAAGCGTCTCGATTTTTCTGCGGATCGGATCGTCGGAACGGATCTGGTCGATCATGGAACGGGGACCGCCTGCACGATCGAATCCACCACCTGGTCGCTGGTGACGCCATCGGCAAGTGCTTCGAACGTCATCAGAATACGATGGCGCAACACTTCGTGGGCGAACGCCTTCACATCCTCAGGAATGACGTAATCTCGTCCCTGCAGGAGCGCGTTGGCCTGTCCTATGCGCACCAGCGCGATGGACGCGCGCGGCGAGGCGCCCAGCCTGACGAGCGAGGAAAGTCCTTGGACGGGCTTGGTTCCAGCGCCACGGGAGGTGGCCGCGATATCGACCGCATACTGCATGATCGCATCGGACACGTGCACACGACGTGCCGCGGAACGCAGGAATTCGACGTCGCTGATGGAAACGGTGTCACCGGTGAGCGCGTGCTGGTCTACGGTATCGGAGCCGCGGCGGGTCAGCATGGCGAGCATGCGTTGCTCTTCCTGCGCTGTCGGATAGGTCAGTACGGCCTTCATCATGAAACGGTCCATCTGCGCCTCGGGAAGATTGAAGGTGCCCTCTTCCTCGATTGGATTCTGCGTTGCGATGACCATGAATGGTTTCGGCAGCGCGATGCGTTGGCCTCCGATGGTGGTCGCGCCCTCCGCCATGGCTTCAAGCATGGCGGACTGGGTTTTCGCGTTGGAACGATTGATTTCGTCGAGCAGCACGAAATTGGCGTGGATCGGGCCGATCTGCGTGGAGAATTTCTGCGTGGCGAAATCGAAGACCTGAGTGCCGACCAGGTCCGAAGGCATCAGATCGGGAGTGCATTGCACACGTTTGAACGAGCCGGACACCGAAGTGGCCAAGGTCTGCGCGGCAGTGGTTTTTGCCAGACCCGGGACGGATTCGATGAGGATATGACCGCCGGCCACCAAAGTGGTGATCAGCGATTCACGAAGATTGTCCTGTCCGACCAGGGTCTGCGCGAAACGTCCGCGAATCTGCGAACCGATGTTCCTGGCGCGTGCGATGTCTTCGGCCGACAGCGTGGTTGGTCTTGCGGCTGCGGGCATGGGGATGGGTGCCGGTGCTGGCGCCGGATTCTTTGGAGGGAATAAAGCCATGGTTGCTACTCTAACGGGTCAAGCTGACGGGAGGGTCCAATCCACCGGCTGTTCTCCTGCTTCGATTAGCGCCTGATTGGCGCGGGAGAACGGTTTCGAGCCGAAAAATCCGTAGCGGGCGGACATCGGACTTGGATGGGGGGATTTGATGATGAAAGCGTTGGTGAGCAGGGGCTCCAACGTCTGCGCCTTTCGTCCCCACAGAATCGCGACCAGAGGCTTGACGCTGCCGTCAGGCCGACGGCGATTGTTCAATGCGCTGATGGCCGCGTCGGTGACCACTTCCCAGCCTCGCCCCTGATGGCTTCCCGGCTTTCCCGGTTCGACGGTCAGACATCTGTTGAGCAGCATGACGCCCTGTTTGGTCCAGGGTGTCAGGTCGCCGTTGGCCGGCATGGGCACGCCCAGATCGTCGGTCAGCTCGGTGTAGATGTTCGCCAGACTGCGCGGAATGGGCTTGACGTCCGGTGCCACGCAGAAGCTCAGTCCCACCGGATGGCCCGGCGTGGGGTAGGGATCCTGTCCGACGATAAGCACTTTGATGTCGTCGAATGGAATGGTAAACGCGCGCAGAATGTTCCTGCTGGCCGGAAGGTACTTACGTCCCGCCGCGATTTCCGACCTCAGAAAGTTTCCCATGAGATGTATCTGGGGTTCGACATCGGCGAGGGCCTGGGCCCATCCGGGCTCCACAAGATCCTTCAATGGTTTGATATGAGTCATACTTTCCCACTGTACGACGTGCCCTGTGGATGTCCATGCCGATTCCATGCGGAAACGTGTCGAATACGCGCAAAATCGACGATGCTGATTGTGGGCTGACTGCACGGGCCGGTACACTGGGGCGGTAAGTGTGAGAAATGAGGTTGCAGAAAATGGCTAAGCAGGACAAGGAGACCTACGAATCCTACGCCAAGGATATGTTCGACAATCCTCCGGCGGGACCGATGGGCGTGCACCGTGGCGCACGTTCCATGGCGTCCAGGGCTCTGCCGTATGTGATTGTCGTGATTGTGGCTCTGCTCGCCGGCCTGCTGTTCTGGGGAGTCTATTCTGGTGAGATCAGCAACCTGAGAATGCCTTGGTCGGCCAAGGAGGACTCTTCATCGTCCGTCTCCACGGCGGATAAGGCGGATAAGAAGACGGACGACACGTCCAAAGACGCCAAGACGGAGAACAAGAAGTCCGAGGACGGCAAGAAGACCAGTACTTCGGATGGCCAGTCGAAGGACGCTTCGGACGCCAACCAGAACGCGGAACAGAATAACGATCAGAACAATGGCCAGGATGCGGCTTCTGAGCAGAGCGTGAATCTGGCCACCGAGATCCGCGTGGTGAACGCCACCAGCATCACCGGTTACGCCAAGAGCAAGGCCGATGCCCTGACCCAGGCCGGATACACCAGCGTGACGCCCAGCAATCCGACCGGCAACGTTCCCAGCCAGACGGTTGTCTGGTATCAGAATGAGGCCGACAAGGCGACGGCGGAGAATGTCGCGCAGACGCTGGGAATCTCCAATGTCCAGCAGAGCAGCGGATTGGTCACGCCGATCGTTGTGGTGCTGTTGAACTGAAAAAACGCCGTCCGAACCGGTTTGGAACCTCGCCCGAACATAGGCGAGGTTCTTTTATTTTCTTGGAAATCCGGCGTTTTTCAAGTTGATTCGATGCGACTGACATCTTGCTCACAGCGCAAAGAACGTCATCGGGTTTGGCACTCTCGACGTGAGAGTGCTAATCTGCGAATTAGCACTCGACGAGTGAGAGTGATAACTGGCGGCTGACGGCTGGTTCTGATTGTCGCTCCGAAGGTGGAAATAATACCGTGTAGCCATATGTGGAGGAACAATGGCAAAGATGATTGCATATGACGACGAAGCTCGTCAGGGAATGCTCGCGGGTCTCGACAAGCTCGCTGACACCGTCAAGGTCACCCTTGGTCCGAAGGGCCGCAATGTGGTGCTTGACAAGACCTACGGCGCTCCGACCATCACCAACGATGGCGTTTCCATCGCAAAGGAAATCGATCTGGACGATCCGTATGAGCGTATCGGCGCCGAACTGGTCAAGGAAGTCGCCAAGAAGACCGATGACGTTGCAGGCGACGGCACCACCACCGCAACCGTGCTGGCTCAGTCCCTCGTGCACGAAGGCCTGAAGAACGTGGTCGCCGGCTCCAACCCGATCGCGCTGCGCCGCGGCATCGAAAAGGCCGCCGACGCCATCGTCAAGGAACTCGTCGCAGCGGCCAAGGACGTTGAGACCAAGGACCAGATCGCTGCCACCGCAACGATCTCCGCTGCTGATCCGGAAGTCGGCGAGAAGATCGCCGAGGCTCTGGACAAGGTCGGCCAGGATGGCGTCGTGACCGTCGAGGATAACAACCGCTTCGGCCTGGACCTTGATTTCACTGAAGGCATGCGTTTCGATAAGGGCTACATCGCTCCGTACTTCGTGACCAATGCCGATGACCAAACCGCCGTGCTCGAGGATCCGTATATCCTCCTGACCTCCGGCAAGCTCAGCTCCCAGCAGGATGTCGTCCATATCGCCGAGCTGGTCATGAAGACCGGCAAGCCGCTGCTGATCATCGCTGAGGACGTTGACGGTGAGGCTCTGCCGACCCTGATTCTGAACAATATCCGTGGCACTTTCAAGTCCTGCGCTGTTAAGGCTCCGGGCTTTGGCGATCGTCGCAAGGCCATGCTGCAGGATATGGCCATCCTGACCGGTGCCCAGGTGGTGTCTGATGAGCTGGGCCTGAAGCTTGATTCCGTCGACATGTCCGTGCTTGGTACCGCCAAGAAGGTCATTGTCTCCAAGGACGAGACCACCATCGTGTCCGGTGGCGGCTCCAAGGAGGACGTGGCCGCTCGCGTCGCTCAGATCCGTGGCGAGATCGCCAACACCGATTCCGATTACGATCGCGAGA
>ERZ779851.1292-NODE-1292-length-22613-cov-4.669208_pt1 | contig 22613 bp, 17 predicted proteins | sample MGYA00511094_ERZ779851 | MGnify/ENA primary metagenome ERZ779851 (study PRJEB29588, sample SAMEA2155512) | human gut metagenome | biome: human gut; feature: human-associated habitat; material: faeces | place: Denmark | collected 2008/2010 ...
GAACTCATTTGTTGACCTTTACGATGATGAGAACAGCCGTGACTTTGAACCCTCCAAGGGCGTGCTCAAGGACGATTACTACAATCTTTTGTGTGACCTTGTAAGAAAGTTTAAGGGCGTTCGCCCCGCTCCCACGGCTTCGGGAATGAAGACGATCGACGTTAACGCGGACGCATCGGCATGGGACAGCGTCGGACCGGAATTTTTAAATAACTTCCAGGATTACGAGAGAGATTCCGAGGGCCTTGCAAAGTCGCGCGAGATCGTCGGCGGCGACAAGCTTGAGGCTTGGCACTACACCACAAAGGTCAACAACGCGATAAAGTCTGCCAAGGTGACATTTGATAACGACAATATCTACTTTATGGCAAAGACCGAGAAGGACATCAAGAAGGGCACGGAAAACTGGATGAACCTTTTCATTAATATTGACCGCAACAAGGCGACGGGCTGGGAAGGCTATGACTTCGCGGTTAACGTCGGCGGCGAGGGCGTTATCTCCTCTTATAACGGCGGCTGGAACAAGGTGGGCGACGCGGCTTATTCCGTTTCCGGAAACACGCTTCAGCTCGCAATCCCTAAAATCCTCCTGGGTGAGACCGGAACGGTCGACCTTGAATTTAAATGGACAGATTCCGTTGCGACGGACGACATATTGAATTTCTATAAGGACGGCTCGTCCGCTCCTTTGGGAAGATTTAACTATCTCTTCACAGAGATCGCACAGACCGCGCTCACAGAGTCTGAAAGAGCGGCACTTAAGGGAACGACCGTTATTAAGGCGGGCAATAACCGCATGGTAGTTTCCGGCGGAAAGATGAACGTTTACGAGGCGGACACGAGAATAACTCCCTTTGAAGCTAACGGAACGCTCTATATCCCCGAGGAGACATTTAACGAGGTTATGGGCTTCGGACGCACAAAGACAAGATATGAAGCGGCATTTAATATGCTCCTTACATATCACTATGACATGAACGATGATCTTACCGAGATTGATAACTATATGTGGACATACGGCCTTTTAGATTCGAACGAGGTCAGAGTCAACGGCAAGGTGACATATCTTTCGGCAGCTCCGACAGCGAAGGACGGCATTATCTACATTCCCGTTTCTATGATAGCTGAGTGCTACGGCTGGACGGTTAAGGCGCTCGGAAACGGCGCATATCAGATCAGCTCTGACGGTGTGAGCGATGCAATGGTAAACGCTGCGCTCGGTCACATCGGTTGATAAGGAGGGAAAAAGATGAAAAAAATAACTTCATTGCTGCTTGCGGTATTAATGGTTTTCTCTCTGACGATTGCCGTTTCGGCAGCTGAAACAAAGCTTAACAAAAACGATTCGTGGGTGATCACCACATCGAGCCAGATGAACGACGGATTCATGTCGGTAAAGAACGCGTTTGACGGCGATATTGCGACCTACTGGCACACGGTGTACACCTTCCAGGGTACGGAGGTAACGGGGCATGAAGAGCCTCCGCACGACATTATGGTTGACTTCGGAAAGACCGTGAAGGTCTCCGGCTGGCGCTACACACCCAGACAGGACAATGCGACAGGAACATTCTTAAAGTATAACATCTATGCTTCAAAGGACGGAAAGACCTTTAATCTCATTTACTCGGGCGATTTTCCCTTTAAGGGCGGCACGAAGGATCAGCCGGCCGAAAAGGCCTCCTGGGGCGACGTAGAGATGAGAGCGATCATTATCCGCGGCGTTGAGACGGCCAACGGCTACGGCACGGCGGCGGAGATCGAGTTCTTCACCGGCGGAACAGGCACATCCGTTAAAAACGGAGATAAGTATTCCGGCAAGCTTGTAGCAGGCTCCGGAAGCTCGTCTGCCGGCACAGGAAATACGGGAAATACCGGCAGCGCAGGCGGCAAGGACAAGGGCTCGGCGACCGTTTCCGGCACAGCTATAAAGAACGACGGAACGTGGAAATTCACCGCGTCGAGCGATGTTAACACAAGCGTTGTGAACGCTTTTGACGGCGACACCAAGAGCTATTGGCACACTGCATATAAGACAAACGAAGAGGGAACAGAGGTCGTTTCGCACGACGAGTGCCCTCACACGATCGACATTGACTTTGGCAAGGAGATGACAATCTCCGGCTGGCTCTACACTCCGAGACAGGACAACGGCGCAGGAACATTCTTGAATTACAATATGTATAAGTCAAATGACGGAAAGAAGTATGAAAAGTTCTTTACCGGAAGCTTCGAGTATAAGGGCGGAAACGACGTTACAAGAGATCCCAAGGGCGCTTCATGGGGCGACCAGAAAATGAAATATCTTCGCATCGAGGTCACAAATTCGATCTCGGGCTACGGCACGGCGGCGGAGATCACATTCTACACGGGCGGAACGGGAAAACCCAATGCGTCCGGCACCGTTGAGAACGGGAAGGACACATCCAAGCCCGATGTTTCGGACAGAACTGCAGCGGACGGAACTCCGTTTTATGATAAAGCGGGCTGGAAGGCTGAGGTAAACTCCGAAAAAGGCTCAAATGTCAGCAAGATTTTTGACGGTGATGTTACAACCTACTGGCACTCGGACTACACGGCGGACGGCCCGACTGTTACCGGCCACGACGACCCGCCCTTTCACTTAATAATCACGCTTCCCAAGGCGGTTTTGACCTCAGGAATCGTGCTCACTCCCAGACAGGATAATCCCAACGGAAGAATCCTTGGCGCGGACATCTATGTTTCCGACACTGATGACGGCGAGTGGTTCCTCTTGAAAGAGGGAATGGAATTTGCGAATACGACGATCGCAAAGGAGATTGCATTCACGGCAAACCTTAACATCAAGCGCGTGTGGGTCGAGGTTACGACAGGTAACGGCGGATACGGAACACTTGCCGAGTTTGACCTTATGGTAAAGAAGGATTCGTTTGAAACCGTTAAATTTGCCGATTATGCGGCAAACGAGGAAAAAAACGCGCTTTACGAGATTCCGCGAAATCAGATAAGCGCGGAATTTGCAGGCGAGAACTGGGCAAAGAACATTCCTCAGAATATGTTTGACGGGTCGGAGCAGACCTTCTGGCAGACCGAAGGCATAGCGGCAATGGATTGGCCCGCAGTGCTCACGGTAGATTTAAAGAGCATCTATAAGCTCAAAGAGATCCGAATGCTTCCCAGGCAGTCAGCCGACTGCCACGGAACATGGCTCAAGCTCACCGTTTCGGGAAGCACGGACGATGAAAACTGGTTCATTATAAAAGAGGGCATTGAATTTAACAAGGATATTTTGATGAAGACCATCACGTTCGATGAGGAAACGAATGTGAGATATTTGGAGTTCCAGATCGAGGATGGATTCGCCTCACGCGCCAGCTGCTCGGAGATGACCTTCTGGCAGACAAAGACCGCGAAGGACGAATTTGTAGAGATGAACAGCCAGAAATATATTCTTAAGATCGGCTCTAACACGATTGAATCCGACAAGGGCGGAGTAAAATCGAGCAAAGAGATCGATGTTGCACCCTATATCGTGAACGGCTCGACAATGATTCCTCTGCGCGGACTGTTAGAGGAAATGGGCGCGTCGATCGAATGGAACGGCGCGGACGAGACGATCAAGGTCAACAACGGTTCAAACATCATAAAGCTTCAGATATGGAACTATCTTGTGTATGTTTACGGCACGCAGTACGGCGATCTGAGATACACTCTTTTGAATCCGCCGATAATCAAGGATTCAAGAACCTTCATTCCCGTCCGCTTCGTATCAGAGCAGCTCGGCTATAATGTCGACTGGGATGCGGCGACCCAGACCATCACTATCACAAAATAAAAAAGCAAAAAAATCGGTGGATTTTCCCCGATTTTTTTGCTTTTAAAAGTCGGAAAAGTTATAGACAAAGCCGTTAAAATGTGGTATAATCACATTGAAAAAACAATTCGGAGGGAGAAAGATGGTTAATTTTAAGGATTTTAATAAGACCGGCGACACAATGATGAACATAAGAGAGGCCGTCACATATTGTAAGGAGCATGGCGAAAAGGAGCTTTTGTTCCCGAAGGATACATATTCTGTCAAGAGCGAATATGCATTTGACAAGTGGATCTCCGTTTCCAATCACGGGAGCGGCTTAAAGCGCATCGTGTTCCTTTTGGAGGATATTAGTGATCTCACGATCGATTTTTCGGGAAGCACGATTATTTTAGAGGACGTTTTGATTCCGTTTGCGATCATAAACTGCAAAAATATCACTGTTAAAAACTTCAAATTGAGAAGCTTAAAGCCCATGGCGGCAGACGGCGTGATCACAAGTGTGCGCGACAACGGATTTTCGTTTAAGCTCACCGGAATCTCAAAGGCATATGTAAAAAACGGCGCTCTTTTCGGCGGCGAGGAGAAGGGCGATAACGATAACCTCATCTGGGCGAACGAGTGGAGAAAAGAAGACGGAATGCTCACCGAAAAATACAGCGACCTTTGGCTGAGAGATTTTAAATTTTCCGATGACGGGGAAAACAACTTCACGGCCGAGGGCGGCGAAAAGCTCACCGAAAAGATGGGCGATGGCAATGCTATCTCGTTTCAGCAGGCGCATAGAGTTGTCTGCGGCGTGTTTGTCGAGAGCTCATATAACACAAAAATAACGGACTACACGATATATAACGGCATCGGAATGGGCGTTATCGCGCAGAATTCCGACACGGTATCGATCGATAAGATGACGGTCATCCCCTATGAGGGTGCGTGCCATTCGCTCAACGCGGACGCGACGCATTTTGTACATTGCAAAGGCCTCATTAAAATCGAGAACTCGCATTTTGAGGGCCAGCTTGACGACGCGCTCAACGTGCACGGGATTTATTTAAGAATCGAAGATATTATAAATGACACCGTTATATTAAAATTTATGCACCATGAGGCGGCCGGGATCGACTGTGTCCGCGAGGGCTTTTTAATGGAATCGTGCGACTCCGAGTCGCTCATTCCGAAGGGACGCTATAAAGTTACAAGCGTTAAAAAGCTTAACTTCAATCACCTTGCGGTCAGATTCGCCGAGGGGACGGACGGCATTAAAATAGGCGACGATATGACCGAGGTATCCTATGTCTGCGACGTGCTGTTTAAGGACAACACGCTATACAACAACCGCGCGAGAGGAATGCTTTTAGCGTCTGCCGGAAAATTGAGGATCGAGCACAACAAATTCATAACGCCCGGCGCGCCGATAAAGTTCGAGTCGGACGGGGCATATTGGTTCGAGTCCGGCGGAACGAGGGACGTTGTGATAAAGAATAACGAATTTATCAACAATCTTTATGTTGAAGGCGGCTGGGGAAGTACCGGAATAATCGACGTTATGAGAAAGGCGAAGACCGAGGAGGGCAAGTACTTCCACGGCACGATCGAAATTTCCGACAATGTGTTTAAGAATTGCAAAAAACCGATCGCTTCTATCAATAACACCGAAAAGCTCATTATGAAAAACAACGAGCTTATAGACTGCGAAAACAGCGAGCCGGTGATCAGTTATGTTAAAGAGATCGTAAAATAAAACAAAGGGTGAGAAATGCGGGTTGTTCTTATCGGAGAAAATAGAATTCTTTCAAATTCCGCTAAGAACCAGCATCGCATTTGTAAGTACAAATGCACTTGGGCAGTAGCCCAAACCCATTAACAACAGAAAAGAGAAGATTCGTATCATAACGAGTCTTCTCTTTCTTTTTGTCTGATAAGTGATATGCTGACTAAAGTCAGCGTGATATTTTCGCTTTGCGAAAGTGATATGAAACCTATCGGTTTCGTGATATTCTATTCGCCATAAACTGTCCGCAGGACAATATCACTATGCGTAGCATAATATCACTGCGAAGCAATATAACTCGCCGTCAGGCGAATAGAGTTGCGTGATACTCCGTTAAGAGTATCACGCTAATGCTCACCCTTTGTTTTTAAATCTTGCCCGTGTAGGGAGCAAGCGTCAGCCGAATGAAAAAGCCCTTGTCGTGGCGGCAGACCGGGCATTCCTCCGGCGCCTCGGTACCTGAGAAAATGTAGCCGCAGTTTAGGCACATCCACTCACAGCTTATGTCCGAAATGAAGAGCCTGTTTTTCTTCATCAGCTCAGAAAAGAGCAAAAAGCGCTCCGCGTGACTTTTTTCGATCTCGGCGATCTTGTAAAACGAAGCGGCGACCGAGTCGAACCCTTCCTCGTGCGCGGTGTCGCCGAACGCACGGTAAACGCGGTCCGCCTCCTCGGTCTCGTTGTGATATGCGCTTTCCAAAAGCTTTATCACGGAGTCCGTCTCCGTCACCGGATACGCCCCATCGATGCTGATGTTTTGTCCTTCCGCGTCCCTTAGGTGGTTTAAGAATATTCCGGCGTGTTCCTTTTCCTGTGCGCCGGTAAATTCAAACACCGCGCCGATAACAAAAAGCTTTGCGGCGTCCGCCTTTTCCTTGGCGAAGGCGTAGCGAATTCTCGCCTGGCATTCGCCCGAAAAGGCGCGCATTAAGTTTTCCTTTGTTTTGCTTAAATTAAAATCCGCAGTCATAAAATTCCTCCTTTTTTAAGTGAGTATTGCCAAAAGAGGACTATTTATTCAAAAACCATATCGCAAAGTTTAAATATCCGGCAAAGGTCACCCAGAGAATATAGGGGATCTGCATAAGGCCGCTTGCCCGGTCGCACTTATAAAAGCGGACAGTCATTAAAATAATAACGAATAAAAGCGCCAGAATCCAGATGAAAGCTAACAAAAACGCGCGGAAATTAAAAAATATTATGCTCCAGAAAAAGTTTAAAAAGAGGTTTATAAGGTAAAGCCGGAGCGCAGATGTGCGGTTTTTTGATGCGGGGGAAAGATACGCCTTTGCCGAGCCTATCCCCATTAAGATAAAGAGAACCGACCACACGACGGGGAAAAGCCACGACGGCGGCGAGAGCGGCGGCTTTATTATCTCATTAAAAAACGTTTTCATATTATACGAGGTGCAAAGGGCGGAGAGACCGCCGATTGCGAGCGGAAAAAGAACTCCGAAAATATATACCTTTGTTTTATGCTTCATTATTATCACCCTTACTATTATAAGCGCTGTTTACAAAAGTATTCCTCCGATGTCAGTCACATAGTCGCGCTTATACTCTGTCGGCGTGATTCCGCACTGCCTTTTAAAAGCGTCCGAAAAATAGTTCGGGCTTGAATAGCCGAGCGCTTCGCTGATCTCACGCATCGAGAGCCCGGAATTTATAAGGTCCATCGCGCGGAGAATTTTTAAATGGTTGAAATATTCCATCACGCCCGTTCCGGCATAGCGGCGGAACGTTTTTTTAAGGTTGGAAAGGCCAAGACCGCAAAGTGCGGCAATGTCCTCGGAGGACAGGTTTTTGTCAAGATTTTCGTTCATCACGCGGATGATCTCTTTATAGTTTGCCGTGCCGATAGTCTTTTGCTGGCGCGACTCCGGGATCTGGCTTTCCAAGAGCATAAGGAGGAATCTTTCCATATTCACCGCGGCGAGCTGGATCTTAAAAGGGTCTTCGATGTCGCGGCAGTAGACGGCGTTTGAAAGAGCCTCGTTTATCGCCGCGTCAAGCGTTTCGTTGATCTTGAAAACGCCGTTTCCGAGCATGTCAAACCCGTCCCCCGTCGCGGAAAAGGTGATGAATATCACGCGCGGGGACGTTCCGTCCGACGACCATATTCGGTGAAACTCCATCGGCTTGTGAAAAATCGCTTCGCCCTTTTCCAGTCGGTAGATGCGCTCGTCCTCGGCAACGCCGATGCACCCGTCCGCGGCATAGACCATCTCCCAGAAATTGTGACGCTCCCCGTCATAGCGGTAGTCCGGCTCGAACACCGTTTCGAAGGCCGAGAAAAACGCCTCGATATTAATAAGCCTCGTTACTTTGAGCATTTGACACCTCCACGAAAATAAAAGTATCTGAAATCATAAAAAAAGTATCTCATATCATATTGAATTTAGTATAATGATACCTTATAATCATAGTAAAGTCAATACTTAAAGAGGTGTTTTTATGAAAAATAAAATCGGAATAATCTTTAGTTTAGAGGATATTTTAAATGGCAACACGAAGGAGCTTTTTGATTTCGACCTTGAAACGGTTCAGCTCCGCTGCTGGCACCCTGAGAACCTGACAAGCGAGAACGCGAAAAAGGTCAAAGAGGCGCTTTCCGGCAAGCTCGAGGTCACATCTGTCTGGGCAGGGTGGAGCGGACCTTCCATCTGGAACTTCACGGACGGACCGGAGACGCTCGGCCTCGTTCCCGAGACCTACCGTTTCAAGAGAATGGAGGAGCTTTGCCGCGCGATGGATTTTGCCGAGGAGTTGGGAGTGCCGGACGTTGCGACGCACATGGGCTTCATTCCCGAACAGCCGGTATATCAGGGCTATCACGGCCTTGTGAATGCGGTTGCATATGTCGGCCGCTATGCCGCGTCAAAGGGCATCTGGTTCAACTTTGAGACAGGTCAGGAGACCCCCACGACGCTGATGCGCACGATCGCGGACACCGGGCTTTCGAACCTCGGCGTCAACTTGGATCCGGCAAACCTCATCATGTACGGAAGAGCAAATCCGGTTGACGCTGTCGGAATCTACGGCGATAAGATACGCGGCGTCCACGTTAAAGACGGCGTTTATCCGCACGGCGACTTTTCGAAGCTCGGCGACGAGACGAAGGTCGGCGAGGGAAAGGTGAACTTCCCGGTATTCATGGGTGAGCTTGCCAAGGCCGGCTATGAGGGAGACCTTTATATCGAGCGCGAAATATCCGGCGAACAGCAGACAAAGGATATTATCGACACGATCAAATATCTTAAGGACATTATAGGTGATTGTAAAAGTAAGGCAGAAACAGATAGACAAAAGCAATCAGCCGAGAAAAAGGGATGATGCATAAAAGCAAATGGAACATTTGGGTAATGTAATCACAGTATTTCTGTTTGAAGCGAGTAAAGTATGAACCGTCAGGGACTTTATCAAATCCGCAGAAATTACGAAGCTCATCTGAACACTTTAAAACAAGGATAAGCTGAGAGTCATAACTGAAAGCAAAAAGCTTCTGAATAACCAAGGCTTTGATAAAGCTTACAAGATGATATTTATGCTTTCTGCCAAAAGTGTTGTAAAAGGCACGGTGAAAATCATATGAGATTAAAGAAGAGGAATCAATATGCTTTTCCAATAGTGAAATAAGCTCAGATTTCTTTTCAGTAAAGGATGTATTAACATCCTCGTAAATGTCAAAAAGTGATATTTGCGAAAATTTATTATTAGGCATGATTTTTTCTCCGTTTTTTGTTTGGTTTGTTATTTTTTTCAACTTAATTATACCATAAAAACGGAGAAAAATCATCATATATCAATCAAAAAAAGCCGCTTGAAATCTGGCTTTCCAGACTTTCACAAACGGCTAGTTAAATTTTTATAAAAGGAGAATTGTAATGTGAAGAATGTAATTAATATTGTTAATTTTATAAGAGGATGGGATCAAAGAGTGAGTTTTGACCTCAAAGAATCGGTCGCAGAGCAGGCAAGGCTTGCCGAAGAGTACAATCTGCCGGTAACATTTTTATATCAGTATGACGCCATGGTACAACCGGAGTATATAAATATCCTCAAGGATTGCAAAGCTAAAACAGAACTTGGTGTATGGATAGAGTGCTCAAAAGTATTAATTGAAGCCGTAGGACTTAAATGGAGGGGCAGAGAAGGCTTGGTATGGGACTGGCATTCCTGCGTTGACATGACTGTCGGATACACCACGGACGAGAGAAGGCTCATAATAGACGAAATCATGCGATGCTTCAAGGAGCTTTTCGGTTATTATCCAAAGACAGTGGGCAGCTGGGCGCTGGACGCATACTCAATAAAATATATGGAGGAAAAGTACAATATCGATGCCGCTATGATTTGCAAGGATCAGTGGGGAACGGACGGTTATTCACTTTGGGGCGGATATAACAGCAGCGCATATTATCCGTGTGTTAATAATATATTCTGCCCTGCACAGGACAAAGATCAGCAGATAAATGTGCCTGTGTTCAGAATGTTGGGCAGCGATCCGGTCGATCAGTATATGAGCGGCATAGGCAGCGAAAGACAGGATGTCGAAAGCATGGAGCCGGTTTACGCAGCTTCGGGGGCGGATCGTAACTGGGTTGAATGGTATTTGAAAGAAACCTTTAACGACCGAAGCCTTGGACTGAATTACTGTCAAGCAGGTCAGGAAAATTCCTTCGGCTGGGACGCGATGAAAAACGGATACATTATGCAGATGCAGCTTTTCGATCAAAAACGGAATTTAGGAGAAATAGATTTTGAGCTTGTATCGGAAACTGCCAGAAAATATAAGGAAACATATAGCATGACACCGGTCAGAACGGAGGAAGCGCACAAGGAAAACAGCAGTACAATCTGGTACAACAGTAAATATTACAGGAGTAATCTTTACTATCGCGATAATCAGATTTTGCTTCGTGATATATTTGTTTTTAACGAGAAATACAGAGAGCGCTATTTTGATACGGTAACAGTTGACGAAAATCTTTATTTTGATAATCTTCCGCTTATAGATTGCTTCAGATGGAGCAAGGACGGCAAGATAGGTGGCGGCTATTTCAAAAAAGACGGCAGAGCTGTAACTGCGGTTAAGGATTTTACCGTGCATAAAATCGATGACAGCACAGTTTACGCCGATATAGAAACCGAGGACGGCGTTATACGCTTGACCTTTAGAGAAAAAAGCATAGTATTTGACTTTCCGTCGGACGGATATACATTTAAAACGGTTATTTATAAGGGCAAAAATCCGGTTATCGGATTTGAGAAAGGCAGAATACTGTGCAGGTACTGTGATTTTGATTTTGCCGCAGTGCTTTCAGACGCAGTCTGCGAAATCCATGAAGATGGATATGTGATTATCCCCGATAATAAGTCGTTTGAAATTAAATTTTGAGAAGTTTAGATATTTATAATATAGATATTTGTCAGATGATAGAGAGCAGGCGGCATATTAAAATAGATATTATTGGTGACAGTGTTTCATATGGATTAAATGATTGCAATAATGATTATTGAATCGAGGTGCAAAATGGATATCAGCGCAAAATGGATATGGTGTAGGAAATGCTACGAAAAAAACGAATATGCAGATTTTCTTTTGGAAGCCGACATAAATGAAGTTGATGAAAATGCAGTTTTTTGTATAAGTGCTGACAGTGAATACGTCCTGTGGATAAACGGACAGTTTGTGAATTGCGGACAATATGACGATTATCCGTCCGAAAAAGTATATGATACTCTGAATGTAGGGCAATATTTACATAAAGGAAAAAATATTATAGCTATAACGGCGTATTATCAGGGAGAAAAGAGCTCTCAATATATGAAGGGTGAACGGGGGGTTTGTTTTTCTCTTCAAAATTACAAGAATGTATTCGTCAGCTCAAAAAATGTGAAATGCAGAATTTCAAAAACCTTTACCTGCGGTCAAATACATAAAACAACCTTACAGTTGGGATACGGGTATGTATATAATGCAAATGGAGAAGATGATTGGATTTATAAGGAAACAGAAAATTCAGAGTGGTCATTTGCCGAAGAAAAAGATATAACTACCTGTCTAATGAAGCGTCCCATAAAAAAATGTATTATTGAAGATACATTAAAAGGTCGGATAACGGCACAGGGATATTTTCTGCGCAGTGAAGCAGAGGGAAGCATTGCATATCTTATGCACAGCGATTATCTTTCCCATAGAGAATTCAATGATATATTCGAAGGGAGTAGGAATTTCCCCATAAAATCACTTGTCAAAGGAAATAAGGGTATTTATATTCTGGTTGACTTGGAAAAAGAACGCTGCGGATATTTAACTTTCTCTATCATCGCAAAAGGCGGTACTGTTTTAGACATTGCTTACGGAGAGCATCTTAAAGATTTGAGAGTCAGATGTGAAGTCGGGGGAAGAAACTTTGCTGACAGATATATATGCAAAGACGGAAAGCAAGAATTCACATATTTCTTCAAAAGAATTGCAGGACGGTATATTCAGATACATATAGATAATCCTAATGGGCTGTTTATAGAATACATCGGTATAAGAAATACAACATATCCGCTTATTCAGACCGGTAAATTTATCTCAGAGGATTCCCTGCACAATAAAATATTTGATGTGTGCATTGATACTCTTAAACTTTGTATGCATGAGCATTATGAAGATTGCCCGTGGAGGGAACAGGCTCTCTATGCATACGATTCAAGAAATCAGGCATTGGCTGGATATTATGCATTTGGAGAATTTGATTTTGCAAAAGCCTCCTTGGAGCTATTGATAAAAGGAGTTAAGGAAAAAGGCCAGCTTAACATATGTGCACCTACTGATGAGAGTATTACTATTCCTTCGTTCAGCATGTGGTGGATATTGGAAATGAAGGAGTATACAGAGTATAGCGGTGATATGTACTTTGTTGATAAATATTGGCATGTTGTTGAAAAAATGCTATGCGAGTACATCGCAAGTATGAATAACTATATCGCAAAGCCTCCTTTAGGAGAAATATACTGGAATTTCTATGAGTGGTCAGACGGGTACACAGGAACGGAGGAAAAAATCAAGGAGCTTAGGAATACGACTGTCTTTGAAGATTGTATATATAATCTTATTTTATATACAATTATAAAATGTACTTTGTGGCTTGCTGGTCTGTCAGGAAAGAAGGATTTTGTAGATAAGTATTCCGAATTGCTTGAGAATATGAAGGAGAGTATTAATCAGACCTTCTGGAATGAAGAAAAACATCTTTATGCAACATATAAAACTGATGGAGAGCTTTTTCATTACGGAGAGCTTACTCAAGCATTGGCTCTTTACAACCAAATATGTGATGGAGAAAAATCCGAACATTTATGTAATGCACTTATTAACAATGAAGAAATTATACCGATTACATTAAGTTATTCTGTATTCAAGTACGAAAGTATTTTAAAACATAATAAAAAGTATGCCAAATACGTTTTTGATGATATTGCCCAAAAGTGGGGAGGTATGCTTTTTGACGGTGCAACAAGCTTTTGGGAAACCTTAATAGGAAGCGAGGATTTTAATGGTGCAGGCAGTTTGTGTCACGGTTGGTCTGCGATTCCCGTGTATTTATATTTAAAATATGCTTTTAAGGACATTATGAAGGGAGAATAATTATGTTTACAGTTGGATTAATAGGTTGCGGCGGAATGGGTGCAATGCATGCAAACTGCTATCTTGCGCTTGCCGACAAGGTGAAGCTTGTCGCGATCGCCGATCTTTCAAAGGAAAAAACGGAGAAGTATTTAAGTGCCTCCGGTGCGAAATATTATGAGACGGGAAAAGAGCTTTTGGAGAACGAAAAGCCCGATATTATCGACATCTGCCTGCCGACATATCTTCACACGGAGTATGCGGTTGCGGCAATGAAAAAAGGCGCGTCCGTATTTTTGGAGAAGCCCGTCTGCTTAAACGAGGAGGAGGCAAAGCTTCTTCTCAAAACGAAGGAGGAGACCGGCGCAAAGATTCAGATTGGCCAGGTAGTCCGCTTCATGAACGAATATGTTTACCTGCGCGACGCGGTTAAAAACGGCACCTACGGCAAGGTGAAGAGCGCATATTTCTACCGCCTCTCGTCCGATCCGCACTGGTCATGGGAGGATTGGTTCAACGACTGGAAAAAGAGCGGAACCGTTGCGCTTGACCTTCATGTTCACGATGTGGACGTTATGCGCTACATATTCGGCGAGCCCGATGAGGTAACGGCCGATGTGACGAGAAATTCCGACGGCGTGATCGACCACATTTATGCCGGATTTAAATACGGCGACACGGTGGTTAAGTCCGAGGGCTGCTGGGACATGGTGGACGGTTATCCCTTCTCGGCCGGATTCAGGGTTTGCTTTGAAAAAGCAACGATGGAGCATAACGGCCGCCTTACCGTGAGAACGGACAAGGGAGAGTGCTTCACTCCCGAGTTTAAGTCCGAGTGCGATATGGATGTTGACATCGGCATCAATGTTTCAAACCTCGGCGCATATTACACCGAGATCAAGTATTTCATCGAAAACATCATCGAAGGAAACGGCGAGGAGATCGCTCCGCTTTCCGAGGGAATCGCTTCCGCAATGTTAGTAAAGAAAGAGATTGCTTTAGCAGGAGGAGAAAAAGTGATGTAAAAATACGCATCGACCGCAGTCTGCAAAAAAGAACAAAATGTCAGTAATTCGCAGACCGATGAAATTGCTCTTTTGAAATTAAAGAGAAGAAAATCTGCCGTCGGTAAATTCTGATAATTAATATATGCAGACTGCTTTGCGCAAACCTCACCTCTCGGAGTACTTTTGTACACCTTCGGGTATCCCAAAAGCTCGGCTTTATGCCGAGCTTTTGGTTCGGTTTGCACGCTCTGCACGCATTTTTCCTATCACTTGCCGGGCAATTCAAAAATAACAGTGGACGAACGGCGCATTTTATGTTATATTATTAAAAGAGAGGACTGATTTTAATGAAACACGGATTTTTCAAGGTCGCCGCGGCGACTCCCATAATTAAAACGGCAGACCCTTCTTTTAATGCTGAAAATATTATAAAGATGATGGAAGAGGCCGAAAAAAAGGGTGTTAAGGTGCTTCTTTTCCCCGAGCTTTCGCTCACGGGCTACACCTGTAATGACCTTTTTTTTCAGAGCACATTAAGAAAGAGCACAATAGATGCGCTTGATAAGATAAGGGAAAAGACGAAAGAAACCGGCGCAGTCACAGTTATCGGCCTTCCATTGGAGAAAAACGCAAAGCTTTATAACACGGCTGTGTTTTTGTATAAGGGCGAGATTTTGGGCGTTGTCCCGAAAACATATATCCCGAACTACGGTGAGTTTTACGAGTGCCGCCATTTTACCCCGGCACCTTGTGAAAACTCCGTTATTTCGATCGGAGAGGAGAGCTATCCTTTCGGAACGAAGATGATTTTTGCTTCGAAGGAGTCGCCCGAGCTTAAAATAGCGTGCGAGATATGCGAGGATCTCTGGGTTCCCGCACCTCCGAGCATCGGCCACGCCATGGCCGGGGCGACGATTATCGTAAATCCCTCGGCGAGCGACGAGCTCATCGGCAAGAAGGAATACAGGCGCTCGCTCGTTTCGTCGCAGTCGTCGCGCCTTTTGGCGGCATATATGTATGCAGACGCGGGATACGGCGAGTCCACACAGGACATGGTATTTGCCGGCCATAACATCATCGCCGAAAACGGAAGCGTGCTTTCGGAAAGCCGCCTCTTTGAAAATGAAATGATAATAACCGAGGTCGACTTAGACAAGCTCTCAAATGAGAGAATGAGGCAGAACACCTTTACGGCAAATGACGAAGGCTATGAGACAATTTATTTCTCCATGCCGCTGACTAATACCCGACTCACGAGAAAAGTCGAAAAGCGCCCCTTTGTGCCGGAGGACGAGGGAAGAAGGAAAGAGCGCTGTGAAACAATTCTGGAGATACAGTCCGAAGGGCTTAAGAAAAGGATCGAGCACACGAACTCGAAAACCGCCGTCATCGGAATCTCGGGCGGACTTGATTCAAGCCTCGCTCTTTTAGTGACGGTTCGCGCGTTCCGGAAGTTAAACCGCCCGATGACGGATATTTTAGCGGTCACGATGCCGTGCTTCGGAACGACGAAAAGAACGAAGAGCAACGCAGAGCGCCTTTGCGAGGCAATCGGCACAAGCTTTATGACGGTGGATATTAAAAACACTGTGACGAGCCACTTTAAGGACATCGGCCACGACATCAATAATCTTAACGTCGTTTATGAAAACGGCCAGGCGCGCGAGCGCACAAAGGTCTTGATGGACCTTGCAAACGAAAAGGGCGGAATGGTCATAGGCACGGGCGACTTGTCGGAGCTCGCGCTCGGCTGGGCGACCTATAACGGCGACCATATGTCGATGTATGCGGTGAACGCCTCTGTTCCCAAAACGTTGGTGCGCCACATCGTGAAATACGTTGCGGACACAACAGAAAACGAAAAAATGAAAGAGTCGCTTTACGACATTCTGGCAACGCCTGTGAGCCCGGAGCTTCTTCCGGCCAAGGACGGGGAAATTTCGCAGAAGACGGAGGAGCTTGTCGGCCCATATGATCTTCACGATTTTTACCTTTATCATATGGTGCGTTTCGGATTTTCACCGGAAAAGATATTAAGGCTCGCCGAATATGCTTTCGGAGATGAATATGATGAAGCAACTGTGAAATTCTGGCTCAAGACCTTTATAAGAAGGTTCTTCTCACAGCAGTTTAAAAGGTCGTGCCTGCCGGACGGGCCGAAGGTCGGCACAGTCACGCTCTCGCCGAGGGGCGACTGGCGCATGCCGAGTGACGCATCGGTGAAGGCCTGGCTTTCCGAGGCTGAAAAACTTTAATACTTAAATCCGCTTTTATTTAATAAAAGCGGATTTTTAATAAAATCTTAATTATTATATGAATTTTATTTTAATATCCGTGCGCTATAATGGCACACGGAAGGAGGAAAGAAATGAAAAACAGCAAAATACTTGTTGCGGACGACGATAAGGACATTGTGAGAAGCATCGAGATCTATCTTTCCGGAGAGGGGTATACCGTGCTCCCGGCATATAACGGCGAGGAGGCTTTGGATCTTGCAACGGAGAACGACGTCGAGCTTATGATACTTGACGTGATGATGCCGAAAATGAACGGGATCGACACGTTATTACGCCTTCGCGAGAGAAAGAACATTCCGGTTATCATGCTTTCGGCAAAAAGCGAGGACTCTGACAAGATTTTCGGGCTCACCGCCGGGGCGGACGATTACGTCACAAAGCCCTTTAATCCGTCCGAGCTCATCGCGCGCGTGAAGTCACAGCTTCGGCGCTATACCACGCTCGGCGGAAGCGTGAAAAAGGAAAACGAGATAAAAATCGGCGGTCTTAAGATCGACAAGGACGAGGCAAGGGTGACGGTTGACGGCGAGGAAAAAAGGCTCACCCCGATCGAATATAAGATACTTTTGCTTCTGGCGGAAAACGCCGGAAAGGTCTTCTCCGGCGAAGAGATCTATACTAAGGTCTGGAACGAGGATGTGTTCGTTAACGACAACACGATCGCCGTGCATATCCGTCACATCAGGGAGAAGATCGAGATAAACCCCAAGGAACCGGAATATCTTAAGGTGGTCTGGGGGATAGGCTATAAGGTCAGAAAGGAATGATGAAATGAAAAATGTGATTTATTCGCCGGTTACGAAGGCGATAGCCATAGCCCTCGCGCTTATATGCGTTTTTGCCGCGGGCTTTGAGCTTTTGGGAGTGGTGACGGACGTTTTTAACCGCGGAAACGTTATGCTGACGGCGGACGATATTATTTATGGCAAGCTCTCGCGCTCTGCCGAGGAATTAAGGCGCTTAGATGTGCTTGACGCTGAGACGCTCGGCGCGGTAGCGGACAACTACGGCCTTTGCTATGAAGCGTATGAAGGCGGCGTAAAGATCGGTAATTGGGAAAACGTTAAGACAGGGGAGTACACATATTCTCTCACATGCAATGTGGAGGACGGAAGGATCGTATCCTACCGCTTACATTACGAGCCTTATACAGAGGCAGTAGAGAGCGATCAGTGCATTTATTTTTACGCGACGGATAAGACCTATAAGGAGGCGGCAAAGGAGTCCAAAGCGCTGACAGACGCGCTCATAAAACGCCTTATTCCCGTGTTTGCCGGGACGATCGTGGTGTTTTTCATATGCGTTTATCTTTCCCTCGCGGCAGGCCGTAAGAAGGACGGGGAGCTTACTTCTCTCGCGATCGACAAAATGTTTACCGAGATAAACCTTTTCTTAATGCTCATATTTGCGGTCGCGATCATTTTCGTTGCCATCGTTTTCTTAGATTACGGCGCATATTTTAATAATTTGGGCGTTTTCGCACTCGCAAGTGCCGGGATAACTGCGGCGTCGTTCGTGATCGGCGCGCTCGCGCTTTCGGACATCAGAAAGCTTAAGATGCACACATTTTTAAAGCAGAGCATCACCTACAGGTTGTTCAGCCTTGCAAAAAGGCTCTTAAAAAAGCTCTGGAAATTTGTCAGCGAGACATACGGCGCGCTTTCCGGAAAAGGAAAAGTCATCATGGCGATAGGAATATTCTTTTTGTATTCTGTGATAACGGCGGTCTCGTTTATCTCGGGTCTTCTTCTGGCAATCGCGGCGACGGGCGTTTTGGCAGTCTATACAAAGCGCGCGGTGACGGACTATGAAGCCTTGATAACTGGAATCGACAAGATCAGATCCGGCGATATGACGGCCAAGATCGAAGGTGTGACCGACGAATTTTTATTGCCGGTTGCCGAGGGCATAAACTCGCTCGGAGAGGGAATCGGAAAAGCGGTCGACGAAAAGGTGAAGTCCGAGCGTATGAAGTCGGAGCTTATCACCAATGTTTCGCACGACTTAAAGACGCCGCTCACCTCTATCATAAACTATTCAGACCTTCTGGTAAAAGAAGAGCTGACGCCCGCAGAGGCAAACGACTATGCAAGTATTATCAGCTTAAAGGCGGAAAAATTAAAAAAGCTCACCCAGGATCTTTTTGAAATCTCGAAAGTTCAGAGCGGAAACGACGTTGCGGTGACGGAAAAGCTCAATCTTTCAACGCTCATCGCCCAGGCGATGGCAGAGGAGGAGAGCGAGAACGAAAAGAGCGGGCTTGAATTTATTATAAGCGTTCCCGATAAAATAAACGTTCTTTGCGACGGGAAAAAGATGTCGCGCGTGTTTTCAAACCTCATCGTGAACGCAAGGCTCTATTCGCTTTCCGGCACGAGAGTTTATATCGAAGCGGAGGAAGAGACAGACGGCGTTTTGATCTCGTTTAAGAATATCGCCTCATACAAAATGAATTTTAAGGACGACGAGATAACCGAACGCTTCACAAGAGGCGACGAAGCAAGGTCGTCCGACGGGAGCGGCCTCGGCCTTTCGATCGCAAAAAGCTTTACCGAAGCCTGCGGCGGAAGCTTTTCGGTTAAGACGGACGGCGACCTTTTCAAGGCGACTGTCAGACTTAAAAAGGCATAAAAATAGCGGAGGTGAAACCTCCGCTATTTTTTACTTCGTTATTGTGATCGCCCTTGTCTCGCCGTTCCAGTCAACATTAGCGCCGAGCGCCTCAGACACCGCGCGAAGAGGAATCAGTGTGCGCCCTTCCTTTATAAGGGGTGCAACGTCAAGAGTGATGTTCTTGTTTTCCTGAGTCGAAACGTCGCAATAGTTAAGGATCGATGCACCGATCTTAAGAACGATGATCTTGTTTCCGGATGTCGCGATGATCATCTGCTCCTCGCCGATCCAGTTAACGTCCGCTCCGAGCGCCTCAAACACCGCACGCATCGGAACCATTGTGCGCCCGTTCATTATCTCGGGCGGAACGTCCATCGTTAAGGGATTTGAATTGACCGTGATCGAAATTTCACCCTCCGCAAACGCGAAAAACGAGAATGCAAGTGTGAAAGCAAGCAATAATAAAAGTATTCTTTTCATTTCATAACCTCCTGATTTTATATGTTAATTATACACTCTTTTGCGGCGGTTTGTCAACAGTCAGGAAATTTTTTATTGAAAAAAGCGAAAATATGTTGTAAAATAAGAAAAAGGGGGCTTTTTTATGTACTATTGTATTTTAGCGGAAGGCTTTGAAGAGATCGAAGCTCTCACCGTGACAGATGTTTTAAGGCGCGCCGGGGTGAGCGTGAAAAACGCGTCCGTCTCCGGCGAATATGTGACGGGCGCTCACGGCATCACCGTTAAGAGCGACTGCCTGGTTAAGGACGCGCTCGCCGCGAAGGACGCGGAGGGCGTGATATTGCCCGGCGGAATGCCCGGAACTATCAACATTAAAGAAAGCGCCGAGGCAAAAACGCTTATAAAGGAAGCGTTCGAAAAAGGGCTTTTGACAGCGGCGATATGCGCCGCACCGTCCGTCCTTGGCGAAATGGGAGTCCTTTCCGGAAAAAGGTGCACCTGTTATCCCGGTTTTGAAGATAAATTAAAAGGCGGCATTTTGTCGGACGAAAAGGTGGTCGCGGACGGGAACGTGATAACCTCGCGCGGGCCGGGCACGGCGCTTTTATTCGCGCTTGAGCTTGTCCGCTATATCACGGGAAAAGACACGGGCGCACTCTCCGAACAGATGATATTCTCTTTATGAGGTGATGGCGTTGAAAAAAAGAATTATCACGGCGATTGCACTTCTTTTGGCTCTTATACTCATTTTCGCTGCGGCGGATTTTTCGGGTGTGATAAAGGGCAGGAGCGTGACTGTCAAGGTCGAGAGCGGCGAGGGGCTTTCTTCGGTTGCAAAAAAGATGAAGCAAAGCGGCGTCGTTTTCTCGTCGCGCCTTTTTGAGACCTATGCCGTATTAAAAGGGGCGGACGCATCCGTTCAGGCGGGAAGCCACAGAATGAATAAGCATATGGGATTTAAAAACGCGGTTGAGTCGCTTATAAGCCCCGGAATCAACGACGGAGCTGCTCGGCTGACAGTGCCGGAGGGCTTTGAGATATACCGCCTGGCGGACAAGGTGAACGAGGTCTTCGGCATCGGTGCGGACGATTTTTATGCCGCGGAGAAGTTAGACTATGACATTCCCTTCACGAAGGAGATTCCGAACCGTGAGAACCGCTATGAGGGCTATCTCTTCCCGGACACATATGAGTTTGACGCATCGGCGACGGGCGAGGACATTACAAAAAGGATGCTATTAAGGTTCTCCGAGATATGGACGGACGAATATAAAAACCGCGCGAAAGAGCTCGGCATGACGATGGACGAGGTCGTTATCTTAGCCTCGATAATCGAGCGCGAAGCCGGAAACGAAGGCGAAATGGGCAAGGTATCATCCGTTTTTCACAACAGGCTGAATATCGATATGCCGCTTCAGTCCTGCGCGACGGTGCAATACATATTAAAGGAGCGAAAGAGCGTTTTATCGGTCGAGGACACGAAGATCGATTCGCCCTATAACACATATATGTATAAGGGACTGCCGAAAGGGCCGATCGCGAGCCCCGGCAAGGCGGCAATAAATGCCGCGCTCTATCCCGAGACGACGGACTATCTTTATTTCAAGGTCACATCGGACGGGGTGACGGTGTTTTCAAAAACGCTTGAGGAGCATAACTCAAAATGAACGAAGAAAAATTTTCCGGCAAAGCCTTGCTTATCAGGAACGAGAAGGATGAAAACGGTCGCGTCGAATTTCATTATAAGACGGCGCTCTATTTCGGAGGATTGGAATGAAATTAAAAAAACTTTCTGCGGTTTTAATTATTTTAATATTGATTATGCCGCTTCCCGTTTTCGGAGCGAACGATAAGATTACAGTCAGAGTGAGCGGTGAAAAAGTGATTTTTGATGTTGAGCCCGAGATCATCGACGGGCGCACGATGGTTCCCGTCCGCGCGATATTTGAGGCAATGGGAGCTTCCGTTTCGTGGGACGAAGCCTCAGGCACGGTGTTTGCCGAAAAGCTCGGAAAGACCGTGGAATTTAAGATCGGCGAAAAAGAGGCGGATTATTCCGGCAAAAAAGTCATCATGGACGTTCCGGCCATGATTATGGGCGGCAGAACCTTGGTTCCGGCGCGCTATTCGGCGGAGGGAATGGGCTATAATGTCTCTTGGGACGGGGAGACTAAAACCGTGACCGTCAGCCACGATGCCGAGCTTATTTCTTATTATAAAAACACTTTCGTTCCCGATTACGGCGCACTCTACGGCGTCGAGGGCATCGAGACTGACAACGGAGTCTATATTTACGACCTATCGGACATTTCATCGTCCGACCCGGAGATCTTAAGCATCCGCGACTACACCGACATCTTATATGAGCTCGGATTTAGCTATATGGGCGACGAAAAGGTCAAAGAGGCCGAGATAAAGGGCACGGTCTATACATTTATGAAAGGGAAAAAAGCCGTTTCAGTCGGGCTTTTGACCACGTCCGGCGAGGACGGACTTTTCATAACCGTGGCCGACGTATGAAAGCTTAAATAAATGCTTGACATTAAGCTGTAAAGTGTGTTAAAATAAGATTAAGTTAAATAGTATTTGCGGTTACTGACGGAAAAAGGGGAACGCCCTTTCATAAGTGGAGCACCACAAAGGAGCCGCATCTAAAGTTTTAAAAGCCGACCGTCTGGGCGCATTTACTTCTTATATGGGAGGTAAGTGTGCCCTTTTAGTTTTCTCAAAAAAGCTTTATGAAAGGAAGATCAAAGTGAAAAAGGTTGCAATTGTAATGGGCTCGGATTCGGACGTTCCGGTCGTTTCCAAGGCGGCACAGGTCTTAAAGGAGCTCGGCATTTCATATGAGGCGCACGTTTATTCGGCGCACAGAACGCCCTATGAGGCGGCGGTTTTTGCAAGAAATGCGAAGGAAAAGGGCTTCGGCGTCATCATTGCGGCGGCCGGCATGGCGGCGCATCTTGCGGGAGCAATGGCAGCAAACACGCTCCTTCCCGTTATCGGCATTCCGTGCGTTTCGGGCGCTCTTTCGGGGCTTGATGCG
>ERZ779851.1294-NODE-1294-length-22595-cov-16.418146_pt1 | contig 22595 bp, 17 predicted proteins | sample MGYA00511094_ERZ779851 | MGnify/ENA primary metagenome ERZ779851 (study PRJEB29588, sample SAMEA2155512) | human gut metagenome | biome: human gut; feature: human-associated habitat; material: faeces | place: Denmark | collected 2008/2010 ...
GGAAAAAAGAATAAAAAGGGGTTGGCTAGTGTGATACTAGCACCAATTCGCCTAATAGTGAATTGGTAATTCTATATACTAATGTAAAAGTACTATTTTGTCAAGTAAAATTTAACAAAAAATATATAAAAATTTGTATCAATAAATTAAATCATAATAAAAGTATAACACAAAAATATTAAAGTATGTTATCATATTATTATGAATAGAGAATATATGTTAAAATTATCAAGAGAATTAATAGATGCGTTTCTAAATAAAAGTGATATAACACTTGGAGTAGAACATTATTTCATGTTCACAATCACTAAATTTTTACTTACTAAGGAACAAACTATTAAAAAAGATACTAATGGTAAAACTTTAGAATTTGATATTAATAATAAATACTTGACTACAATATTAACACAATATCATGAACTTCAAAAAAGAATGTATTATACTGTTGATGGAATTCATACATTAGATGAAGAGAAGATAGTGTTAGATTAACAAGTCTTAATGATGAAATAAAAAATGATAAATCTTTTGTAAGAATGATAAAAGAAGCAGTATGGACTATAGATAAATTAAGAGATTCTTTTGCTCATGGTAAATATGATTTTGATATTAAAAATCACCTAATAATTATAAATAATGAATATGATACATTTGATGAACAAGGACATATAGTACATCATGTATTTAGATGTGAAGTTCCTCCTGAATTGTTATCTTTATTAGGTAAATCATATAAAGATACATTTAATAAATGTAAAGATGAAACACTTTCTAATCAATTTGAAAGAAGATATTCAAGTACTTATAGAATGCTTCAAAATAAATATAATTTATTATTAAGAGATAGAGATTATAGAAGATTTGTAAAACCAAGTAATAAAAAAACTTTATCATATATGAATGAAGAATTATATGTTCATAATAAAGCAATAATCAAAGTAGCTGAAACAATGAGAACTTTAGGACTTAATGGTGAAGAAAACGATATACTTACGTCATTACTTTATAATCATTTATTACTTTTATTAAGTGATGAAACAAAAGAATATAATTATGAAGATTTATTACTTTTAAATTTAGATTATTCTTTTGCGAGTATTAAAGATGAAAAAAATAAAGGTGATGATATTACTAATACAATAGGACCTATTAAAAGAAGTATTAAATCATTTAGTAAACAATATAAAAAAATAAATGATTATGAAAAAACTAAAAGATATAGAAATATATTTAAACCGTTATATGAATCATTAAAAGAACAATTTGGTATAAGAAATAAGAGTGTTATTAAAAGAATAAGAAATTCAATAATGCATGGTAATATAGAAATAGATTCAACAACTGGAATAATTAGATTGTTTGATAGAAATGATAATACAAATGATTCTTCTATTAATCAATTTGAATGTATAACTGATAATTATGGGTTAGTTGCACTTATAGATGAACTTGAGAATAGAAACAAATATACATTTCAAATGTTTATAATAGAAATAGATAAATTGCTTACTTCATTTGGATTAGATTATAATTATATTTATGAAAAAATAAATGAAATATTTTTGTGTTTAAAAGCAATAGATAATAATATTAATTTAAATACAAGTATGGATGATGTAATGAATAAAATATTACTTGCAGATTTAAAAGACAAGCGTGAACAACTAGTTAATGTTTTAAGAAATATCAAAGATAAAAAAGAGGAAGAAGTAGAAACTGAAGATAAAGGCATAACTTTATAAGGCATCTCATAAGAGGTGCTTTTAATTTATTTAAAAAATATAAATTTTATCTTCTTAAAACATAAAAAATATGATATAATATGTGAGATTTGTGGGTGAAGTATGAACGATTTAAGTAATATAAAGGGACTTGGTCCTAAAACAATTGAAACATTAAAAAACATTAATATAAATAATATTGAAGATTTAGTATATTATTATCCATATAGACATGAAATAGTAAGACTTAATGATATAAAAGAAGCAAAAGATAAAGATAATGTTGTAATAGAATGTATAGTTGATTCTGTACCACTGACTAGAAGATTTAGAGCTAACATGACATCTCTTACTTTTAGAGCAATGTCAAGTAAGAAAATGATTGCTGTTATGATATTTAATAGAGCGTTTTTAAAATCACAAATAAAGCCTGGTAGTATAGTTACAGTAATAGGTAAATATGATGCTTTAAAAAATACTGTTATCGCTAGTGATATAAAATTTGAAAGATTACAGACAGGTTCAATAATACCTGTATATCATTTAACAACTGGTCTTACAAGTAAAGCACTTAAAAAATATATTGATGAAGCACTTACTAAATTTGATAATTATATAGATTATGTACCAGATTATTTAAATGAAAGATATAATTTAATATCAAAGAAAAGTGCTGTTAACATGATACATAATCCTAAAAATGAAGATGAAGTAAAGAAAGCATTAATAAAATTAAAATATGAAGAATTATTTCAGTTTATGTTTAAAATAAATTATTTAAAAGAAGTAAACAAAGAAAGCAAAATAGGTTATTTAAGAAATGTAGATCCAGAAGATGTTAACGAATTTATAAGAAGTCTTCCATTTGAACTTACTGCTGATCAAGATACAGCAATAGAAGAAATATATAAAGATATGACATCAAGTAAAAGAATGAATAGAATGCTTCAAGGAGATGTTGGTTCAGGTAAAACAATAGTGTCAGTAATAGCTGCTTATATTAATTATTTAGGTAAATATCAAACAGCATTAATGGCTCCAACTGAGGTACTAGCGTACCAACATTATGAATCAATTAAAAATATTTTAGCAGGAACCAATATAAGAGTTGATATACTATCAGGAAGTATGAAAAAGAAAGAAAAAGATGAAGTAGTAGAAAAATTAAAAGATGGAAAGATAGATTTTATTATAGGTACTCATGCTTTATTAAGTGATAATGTTGTATTTAAGAATTTAGGACTTGTTATAACAGATGAACAACATAGATTTGGAGTAAATCAAAGAGCTAGTCTTAAAAATAAAGGACTACTTCCAGATGTACTTTATATGTCAGCAACACCAATACCAAGAACATTCGCACTTACCATATATGGTGATATGGATATATCAAATATAAAGACAAAACCTAAAGGTAGAAAAGAAATAAAAACAATAATTAAGAGTGAAAAAGAATTAGTACAAGTATATGATATGATGAAAAGAGAAATAGATAATCATCATCAAGTATATATTGTTTCACCTTTGATAGAAGACAGTGAAGTAATAGATTTAACAACTGTAAATGAAATAAAAAGAAATATTGAATTATATTTTAATAAGATAGTTAAGTCAGCAATATTACATGGAAAATTATCTAAGACCGACAAAGATAAAATAATGGATGATTTTAAGAATGGTAAAATAGATGTGTTAATATCAACAACTGTTATTGAAGTGGGTATTGATGTTAAAAATGCTACTATGATGATAATATATGATGCAGAACGTTTTGGGCTTGCAACACTTCATCAACTTAGAGGTAGAGTTGGAAGGAATGAATATGATTGTACTTGTATATTAATAGGCGATGAATCTTGTGAAAGATTAAAAGTGTTATGTGAAAGTAATGACGGATTTTATATAACTGAAAAAGACTATGAAATGCGTGGTGAAGGTGATTTATTTGGTGTAAAACAAAGTGGAGATATGTCATTTAAAATAGCTAATTTACATGAAGATATGAAAATACTTTTACAAGCAAGAGATGATTCAAAAGAATTTTTTAATCAAAATAAAGATAATAATTTTGAAAATTATAAAGAATATGCTAAAATTATAAATGAGCTTACGAAGTTAGATTAAATTAAAGGAGTGATAAGAAATGGGAAGAGCACATGAAGTAAGAGCAAAAGCAATGGCCGCAACTGCAGCTAAAAAATCTAAATTATATTCAATTTATGCAAAGGAAATTTATCAAGCAGCTAAAGGAAATCCAGACCCAGCTACAAATGATGTTTTAAGAAGAGTAATTGAAAAAGCAAAGAAAGAACAAGTACCAGCTGATGTTATTAATAGAAATATTGATAAAGTAAAAAAAGGTGTTGCTGAAGATTATCAAACAGTAGAATATGAAGCGTTCGCTCAAGGTGGAAGTTCATTAATTATTAAATGTTTAACAGATAATTCTAATAGAACAATTAGTTTTGTTAAAACAGTATTTAATAAGTGTGGTGCTAAAATGGCTGGACAAGGAGCAGTTAGTTTCATGTATGAACATTTGGGTGTTGTTGGAATTAAAGGACACAGCGAAGAAGAAGTTATGGATGCACTTATTAATGGTGATGTTGAACCTAATGATATTGAGGTTGAAGATGATGGAACTGTAGTTGTTTATACAGAAGTTGCTGATTTAAATAATGCTAAAAAAGCATTAGAAACAGCATTCCCTGGTATAACATTTGAAATTGATGAAATATCATATTTCTCAAAAGATACTGTTACACTTGAAGGAGAAGATAAAGAAAAATTTGAAAGATTACTTGATATGTTAGATGAACTTGATGATGTAAGTAATGTTTATCATAACGTAGAATTATAGTCTAATAATTAATTATGAAATATCAAATAAAACACTTTTATTTGATATTTTTTTATGTTATAATTTTGATAGAATTTTATACTATATAAAATTATAGTATTTGGATGGGAAGTGAACTAATGTTACTTAATAAAATAGGATTATATATATTAGCTAAAGCATCATGGATAACACGACCATTTACAACTTTATCATTATTGTTAGATGGAATTGTATATACAGTTGTGGCATATGTATACAAGATTTTTATTTTGATGGCACAAATAAAATTTAGCGAAATTTATAAAATATTAGAACCATTAATAGATAGGGTTAAAGCATTAATAATGGTACTTGTTATGTTTAAACTTGGAAAATCATTAATTGAATATATGATTGATCCGGCAAAAGCGACTGATAAGAATGTGGGTGGTGCAGCTCTTGTTAAGAATTTATTCTTTACTGCAGCACTTTTAATACTTTATCCATTTATTTTTGGCGTTATGAGTGATATAAGCTTATTAATCATTGGCTCACAAGATGGAAATTATGAATATATAGGAAAACTTGTTGATGCTGGTGGTGGCGGTGACACAGGTCTTCTTGCTAGATTTATTTGGGGATCAGATGTAGATATGAATGAAATGGATGTAGGAGGCTGGCTTGCTCATCAAACATTCACTATATTTTTACATGATATTTCTTCAGATGGAAGTGGATTTTCCACTGAAACAGTTGATGCTGAAATAGAAGAAGATGGTAAATATGTATTTACGAAAGCACATAATTTAGTTGATGAAATAGATATAACAGTTGAATATACTTTACCATTTGTAAGTACAATTATGGGACTTTATTTAATATATAGTATAGCGGTTGTTTCAATAGAAATTGGTGTTAGAATGTTTAAAATGATAATTCTTCAAATATTAGCACCTCTTGCAATAATAACTATTATTGATAAAGGAATATCTTCTCCAACATTTAAAACTTTTTGTAAAACATATATATCAGTATTTTTAGAGGCAATAACAAGAATAGCAATTGTGTTTATAGTTACTACTTTTGTAGGTGCGTTTATGGATCCAGATAGGCTTACAAGTTTCTTTGGTAGTCCTGATTTAATTACTGAAAATGTTATAACGAGAGGTCTTATTTGTATTGTTGTTTTAGTTGCTGGATATAGAATCGTTGGAATTTTACCTAAATTTATAGATCAAGCACTTGGCACAAGTATGGCAGGCTCAGCAAGTGGTAGTGGATTTGGAAAATTTGCTGCTGGTCTTGTTGGAGGAGCTATTGGATTTGGAAGTGGTCTTGTTACTGGTATAGCTGGTGGTGCTGGAGTTCTTGGTACTGCTGGTAACATGCTTAGTGGAGCAGTTGGAGGTTATCAATCTGGTGGTAAAGGTAAAAACGTTGCTGACTTCTTTAGAAATCAATCTGCAAATGCACAAGCAAATAGAGATAGAGCTGCTAGAATTAATGCAGCTGGTGGAGGACTTGCATATGCAAGAGGAAGAGCCGAAGGTGCACTTGGTATAACAGCAGCGCAAAATGCGAAAGCTGCAAGATATGAAAGAGAACAAAAAGCATATGAAGCAGTTGATGCAGCTAGAATCGCTGAAATTGAAAATCAAAAAGGTGAAAATGGACTTGCATACGGTAAAAGTGCTGATGATTATGTAAATAGACAAATGGAACAAGTATATAACAACGATAAACAAATGCAAATATATGCACTTGAAGAACAAAAAATTAGAAACAGTAATATGACAAGTGAGAAGAAATATAGTGAACTTGCAAATCTTAATGCTAGAAAAGAAGCAAGAAAAGCTAAACTTGATGCTGGACTTGATGTTAATGGTCAAAGACAATTTGGTAGAGCTGATTATCAAAAATCATGGAATAATGCATATAGTGGTGCAAATGGTAGTGCAGTACAAAGTGCAAATAGAACACTAAGTCATACAGGAAGAAGTGGAAGAGTAGCAGCAAATAGTGGAGATAGAGCAACAATTCAAGCTGGTGGACAAGCGGCAAGTTCAAGAAGAGAAGGAGTAGTAAACTCTGGAAGTTATCAAAGAGGTCAAGGACAAAGTGGAAAATAAAATATAAATTGTAGTATTTAGAAAGGAAAAGAGAATATGAACAATTATTTAATACCTGCTAATAGTAAGAAAAGTCAATTGATATTTAATGTTTTTAGAATTATTGATTTAATAATACTTTTAACAGGTGCATTTATAACGACTATGCTTATGTTTATATTTAAAGGTGATACAGTTAAAGAACTAGCAATTAAACTAGCCCCTGTAGGAATATGCTTGTTTTTAGTAATGCCGTTGCCTTTTTATCATAATGTACTTGTATATTTACAAGAAGTTGTTATATATTTCATGAACCCAAGAAGATATTATTGGAGAGGATGGTGTGCTAGATATGTCGCAAATGATGATGAACAAAAAAAAGATTGATACTAAAAATCAAAAATATGCTGAAAATTGGTTACCAATTAGAGGTATTCAAAATGGAGAAATTATACTTGATAATGGACTTAGAGTTACAGGAGTAAAAATAAGACCAAGAAATATATTTATTCTTGATTATGATTCTCAAAATAATGCTATATTTAACTTAAGAAGTTTCTATAATACACTTGATTATCCATTCTGGTTAATTATATCAGATAGACCAGTAGATATTAATGTGTATCTTGCTCAACTTAAATTATTATATAATTCAGTACAAGTTCAAGCAATTAGAAAATTAGTAAGAGAAGATATAGATAAAGCAAACTTATTTATGAGTAAAGAAGTAAATGTTACTGATACAGAATACTTCATATTATTTAAAGATAAGAGACCAGAAATAATACAAAAAAGAATACAAAATCTTGTTTCAGGACTTGCTGGAGTAGGACTTCAATCAGCTCAAACAAGTAATGATGATTTAAGAATGTTATTAGATGGATTCCTAAATGGTGGAGATTCATATAATTTTGGGACGGTGATTAGTCAATGAGTGTAAGTTTTAAAAGTCAATTAGCTCCTAAGAGTTTAGAATTTAAACCATCTGAAATGATAATAAGTGATAAATATTGTGCAATACTTACAATAATAAGTTATCCAAAATCAATTTCAGAAGGTTATCTTGCTAATCTTACTCAAATGGGTGGAGTTAAGGTATGTATTAAACATATTCCAATTGCATTCTCAGTACTTTCTAAAATGTTAAATAAAGAAATTGCTGATATGAAAGCAAGATATCAAAATGAACACGATCATACTATTCAAGAACAAATTAGACAAGATTATGAAAGTATAGATAATTTTATTCAAATGTTAACAGCAACACAAGCAAGAATATTTGATTTTCAAATGCACTTGTTTATATCAGCTGATTCACATGAAGAACTTGAAAATAAAAAGGTACAAGTTAAAAATTATTTAGATGCGATGGGAATGAAAGGGTTAGTTCTTAGATTTGAGCAAGAAAAGATACTTCAAAGTATGCTTCCAATATTCCCTGAAAATGATATAGAAGAAAGAGTAGGTACTCCAATACCATCAGTTACAATTGCAGCAATGTATCCATTTGTATTTGATAGTATTAAAGACCCTGGACTTTCATGTTTACTTGGTGTTGATTATTCAGGTGGAGTTATCTTATTTAACCAATTTCTATATCAAACTAAAAAAGAATTCAATAGAAATAATGCTAATATGATTATTCTTGGTACATCTGGTTCAGGTAAATCAACAGCTGCTAAAGTATTACTTAGAAGTAATATTAGAAATGGTCATAAGATAGTTGCAATAGACCCTGAAGGTGAACTTGAAGAAATGACTAGACTATATGGTGGAGACTTTATTGACCTAGGTCGTGGTGGCGATTTTGGTATGATAAATCCACTGGAAGTTGTACTTGATGCTGATGAAGAAGAAATGGCAGAAGGAACTGGATATGCAGTTTTAACAAGAACTCTTCAAACATTAAAAGCGTTTATGAAATACTATAGTCCAGATATAGAAGAGGACGTATTAACACTGTTTAGTGAAGTAGTACAAGATACATATAAAAGATATAAAATAGATTATAATACTGATTTTAGTAAAATAACATCACATGATTATCCAACTTTTGATGATGTATATGCTACTATAAAAGGAAGACTTTTATCAATGACTGAACATACTCATGAAAGAGATATCATGGAGAGATTAGAACTTAAAATAAGACCTTTAACAAAAGAATTAAGATATTATTTTACAGGTAAAACCACTATTGATACTGATGCAGATTTCATTGTGTTTAACATTCGTGAACTTATGAATGCTGATAGTAATATAAGAAATGCATTATTCTTCAACATATTAAAATATGCTTGGGGCTTAACTCTTGATAGAGAAGTTAATACAATTCTTATGGTTGATGAAGCACACATGCTTCTTGCAGACCAAAATACATTAGGAGCAGAGTTCCTTGCTCGTATTCAAAGACGTAGTCGTAAATATAATACTGGAACTATTATTATTACACAACAACCAACAGATTTTGCAGCACCTAATGTAGTAGTTCATGGTAAAGCAATATTTGATAATGCTTCTTATTATTTAGTAATGGGTCTTCGTAAACAAGCAGTAGATGACCTTTCTAAGTTAGTAGATTTAAATGATCAAGAAAAAGATTCAATTAAGAGATATAGTCAAGGACAAGCATTATTTGTTTGCGGTAGTAGAAGAATGAGAATTAACGTAATAGCTACTCAACAAGAATTAGAATCATTCGGTTCAGGTGGAGGACTATAAGATTTATCCACTTAAAGGATGTGAAGTATGGACGAAAATTATAACGAAGAAAATTTCGATGAACAAGAAAAACAAAATATAAGTAGAAGAAATGATACTGGTGTAGTCGGAAGATTAAACCAGTTTTCGTCTGGCTTTAAAGCGGGGCTTTTGGGTACAGAAGATAAAACAAAAGAAAGAATAAATAAACGTGGGACTAATGAACTACGTGGAGTCGATAAAGAATCAGGAAAAATGAATCCTGATGGAAATAATAAAAAGCCTGAGAATAAGTCAGGACTTGAAAAGAAAGATGGACTTGGGAAAAAAGATAACAATAAAAAACAAGGTGCTGCTGATAAAACAGGTATGAAGAAACCAGGACTTCCTGGTAAACTTGGAGAATCTGCTAATCAAGCGGTTGATGCTGCAGCTAAACTTAAAAAAGCAAAATTATTGTTACTTAAATTAAAAATTGCTGGTATAGTTGCTGGCATTTTACTTGTTGTATTTATAATTGCATATTTGTTTACTGTTATTGATAACTTCTTTTCATCAATTGTATTGAATTTCTTTGTACCAGAACAAAAAGAAGATGATTTAGAAGGTCTATATACTGATAGTAAATATTTAAGAGACCCTGATACTGGAGAAATGTATACATGGCCAGAATTAATTAAGGTTCTTAATAATGATGATGCTTGTGAAGCAAATTTTTGGGAGAAAATTAAAGAGGGTCTTGGTATATATGATGAAGAATTTGATGATGCTTGTGCTTTAATGAGATATATTAAGAAAAAAGTTGAAACTTACGAAGAAACATATATGGGTAGAGATGATCCTAAAACACAGCCTAATAAGTTAGATAGAGCTCTTATTTTAGGAACAATATTCTATGGATATGATAGCCAGGCAACTTATGATAGTTATGATACACCTCCTGCAAAAGGAGATGATAAAGGTGATACATATACTTCTGCATCAGATCATTATGAAACATTAAAAAATATTATTAAAGATGGTAAATTAGTTAGAAAAGATGTAGATCGAATTATTCAAAGTACAATATTTGAAGATATTTATCCTTATTTTACTTGGAGAGTAGAAATAGAAAAAAGAAAAGATTCAAATGGTAATGAATACGAAGTAAAGGTTGGATATTGTGATACTTCTACTGTTGAAAATTATTTTTATAGTAGAGATAAATGGGAAATGTTTATTAGATGGAACGATGAATGGGATAGAACTAATGGTGATGATGAACAAGAAAGAAAAAGAGATTATCCATTTAGCGTACCTGGTTATTTGAAAATAAATGGAAAAAAACAATTGGAGAAAAAGCAATATATTAATAACTCATCAATTCTTACATTAGTTGGAACTGGATATACTTATGATACTAGTATGAATAATGCATGGAATACTACTACTGATAAATGTAATGGTTCTATTCCACCAGAAGTATTATTACAAGAGGTAGATGAATTAGCTGATTCAGTTACTACAGCTCATGAATATTTTAAGAAAAGGGAATTTACTCAAGTTGTGGATACCACTATATATTTTCAAAAAATTGAAGACGTGTATACTACACAAAAGGATAGTTTTCAAAGTAGAAATATTAAATATACAACTTATAATTATGGTGTTAATGTAGCTACTACATTTGTTGAATTTGAATATAAACATGGATTTGGGTACATAAATTTTCCTTCATTTAAACAAGCTGATGATGATCCAAATTTACCTACATTTGAATATGATGATATTGTTTCTCCTAAAAAAGTTGAAGAGATAATTTTGGAAACTAAAGATAGAAAAGGTGAAATTAATAATACATTGATGCTTAAGGATTTGGACTCAACTCAATATGGAGAAAATGGTTATTGGGATGATGATGGTAATTATATACCTGGTATTGATCCTGATTTAGATAATGATAATATAATTTCAAATGCTAATTGTGCTAAATTTTTGTCAGCTAATTTTGATGATATAACTGTTAAATTAACAAATTGTGATGGTCTTTCACAAGATTCAGTTACTTTTAAAGATTATATTATTGGTACTGTAAAAGGTGAAATTGATAATTATAGAAATGAAAATTATGCTTTGACGCAAATGATTGCGAATATGAACTTTGCTTTAAATCGATTTGGAAATTATAAAAAAGGTAAAACAATTAATATGAGAAATGGAGATTGTGATCAAGTATTTAGTTCTCCTACAAAAGGTTCATATATGAATACTGCAAATATTATTTGCTATTATAAAGATAAGGATCCATCTAAACCTGTGAATTGTAAAAATGTTTATCAGGGAACTGCACCTAGTAGTGATTATTGGACATATAAAAATCCTATGTCAAATGAAGAGTATGAAGCATATAGTAGACTATATGATATTGCTAGAAACTATTTGGTTATTCAAAATGGAACTATATTTTCAACTGGATATGGTTCAGAAAGATCATTGAATTGGGAAGCTGAAGCTAATGCTGGTAAAAATTTCTTACAAATATTAAAGGAAACATATGGTGATGTTGATATTATTGAATGTTCTGGCAGTGGTAATGGTGATGACGATGGTGATCTTGATGAAGATATAGGAAATATAGTTGCTGGCGATTATAGAAATTGGTGCCAAGATGATCCAAGATGGAATGATAATAGGATGGGTACTGGTAAATATACAACTATTGGTGCAAATGGTTGTACGTCAACATCTGTTGCAATGGCAATCGCAAAAAGTAAAGTTTCAACAAAACTTAAAAATTTTAATCCTGCTACATTTGTTGATTGGATGAATAAAAATGGTGGATATATTGGATATGATGATAATGGTAATGAAACTAATGGAAATTTATTAGTTTGGTACAAGCCAAGTGAACTGGTAAATGGTTCATATTCATCAAAAAGAACTGAGTTTATAAATGAACAAGGTGAAGAATTAATGACTCAAGGCCAAGCAAAGAAATTTATTGCGGGTCAACTTAAGAATGGATTATATCCAATAGTAGGTGTTAGTAGAAATGGAAATTGTTCTAAAGCACAAGGAAGATCAGGACATTGGGTTCTTGCTGATCGTGTGCAAAATGGAGAGATTAAGATACTTGATCCAGCATGTTATGGTGGTAGAAATGAAACATTGACTACATTTAATAAGATTTGTGAAGTAGTTGTACTTGGTATAAATTAATGGAGGAATAATAATGAAAAATATCGTTAATAATAATAAACCATTATTAATTGTATTATCTGGAGCAGTAATACTATTATTAATAATTATTGTTCCTTTTCTAATTTTTGGAGAAAGAAATGCAAAACCAAAAGATAAAAATTTTCCAAATTATACAAAAATTAAAATAGATAAAAATACGTTTAATGATGAAGTTAAAAAACAAAATATAGAAGATATATTATCTAAAGATAAAATGTTTCAAAAAGTAATGATGGTTGATGATTATAATTCAAGTAAAATGAGTAGAAAAGATTTAGAAAATATGATTGTTAATTATGCTAAAATATTTGAAAAAAGTAATACAAAATATTTACCAAAAACTGACTATAAATATGCATGTATGAAAGAAAATTATTTTGTTGATAGTTATAATGAATTATATAATACTGATATTACAAAATATTTGAAAGATATGACATATTATTATAAGAATATATTTAAAAAGAAAAATTATTGCTTTTATTATCCTGTTGTCGAACCTAAAAATATATATTTAAAATTCAATAGTATTAGCAGTAATGATGGAATTATTGAAGCCAATATTGATATTTATTCGTATATGGAATCATTTGGTTCTACTGATTGGAGTAAAAGTGAAGGTAAATTCATATCTTTATTTAAGAATAAAAAATATTATGATGCTAAAAATATTTTAATGCAGGAATTATATGGAAATTATATGAGTAAAAATATTAGATTTAAGATAAATAATGGTGGTAAATTTTTTAAATATCAAATAATTAGTATTAAAACTATAGATAATTAATGAAAAAAAATAATTTATATAGTATAATATAGTTGTATTGGGGTGAAAATATGAAGTTAAAATTTAGAGCTGATTTAAAAGATATAGTAATTTTTTTGATATTTTTAGCTGTATTATTATATTTAATAGCATTAGCAGTAGTTAATATACATTCTTTCGCTGTTGATGGGGTATTTAGTGGATTAAATGCTTTACCTGCGTTTGCGCCTGATATGATAATGACTACGTTAATGTTCTTTGCTCTTGCTGTTATAGCTATTTTAGCTGCTTGTTCTTCTTATTTCTTTGATAGGGAAGAAGGATTTGGTATAACAACGCAAAAGAAATCAAAAAATGATGGATATTCAAAATTGATGTCAGAAAGTGATATGAAGAAAGATTATGGTATTAAGAAAGTACATTTAATTGATGATTCATATGATGCTGGTGGATTTCCAGTAATTAATAATGGTAAAGATGCCTGGGTAGATGATTCAGGTCAACCACATGCATTAATCATGGGAGCTTCTGGTTCAGGTAAAACTCAAGCATTCATGTTTCCTTTAATTAAGATATTAGGTAGACATGGTGAAAGCATGATTGTTACTGACCCTAAAGGTGAACTTTATGAAAATTGTGGTGCTTTACTAAAAGAAAAAGGATATAAAATTATATTATTAAACTTCCGTGATCCTAGGGAAGGAGCCGCATGGAATCCATTTAGTTATCCATATAGAATTTATAAAGAAGGTAATTCAGATAAGGCTAACGAACTTTTACAAGACCTTGCTAGTAATATCTTAATTGATCCAAATAATAAGGCAGAACCATTTTGGGAACAAACTGCATCTAACTTCTTTACCGGATTATCACTTGGATTATTTGATGATGCTACTGAAGATGAAATAAATATCAATAGTATAAATATGATGGCTGAAGTTGGAGAAGATAGAATAGGTGCTTCAACTTATATAAAAGAATATTTTAAGAGTAAAGGTGAATTAAGTCCTGCTTATATAGCAGCTGCATCTTGTATTAATGCTCCTAATGAAACTCGTGGTGGTATTATGTCTACATTTAGAACAAAGACAAGAATATTCTCATCACAAGAAGCATTATCTGAAATGCTATCATATAGTGATTTTGATATAAGAGATATAGGAAAAGAAAAGACAGCTGTATTCTTAAAAGTACATGATGAAAAAACTACATATCATGCATTAGCAACAATATTTGTTAAACAAGCATATGAAGCATTAATTGCAACAGCACAAACTTTTCCAAATTTAAAATTACCATATAGAACAAACTTTATACTTGATGAGTTTGCTAACATGCCAGCACTTAAAGATGTTGAAAGTATGATTACTGCATCTCGTTCAAGAAATATTAGATTTAGTTTCGTTATTCAAAACTTTTCACAACTTAATAAAGTTTATGGAAAAGATGTAGCAGAAACTATTAAAGGTAACTGTGGAAACTTCGTTTATCTTATGAGTACAGAACTTGCTGCTTTAGAAGAAATAAGTAAGTTACTTGGTGATCAAAAGCCACCTAAGGCTGAAAAAGATAAACCAGCTCCTCCAGTTAGACCATTATTTACTGTTAGTGATTTACAATCTTTAAAAGAAGAAGAAGTTATCATTAATAGATTTAGAAGTATGCCATTTAAGACAAAACTTGTGTATGATTATAAAATTGATTGGGGAAAGAAATATCCAATTATGGAATATACAACTAGACCTCATCATGATGTTAAAACATTTGATGTAAAAGCATATGTTAATAAATTAAAAGAGAGTCAAGGAATTAATACAAGTCCTATGGGCGCAGGTCCTGGAATGCAAATGCCAAATCCATTCATGGGTCAACCTATGGGAGGCATGATGCCAGGTGGTATGAGACCAGCAGCTGCACCAACTCCAACTAGTCTTGATGATTATGTTAAGAGACTTGATGAAAAAATTGCTGAATTAGAAAGACAAGAAGCACTTGAAAAGGCTGAAACAGAGAAAGCAAAAGCAGCATCTAAACCAGCAGGACAAAATATAAATAATTTTAGTTCAAATGTTGTAAATAATAATGTGATTCAAAATACTCCAATGAGCAATCAAAATATGAGTACTCCATCATTTGTACAACCTCAAAATCAAATGAATAGTGTACCACAGATGAATCAAAATATACCAAATAAATTTGTAGCAGATGAACCAACATTTATTAAAAATGTTCCACTTGCTGAAAAGAGTGAAGAAGATATTGAAAAAGAAATCAACAATATATTTGATCACAAAATAGAAGAAAAGCATGATGAACATATTGAATCATTACCACCAGAACTTGCTTCTAGTGAAGAATATAATACATATGATAAACCAATTGTTGAACCTATTAATAGTGATATAATTAAACCACAATATGTTGAACCACAAGAAATAAAAGAAGAGGTAAAGCCAGTGGAAATAGTTAAACCAGAGGTAAAAGAAGAACCTAAAGTAAGTGAATTAGGTCTTGAAAAACCAAAAGTAAACATTGATGTTGATAGTGTTATTGTAAATGATAAAAATAATGATGAAGATTTCTTTGATGATTTCTTTGGCAGTGAAGATGAATAAAGATGAATAATAAAATTCATCTTTTTTTCATAGAATATTTTAGGTGATATTATGAAAATAATAGATGTTAGTGATAAATATACATTTAAAGAATACCATTTAAATAATAGTATTAATATTCCATATGATGATTTAATCAATAATTATAGAAGATATCTTAATAAGACAGAAAGTTATTACTTATATTGTAAAAGTGGTAAATTAAGTAAAAGAGCCACTATGATATTATCTTCTCTTGGATATAAAGTTTACTATCTAGAAAAATAATTATAAATGTAATATAATTATTAGGGAAGAAAAATGATAGATATATTAAAAGATATAATAAGCTTTATAGAAACTTCAGGAATGTTGGGTGCTTTCATTGGATGTTTCCTTATTTTAATTGAATCAATAGTTCCAGTACTGCCTTTGATGGTGTTTATAACTATTAATTTTTTAGTATTTGGAAATTTAGTAGGATTTATTCTTTCATGGATATTTACAATACTTGGATGTATAATGTCATACTTTATATTTAAAAAAGGATTTGGTAATAAATTTGATAGATTAACTGAAGATAAAGAAAGGCTTAGAAATTATAAGAAGTTATTTAAGAATATTAGTGTTTCACAACTTACATTGTTAATAGCAATACCATTTACTCCAGCGTTTATGATAAATATAGCAGCAGGTCTTACTAAAATGGACTTTAAGAAATACTTTATTTCATTACTAATAGGTAAAATCTCTTTAGTATATTTCTGGGGCTTCGTTGGAACATCTTTTATAGAAAGCATATCTAATCCAAAAATTTTAATAAAGATATTTATTTTATTGTTAATAACATATATAATAAGTATTGTAGTAAATAAAATATTAAAGATAAAGTAGAGGTAGTAATATGGAATATATAATAGTAGGACTTTTAGTAGTAATAATTATCTTATTGATAGTGTTACTTACTAGAAAAAATAATAGTGAATTAAATGAAAAATTAAGTAGAACAGAAATAAATGTGATAAAAGAGATAAGTGAATTCAAGCATAATTTTTCTAATGATTTAAATAAAGATTTCAATAGTTTAAATGATAGGATTGAGTATAAACTTAACTTAATTAATCAAAAGGTTAATGAGAAATTAGAAGATGGATTTGATAAGACTAATAAAACTTTTACTGAAGTAATGAATAGACTTACTAGAATAGATGAAGCTCAAAAGAAGATTGATGGTCTTGGTAATGAAATTGTATCTCTTGAAAGTATTCTTACTGATAAAAAGAGTAGAGGTATTTTTGGAGAAGTTAATCTTTATCATATATTATCTTCAATTTTTGGTGAAAAGAATGATAAGATATATAAAACTCAATATACACTATCTAATTCATATATCGCTGATGCGATAGTTTTTGGACCTGAACCTCTTGGTACTATATGTATTGATTCTAAGTTTCCTCTTGAAAATTATAGAAGACTTGTTGAAAAAGGACTTAGTGAAGTAGAAAGAAATGAAAGAAGTAAAATGTTTGATAATGATGTTAAAAAACATATTGACGCGATTGCTTCTAAATATATAATTGATGGTGAAACTACTAATCAGGCTATTATGTTTTTACCTGCTGAAGCAATATTCGCTGAAATTAATGCATATCATCCTAATATTATAAAGTATGCAGCAAGTAAGAAAGTATGGATAACTTCTCCAACTACACTTATGAGTTTACTTACTATTATTCAGTCTGTCCTTATGGGCCTTGAAAGAGATAAATATACATCAGTAATACATGATGAATTAAATAAATTAGGTATTGAATTTGGAAGATATAGAGAAAGATGGGATAAGTTATCAAGAACTATACAAACAGTTAATAATGACGTTGAAAATATTCATAAAACAACTGAAAAAATTACTAAGAGATTTGATTCAATTAATAATGTTAAACTTGATGAAAATAGTATAAAAGAATTAGAAGATTAAATCATAATAAAACTACAACGATTAATTTCATTGTAGTTTTTAAATTCATAATTATAAGAATAATATAACAAGTAATCCAACTATTAAACAATAAATACTAAAGTAAATAAGTTTACCATTGTTAACTATCTTTCTAAACCATTTAGTTACAAGTAGAGTAACAATCGTTGAAACAAGTATAGAGGCAGCATAATAAATAATTAAGTCACTATGTAAATCAATATTTGTAAGTTCAAGTCCTGTCGCAGCAATACTCATTGGTATATATAACATAAATGAATATTTGAATGCAGTATCTCTTTTAAGACCACTACTCATACCACCAACTATTGTTGAACCACTTCTACTTATACCTGGAAATAATCCCATTATTTGAAAAGCACCAACTGTTAATGCTTCACGAACGCCAATTTCATTATCACTTTTTTTACCTTTAAAGTTTCTTACAATAAATAGAAGTATTGAAGTAATAATTAATGATAATCCAACTATTTTAATATTGTTTTCAATTTTAGCGAATAATTCTAATTTACTAACAACAAGGCCCATGAGACCAGCAGGAATACATCCAAGAACTATCATCCAACAATATTTATAATCGTTTTTAGCACTTTTATCTTTCTTGAATAAATAGATAAAAAAATTTTTAATAAGTTTAACTAAATCATTCCAAAATAATATAACTATCGCTATTAATGAACCAAAATTAGTAAGTATCGCAATTGTATCAAAATCAACATTCATATCCATAAGTTCTTCGTATGTTTTCTTTTCAATAAATGCCGATTTATCCATCATTCTGTAAGTATGTGAATCGTGAGAAATTATCCAAACACCGTCTTTAGTTCTGTAAACATCACATTCAGCACCCCAATATCCGTGCTTTCCGGCTTCGGCAAATGATGCTGTTGTGTTTTCCGGTGCAACGCTTCGCATTCCTCTGTGTGCAACAAGCGTTACATTATCACTTGTTGAAATAACGGTGTAATCTTTGGTTTTACAATATTGATTAAGTGCAATCACACCGCCCAAAACCGTTGCTATAAGCAGAAATGCAACTATGCTTAATACTATTATGAGTATTTTCGATTTTTTAGTCAGCTTCTTCTTTTCTTTAATTGCTTCATCACTCATTTTCATTATTCTCCTGTGCGTTGTCGTTCAACTGATACTCACTTTCCGGAAATTTAATAACCTTGCTGTTTTCTGTGCAAAATCTTCCGTTTAAATCCCATTCGCCCTTAACACCTTTTTCCTGTGCGCCAAGCTGAAAATGAAGCTGGGCAATGCCGAAATCAAGGCTTTTATCTGAATAAGGTTCTTCAACATATGCGCTTATAACATCATTTTCATATCTGAAATGAACAGGACGCCTGTTTGTAGCGGACGGAGCTTTTTCAACAAGCTTCATTGCATATTCGTAATAAGGCGGAAGCTTTTTATCACATATTTCAAACATTTTTTGATACGGTTTATTTGTTTTGTGCGTTGCATTATACATTATTTTTTCTTTGGTGCTGAGTTTATCTTTAACATATCCTACGACGATTACAGCATACAGCCTGTGGCTTTTAGGCAAATCAATTGCCTTATATACCTTGTTTTCATCATATGTGCCGGAAACCCAGCAAGTACCCAAACCGTGAAATACGCATTGCAATACTATTGATTCGCCCCAATAGCCGCTCTTAATTCGTGCTTTTTCGGTATCTTCACCGCATACTGCAATATATGAAAATTTGCCTGTAAATATTTTAAACGGTGGGTTGCCGTCTTCAATAAATTGAAATTCAAGCCCGCTTGCTTCATTTACAGCGTCAACCATATTTTTCAGCACTTCAACAATGCTTTTATCAAGCGCTCTGGGCTTATATGTCCTTCTTGAAGTGCGCATCTCTATTGCTTTTATATATTCTTTGTTTGTCATAATAATATTCCTAAAACTAAAATAAAAATAATTTATAAATCAAGTGTAACATAATTATATTTCAAATTCAACATTGTAATTTTTAATCCATACATAAATTTGATAAATATATGCCGCAATTTGAGGAATTCCCATAAGCTGACCGTACCAAGGTTCAGGCAGTGAGTCGGGATTTTGCATAAGCTGATATAAATTATCAGTGTCAATCCAATCTTTAATCGGGGTTGAACTATCGGTTAAAGCTGTGGTAAGAAGTTCTTTCACCCTTGCAAAATAAACGGGATTGTGAGTTTTCGGATAAGGGCTTTTTTTACGCCACGCAATTTCATTCGGCAAATCGTTTTCAAATGCTTTGCGCAAAATGCCTTTTTCTCTGCCGGCAAGTGCTTTAATATCCCAAGGCATATTATATGCGTATTCAACCAACCTGTAATCGCAAAACGGTACTCTTACTTCGAGTGATGATGCCATACTCATATTATCTTTTCTTGCAAGCAAGGTTTGCATAAACCAATTTAGATTGAGTATAAACATTTCTCTCATTCGGCGGTTTAATTTATCGTCGCTTTCAAGATATGATATGCCTTTAAGCGTGTTTTTGTATGCATTTTGCAGATATTCCTCACCATGATTTAAAAACCCTTTTTTTAAAATTTTCTGCCTTATGTTAGTGTTGCGCGCCCAAGGAAAAACATCATCAAATAATACCTCTTTTTTATGATACCACGGGTAGCCGGCAAATATTTCATCTGCACATTCACCGGAAAGGCAAACCGTAAAGTCCTTTTTCACCTCTTTGCAAAACAGCATAAGTGATGAATCAATATCCACAAATCCGGGTAATCCACGCTCAACGGTTGCACTTTCAAGCGCATTTGCAACATCAACATTGCTTAATATTATGTTATGATGATTTGAAGCAATATAGTCAGATATTATATCAATATAATCCGAATCTTTATTTGGCTGAAAAAGGCTCTTTTTAAAATAAATATCATTATCCGTGTAATCAACTGAATAAGTGTCGAGTGTTTTATCCTCTTCTTTGTATTTATCACTTGCGATTTTTGAAATTATTGATGAATCAAGCCCGCCTGATAAAAATGTGGCAAGCGGTACATCACTTACAAGCTGCCTTTCAATAGAATCTTTTACCAAATAATAAGTATGTTCAACTGCTTCATCTTGCGTTTCGCTGAAGTCTTTTGCTTCTAATTGCCAATATGCAAATGTTTTGATTTCTCCTTTTTTATAAGTCAGGCAGTATGCCGGCGGCAATTCTGAAATATCTTTAAATATGGCATTGCCTATGGTCTTTGCAGGGCCTAACATAAATACTTCATTAAGCCCGTTTTCGTCTACAATCGGCTTAACATAAGGCTGGCACAGTAAAGTATCAATTTTACTTGCAAATGAAAAAGTATTTTTTATTTTGGAATAGAAAAAAGGTTTTACTCCAATTCTGTCACGGCAGGCGAAAAGTGAATTTTCTTTTTTATCATAAATTGCATATGCAAAAATTCCGTTTAATTTTTTAACGCTTTCTTCGCCCCATTTATCGTAGGCTTTCAGCACCACTTCGGTATCACAATGGGTGTCAAAGCGGTATCCGAAATTCATCAGTTCGTTTCTGATTTCTTCCGTGTTGTAAATTTCACCGTTATATACAATTACATATTTGCCGAAATGCATTGGCTGTGCGCCGTTTTCAACATCAATTACAGCAAGTCGCCTGTGAATCATTGCGACTTGGGGTGTTAAATATAAACCTGCTGAATCAGGACCTCTTTTGTTAAGCGTTTTGCCCATTTTTTCAACAAGTAATTTTTCACCTCTTAAATCTATGTCACTGCTTAATATTCCTGCTATGCCACACATAAAATCACCTCAGGTTTATTATATGTCGAAGTTGAAATAATGTTTTTGCAATGATATAATAAATAAGCGAAATTTATATAGCAAAGAAGAATTTATATGAATATTACATTTTTTTCGAGTGTTTCAACCAAAGAAAAGGTTTTTGCACAAATACCCGAATTTAGAAATCATAATACAAGATATTTTAAACTTGATGAAAGGGATAAATTGCTTTTTCAAGCGAAAGATACAGAATTGCTTTTTATTGACGCAATGGGCGTTTTTAATAAAGAAATGATTGATTCAATGCCGAATTTGAAACTCATTATGTCTGAAGGGGTAGGGTATCAAGGTGTTGATGTTGAATATGCAAGCGAAAAGGGCATACCCGTTTGCAATAATAAGGGTGTAAATGATACTGCTGTAAGCGAAGTTGCACTTTTTCTTATGCTCGGCTGTTTGCGTAATTTTTCAAAGGGCGTTGATGAAATTTATGCAGGGCGGCAAATTGAATTTAAAAAAGCGTCATTCGGCAAGAGTAGGGAGCTTGGCCGGTGTACCGTCGGTTTATTGGGATTTGGTGATATTGCACGCAAAACAGCGGAGTATTGCAATGCACTCAGTGCAAAAGTTGTTTATACAAACCGCACAAGGTATAAGGAACTTGAAAAGGAATATAATGTTGAATATTTAAGCCTTGACGAACTTTTGGCACAAAGCGATATTGTATCTTTACACTTGGCTGTTACACCTCAAACTGTAAATACGGTTGATTCAAAATTTATTTCAAAAATGAAAAAGGATGCATTTTTAATAAATACATCACGCGGTGATTTGGTGGATAATGACGCACTGAAAAATGCACTTTTAAACGGTGAGATTGCGGGAGCCGGGCTTGATGTTT
>ERZ779851.1295-NODE-1295-length-22595-cov-6.864419_pt1 | contig 22595 bp, 19 predicted proteins | sample MGYA00511094_ERZ779851 | MGnify/ENA primary metagenome ERZ779851 (study PRJEB29588, sample SAMEA2155512) | human gut metagenome | biome: human gut; feature: human-associated habitat; material: faeces | place: Denmark | collected 2008/2010 ...
GACAACTCTACGAAACCCTATATAAAAAAGAGGCCAACCCTTTTGGGTCAGCCTCCTGTTATTCGCAAACTTCATCAATGAAGCGACCAATTTCGCGGAGAATTGCGGTGGCGGCGGCACTTCTCCGTCTACCGGTTGGGGACGGGACAAGGATGAAGATGATCTGGAATGGGCGCGCAGATGTGCCCGGATGGCTCATGATATGATTACGACAAGAAAACGCACTTATAGACGATAGTATATGAGACACAAGAATTTCGGAACGGAGGCGCAACTGCCTCCGTTCCATTCTTCCGAAACTGAACAAGGTAACTCCATCAATCAGATAATGGAGCACATTGACAGCCGGAATGAACTCAGTCAGGAAGTTCAAAGCCTTCAATCCATAATTGAAACCATGAAAGAAGTGTCTGAAAAGATTGACAAGGATAAGGCTGGGCTCAGGACATTGGTTGATGTTATGGACCAGGTGCATGCAATGCTCTCCAGCGAAACAGAAGGGCTATTCGACCTTCAAAAGCAGGTCAGGAGTCAGGTCGTAGAAATGTGCCAGAAATCCGTTCCTCTTTCTCTTCCGGATGATGTCGGGGCCAAACTCAATACAATCTGGCAGAACGTCCTCAATGAGACAATCCGAAAAATGAAAGAGATACAGGCCGAATACCTTCGCGACATTCAGAAACACAACGAAAAGTTTCTGGCCGACCTCAGCACCAACAAAGGCGTATGGCTCTCAAAGAAGGTCTTCTGGTGGTCCGCCGGGATTGCCTATGTGCTGTCGTTGCTGGGATTCTGCATTATTATATGGAATCTTGTCCATTGAAAGACCTTCAGAATGAGCCATAATGCTATGATATGTATGGCTATACTATCCCGTTACGTATTGTTATACAACAATAAACGTTTATTATGTCGAAACATCACGTTCTTTTTTGTAAATTTGCTCCAAATGCATTTGAATGTATGAAGAGCATAAAAGATATATCGGCAAAGCCGTTCATCAAATGGGTTGGAGGTAAAACTCAACTACTTGATGAGGTAAAAAGATCCCTGCCGTCAGATTTGGGAAAGAGAACAGGCCTCACCTATGTGGAGCCATTTGTGGGAGGTGGCGCAGTGCTGTTTTGGATTCTTCAGGAGTATCCAAATATTGAAAGAGCCGTCATCAATGATATCAATGCTGAGTTGATTTGCACATATCGAGTCATCAAAAGCAATGTTGAAGCTCTGATACAAGAACTCAACCGGATTCAGGCCGAATACATTTCTTTAGGCGCAGATGACAGGAAAGAATATTTCTTGTCAAAAAGAGCCTTGTTCAATTCGCGTAATATCTCGGATATTGAGACTGCTGCTTTATTCATTTTCTTGAATCGGACATGCTTCAACGGCCTTTACCGGGTTAACTCAAAGGGTGAATTCAACGTTCCTCATGGCAAATACTCTAACCCAAAGATTTGTGATGAAGATACCCTGCGTGCAGACTCCACCCTTCTCCAGAAGGTTGAAATTCTTTGCGGAGATTTCAGCGAAACCGGCCGGTTTGCTGGACCTGATGCCGTGTTCTACTTTGATCCTCCATATAAACCCTTGACAGAGACAGCTGCTTTTACATCATACGCCAAAGATGGTTTCGATGACAACGAGCAGCGGCGTTTAGGCCGTTTTATTGAGGACATTGCAGCGGAAGGCTCCATGTTTGTAGCAAGCAATTCAGACCCTAAAAATGTAGATCCCGAAGAGAACTTCTTTGACAGGCTATATCATAAATTCACGATTAAAAGAGTATCAGCAGCCAGAATGATTAACTCCAATCCCAATGGCCGAGGATGCATTTCGGAGATAATGATTTCAAACGCTTTCAACATATAGAATTATGAGAGATTTCGACAAATGGCTTGCGGCCTTCAGACCGTCAATCGCCGACTATAAATACTATGTGGATTTTAACAAGGTTTTCGCAAATGTCGAGGCTATCAAGATTCCATTGAACATATTAAACTCGCTCATAGGTTCAAAGAATATCGAGCAGGAATTTGAAGCCATCCTCAAACAATACCCAGAGACGTTGAAATGCATCCCGATCCTTCTTGCAAAGCGTGAGCTGGAGATAATGGCTATGGATGATGAAGGCCAGTTCAATTTCAAATTCAATCGAATGAACTATACTGTCTCTGACTATACAAAGTTCATGCGTAAGACCGGATTGTTTGACCTTATGGAGAATCATATCGTCAACAATCTTGTGGATTACGTTACAGGCGTTGAGACTGGACTTGATTCAAACGGAAGGAAGAACCGTGGCGGCCACCTCATGGAAGACCTGGTCGAAAGCTATTTGCAAAAAGCCGGTCTGGTCAAAGATAAGACCTACTTCAAGGAAATGTATATCCATGAGATTGAATCTAAATGGGGAATTGACCTGTCTTCAATATCAAACAACGGTGGAGCAGAGAAACGCTTCGACTTTGTGGTCAAGGGTAACGATACCGTGTATGGAATAGAGACGAACTTCTATACCAGTAGCGGATCCAAGCTGAATGAGACAGCTCGCAGCTATAAAACCATCACAATGGAAACCAAGGATCTTGGCTACTTCAAGTTTGTTTGGTTCACTGATGGTTGTGGCTGGGGCAGCGCCAGGAACAACTTGAAAGAGACGTTTGATGTTCTAGAGGATTTGTACAGCATTTCTGATCTCGAGGATGGTATTGTTTCAAAGGCTCTTAGATAATTGACATCATGGCAAAAAATATATATCAACACGCTATAGAGCTAAAGAGTATCCAAATCAAAAATAGACCTAGAGAAGAGTTCGCTCAAAAACTTATCGAACTTCCATATCGTGGGTACGAAGTTGAGCATTTAACTGATGGCAGGAAGGTTGTAATAACTAAGCCTGGTGGAAAGTTCGTGTTCGGACATCCAAAAAAGGATGACTTTCTGGTGTATCTTCTTAATCCAATTGATTCTACATTATGGCAGATTTCGCATGGTCAGATTTATGATGATGTAAAAGATAAGTCCGAAAATAATCCAGAGGAAGCAAAAAAACTACTAGATCTTTTCGAGCGGGTCTTAAATGGGGCCGATCCAGATGATTTGATAGATGATATCAATGAACTTCACTTTGATACAGGTGAAAGTCCTGAGGCATTGCTTAAAGTCTATAAATGGATTTGGGGGCAAGAGGATGTGAATTATCCGACAGGAAAAGGTCGCAACATGTCATGGGAGCCTTTAGCAGAGCTTAGAAACACATTGTAATAATTGCAGATGATAACTCCGTATTACAGATCCAACGATAAAGACTTCACTCTTTTACAAGGGGACTGCATCGAATTACTGAAATCCTTTGATTTCAAGTTCGATATGGTCTTTGCCGATCCGCCGTATCACTTATCAAATGGTGGCATCAGTGTACAGAGTGGGCGCATGGTTTCTGTCAATAAAGGGGAATGGGATAAATCGCAAGGCTTTGAGGAAGATTACAAATTTGATAAGGAGTGGTTGTCTGCTTGCAGAGATAAACTGAAAAGCAATGGTACTATCTGGGTAAGCGGGACATATCACAATATCTTTTCAATAGCCAGATGTCTGACGGAACTTGGTTTCAAGATTCTGAACTGCATTACCTGGGTCAAAACAAATCCACCACCAAACCTCTCATGTCGGTATTTTACCTATTCGGCAGAGTACATCCTCTGGGCTAGAAAGGAGCAGAAAGTTGCTCATTATTTCAACTATGAGTTGATGAAAGAAATAAATGGCGGTACCCAAATGCGGGATGTCTGGACTCTGCCAGCAATCGCAAAGTGGGAAAAGAGCTGCGGCAAACATCCGACTCAAAAACCGCTATGTGTTTTATCTCGCATTATTCAGGCTTCAACAGAACCTGGAGCCTGGATCCTTGATCCGTTTACTGGCAGCAGCACTACCGGTATTGCTGCCACACTCCTTGGCCGCCGCTTCCTCGGCATCGACCAGAGCGATAAGTTCTTAGAGTTAAGTAAAGCTCGAAGAGAAGAACTTAACAGCTATACCACCCGTGGCGAGTATCTGGACAAGCTCCAGAAACAAGCCAAACTGTTTGAAGATAAAGACATCCGTGTCCTCAGTGAACCACAGGTTTACTATGGGCTAGATCTGCCGTTTTAATTAATAGTTTTTTTTACCGCATACGAAATTAATATGGCACGTTCAAACTATGCCCTGATATCGGCTTTGTATTCAGATAAGTCGAGAGGCCTTTATTCTGACATATACTTCCCAATTATTAAGTATGCCATCGTGAAGATTTATGGCAGTAAGAAGGAAGGGGAGCATTATGCAACATCTGATAATGTCCAGCAGAAGATTGCTGAACTCTTTGGTATTATGATTCCTCATGCCGTAATTGCAAAGACTGTACTGAAGTTATCCCTCCTTGTAAATGGTAGCATAGGGCTCAACGTATTCGAAGACGGAAATACGTTCCAGATAATAACTGCTCGCTTTGATGAGAATGATGATTCGTATGAGGAACTGGAAACTGCTTTTAATCGGCATCTGACGGAGATAGAATCTGAATACAAAGGATTCATCGAGCGCGAGGGCGCTTTCGATGATAAAGTGACATTTACTGAGTTCATATCAAAGAATACAGACAATATCCTTGGCTATTTTGAAAATGACTCAGAGTCGCAAGTAGAAGAACAATATACCTCAATGGTTTTTTTCTTGGAATACCTGCATACTGATAATCCTGAGTTATATAAAGTTGCCAATCAACTGTTTTGGGGCAGCGTAATTGCTGCATTCCTTCAGAGTGATCGTCCAAAAGTGCATGATGAAGAGAGAGGTTGCGAAGCCGAGTATTATCTGGATACTCCCATTGCTATGGCCTTGCTTGACCTATCCACACCAGAAAACGAATTGAGTGCGAGCGATGTATGCGACATAATTAAGTCATCTGGCGGAATTCTGAAAATTCATCCTGTAACAATTGAAGAGATGAAGACTATCTTGGGCTCGGTCGCCCAAAACGGGCCTTATCCTGGAACAGGAATCGCCAATGCATGCACAAGAAGAAAACTATATGCACCTGAGATTACGAAGTTACTCCTTAATCTCCAGAAAGAACTTGAATCGAAAGGCGTAATGGTATTCCCTGCTTCTATGCCAGATTGCAGGCGGCAGGTGATGAGCAAGTATAAAGGAAAGCCTGTTTTGCGAGATTTGGCAGCTATTCGTAATGATAACGCCGGAGTGGAGGCTCAAAATATGTATTTTTCTGACCAATTCCGTGAGGCTCATGATATTTTTATGGATGATTATATCAAGGAACAGCGGAAAGCCAAGAACGATAGGAATAACATATTTTTTCTAACTACAAATGCGGATCTCATTACTTTCTGTAAGAACAGGCACACAGATGCAAATTATATGTTATCGACCAGTAAAGTGATCTTGGAACTATGGATGCATAACGCTCAACCAGCCAAGGTGTCAGCAAGTGCTCTTACTGAAGCCATGGCTCGCTGCCTAGACTTGCATAGATTGAAGGTTCGCACAAAACTGCATGAGGTGGCAAAGTTCTTCAATCGCAACAAAGATGACATTGCCCCTGAAGTATATAATGAGTTCCTTCGTCTTCTCTATCGTAGAGCCCGAAATGTGGTTGCAGCGGTAGAACAAGCACCAGATGGGGACTCTAAAGCGTATCTTCAAAATTTGCAAGTAGCTATCAAGGAGGACCAAGCACACTTTGATGCCATTAATAGTGAAGTAAACAGCAAGAAAGAATCACTTGAACAAAAAGTGGCTCAACAAGAAATAGAGATTTCAGGATTGTCAGGTGAGTCCGGCTTGAAATCGCAGAGAATTAAGGGCTTGACAGAACAGACAGAGAAACTTGAGCACCAGAATAGCAAGTTAAAATCCGACATTGGAGAAATGTCTAAAGAGCTTGGTTCCATTCAAGAGGAGATTGCAAAATTGCGGGAAGAGAAGAAAGAATCTGATAAACTTAATGCTCTGTATGCTAAAAGAGATTCTCTGGAAGAGAAGCTCGTCCAACTTAAGTCAGTGATAGACCCTTTAGAGACAAAAAGATGTTCGAGTTTTTCATATAGATGTCCTATGATTCTTCGGATTATTGGCATATCACTAATTGTTGTTGTCGTGTTGTTACTTATTATTGACAAGGTTGTGAATCTGTTTACGTTTATTACTTGGGGCGCGGCTGGTGTTATTGTTGCTGTGGGGGGCATCATTATAACTTATGCCTTTAATATTGGCTCGGAGGAGAAGGTTAATAAGCGCAGAGAGCAGGCTTTCGCAATTTGGGATAAAGAACACTCAAATTACTCGCAACTAAAAGTACAGATAGAAGAAACAGAGAAGGAACTTAATCGTACTAAATTAGCGATTAGAGACTCTTCAACTCAGAAAGAGTGAGCCATACAAACAAGTCACTCATCAAGTTTCTTTAGAGGTCAGAGTTTGTATAAGAAATGATGTCATCTCCGTAATAACAACATAGTGCTTCCTTGATTGTTTGATAATCAACATATCGTTTCATGCTTAATGAATAAGAAAACAGAAATATATCTGAATGAAATAGCAGAACAGCTTTGGAACAACAAAGCAAGTTTATTTGTGGGGGCCGGATTCAGTCGGAATGCTATAAGTAAATCTGACATCCCTATTATTCCGTTGTGGAGTGGTTTGGGAGATTTGTTCTTTACAAAAGTCAATGGCAGAAAACCTAAATCAAAAGATAAAGCGTATGCTAATGTTTTGAAACTTGCAGAAGATGTTGAACATGTTTTTGGACGCACTACTCTTGATAGTATTATTTCAGAGGCCATAGCCGATAAATATCGAACGCCCTCTGAGATATATTCTGAAATACTATCTCTCCCTTGGCTAAATGTATATACTACAAATTATGATACTCTTCTCGAACGAGCTGCTGATTCTTTAGAACAGTCAGGAAGAAGATCTTATTCAAAAGTCCTGAATGATAAAGCGCTGTCAGTTCAAAGCTCTCCATATATTGCAAAATTGCATGGCAGTATTACTAATCTTAGTGAACAGATAATCATTACTGAAGAAGATTATCGATTGTATCCGTCCAAGCATCCATTATTTGTTAATGATGTGTGCAATTCTTTTGTTCGTACAACAATGGTGATGATAGGATTCTCTGGTGAGGATCCCAACTTCAACCAATGGCTTGGATGGGTAAATGATAAACTTGGGAAAAGCGCTAGAAAGGTGTATCTGGTCGCTGTGGAGAAAATGCCTGATGCCAGAGTTAAAACTTTAGAAAGTAAAAATGTAATAGTCTTAAACATCTCGGGCATGTCAGGTTCAACATCTAGCGTATCTGAGGATATAAAGGCTTTATGCTCGTATTTGGATAGCTATAGACCCCAGCCAACAGCAGAAGAATCCGCATTCTCGAAAATGGTATTATCATGGGGCCGAGATAACCATAATATGTATTCTAGTCGAGAGACAGATTACATGAAAATGTATAAACTGCTTAAGACTCAACGAGATTCGTACCCGGGGTGGTTGCTGCTTCCTCGTGAAAAACGAGAATATTGGGCTAGCGCCGACTCTTTTTCATTGTCAAAATCTTCAATCGAAGCACTAAAGAAACCATACGACCTGTTATATCTTGAACAATTTAATTGGTTGATGGAGAAATGCCTTTTCCCAATATGTAACGAATGGGAACCGATATATCTTTCTGTTATTGGCAAATATCAACCGACAAGAGCAAATTCCAGTTTGGTAAACAGGGAAGCCTGGCTAAATCTAAAAATTGCACTGCTGAGGCTTTATCGGCAAGAGGCATGGGAAGAAAAATGGCAGAGTTTATATGCAGAGATGGAGAGATATCTTCATTTAATGACAGCAGAACAATATGCTTCCTATATGTACGAGGTGTGCCTGCATTTTGTGTATGTCTGTGACTTTGCTAAACTGGAAGCAGCTTTGAAGACATGTAAAAAGAATCTTGACATCCCATATTGGGAGATTAAGAAAGCATCGCTGTTAGCAGAATATATTTCACTTGGCGAGGGGAAGTCTTTAGCTAGAGAGGCATTTGATGTTATATCCTCCAAATTCGAGACCTGTTCATATAAGGAGAAGTATTATTGGGCATCCAGAAAGGCATATGCACATACGATTCTGAACCTGATGTGTAGCGCTAATTTTTCATTTGACGAAGACTATGAAAGACCAAGGGCCCAGGAAACATGGAGCACATTGAAAAATTATAACGACATCTGGTACGAAAGTGAATTCTTTGATACGAAGTTAAGATGGGCCGAAGAAGTCTTTCGGGTTCATAACAAATGGCCTCTTTATGAACTTGGCAGAAGCCGGATAACAAGTTCAATGAGCAATAATAGCGGTGATTACAGAATAGCGTATGCCTATTTCTGCTATTATGAAGAATTGGGGTATCCTATTCACTTGCCTCATTTGACGACCATGAACAAAGACACACTGGCAAAAGCTGTTTCTGTGATGTCATATTGTTCTCCGATGATTGCAGAAAACTGGGTGCGGCGCTTTGGAGATACTGTAGTAGTAGATGCGATGTTCAATAGAAAACGTCTAGAACAATCATCTGCTGAAGAAGTGTCAGCTTTGTATGCCAAGTATTTGGGGTATGCCAATGACCTTGTTGCTTTAGAAGGGGAGGCGGAAAAGAGTTGGCAGCAATCACAGAAATCAGTATCTATTCGAATTCTGTCAAGATTGTGTTTGAAAGCTTCATACGATTTGCGGGTTGAAACATTTGATCTGATTGATAAGATATATGCTTCACAAAAAACGATGTCATATACAGATGTCGATTCGCTAGTTAAGATGTTGATGCTTTCTTTTTCATCAAAGGAAAAATGCTCTCTTCTTTCAATATTCATAAAATTAAGTGTGGGCTGCCTTAGGAAAATTGGTGATTACTCCAAGGAACCAATGTCATTTATGCCAGATAAATTTATTGGTAATAGACCAGATATTGATTCCTCCTGTATAGATTTGATGATAAGTGCAGTAAGGTCAAATGATGTGAAACGGCAAGCTTACATTACTAGACTGTCTGTTCTATTCCGTTACGGACTACTCAGTGAAAATCAGATAATATCCTTTGCTGATGCACTTTGGGCAGTTAGGGATTCTTCTGGATTCCCGGACGAATCAATATATTCAAAATTTGTCTTTTTGATTTTACCTCATCCAAACGATGTGGATCCGGTTGAATTATTAAGGCAATATTTTAGTTCCACTCATATACCATTCAATGAATCCAAAAAATCAACGGCTTTCTTTGGGAATGTTCAAATATTGAATGAAATAAAGGGCACTACTAATGAAGGCGTAGAATATGACTGGCGTGATGATGAAATAGAACGACTTATTGATCAGATTTATGAAGCATGGTCTCACGACAAAGATTTACTCTTAAGTGAAGAACGTCAGTTTGGGATTTCTGCAAAAGATGAGTATGGTTCTCGGTTTATTGATATCGGCAAAATTATTATTGGCGTGATAGCCCCACACATAAATAAGGTAAATCAAAATAGTGCGACAAAACTAAAAGCAATTATTGACGAATATGCACAGTATGGATTGCCTGATTTTTCAATTAAGAAGGCATTTCCGTTATGGTATAGCTCGGAGGATATCAATGAAAGGTTTCTCAACTTGGCATCAACAGGTGACGAGCATATGTATGCAGATTTGTTGGCATCCGTCATCAGACAAGTTCGCTGCGGATTCGATGTGTCAAATGAGATAGATGTTATTTCAGATAATTTTCGATGTGGGAAAGAGGATGGACTTGTGAATACGATTGACATTCTTGGCTTATTTACTGATAAATATCAACATATGCTGACAACAAGAACTCTCCAAAAGATTATTCTTGGGTTGTATGTGTTATGGGAGCACACTAACATCGACAAGACTGATTCTGAATTAATAGTAAATACGAAACTTTATCGCAGAGAAAGAACAGCTCAAATAGTTAAATCATTGTTGAAATTCGAGTTTTTCAGAGATTGCGATGTGTTAATTAAATGGCGAGAGTATTATGAAAGTAAAGAGACGTTTTTGGATATTCAAGCCGTGTACGCTGATTCATGAAGTACAACAGAATTTATTTGAGACATCCAAGATACAAACAAACCGCTCATTTGAAATCCTCAGAGGTCAGAATTTGTTTGTATAAAATTCCGTCAAAACTACTTAGCTGATTGATAATCAATACTGCATTCTATCTTTAACGAGGAGGAGTATTAGCGGGTAATTGCTTAATAATTAAACAGTTAAGGCGGAACATTATTGCAATGTGCCGCCTTTTCTGAATTTTCAAATGACTTGCCCGCTGTTTTATTTCGTAAGCATCCGATTAAGGACGACTTGTATTTTTGATTCCAAGTTGGAGGCAACTTGTTCAAGTTGGCCAAAGTTGGGTCAAGTTGATCCTAGTTGGTCTGTTTTGCCCACGTGTCTGGCAGGAGTTCACGGAGAGCTTCATGGTTGTTCTCGTTCCCGGGTATCCGGAGCAGGACATCCTCCATCCATTCACGTGGATTAACGTCCAGGGCCTTGCAACTGTCCACCAGGGAGTAGACGATGGCAGCACGCACCGCAGCATCGTGGTTCCCGCAGAACAGGTAGTTCTTCCTTCCCAGGGCCAGAGGCCTGATAGCATTCTCCACAAGGTTGTTGTCAATGCAGAAGCGCCCGTCATTCACATAGCGGCTCAGGCGTGGCAGAAGAGGGAGCGTATAACTGATGGCTTTTCCGATGCGACACCTGTTCCTGCTGAAGGAGGTTCTGTGACAGTGGAAATCACAACGAATCTTGACTACGAAATCGTTATTCCTGAGGCAGCAAAAACTTGGATAACCCTTGTTGAGACAAAGGCGTTGCGCACCGATAATGTGACATTCGCTGTCGTCCAGAACACTGAAGCAACTCAAAGAACTGCTGAAGTGGAAGTACGTGTGGATGGCGTCAAAGTCCAGTCTTTCAATATTGTCCAGCAGGCAAAGGTCGTCGTGGAGGAAAAATGGCAAAGTGCGGATCTCGAGACAATGTATCCGGAGGGGAATATGACATACGTTTCGACTGGGCCGGAATCTGGAACTTCAGCCAAAGGGTGGCAAGGAAATCAAATTAGATTTTATAATAACACACTTTCAAACTGGAAGAATGAGGATACGACACCTTTTAATTCAAGTTATACTATAGGTTTGAGTGGTAATATCAATTCGCCAGGCAGTATGGTTTCTCCATTGTTGTCAGGCGGCTGCTCTGCTATAAAAGTGCTGTATGGATACCATATGTTATCGAACTCTAATAAAGGTGGGTTGTCCATTAATATCAAAATCACTGATGCTGCCGGTAAAGAACTATTTAAGAAAGATGCAATTGTTGAATATAATCCGGTGGAACAGTTCAAACCTAAGCAAAACGTGATACAAATAGCAAATTTTGCTGGCTTGTCAATTTCAGGCAATTTTATAATCACTATTACGAATAATTGCCCTTGGGGAAGAGAAATGGATACAAGGGATATTGTAGATGTGCTTGGAATATCCTGGATTTCCTTTTAAGCAATATTTAAATTTATGACAAAATAAAGGATTACGGAGGAGGGCTGCAGCAGATTCCTGCCCATAACTCCGTAATCCGTTAGGGAACACTACCAATCATCATAGTTCCCTTTACACCCCATAATCACCACGCCGCAAAACACCATTTGCCCGTGGTGATTTTTGGCCATTTGTTGTCGGCCAAGATATTGCAACACAATAGGAATCAATCGCGGATGTTTGGTTGCCATTCTAACCTGAGGTTGGATATGTCAAAAGCATCATGTCCCATAAACTCGCAGTAGATTTGGAAGCAGAATTTTTTGCAAATGCTTTTATAAATGAGATTAAGTCCTTAAATTTGTAGAAAATTTACAAAATCGGGGTAATTATGCTGCTTAAAATTGAATTAGAGAACTTTTTCTCCATAAAGAGCAGGATATTTCTTGACTTTATAGCGGCTAAGAGCAACTGCAGACAGGCAAGAGATTTATCCTACAATGTCATTGACTGGAATGGGACGAAAGTATTGAAGACCATCGGGCTCTTTGGACCTAATGCGTCCGGAAAATCAAACATCCTCAAGGCAATCAATTTTTGCTGCAGGATGGTTCTTGAGTCTCACCTGAACAATGAAGGCACGGTGTTCAATTTTATGCCGTTCAAGTTCGATGGATATGACGCAAAGCCAAGTGAGTTCCTTATCGATTTCGTTTGCTCCGGGATTGAGTATGAGTATTCTTTTGCATTGACCAGAACCGAAGTGCTTCGGGAGAGCCTGTACTACTATCCCAATGGAAAGCGGGCAAAAGTATTCACTCGCGACGAGAATGCGGAAGAAGTCTACTCGTTCTCTCCTGGTATAATTGTGAAACCTAAGGATGTTGCAATCAATACCGGAAAAAAGAATCTGTTCCTCAGCAGGGCCAGTTCAATGAACCGTGAATTGCCTCAGGAATTGTACAGATACTTTCTGAATACTTTTCTTCTGGGACTTGTTGATTTGAACAGTGTCTCTGTAGAAGAAAATTTCAATGCATATAAGAAAGTCATATTAAAAGCACTATCCATCTGTGATACTGACATTTGCGACATAAAGGTCAGGCACGAACAAGTTCCGGCGCCAATCATGTCATCCCCGGCCTCTCCAGAATTGAATTTCAGAATGATTGACATCCTTAGGTTTCAGACGATACACAAAAGGGCTCCGAATGTCGTTTTTGACCTTGATGTCGAGGAGTCCAATGGCACGAGAAAGTTGTTTCAGATTCTTTTGAGACTTCTTGACGTTGTCAGGAATGGTAAATCTTTGATGATGGATGAGTTTGACATGGGGCTTCATACACGTCTGGCGGATTTTATCATTGACCTTATTCATGCATCTGAAAATTCCCAACTGTTGTTCACGTCGCATAATACGAATCTGATTGACATGAAACGTCTGAGGAAAGATCAGGTCGTATTCGTCAATAAATTGGATGACGGATCGACCGAGGTCTATTCTCTGTATGATTATAAGGATTTCAGAGACAATATGGATGCAGAGAAAGGATACATCCAGGGGCGTTTCGATGCGGTTCCGTTTGTAGATTCAACTGTCATGAACTTGAAGCAACTTCTGGAGGACTGATTATGGCAAAGCAACGTACGGCATCTCCATCACGAACGATGAAGCCTGTGTTCCTGATATTCTGCGAGGGAGAAACGGAGGAGGCTTATCTGGATTATCTTAAACAGGCATATCGTTCTCCGATCAGGATTGTTCCTAAGATAGAGGGAGATAGTATTTCGCAGAGATTGATGTCAGGAAGAAGGAATTGAAAATATCGAAGACCGACAAGATTCTCGTCTTTCTCATGTATGATATGGATGTACCTGTCGTCAATGAAAGAATAAAAGACTGTAGGGCGTACAAATTGCTCAGCAATCCGGCCATTGAGTTTTGGTTTCTTCTCCATGGAAAGGATTGGAGGACAAAAATCTCAACTGCGGAAGCCTATAGCGAATTGTTGAAAATAGACGATTGCTGGGCAGGTTATGAAAAGGCGGCATTGACGGATACTCAAAAGGCTTTCTTGTGGAAGAATCGAATTGAAGCGACAGAACGTGCGCGGAGGTTGAAAAATCTTGACAATCCCTCATCCGGTATTTTCAATTTGATTCTGGCATTGGAAAAAAGCTTGAGATAACGAGGGCCATCAGGCAGATTTTTTGTCTTCGTTTTCCAAATCGGTAATTTGAGGGCAAACGAATGTCTTTGGCTGGAATATGTTGGAATATGATGACATTTTCAGTTTTTCCATATGTTTTTGTACTTTTGCGACAAAGAAGCGAAGACATTCACAGCGGGATTTGAGGTTATACTTGTTTATGTCAGGCGGTTTCATATACGGTCAAAACGCTTTCCGCAGTGTTTACATTTGCAGTTCTTGCTTTTTCGACCTGCTATAATGCCACTCACCACAAATAATACAATCATCACCAATGACAGCCAGTCCATTACGACAGATTTGATATTATACTCCGCAGATGCAAGCAAATAGCTGAAGCCTGCTAAGAAAAAAAGTATTGACAGTATATACAGATGGGTGACATATTTGCCACGCCCGATATGTTCTATGTCTTCACTGCCACACTTGGGGCAGAAAGGTTTTGCGCTTTCGGCTGTGGAATTGATAATCGGTTCAATCAGAGAGTATGCTTTTTCATAATCCTTTTCGAACACATAAATCGCGATGCCGGGCATTGGACCGTATGCTCCCGTGCGTGTGTCCGTTGTTTCATCATGACGACGAAAGACAATATCATCATTTTCGAGAATGCTAACGACATTGTGCGCTGTAGTAATATTTGTGCACTTACATAATAATTTTTCATTCATGACTACAAAATTTTGAGTGTTATTTCTCTGTGGGCATACATTTAATAAAAATACATAAATAATTTGATAAATCAAAGTGTCTATGTAGAAATTATATACTATCGCGGCAAAAGATAGAAAATCCATATGTTGCAACATATGAAAGGTAAATGCCTTTAACATTATAAAATAAATTTTGTCACTAGTGTCCCGTTAAGGGGTCTGTTAAAAGTTTATAATTGTTTTATTTTTAGTTAATTACAAGGGTATTTTCGTGTACGCGACTTGAATCATAACTTTGGGCTGACCAATTGTATATAGGTATACTTGCAGTTCACCGATTATTTGTCTATTTTTGTTCATAGCTAAAGTGTTCTATTTTTTGTTGTTTTGCTTTTACAATATACTGCCAATCGGTAAATTATCAGATACTTTAGCCCTTTTTATTTCATAAAATATTCACTTGCGAAACTTGAGTATTTTTTATGAAAATTATTGGAGCAATATTATCAATAGCGTTAATATGCTCATGTAGTTCTAGACCAGATATAAAAACTGGAACGGAATTGCATGCTAATTTTTCTTATCGATACGACAAAAATAGTGGAGTGACACATATTCAGTTGAATGCTGAGATTGACAGTATTTGCTTAAATGCTTTACTTGACACAGGTTATCCCGGATTGGTGGTTGATAAAAGAATAGCGTCAAAGTTCCCGAAACTTGACTCAATACGTCTTTCTGGTGGCATGACAGTAGAAGATGTGTTTTATTCATACTCAAAAAGAAAAGTCAGATGGAAACTGTTTCACGATAGTATTGATGTTTGTTTAGCTGGAGATACCATTAGATATGATAAGTTTTTTGTGGCAGATTTGCAAAAAGAATATGGTGTTGATGTAATTATTAATATTCCGGATTCTGACACTCATATATGGTATTTCGATTTTGAGAATTGCCATCTTGACCTAAAAGACGGATATAGAGAACTTATCTGCGCTGAAAACTTTGACCTGACGACAGAGGTCTATTATAATGACGGGTATTTATGTCTTAAATGTTTTCCTTTTGTTTTTCGTGGAAATAATGATGTCACTTTGTCACACTGTTTTGATGTACTAATAGATACGGGAACATATGGTATTTCTCTGGCAATGTTAGGTGATCCAGAAAACTACGAGGAAGAAAAATCATTTTTTGAAGATAATTCGATTCTTCATTATGAAGAAATCACTTCCACTAAAACATATCATATTACAGATTCTGGAATAGTCAAAGACACACTTATAATCTCTTTTATAACATCAGATTATGGGTTTGATGAAGTTGTTGCTGGTCTAGGATTATTATCTAAATTCAACATCATCTTTGATTTAAATGAACGTAAGGCTTATTTGAAAAAAACACTGTAGAGGAGGATTTTTATGAATACGTTCAGAACCATGGTGCATCTTATTCCGGCATAATTATGATACCTTTCAAAAACGACTCGGCAGCAGTTGCCATTGATGTCGGTCGCAATATGCCAACCTACAAAGCGGGTCTGCGCAATTATGATATCGTGACACACCTAGGTGACAATCAACTCACGGATTCATATGCCAGTAGATATTTCTATGAATATAAAGACAGTTTGATGCGACTTGAAATAAAGCGATTCGGAGAAAAAAAGGATATCGAGTTCTTTTGGAAATTTGAGCACATCCCTGAAGGACGCAACTTACTGGACAACAGCTTCTACGACCAACATTAATGGTCAGAAATCACCAATTACCAATACAATTACCTCCTGCGCCCGTTCACAGTCATGCTCAAGATAAGATCCTACCTTTGGGTGTAATGCAATATTGAAATAAGCTACTTGACAATAGGGATGTTCAGTTTATGGCCGTTCCGGACAATTGAAAAGTACAGGGTGTCACCTTTTTCCGCCATTTTAAATATTTTCGATGTGTTACCTTCCATCGACCTGCTAGTTACCCCGGTAATCTCATCAAATCTACGTATACCGGCTTTATATAATACGGAATTATGATTGATGCTCGTTACGATATTTGTGTGCGCAGCAGTTGCATACGTATCCATATTAGATCCACAAATCGACAGAACTGTCTCATTTAAATCTTTTGAGCAGTTCCTTTTCTTTAACAGCAGTATTTTAGAGTGCAAGTCGATAATAAGATTGTACCGGTACATAAAACCAACACCCAAAATATTCATGGAAAAGCCAGATTGTGACTTATTTTGGTTTATTATCTGCACAGTATCACAGGCCATTCCGCTTTCGGCAATATAGTACATTTTATTATGGATCACCTCACTTCCTGTGTGCATTAGATATTCAAAATTGAGTGAATTGTCAGCGAGGTAGGCAATCAGCTGTTCATAGTTCCCTTTGTGTCCACCTTTTCCCATCAATACAATCTCGTATGGACTTCCAGTGTCAATCATATAGTCATCGATGTAATGATATGTATTTCCAGAATGTCCGGAAACAAACGCCAACGGAATATCCTTCACGAAATAATTTCCTCTATGCTCATACAAATCGAAAGTACCATCTTCATATTCTGCTGTCTGTGACGCTGATAACGAATCAGAAAGTTCCAATCTCATTCTGTCGAAATCTAAATGCCATATGTGACAATCTCCTTTAGGAATTGATATTATACCGTCAGCATTCAAGGCAGCTGTCGAATTGTCAATGATGATTTCTTCATAGCTTAAGAGCATACCTCCAATGGTCACATCAAGAGGTAATTTTGTCACCTCTTTTACTTTCAATGGGGGTGTCGGAGAAAATCCGTATCCCATTTTTGAATTGACACTCAATGAATCTGTTATCCCCAATAATGATGCAACAGTATCCGAGACAATCAATTTGCCACTGCCCCCGGTATCAAACAAAAAATTAAAATTTAAAGAATCTATCAGGACAGATATGGCAATATGCGAATTATCAGTAATAAATACATTTGCCGGAAGTGTAGAAGATACCTCCGGCTGATTGTTCACACAAGATACACTATGTATAAGGATTATGAACAGCAATATGTTACTAACGATCTTGCCCATCTTGAGTTATCCATACATAAATCGTACGTTTGTTCAAAATTTAACAAAAATATATTAAAAGCAAATATTCAATATAAAAAACAACATGTTCTATAGTTGTGTCAATTCACCATATGAAATGACATGCACTGTATGTTCAGTTATCAGTTTCTGTTGCAAATATATAAAACGTTATTTTAAAACCTAAGTATATGACAATAATTTGAAAATATCGATCCGATAACGGTTCATGTGGTTCAGGAGGCACTGTGCGATATACTCCAGTCTGTATTTGAAGAGGCTTTTGGCTCTTCTGCCATGATACAGAACCTTTATCTTCTTGATGTTTTCGTGAATATAGATACCAACGAGGTAGCACCAGACATATGCAAGCATTACGATAGCAAATAGATTGGCCATACGTTCTTGGATTCTGCTCAATGACGAACCCGCCCCGGCTTCATTATCGAATGCCGATGCAAGTTTCGTATATGCGATCCGCTGCACCTTGCAGAGGGCGCATACCATCATGCAGAGAGCCTTGATTCGTGCCAGATTCATACTTTTACCAAAATGTTCGTACAATATCGGATATAATTCACTACTTTTGTAATGGACCTTATAAGCACGTAACATGGTGTTAATGTGAGAGTTAACATACCTTAAAGTTACGAATTTTTATGGTCTTTTGCGATAGTAATTACCTGATAATCAACAGATTACAACAATTATTTTTGTCGTATACTAAGTTGTTGGATAATAATACATTTGAGCCGAATATTTAAAATTTTCGATACTGAAATTGCAGGCGTACTAATTATTCTTTTGTGTTCAATACTATCTTTTGTATTGTTCATTTTAACCTCATGTTAATACCAATTCTCACGGATTACGCTTGCAGATTAACTTTATCTCTCTTAAAGTTGTAGTTTTATAAGAAATATATTATATTAACCTCAAAAAAAAATGAAAACCCCAAAATTCATTCTTAATAGAACAGAGGATTATCTTTATCATTCAAAATTATGGATAATCGGATATGCTTCATTGTTTTATCTTTGTAGTATAATTATTTTTAGTATGCTACTAACTTTCTGCGTGTTCATATACAATTGCATAGGATTAGATCCTGAGACAATGACAAATTTTGGGGGAGATCCTACATACCTAAAAAAGAGTAATGACAACTTGCATTTTCTGCTATCAGTTCTTGTCACGGCTCCCCTATGTGAAGAATTGATATTTCGATTAGGGCTTTCTTCCAAACGGAAAATTTTCTTCCTATGGGTAGGTCTCCTACCCGCCATCATAGTTTGGTATTTTATACAGAAAGATTTTCTTCTTATATTTCTATTATTAGGATTTGGAGTATTAACAGCAATATCACTATATCGTTTTACTGGTAGCGACATGTGGGAAATATTCATCTCTAAATCATATTTTGTGAGGTTTATTTGGATAAATGCACTTTTATTCGGCTTGTTACATTTGACAGCCTTTACAGAGTTAAGTATAGAGTTATTTCCGTACGCCTTATGTTTATCCGTATGGCCGTTTCTTGGTGGATGCGTAATAACATATATACGAGTGAACATTGGTTTTTTTGCATGTGTTGTAGCACATATTATATTTAACTTACCTGGTGTATTAGCCACCATGATATGCCTATAGTGTAGATATTCATTACTATAGAGAATTTTATTGAATTTTGCTATTACAGACACATAAATAGAATGTTAACAAGTAGAAAAAAAGTATCTTTAAACACTACTGTCCGGAGAAATTTTCTCCGGACAGTAGTGAAACAATATGTAATGAAAAAGAATCTAATCTTGCTGTCTATTTGCATATATGCATCCATTAGCAATGTGATGGCTGCGGATGTATCCCATTATGTCGAATTCGCTCGCGTGTACGGTATCGTCCGGTATTTTTCTCCGAATCCATATACTCAGAAATGGTCCGAGAGCGATTGGACGAAAGTCTGCGCGCTGCTCGCAAATAGAGCCGAGACACAATCGCTGGAGGCGGTATTCAAACCTCTTGCCCCCTCATTGTTTTTCTCGGTTGTTCCGGATACCAGTAAAGAAGGCGCTGCCTTCTACAATAACAGTCCTTTCAACTATTATTATTACAGCGGTTCCGGAGAATTAGACATTCCTTTTCTTGCAAAAGTGCTTTCACCTGGACTTGCCAAATATAGACCATATTACAAGAAACTTTCTGTTTCCAATGACTCTTCAAATTCTGCCATCGTACCTGTTGACGGGCAATATTACAGCTACGAGGTGTCCGAAGATAAATATCTGAATATCCAGCATTCTTTGCAGAAGGAAATGTTTGACAGCAAGGCAACCGAGCGTTTACTTAAAGATGCCAGGAAATATTGGGATGGTCATAAAAGTGAGGATAAATCTTTGCCGAAAAGACGCAGCGTAATTTTCGGGTTGCTGTCAGATAAAGCTGTCAGGGTCGCCGACCTGACTGTACGGTGGAATATTGTTCGTCATTTCTACCCTTATTATGAAGAGGATGAGCTTGATTGGGATTGTCATCTGAAGAACTATATGCAAGAGGCTGTCCAGATGAAGACCGTTAATTCTTTTGAATCGGTTCTTGAATGGTATAATTGTATTTGCCGATTTTTTAATCCGATAAAGGACGGACATCTTTTTGTGCGTAACAATATGGTTATTTCCGGAATGCAATCGACATATCTGCCAGAATTTTATGCAGCTGTTGAAACCAAACTGGTGAACGACACATTGCTTATACGGAAAAGAAATGACGTGGATGAACCTTGGCGTGTGTGCAACAGCATTAATTCTCAGCCAGCTTCTGCACATATGCATAATTGCAGGATGATTACCAATGCCGCAACAGATGCGCATCGCGACCAGATTGCCGCGGGGAAACTTTTCTGTGCTTCAGAATACAACACACCGTTTATCGTTGAAAGTAGTGGCCTTTCTGGAGATACTCGGTTGGATACTCTCTATGCAAGGCTTCCAGAAGAACCTTCGTTTTCGCAACAAACAAAGCCATCAGTTCAAAAATATGATAACGGCATTCTCTATATTGATGCCGCATCGTCCGATGTAAATGAAAAAAGAGTTTTATCAGAGTTGGCTCCGGATGTCAAAGGACTTTGTTTTGACTTGCGCGGCCTGCCTTCGCTTCAATTTGAAGATGTACTTGCACATCTAATTGTTTCTGATGTCAAGGTTCCCTCGACTGAAGTCCCGATTAATTGTTTCCCTTTCCAGAAAAATATAACGTGGCGCACCGGAGCTGAGACTCTTACAGCAAAATCACCTCACATTGACTTGCCTGTCACTTTTTTATGTGATGCCAGTACTGTAAGTTGGGGAGAGACAATTTTAATGATAGTCCGTCAGTATGGTCTGGGAGAAATCATTGGTCAAACAACAGCAGGAACAACTGGTGATATGACACTATTCAATCTTCCATTGTTTCCATTCACAATGACGGGCATGCGAATGCGTTGCATGGACGGGAAGCCGCACCACGCAAAAGGCATTGTGCCTGACAAGATTGTTACAGTCTATGCTAATGATTATTTGATTAACTTTGACAGGATATTAAATTTAGCACTAAACGTAAAATAGATGATTCAAAGCAAAGAATATATTATTCATCAGATAGCTAACGATATAAAAACTCATATCGGACAAAAATATAAAGATAAATCTAATATTGATTGGGGGCTATATACTGGTCTATTAGGTTTAATTGTTTTTTTGTCTCACTGCTGTCCGGAGAAATTATTACCATAATGTAAGTTGCTCGACGTCCTCTGAACTTCCTTGCTGCCGATGGAATTTTCTCCATTCCAAATGATGAGACTCGCATGTGGGAGATAGACTGCGAGAATAAACTTCTCTCTGTATATGATTACACCATTTTCCCATGTCAAGGCGTCTCTTTATGATTGGATCTCGTTGAAAACCAGTTCGTTATTAGAGAATTTCCGTTTAGGTTCCGTCATCTGAACGCTTATGTGCACCCACAAGCAGATTTGGTATTGGATACAGGAAGTCCTGAATCACTTGTTTATCTGTATGCCGAACCCGACAGTACGATGCGTTCGGTACTAAGTGACGAAGTAACCCAGAAATACGTTTGTCATTCCAAAAACGGTGTTTCCCCAACTCTTTATCTATTGCATGAATATGGATTATTGGGCCGAAAATATGGATTGAACACCGCAAATTATCACGACAATGGCGTATTTCAGGAGAGCATGAAATGATTGTGGCCGGAATGGACTTTTTAAAGTCGTTTAATCTGCGACTCTATCCTGCTGGAAATCGTATCGAACTGATTCCCATTGCACATATCTCGTTACAAGAGGATCAAAGTAGGCAGAAGAGGGTCACAGAATTTCGTTTTCGTGCTTTTAGGAGCAAAGAAGGGCACGCTGTAGTCGATTTCGTGAAAGAAGGGTCATTTTGGCAAGATTTCGGAGTGAAAGAGGGTGATATGATTCTTGATGTAGATGGTCACCGCTTGTTTGATCTTCCACGTTCCTATTTTGATGAAACGGTGCAAGGAACAAATCACTCGTTTAAAATTGTTCGGAATCGAGACACACTATTGTTGCGCTATCCGAGTCAGAGTAAGCTTTGATGACGTTATTAAGTATAAGCTAATGGAAAGTAGCCTCGGCAACATATATCCAAGACGCGCTCCCAGAATGGCGTTCTCGGCAATCTCCTTGGTCATTCATATGTAATCGCCATCGAAAAGACCTATGCCAAACTGTTGCCGAAGACGCTTGATGTCGCAAGTTAAAATCAAGTTGGCAAACTGCCTTATATGCCCCTCAATTGATGTTTCGCGCTTTTCGATTCCTCGAAAATCAAGTTGCCAGCAAGTTACCGGCAAGTTAAATTATGCCCACGATGAAGAAGATTTGGTGGAAATGACATTTTGCTATAAAAAACTGGTGTTATAATCAATAGTTCGTTAAAAATTAGCCAAGCCTAAGCGGCTCTGGCAAGATTGATTGCCGTAAGCGACGCGTTGAAGTAGAAGGCCAGTTTTCTAAA
>ERZ779851.1311-NODE-1311-length-22423-cov-5.039834_pt1 | contig 22423 bp, 24 predicted proteins | sample MGYA00511094_ERZ779851 | MGnify/ENA primary metagenome ERZ779851 (study PRJEB29588, sample SAMEA2155512) | human gut metagenome | biome: human gut; feature: human-associated habitat; material: faeces | place: Denmark | collected 2008/2010 ...
GAATGTTGTGGACAGGCATTTGGAACAGTCAGAAATCTGGGATTCCAGTTTATATGAACGGGTATTTCAGAAAGAGGAAGGTGTAGAGGATACTGTTCTGAATAAACTGGAAGCGGAACGTTTACATAGTGCAATTCAGCAGTTGTCGGAAATTCAGAGAAGACGATTGATGAAGTATTATTTTGAAGATAAGAATTATGAGCAGATTGCACAGGAAGAAGGCTGCTCTTTTCAGATGGTAGCAAAGTCTGTAAAAGCAGCAATCAGAAATTTGAAAAAGATTTTGAGATAGTGGGTTGAAAAATAGCGTTTAAGTGAGGAAACAGGTGGAAAGAGAAATATTCTGATCCACCTGTTTCTTCTTTTGTCACGAAAAGACTGGGGAGCGGGAAGAACCTTGACAAATTCATATACATTCATCAGGCACATTCCTGTTGTTATCGTGATGAGCGTAAGCCACATTAACAAATACGCCATAACACAGGCTGGGTAAAGACAGCGAAATCCCACCCGTATACTTCCTTTTGGTTTCAGTTTGTATTACCCGGACTGTTGAGCGAAAAATATCTGGTTATAACTGTCAGATTGCTTCTGGCAGGGCGATGACAGACAACAGGCATAATGATACTCCTGTCCGGTCATAAAGTCGTGTATACAAAATATTTCTTTGATGCCGCAACAAGTGAGGGCAGCTTCAGGAGATCCCTGGAGAGGAAAAATCCTAATCCCATATATTTATTTTAAATAAAATCCTGTGGAGCTGATCAGCAGTCAGCCGTCTGATGATTTCCCAATTACAAGTCGGGGCGTCGGGGACAAATAGGCTTGTATTTTACATATTTAGGGATAACAACAGTTAGAAAGACGAGAGGAGATATAGCAAAGATGGAAGATAGGAACGTCAAGCGTGGGGATATTTATCACGCCGACCTTGATCCTGTATTTGGAAGTGAACAGGGCGGTTATCGTCCGGTGCTGGTGATTCAGAACAATATAGGAAATAAATACAGTCCGACAGTGATTGTGGCAGCAATTACTAGTAAAGAAAAAATGAAACTGCCAACACACATTGCAGTTCCGGAAATGGAAGAGTTAGAAAAAGATTCTGTAGTGCTGTTGGAGCAGCTTAGAACTTTAGATAAAAGACGGTTGGAAAATTATGTGTGCACCTTAGACCGCACTGAAATGGAGAAAATCAATAAAGCAATCAGGAGAAGTACCGGGATACCGAAGATAATTGAAAAACCGTTAGTCGTGAGCCTGTGCAGAGTATGTGCAGGCAATTTTTATGAGGTGCCGGGACGTTATATCCGGCGGGTGAATCCAGAACAGCGATATAAGGATACATGTATGTTTTGCAATGTCCGGAATGGGTACGACTATTATATAGGAAGAAAGAACAAGTAGCACGTAAAAGTCAAGTGTGCGATTTGAAAATTCGCATACTCGCACCTGCTTTTCGGTTCTGCTAAACTGTAATCGAAAGGCAGGTGCATTTTTATGTCACGGTTTATCGAAGAATTTTACTACGGAAATATTGATCCGCAGGCACGCAGTACAAAAGAAAATAAGGCGGTGCAGAAACAAATGGAAATCCTCATGAATAATGAAGATTTGCTGACTAACGCCCTGACCGACAAGCCTAAGAAATGGTTTCTCGACTATGTAAACGCTTGGGGTGTTGTGAACGGGGAATCCAATCTCGACAGTTTCATTATGGGCTTCCGACTCGGAGCAAACTTCACCTATGAAGCCTTTGTCTCAACCGAAACACCGTTTCAAGATTTGCTGAAAGAGTAATTCTATTCCGAAAAAACGCCTCATTTTCAATGTTCGTCGTAAAAAGTGGCATGAACAGCGGAATATTCGTTGTATTTTTTGTAATTGAGCATTTTTTGGCGATTAATTTAAGCACAAAGGAGGTTTTACTATATGAAATCAATATTTGAACAAATCGGCGGCACATACACAAAGCAAGGCGACTACTGCCTACCGAATTTTACTTTACCCGCCGAAGAAGAACGCCCTATCGGCGTATGGGGACAGCACAGACTGAACTACTTAAAGCACCACCGCAAAGTTTTATATTTCAATCTTCTAACTTCTGGCAAGCTCCATTCCCATCTTGCAGACGTTGAAGAACAAGCTCAGGATCTCTTTTCTCGGCTCGTAAAAGAATACACCAAAAAAGAAGGCATCACCGAACAACTCAAAGCCACCGACCAATTGTCGTGGGTGCGGAGAATGAATAATATTCGTGAGCGTGTAACAGAAATCGTAAATGAGAAGATTATGTTTGCATAAAAACAAAAGGCAACCCCCATTAGAATTCAAAAAAGTTGCCTTTCTGATTGCGTTTACAATTACACCTCAATAGTACCATTGTCTCGTTTCAATATGTTTTTAATAGTAATTGCAACAACACAAGGATACAAAAGCATAGTGTCCTTTGTTATTATCCACATTTGCCCGCCTTCTTCAGAATCGGCTCCATGATCAGCGGCATTGCGAATTTGTCCTATGTAATCAATCATGCCTCGATGTTTTTTAGATAAGCAAGAAGATAAGGCGTCTCTTTTTTGAAGTATGCCGTTCTTGCCAGATAATGATACGCTGTGACTCGCAGCGTACCTATCCAAAAAAGACTCAAAAGCATTGGCAGCATATACTATTACAGCACGCATATCTGGTGTTTGTGCTTTGGATTTTTGAAATGCCTCCGAAAGGGGCTCTACAATCGTAGTGTTGTCAACTACTCCATAGATTGTTTCACCCCAAAAATCTCTTAAAGATTTTTCAGAAACAGCACTTTCTAAGAGGTTGGATTCCACAAGTGGATATATATTTTCTTCTTCGACAAAGCTATATAAATTTGCGCCTTCGCTTTTCAAAGCCTTTGCATACGTTGCAATGCTTATCAATGTGTTTTTAATATCTCTTTCATTTGATGATAGAGAACATAATATTTTTGTTTGTTTGCATGCCTGTTCAATGGATTTTGTAAAATCGTATCGAACTTTAAATACTCTGTACGGATGATACTGTTCTAATATCAGCCTCATTATTACTGCTTTTTCATTATCAGATGTTGCTGTTACAAGCTTTTTTGCAAGAAAAGAATTTACGGAATAACAATTTGAAGATGCATCAAATGAAGCCATCCCTAACTCTATAGCCATTTCAAGTGCTTTGTTTACCTGATCATCTGTTGCTATACCTGTAAATTCGGTAACAAAACCTTTATCAACATCATTCCCTTTTGCAACTATAGCATCAACAACAGCAACAATATCTTCGGCAGTAGTCAAAACAATATTGTATGCCATCCTGTTACTCCCTTATTATTATTCCGACAATTCTTTTATAAGTTTCTGTATTTTGTCGGTAAGCTCGTCTATTTCAGCAACAGAACAATCAATATTGATGTTAATGGTTACTGCTCCTTTGGTTTGAATTGCTGTTACAGGGAGAGGTGTAGAATGAGTTGTTTTTTGTGTATCTACTTGTATGTTCGTTGTAGCCTGTTCTACTTTCCCTACTTCTGTGATTTCTGCAACAGTTAGCTTGCCATCAGTTTCGTTAAGAACATTTACTGACTTGAAAATCTCAATAATCGCATTTGCACCTGTACGGTTTTGTTTTGTGTCTTTTTGACCTGAAGAGTATATGATATGGTTTAGGAAGCTTGTACGATCCATCCCATTTCGAATTCTAACAGCAGAAATCATTCTATTTAGAAAATCATTTTCTGCAATTATTTCTTTCCAAATTCTATCGAGTTCATAATCAATTTTTGAGATATATGCTCTACCAAGAGAGCGCCCGGTATCAGTAGCTGATTTTTTGTTTCCTTCGGTAATTAAACCAATTTGAACAAGAAATCCGTTGTTTCCGCTTACGACAGTACGAGGAACGCCTGTTGATTGAGTAATATCGTCTAATGCTAACAGTATTCCTTCTTTTTCATTCGCATATGCCTGAATGATTTTGATAATTTCTTCTAAAGAGGATGCGGGAAGTTTAAATGTTTCTGCCATGATAATATTCTCCTTTATAATATTTTTTATTAAAAACTTTCAGGTACTAAAGCCAATTTATTAATTGACTCATGAGCTCTTACGAGGGAATCGTAGACAGCCAAGACATCTTCAGAATCCCAAGTGCGTAGAGCTTTTTCATCAATAACTCCTGCACTCTCACGGATAATCTTTGCAAGCTGTTCTTCGTCTGCCACAGCTACAACCGCCTGAACTGCGGCGTTACTTTGCGCTTTTTTGAGGTTCAGGATAAGGCTATCTATTGAGCCTTTGGACTGCACCTCAAATACATAGATTGCCTTGCCCATATTGCCGATTTTAGCTTCCCATACTGCATCTACAACCGCACCGGTAGTAATTTTGACTTCGGAACGGCTATCAAAACCGAGCAATTCGCCTATGGCAACCAACTTTTCCTTAATCTCATCGTGGAGAGATTTTGAATCCTTCACGGTAACAGGTTTCTTGACTTCAGGGGTAGCAGGAGATACGGGAGACTTCTTTTCAGCGAGTGGTAAAATTTCATCCCACATAAAATAATCCACAGCCAAAAGATCATAATCATCTGCACCGGCTTTTTTGAGTTCTGCGGCGATCTTTTTTGCAATAGCACATACTTCCGCATACTTCTTTCCGGTGTACTGATAGTTGTATTTCGGCATATCGGGGATATCAAGATAGCCATAGCAAAGGATAGTTGTCTTATTAAAGATTACATATTCTTGCGGGTTTGCGTATGTAAGCAACTCGCTGATAGTTGCAGGCCCCATACCCTTTATAGATTTCAAAAATACATCCCAGCGCTTTTCAATAGGGTTTGTACCATATAACAATTCAGCCAACTGCTTTTTGAGCGTGGCAAAACCGTTGTCGGCAATCATTTTGTCAACAACATATTTCTTGTTACCCCAAATAAGCATAGACCACAGCTTGCTGATGTACTCTAAGAATTCCTCCTCAGTCATAGCCAAAAGCTTGTCCTTAGTAAAAGACTGATAGTATTCCTTCCGCTCTTTACGCTCCGCCCAGTTTTCCTCATAATATGCTGCATTAGTTTTCTTTTTCTTTATAAATTCGGTTATTGCCGAATTGAGTTTCTGTGTATTCATCATAGCCTCCATAAATTAAACTATTTCAGGATAATACTTTGTTTTTATCAAATGCTGCAAACTCTCTTGTTTTGAAATCAGCTTTAAAATGCGTTGCTGATAATTATTTACAATATCCCCCAGAAAATGATCAATCTTGTGATTAAAGTCATAAATTGCTATAAGTTCTTCAAACTTACCATTCCTAATGTAATCCTCTAAACACTGTTTTCTGTCATTATAGAGCTGTTCTATTTCGGACTCATTGCAAATTTCAGAAACCTTTGTTTTAAATATATCAATGGTCCTGCCGTCAGGAGAAATAGTTGATTTTATTTTGCTTACTATGTGATTAGCTGTATATTTTAACGCCTGATTTTCTTTTCTAAGATTACATTCGGAAAAGAGTTTTTGTTTCGCTTTCTCTATAGAATCATCTTCGGCATAAAACTCATTTTTTGCAGCCTCAAGAAGCAATAAATCCATTAATACATTTTCGATTTCAACGACTTTTAGAGAATAAATTTTTTCTGCCCTTAGTGCAGAAAGCTGCGTTTCGGTTTTGTAATCCCAATCGATAATTCCTATTGCAAAATGAGTATCATCGCCAAAAGTTCTATTATAAGTTTTGGTTAAGTGAATTACTTCTTCATGCCCACCTGCAGGAATGATCTTGTATTCAGGAAACAATACCGGATACAAAACGGATTCAACGCTTGTTTCTGTACCCTCGCAATAGAGAATTGGTTTTTCAAGAAACGCATTTAAGCGACTTCCCGTCAATTCTCTGATCGCCTCTAGTTTTTCGGTTTCATATAGCACAGCATTTCCATTGATATCTGTTTTCAGCATTTTAACTTGCTCTTGCTCTGCAATATCAATAAAAGTCGGAGAGTGAGATGCTATAACAATCTGACGATTATTATACTCACTCATTATTGAATAAAGATTTTTCTTCCTTGTTTCATGTAAGTGTGCATCTGGTTCATCCATAAGGATAAGTGTTTTTTCATCCGAAAGAACTTCCAAAACAGTTTTAACAAGGATTAATTTCTTTTCTCCTTCACTTAGCTGCTGAATGGTAATATCATCATTAAAGTAAATAGAGATGTCCTTTATTATCTTTTCTTGTTTTGGCATACATGCTTGAGTCAAATAACGAAATACCTCTATATCCGTTATACCGGTATCATCAAGAAGTGTTTCTCCATTTTCATCTACAAGAATATTGCCGTTTTCGTCGGTAAGCATGCTGTGAAAAATGCTAGCTCTTAGTTCATCAATGGTATATTGTTTTTGTACTTTATGTTCGGGATTAATTCTGTCTATAAATGTTTTCAAAAGCTCATTTACACCATCATAATGACGAAAATCAAATTTCAATATGATTTTGGATATATCGTTAATTCCAAGTTCGTCTTTGATAAAAGGTGATAAAGTTTCGTTATTAGACAGCAGTAATGTAAGCAAAGCAACGTTCCAATAATACTTATTTACAAGCATTAAACGCATACGCTCTTGATGGCGAAAAGTCTTTATTCTTCGTATGTATGCTTTGTAATATGATTCATAAAACGAAGTCCATAACCGGTCCTCTTCGCCACTGTACAAACCTATTATGTTGTTTGGGGCATTTTGTGCAATAAAGGCATCTTTACTTTTAAAGTTTTCGCCATAGCAACGTAGAATTCCATTTCTTTGTTCAATTTTACAATTAATCTCATCCAATGTATATTCGAGAGTATAATCACAAACGATCTTTCTATCAGGTTTTTCTTTGAAAAGATCGTGAAAAATCCCACTGATTGCCTCCAATACATTGCTTTTTCCTGTACCATTGTTGCCGACAAGCATAGTTAGACCGTTGCCAGATTCAAAATCAACTGTAAAATCTATTAAATTTTTATACTTTTTAATTTGTAACTTTTTGAGTTTCACCGAAAACGGCCTCCTCAAACTTTAATTTCGCAAAACCTTCCAGTTCTATGGATTTTTTCAGATATTGTTTACTTTTCTGTTCAATGCCTTTTAATAGAGTAACAATTTTTTCCTGCTCAGGCAGCGGGGGCAAGGGGAACTTTAAAGATTTTAATTCGTCAACATTAATATTTGCTTGACCGAGAATTTGTCTACTAAACAAATCAATTTGAGATCTTATTATTTTTGATGCAAATAAATAGTTTATATAGTTCACATCAGCAATATCTGAGTTGATAACAACTCTAATCAAATAAGATGCAAAAACATATTTGTCTGTCAAAGAAAACACAGCAGTTTTTCCAACTAATTCTTTGCTATTAGTTCTGTTGAAAAGAAGATCTCCTTTATTTAATAGATATCTCTCAATCCCTTTAGTACTATCTGGCAGATATTTTAAATCAGAAGTATCAATATTAGATTTTTGCAAATTATTCATCCTTAGAACAGGAATGCCACATTTTTCTTTTGTTGCTTTATCCGATAAACCATATTGACATTCTTTTATAAACTGCTGAGCACGAACAATAGGATATTTAGTGGTTTCAATGAACTCACAACTATCTTTGTTAAGAAGATAATCTACAGACCATTTCTCACATTCGGAATATTTAATTAATTGCAACCCCTTTTTTACTTCGGCGCTCAATTGGGGTAAAGTAATGCCTAACAAATCGCAGATCTCATCGTTAATGCTATCATTCAGTTTTTCTGCTTCTTCCTGAATATTTTGTGCCTCTTTTAAAGTTGAATGATATTCATCCAATAAATTCCTTTGAGTTTCGATAGGCGGAACAGGAATCTTGATCGTAGCTAAGTTATCATAAGACAAAGTTTGACGCACTGAACCTGTTGTGTTTTCTCTAATTATTGAATTAAACACTGTGCTCTTAAGCACAAGGTATAAAAATTCTGGAAGTATAGTTTCTTTGCATTTAAAAACAACATATGCAGGACTAATATACTCATTTTTTTGCAAATCAGTTTTGAGTCCTATTGAGCCAACATTTATTCTGTATGGATTGTATGCCAAACATCCATTCTCAACATAAATGTAAGCTTGGTTAATGTTTTTTCCTAGCTCTGCATAAGCATCAAACATTCCTTTTTCATTGGAGATGCCTAATATTTTATGCTCTTTCTCTGGTTCGTTAAATAATTTGGTTTTCTCTGTTATATGAATAGTGTGTTTCCCAATAGATTCAGTTGAATATTTTGATATTATTGATGTTGAAAAAAAATGCTTGACATTCCACTGTTTGGTGTCTACAAAACGAACCGTTTTTAGCAAACAGTTATTTACCACGTTAGTTCAACCTCCTCTCCGTCACTAATACGGAAAAGATTTCCGACGGAATTTATGGTATAGGAAACAAAGCTGTTAGATTCCTTCCACAGCTCATTTCTAACTCTATACTTTTTGTATTCTTCTTGAAGTGCTGGTAACTGATTACCAGCTGATAAAGAACCTGTAGAAGTAATGCCGGCATCTTCAACCATAGCGATGGGTATTTCGTAATCGAAGTATTCTTTGGTGAGCGGTTTAGCTTCTTCGATGATAGCCTTTTCAAGATCTCTGAGTTCTTTTTCTGCTGCTGCAATGAGCGCTTTAACCTTAAGTTTCTTGGATTTTTCTTCGGCTATTTTTTCTTGCAAAGCTGTTATTTGGCCGATGTACTTCTGTCTAATTTCTTTTTCTGCCCTTGTTTTTGCACCTAAGTACTGAAGCTCTTCTTCTTCGGTAAAACGCTTGAAGAAAACAAGGCTGGGTTTTACTGTGGCACCGGCAGCGATAAATACATCTTGGGGGATTGAACAAATCAAAATGATTTTAGCCTTACCTTCAAAATACTCACGAATTTTCTGAAGGTTTGATGTGTTAAGCACACCTTCAGGCAAAACCATACCCATACGGCCACCCTTTTTAAGCAGTCTTAGGCAACGTTCCATAAAGAGAACTTCGGTAAGACCGGACATGGAACCTACGTCGTACAATGAAAGCAAGGACTTACCAATGTTGTCATTTACCTGCTTAAGTGCTTTTTCATAAGCTTCACCGTATTTTGCCTTGTATTTTGCGATCAGAGCTTCATCAGTGAATTTATCTGCTTCGGTGATTTTTTGAGATTTATCAATTCTTGCACCGAAAGGAGGGTTCGTTAAGATAACATCAAAACGCTCTTCAAAAATACCGTTAACATTCAGCAAGCCATCGTGATGATGAACACCACCGTGCCCATCGCCGTGCATAATCATATTCATTTTTGAGGTTCTTGCCATACGAGGATTAGCATCAGTTCCGTAAATACAATTACGGGACAGATTATACATACGGCTACCCTCTACTTGGGTATCCAGTTCTTTGTTAAGTGTGGATTGCATAGATTCAATGCGTTCGTTGATAATTACCTGTTCTTTTTCGGACAGTGAATCGTAGTTCTCTCCTTCAATAACAGAACGTAATTCGGCTTTAGCTTTCTTCACGTCTTCCTCAATTTTTTCACGCATGTACTCAAATGCTTTAATTAAGAAACCGCCACTACCACAAGTAGGATCGCATATAGTTTCATTCTCTTTGGGATCGAGAATGTGTGTCATAAAATCAACGATAGTGCGAGGTGTAAAGTACTGTCCTAATTCGCCACGGAATGTAGTACCCAAAAACTGTTCAAAGGCGATACCTTTAACATCATCTTGTGTATCGGAAAGGTTATAGGTTTCAAGTTTTCAAGAATTTGTTCAAAACTGTTCTGTCTGATTTTAATAATTTCATTTTCTTCAAAAAGCTGGTCATCCTTAAATTCTTCCTTGGTGTTGTAAAATAAGAACTGCATATAAGGAAGATCTTTGGGAGTTCCCTTCAGGCTTGGACGAATCTCTTTTTCGAACCATTTTTCTTTTTCTACAAACTCATTTTTCGTAAAAACTTTTGCACCACGCTGCTCACGCTCGTATTTGATTTTCATAAAGAGAATTTTGCTGATTTCATCAAATGCAGCTTCGGGAGAAAGCTTATCGTTATTACGAATAATGTTATGACAAGTACGGAGAATCTTGGTGAAATCATCTCTAGTAAATGTTTTGGTTTTAGAAAGAATATCTTTTACTTTTTTATCATTCAATGCTTCTTCAGCTGTAGGAATAGCAACAACTTCCACTAATTCTTTAGGAAGATAGTCTTTGTCCACATTAAAGTATTTTGTTTCTTTTTCATTAGTGGTTACAAAGAAACTTGCACCAGCCCAAGAAGCATAGTTGTATCCCTGATAATAATCTTCTTCACGAATACGAACATTTTCTGCTTTACATTCAACAACAATAAAAGCAGCTTTGCTTTCAAGTTTATCTTTTTTTGATTTCCAGATAACAATATCTGCACGTGCCTTGCCTTGACCGCGCTGAGAGTTATTTACTTTGATTTCTTGTGCCATTTGGTCAAGAGAATAGCCATACACCTCTACAAGGAGCTTTATATATTCTTGGCGCACTTTTTCCTCAGGTGTTTCAATACGCCAAGAATCTGTTAAAGGGCAAAAGATTTTTCCGTTGTCTCTTTTAATTTCTAATGTGCTCATAATAAAGCCTCCGTTTACTTTTTATTGTCCCTCAAGCATTTAAAAATTCCGCACCGGCGGTGCCGATGAATATGGGCTTGAGGAAAAGATATATGCGGGATAATAAGATTTAAACCAACACTTCCCATTTGCCGTAGCGTTTGCCGCTTTCACGGCGGATATAGTTCTTATCCTGCAGTGATTTCATAATTCGCTTGATGGTTGCAATCGATTTTCCGGTTGCTTCAACAAGTTCTTGCTGTTTTATTGTTGGGTTCTTTGCAACCAATTCCAAAACCGCAAGTTCTTCTAAAGTATCAAATTGATACTTTGAAACTTTAGGATTGATACTTTGGGAAGCGTTTTCATCCACAAAATCAACATGCATATAGCGATTTTTCAATTCGTAATTGGTTCCGAGCAGAAGGTTTGAGAAAAACAATTCCAAAAACTTTGTGGTGGAATGAATACCTTTTTGCAAATCATTATAGTTTGCACGAACCAGTGCGTTACGGAAATACCAAGAGTTTTCACGGAACGCATCGTTATTGACACGGAACCCAAATGTTTTCATATACTTAATCATAAACACGGCGGTGGCTCTTGTGTTGCCTTCGACGAAGGGATGAATCTGCCAAATGTCCGATGCAAATTTTGCAAGGTGCCTTACCGATGCTTCAATCGACAGTCCCTCATAGGAAAACTGCTTTTCGGTGGCAAAATCATAATCCAAAGTATCTTTTATGCTGCCCCAATCAGCGTAGATAACCGTTTCGCCGTTCAGTATCCATTCCTTTTTAGAAATGTTATACTGACGGATTTGTCCGGCGTGGTCAAATACACCCTTAAACAATCTGCGGTGAATGGTAATCCACTCGGCCGGAGAAAACTGAAACGCTTTTTCGCCTAAAAGCTTTGTGATTCTTGCGGAAACGATGTCGGCTTCCTTTGTTTCGTTTTCGATTTCTGTGTGGGTAGATCTCTGCTCGTAATAGCTGTAAATACGCTTTTGAGCCTCGTCAATGGTGATTTTGCCCTCGATGTGATCCTTTGCAGTATCCAGCAAATAATCGGAGGTTTTCAGCCCATCAACCGCCTGCAAGCCGATAGCAGTTTGCCAAGCTTCGCTTTTTTCGGCTCTGTCCGGTTCGCCTTGTCTGATATATTCTTCAAGTTCAAATTGCCAATTCTTGTCGGGCATATTTGTACCTCATTTCCTATAATTCTTCCGTCTTAAAGGTCATATAACCCTCGTAGTAGTAGCTGTGGTCGATGCCTTTCATATAGACTTCGCGGCTGTTTATTTCGTCTGTAAGCGCACCTTTTAGCAACACTTTGATTTCCACATCTTTAATCGGGCTGCGTTCCATTGCGAGCAGATAATCTTCTTTATCAACCTTGCTCCAATCGACAACCTTGCCGATTTCATTTTTCAAGATATGGTCGAGCCAAATGCGTGTGCTGCGACCGTTACCCTCTCGGAACGGGTGGGCAATGTTCATCTCAACATACTTTTCTACTATCTCGTCAAAGTTTGACTGCGGCATTTTATCAATGTTCTCAAGTGCCGCTTGCAAGTACATTAAAGGAGCAAAACGGAAATTGCCCTTTGCAATATTGACTGTTCTGAGTTCACCTGCAAAGTCGTAAATGTCCTCAAAGAGGAATTTATGGATTGCCTGCAAGGTTGAAAAGTTGCCGGCAGGAAGATTATCTAAAATACCTTTTTCAAAAAGTTCCGCAGCCTTTTTCTTGCTGATGCGTTCTTCCTCACGGGCAAGGTCGGCAGAACTTGTAAGCCCTAATTTATTTTCAAGTGCCATTTTGCACCTCCATTATTTCTTATCCTTATCCTTATCCAAAAGTCCGTATGTCCGGTAGTACGACAATATCGTTTGATATTGCAGTTTGTTTGTAAAAAGCTGGCGATAGGTAACGGTTTTCTCTGTTCCTTCAGCCTTAAGTGCCGCCAATTTCTCTGTAACCGAGTCATACTGCGCAAGAATGTCGGAAAGCATTTTTTCAAAAGCGTATAATCGTTCTTCGTTCATAATACAGATCTCTGAATTCTGATTACTGTTTCTGATTATGAATCTCCTTCAAGTCCTCAATAGCAAGAACGGGATCCATAGTGTGGAAAATCATATAATTTCGTTTCATTGTTTGGGCGGGAGCTTGCTTATAAATTTTTGCACTATCCTCACCGTTGTAATAGTGCCAATAACGGTAGATATAGCCTATCCAGTACAGCACATCAGCAGAAAATATCTCTCCGTTTCTTGTGAGCGATTCACCTGCAACAGAGGCGACTTCCTCAAGCAGGTATTCTTCTCCTGCCCACTGCATACGGTTATACTTTGAATCAAGCTCCTTTGCGGTATCAGACATCATAAACGCCTTGATAAAAGCGGCGCTGTTATATTTCTTTTCGGCAGATAGTTCAAATAATCTACCTTGAATATCACAAAGCTTTAACTGAAGCTCGTTCATTGTTTTCCTCCACTCTTGGCCTCGTTGAGTATTTCATCAAAGAACATACCCTCACGACGATAATTCTTGCAAATATCGTTGGCAAGGGAAATCCCTCTCGTCCGGTTTTCTTCGGCTACTTCTTTCATAAACAGTCTTTCAAGGTAAGAAAGCTCAACTTCTGATTCGATGTGAACAGCATCACAACCTTTTTGTGAAACAGCCACGTACTGCTTACCGAGCTGAAGGGCAGAAAGACTATTGATAAGTGCCATATCGGTTACATTGCCGACAAAAAAGTTATCGATAACGAAAAACATGCGGTCGTTCGCAATGCTTCCGATAATTAGATCCTTGTTTAATGTCATAGCACGATACTTGTTGTAGAAAGGCGTACCGTTTATTTTTTTCATTTTTCCTCTGTGATATGCAACAAGCATTGCCCAGTCAATATCAGCGGGAACTTCAATGTGAGCGAGCTTATCCACGCTTACAGAAACAATGTAGAACTTAGACTTATCATAGTCACAGATCAAAGTAAGTGCCTGACCGGGATCGGTTCCCATATAGAAGCCTTTGCCAAAGTCACATTGCTTTCGGCTCTTGGGCTCAATAGGACCCTCAATACCCGACTTTGAGCCATGATAAAGAAGCACTCGGTTTGCATCCAACTTAATTGCTTCTGATTCCTCAGCAATCCTTTTCAGAGTCATATCATAAACAGGGACGTGCTTTTCCTTGCAAAAATCAAACATTTTTGATTGTGCCAATTTGTTAGGCACAGCACGACCGTTCTCCCAACGATTCACGGTTTGGAAGGTAACATTAAGTTGTTCGGCGAACTCGGTTTGACTCATATTCAAATATGCTCTTATCTGTTTTATAAGTTTCTGCATAATGCCACCTCTTAAATATAACATTGTTTCTATCTAATATTATATCTAATGTTATACTCTATGTCAATGAATTTTGTTCGAAAACTGAGTTAGAAATACTGTAAAATTGAAATTTGATCAGAAATTGATACATTTATTTTACGAACGACGGCACGAAACGTGGATGCGCTATTTTGTTATACTCTTTCTTGTATGTTGCAAATAACATTTTCTGAGAGACGATATGCACGTTATCATAACACTTACTTAAAGTCCAAAAGCTATCCGGCACACGGTTTACGGTGCAGATAACATATTCATTCTCGTAAAACAGTCGCTTCTTTGTGGTGCTGTTTTCAATCTCATTCCAGAGCTTTTGTGTAAGCCTTCCACCGGGAGTTGTATCGTAATACGCATATACAGCCTGCTTTTTCTCGCAGGTAAAGTCAAAGATTACATTGCCAACCTTGACGTTATGATAGCTTGAATTTTTGGCGTCGATGTACTCGGTTAAAATGGAATTAATGTTTTTCTCCAGCCAATAGTCGCACATATCTTTATAAAAATCCGCCATCAGTTCGTCATTGAAAACTTGCATAAACCGATTGAAAACATCCTCTCCGAAGCTTCCGTCGGGGTTCGGCACGACGGTCAGCAAAACTTTATACCACAGGGTTAAATAACTGTTAGCGGGAAGATATTTTGTGTGTCCGTTTTCGCCGGGAGCTTTTATAACTAACCCGTGTTCTATTAGTGACTTTATGTATTTATCGCATTTGTTTTTCGGAAAGCCTGAGAATTTCGCTATCTCACCGATGCGGTTATATCCCTTTGCCATTGCATAAAGCAAAGTATTATAGCTTTCGGGCGTGCGAAAGCTTTCGTTCATCCAGCTTGCCGCCAAACGATAAAAGGCTGAATCGGCACGCAAAAATGTTCTTACATTGTCCTCAAAGGACAGTTCATCATCGTATAAGGAAAGCAACGCCGGAATTGCGCCGGTTAAGCAATAGAGCTTCGCTGCGGTTTCATCCGGCAGTGAGCAGACATCCGCAAGCCGCGGCATTGAAAAGTAGCTGATTTCTACTTTCCCACAAGAAATTGGCGGAGTCTCCCACGGTCTGCCGAGTAATACAACCGTTATTTTGCTATCCGATTCCAAAAAACTATTCAGCGCCGCATAAAAATCATTTTTATCATTCCGTTCACCTGCATTGTCAAAAAAGACAAGCGGGTGTTTTTTATTGCCGTAATGCTTTAAGCAACCGAAAAAATCTTTCCAGCTTTCACAGGCACCGAATATCTCGGTATGCGCATTGCAGAACACCCGAAGCGCAAAGGCAGTATCAAGATTTTTGAAAGAAGAATACAGACTTTCTTTATGCTCGGCACAAAATTGAAGCGCCGCAAAGGTCTTGCCTGAGCCTGGCAGCCCTGATACAAATACCGCCTTTTCATCTGCAGAAATATGCTGTAATGTGCTCGCTAAATCGGAAAAATACATTTTATCACCTATCATATCGTAAGTTGACCTTTTCTGTAATTATACTCGGTTTTCTGCCTTTTTGCAATCAAATAAGAAAAATTTCAAAAAAATTTTTACCGCTGAAAACGCCCTGTTTATCAGGCTTTTCAGCGGTTTTCATGTTTTAAGCAAAAAAATTTTTCAAAAAAGACCTGCCAAAACGACCGACCCAATTCGGAACTAGTGAAGGGGGTTTGAAACAAAAAAGTTTTTTATTATCACTTGAAAATTTCCCAATTGGATAGTGAGAGGACTTTTGATTCAGCTTCAAAACGGTTTTGAGGCTGAATGAGTAATCCCTCTATGCACCTTGACAATTGAATGACCGTCCGAATTGGATATGACTTTGCGATGACAGTCGGATACGACGAGAGCGAAGCAACGCCGCCGAGATGGGGGCAGGGATAAGAAAAACGACATTCGGGTAAAACGGCGGCGGATATCGGCGGCAAGGGATTCCTCGGCCGATATTCGATTTTACATAGCTGTAAAGGAGGAATGAATGCTATGAAAAAAACAGAGCTCAAAGAGCTATATCAAATGATGTTCCCGAATTATCCGGACATTGTAACCGTCAAACAGCTCCAAGTAATGCTCGGCGTCAGCCGACACCTTGCCTATAAGCTGATTAACAACGGCGAAATACAGGCGGTCAAAATCGGAACATCAATGAAAATTCCGAAGGTCAGCGTAATCAATTTCGTGACCGAGGAGCGAAGGGAGGTGAAGCCCGGTGCCTGAAAGAATAGAGCTTACCCCGTCACAGAGGACACGCTGTAACCACCTGATTCGCAGGCTTTATGCCAATTACGATAACGGCAACTGCCTGCCGCTGGACGAAGGGAACGGCTGCGTTTGTGTGCAGATGATTTCTCTTTCCCTGATATGCCAGTATTTTCGTAATGCGGTTTTACCTGCCGACAAGGAACTGTATGCGGAAATTTTCAGACAGCGTACTTATCACTGTGCCGAGTGCAAAGCACCTTTTGTGCCGAACTCCAACCGACAAAAATACTGCCCGGCGTGTAGCCGAAAGGTTCACCGAAAGCAGAAAAATGAGAGCGCAAGAAAGCGCAGAGCGGACAGTTAGGGATGCGGAAACGCCCTGTTTATAAGGGCTTTTTTAAGCCGAATCGAGGCTGTTAGGGTAAATATACTAAAACCCCCGATTTCGGCTTTCTAACTGTCCACACAAAAACGAAAGGAAGATTTATTTATGGAAAACAAACTGAAAACCGTGGATGCGGAAACGCTGTTATCCACACCGATGAGCAAAACAATGTTCATCGTCGACAACCTTATTCCGCAGGGTGTCAATGTCATCAGCGGAGCCTCCAAGATTGGCAAAAGCTGGCTGATGCTGTGGCTGGGGCTTCAGGTGGCGCAGGGACTGCCTGTTTGGGGACTGACAACACAGCAATGTGATGTGCTGTATTTAAGCCTTGAGGACACGCAAAGGCGCATTAAGGACAGGCTTTATAACCTGACCGACACAGCGCCGAGCAATCTGTATTTTGCCGTGATGTGCGGACTCATAGGCGGCGGACTGGAGGAACAGATTACCGATTTTTTAAGCGACCACCCGAAAACAAAGCTTGTGATTATCGATACGCTTCAAAAGGTGCGTGACACCAAAGGCGGCGCCGGCAAGACGGGAATGTACGGAAACGATTACGATGACATTTCCTCAATCAAGAAAATTGCCGACGAATACAATATCGCCGTTCTTCTCGTACACCACTTGCGAAAGCTGAAGGACAGCGATGATCCGTTTAATGAAGTTAGCGGCTCGACGGGAATTATCGGTGCGGCGGATACCAACTATGTGTTCAAGCGCAAGCGAAGCACAAACGCCGCAACGCTTTTAGTCAGCGGTCGTGATATGGAATATCAGGAGCTGACCTTGCAGTTTAACAACCTTGTTTGGGAGCTGGTGGATCGAAAAAACAGTGAGGATATTCACAAAGCGGAGCTGCCGAAATTCCTTTTTCGGGTGGTGGATTTTATGGAAAGCCGTGCCGAATGGGTAGGCACGGCGACCGAATTACTTGCCGAAATGAAGGAGACCGAAACCACGCCCAATGTGGTTACAAAGTACTTAGGGCAGTTTTCCTGCGAGGTGTTGGAGCCTGTGGGGATTGAATACCGAACGAAACGCACAGGCAAAAGCAGGCTTATAAAGCTTATACGAAATGACGGCGGTGACGAAAATGACAGCGATTTCACTATATAGCAAAAATACCGTCACAACCGTCATTGCCGTCACAAAACAGCGAGGGGAGGTGAAATTATGCGAAGCAAAACGCTGGGAATCAATGTGCGTGTGACCGCTGCCGAAAAAGAAAAGCTCAGCGAAAACGCATTTTATTGCGGACTTTCTCTGTCGGAATATCTCAGAAGATTGGGGCTTGGAAAAAATGTAAAAGCCGCAACTGATGAGAAAATCTACAAGGCTTTTCGGCTGGTTAGACAACTGAAAAAGGATTTCGATTCACTCGAAAGAAGCGAAATTCTCTATCGGATAAACGCAATAGAAAATTTGCTTAAGTAATAAAACGAAGCGGAGGTTTTAGTCTGCGCAATCTTTAGCAAGCAGACCCTTTATACTCCCAAAAGTCGTAAAAGGGTAAATGGCTTGTTAGGAAGTCTCCTAAAACCTCTTGCGGAAAGGAAAGATTATGAATAAAAGAATTAAAAAACAGTTTTGGCTGTCACCCAAGGACGCCGAAGAACTAAAACGCAAGGCAGAGCTTGCCGGGCTTACCGAAACGGCAGTTGTCCGATTGCTTATCCGCGGCTACGAGCCGAGAGAAAAACCGGACGTGCGTTTCTATGAAGCAATGCGGAATTTGTCCGCTATCGGCAACAACATCAATCAGCTTGCCGCAAAAGCGCATACGCTGGGATTCATTGATGTGCCGATGCTCAAAAACGAAGCCAACCGCTGGCATTGCTTTCAGGCGGACATTGAGGCAACCTTTTTACGCCCCGCCGAAAGCAAACTCAAATGGAAATAAGGAAAGAGAGGAAAACGACAATGAGAAAAACAGATTTTACCTTACCTAAGCTGGACGATTTATTTACCACGCAGGAAATGCGTGACGATGCAAAGCTGGAGCGTGTGCAGAATATTCCGCTTTCAGAATTGCACCCGTTCAAGGATCACCCCTTTAAGGTGCAGAACAACGATGAGATGGAGCGAATGATTGAAAGCATACGCAAGGTGGGCGCAATCACTCCGGCACTTGCAAGACCGCTGCCTGACGGCGGCTATGAGCTAATCTCAGGACACAGGCATCTTGCGGCGTGTCAGGTGCTCGGGATTGAAACTATGCCGGTTATCGTCCGTGAGATGTCCGACGACGAAGCGGTGATTGCAATGGTGGACGCAAATTTGCAAAGGGAAACGATTTTCCCCAGCGAAAAAGCGTTTGCCTATAAGATGAAGCTGGAAGCGATAAAACATCAGGGTGTAGCTTCTGGACAGCTTGTCCAGAAGTGGTCAAGAGATAAAATGGCTGATGAATCATCAGACAGCGGAAGGCAAATTCAACGGTATATCCGCTTAACTTACTTAATCCCTGAACTACTTTCAATGGTAGACGAAAATAAAATCGCTTTCAACCCTGCGGTGGAAATCTCGTACTTAGAACAATCGGAGCAGCGGATATTACTGGACGCTATGGAGCTGAACGACTGCACGCCGTCCCACGCACAAAGCATACGGCTTAAAAAGCTGTCGCAGGAGGGTGTGCTGGACGATCAGATGATTTATACAGTGATGTTGGAGGAAAAGCCGAATCAGCAGGAGCAGATAAAGCTAAGGCGTGAGGATTTGAAAAAATATTTTCCGGCAGGTTACACCGACGAGCAAATGCGCCGGGACATCATCAAGGGCTTGGAGCTGTTAAAGCGGCAGAGAGAACGAAACCGTGATGCACGCTGATTCGTATTGATACGAATACGGCAAAACAAATCGCACAGTAGAGAGAACCTCAAACCGATGGTATACTGGTGCTGTCGGTTTGGAGTTCTGTTCTGCAAATTAAAATTATTGGAGGAATTATAAATGGTAGCAGGACACTTATCCGTAAAGCACGGCAACTATTATGCCGTACTCAACTACAAAAACGCCGAGGGCATACGAAAAACAAAATGGATTTCCTTGGGACTTCCCGAAAAGGGCAACAAGCGCAAAGCCGAAGCCGAGCTTGCAAGGCTGCGGGCGGAATTTGAAGTTCCCGAGGAGGTAGGTGATTTAAGCAGCGATATGCTGTTTGCCGATTATCTTCTCGAATGGCTGGAAATCGCCAAAGGGCGGCTGGCTGTTGCGACCTATTGTTCTTATACGGCAATGATTAAAAATCCTATCGCCCCATATTTTCGTAAAAAGAAGCTGACGCTTCGCGAGCTTGAAGCAAGGCATTTGCAGATGTTTTATTCCGAACAACTCAAAAAGGTTAAGCCAAACACCGTCATTCATTATCACGCCGTTATTCATTCGGCACTCAAATATGCGGTCAAGACCGATATGTTATTGCAGAATGTAGCGGACAAGGTTGGCCGACCGAAGAAAAACGACTTTCAGCCTGTATTTCTTTCGGCAGAGGAAATGCGGAAAATGTTTGAAGCACTCCGAGGAACAAGGCTGGAGCTTCCTGTACTGGTCGCCGCCTTTTACGGCTTTCGTCGTGGCGAGGTGCTGGGATTGAAATGGGACGCCATTGATTTTGAACGTGGCACGATTTCGGTCAAGCGCACGGTAACGACAGTTTCTGTTGACGGAAAGCATAAGGAAATTGAACAGCAGTCGGCAAAAACAAAATCAAGCTTACGCACCCTTCCGCTTATCGGCAGCTTCCGTGATTATTTTATGCAGGTGAAAGAGGCGCAGGAGCTGAACAAGAAAATCTGCGGTAACTGCTATAACTACGAATACGACGGTTTTGTGTTCGTGGATGAAATGGGCGAGCGTATGAGAGCGCAGTATCTTACCTGTGCTTTTCCAAAATTTCTTGAAAATGATAATCCTAAGATCTTTGCATCCGTAACCTTATCTGCCAACTGACGAATAATCTCAAAACTTCTGTCTTTCGATCCATCATTTACAAAAACAAGTTCAAATTGAATTCCTTTTGGTGCTAATACCTCTTTGATCTTATGATAAGCATTCTCTATATTTCCCTCTTCATTATACGTTGGTAAAATAATCGATAACATGGTATATATTCCTTCCTGATAGATTCAAAAAGCAAAAAACATTCTGCTTTTCGCAACCTACATAATAGCAAACAAAAAGAACTATTGCAATAAGACAATAGTTCTTTTTGTCAGATTCCGTGTATCCGGATGCTAGGCTTCAGTTGCAGATGTCTCCGATGCTTTTGCAGGCTTAACCTCTTCCTCTTCATCAAAGAAATCATCATCAAAGTCATCATCAAAATCATCATCAAAATCATCCAGATAATCCGGAGTTAAATAGCGATATACTGCATACGCAATACCTGCAACAGCAGTAATTGCACCGATCACAGCAAATACCCAAAGGATTCTTCTTGTAGCTTTCTCCTGTGGATCCTCCCGCTTGATCAACTCCTGAATCTTAGCTGCATTAATTAAATCATCTAAATTCTTCATTATCCAATACCTTCCTTTCCTCTTATCTCATATATGGATTTAGTATACCATAATTCTATCGGATTTACTATATAAATATGTGAATTTTCTATATAATTTTCACTCTAATTTGGCAATTTTTTTAATTTGGCAAAAGAGGCAAACATCCGTTTCACACCAACTTTGTCAAATTCCACGGTAACCTCATAATCTTTGCCACCGGAGACCAGTTCCGTCACTGTTCCGTCACCAAATTTGATATGATGTACCCGATCGCCTACCGTGTAGTCAATCTGAAGGCGCTCCACTTTGAATTCCTTACCAAATGCCGGTTTGCTTCCCGCAGCAGTTCCAAAAGAATATGGTTTTCCCGTCACACTTGCACTCCGTTGTTCCAGTGTCTTTCTCGCTTCGCAAGAAGCCTGATTCTGACGTTTTACCGCATAAGAGCCTTCCCCATTCATTGAGATTACATCCTTGGGAATTTCCTTCACAAAACGGGATATCGGATTATAGTCCGTCTTCCCTCTCATCATACGCTGCCTTGCAGCACTTAAATACAATCGTTCTTTTGCACGTGTAATTCCAACATAACACAATCGGCGTTCTTCTTCCTCTGCGTCCGGATCATCCGAATCCAATGCCATCCCGCTTGGAAATAAACGATCTTCCATTCCACCCAAAAATACGCACGGGAATTCCAATCCTTTTGCACTATGTAACGTCATAAGAAGAACTTTCTCTTCCGACTCCTGAACTTCATCCACTTCCGCCACTAACGCAATCTCTTCCAACAAACCGGAAAGTGTCGGATTCTCTGTCTCCTGTTCGTATTTGACGATCTTATTCTTTAATTCTGCCAGGTTCTCGATTCTCGCCTCTGCCTCGTCTGTCTGCTCCGCTGCCAGCTCTTCCATATATCCGGTCTTATCCAGCACCGCATCAAACACCTCACTTAAGAATACGCCCTGTTCCAACATATCCCTCAGATCTGATATCAATTCCGTAAATGCTTCCACCTTCGCTACACAACGATTCAAGCCCGGTATATTCGAAGCCTCATACATCGCATCTAATAAACTCATTTCATAGGTATCCGCATATGCCTGGATCTTATCTACACTCGCTACGCCAATTCCTCTTTTGGGTACATTTACAATTCTTCGAACTGCTATACTGTCCCAGCCGTTGTCGATCACCTTCAGATAGCAGATGATATCCTTTACTTCTTTTCTGCCGTAGAAATTCAGCCCTCCAATGATCTTATATGGAATATTATGCA
>ERZ779851.1320-NODE-1320-length-22299-cov-22.946188_pt1 | contig 22299 bp, 25 predicted proteins | sample MGYA00511094_ERZ779851 | MGnify/ENA primary metagenome ERZ779851 (study PRJEB29588, sample SAMEA2155512) | human gut metagenome | biome: human gut; feature: human-associated habitat; material: faeces | place: Denmark | collected 2008/2010 ...
CAAAAATCGAGAATGGCACTTTCGGTTGCTCCAGACTGGAATCTGTTGCAATTCCCAACTCTGTAACACTAATTGGAGATGGTGCTTTCTCTTATTGCACAGAACTGACGTCAGTCACAATACCCGACTCTGTTACACAAATTGGGGATAACGCTTTCTCAGGTTGTTTTTGTTTAACATCTGTGGCAATATCAGACTCCGTTACGGAAATAGGCAAATATGCATTTTACAGATGCACTACGCTGAAAACAATTACAATTCCAGACTCAGTTACAAAGATGGGCGAAAGCGCATTTGCGAACTGCTCAGAACTGATTTCTATAATTATTCATGGCCCCATATCAACAATCAATGATCATGCATTCTTCGGATGTTCAAAGTTGGCATCTGTCACAATTCCCAGCACTGTTAAGACAATCGGAGAAGAAGCATTCTGTGATTGTTCAGGATTAACATCTGTCACAATACCAAATTCCGTTACGGAAATTGGCATTAGCGCTTTCCACAACTGTTCAGGGTTGACATCAATCGTAATACCAAATTCCGTTACAACAATCTACAGTGGGGCTTTTTCACACTGCGACAAGTTGACATCCATCACAATCCCAGATTCCGTTAGGGAAATTAGCGAGAGAGCGTTCTCTTATTGTTCAGGACTGACATCCCTAGTAGTTTCACCAAACAATAGAAAGTATGACTCAAGAGACAACTGCAATGCAATAGTAGAATCTTCATCCAGCAAATTAATTATCGGATGCCAAAACACTGTCGTTCCAAATTCCATTGCTTCAATAGGCAATAGTGCTTTTTGCGGATGTACAAAGCTAACATCCGTGACAATTCCCAATTCAATCACTGCAATCGGCGACAGGGCCTTTTTAGGCTGTTCTAAATTGTCATCAGTTTCAATTCCAAGCTCTGTCATTACGATTGGCAAGGGAGCATTCGCTGGTTGTTCCGAAATAGAATCAGCCTTCATCCCATACTCCGTCACAGCAATTAGTGGTAATATTTTTTCACACTGTCCAAAGTTGACACGCCTAATTGTTGACCAAGACAACAAAAAATATGACTCGAGAGGCGACTGTAACGCTATAATAGAAACGTCAACGAACACGTTGATTAGCGGCTGTAAAAGCACCTTCATACCAAACTCCATTACAAGAATCGAAACAGGAGCTTTCTTCCGTTGCTCAGAACTGACACACATAACTATTCCAAATTCCATTAGGACAATAGGCAGTAGCGTTTTCTCTGGTTGCACCAAACTAGCCACTTTAGCCGTCGATTACAACAACACCACATATAATTCAAACGGCCAATGCAATGCTATAATAGAGGGAGCATCTAACACATTGATTGCAGGATGTAAAAGCACCATTATTCCTGACTCCGTCACGACAATAGCTGGCTGGGCTTTCTCACTTTGTTCTAATCTAACATCCATCACAATTCCAAAGTATGTTACATCTATTGGCAGGAAAGCTTTCTTCGGCTGTTCCAATCTCGCAGCCATTACATGCTTAGCCATCGAACCACCTGACTGCGCTTGTGATACTTTCAATGGCATAGATAAAAGCATATGCAAATTAATCGTTCCAAGAGAATCCATAGACCGTTATAGGGACGACTGGATGTGGAAAGACTTCAAGCATATCTCGGCTATAGAGGATATGGACAAGGAGAAGTAATGTGGACGCGCCCCGGCTTTTGGTGGAAGCCGGGGCGCGTTCGTGTATGTGGGGGATAATGTGTTTACTTGGCGGTGGGGAAGGGCATGGTGTGGGTGGCGGCGTAGGCAGGGTCGAAGATCATGTTGAGGATATGAGCAAGGCGGAGGCCGCCGCGCAGCAACTGTTCTTCGATGATGGGAGCGGCCCATGCGACATCATTGTAGGAGAGCTTGGTGCCTTCGGGATATTTTTTGTAAATATCAGCAGCATAAGCCATTGTCTGCTTGGCCCAGTCGTCGAGAGTACCGGCAATGACAGCGGCTTGCTCGTCGGCGGACAGGCGGTCGAGTTGCTGCTGCCACTCGGTGTAGCTCCATTTGTGAGCGCCGTCTACCAAGGCATTATCCCAAATGGAATGCAACTTGTTGTCGCGGCCGAAGTACTTGATCGTAATACGGTTGCCGCCGAGGTCGGTGGCATGTCCCAAATGCAAGGGCTGATGCAGATCGCCCACCACATGCACCAATATCTTGAGCGCCAAAGCCGGATCGGGGCACTTAGTGACGCCGGTAAGGCTCTCGATTTGGCCGCGTATTGCAGTAACGGCATCGCCGGAGGGATTGGCCGGAGCTTCTTCATAGCGCACACCCTCATCGATATTCTTATAATGCCAAGTCTTGGTATATGCATACGGCTGCGTATGGCTGGCGTTGTCCAGCCAGTTAGCCCAATAAACGATGGACCTGCCGTTGAGAATATCGTTGATGGCGGCGGTCGTTGTGGGCGTCAGATGCTGTTCGGCGATATACGCGGTCACATCGTGGCCTTTTTGCCCCCAGCCAAAAGCGGCGGAGATGCTGAAAATGATAGCCGAAGCGCTAAAAAGCAATTTCTTAAGATTCATAGTAATAATTATAATTTTTTGTGATTATTGTTCCGGTTTGCCGGTACGCGGCAGGCGTATGGAGAAGGTTGTGCCCACTCCGGGAGTGGAAGCGCTCACATATATGCGTCCGTGGTGGTATTGCTCGATGATGCGCTTGGCCAGCGCAAGTCCCAGTCCCCAGCCGCGGCGCTTGGTAGTATATCCCGGATTGAAAACAGTCTTGAAATTTTTGCGTGGGATGCCGCGACCCGTATCGGCCACGTCCACCACTACATCGCCATGGTCTCCGGGTCGGCAAGCAACGCTGATTGCCCCATGTCCGTCCATAGCGTCTACGGCATTCTTAATCAAGTTTTCCATAACCCATTCGAGCAACGGTGCGCACGCGCTGACGGGCATGGACACCGGGGCATATTCGGCCGTAAGGCTGATACGTCCGCTGACACGCGTCGCCATATAGGACACAGCGCTGCGCACAATGTCGGCGGCATCGGCAGGTTCCATTTTCGGTTCCGAGCCAATCTTGCCGAAACGCGACGCTATTGTTTCCAGACGTTTAACATCCTTGTCCATCTCGCCTACAGTATCGGCATCCACGCCCATCTCGGGCAGCAGCTCCATCCATGCCATCAGCGACGAAATGGGCGTGCCCAGTTGGTGAGCTGTTTCCTTCGAAAGGCCCACCCACACCTTATTTTGCTCGGCTTTTTTGATCGAAAGCACCGCATAATATACTATCAGCAGGAATATTATCATCACCACCACCTGAATATACGGATAGTAGCTTAAGCGCTTGAGCAGTGTAGAGTCTTCGTAATACAGATGCTGATTTTCGCCCGGCGCGATGGCTATATCTATGACGTTCGGGCCGTGCGACAGTGCCTCAAGCCGTCCGTGCAGATACTCGGCATTGCGCGGCGACAGGGCCAACGGATTGAGCGTATCTACCGGTTCGGGCAGGTCGAAGTTGCGGTGGTTGAGTATATTGCCGGCGTCATCGGTCAGCAGCACCGGAATGGTCGTATTGCTTTCGATTATACGCAACAGGAAGTCGATATCTATCATCGGCGGCGCCGGAGAGCCGGAGCCGTCTTCATCCTGAGCCGTCATCTGCTCGACGGCGCTGAACTGGTTAATAATTTCCTTAGTTGCATCGGCCCAAATCTCCATACGCTGCCGCTCTTGCACGGCAAGGTCCTTGACAAGATTATTGGACACATACAAGAACAACGCCACGACAATGGCGGCCGTCAGCAAGAACGCAATCTTGCCATAGCGGCGTATATCGTATATATTGGACAAATGCTTCATAAGCGACTATTGCAATAATAGGTACGACAGCGACAGTAGGGCCAGCAGCACGGATAATCCCTTGGCTACACCGCGACGCATACACAAAGCCGCCAGGGACACGACCGTTGGAACGGCGTATGCCACGACGGCCTGCTTGTCCACATAATAAGCCATGGAATACAGCCGCTTGTCATCGATAGCGCAAAGTGCGACAACGGCCAATATACACAACAACAGAATATTAGCCAAAACGGTCCATACACTATGCCTGCGCCGAGGTTGCGGAATAATTGCCGTATGCTCGGCATCGCTGAACGATGCGAAGAATTCGGCGACAGATGGTGTGCGGCGCGTCATATCGTAAGCCATAGCACGCGCTATGGCCGCATTGGCATACGGCGGGATGGTCGGCACGCTGATACTTTCGGGATGGTCAAATATCTGCTCGGGGCGCGGCGGGGTGTTGCCCGTGAGCATCTTGACCGCCGTGGCCGCCAACGAATACACATCGCTGCGTACGCCAGGCTCGGCACCGCGCGCACTCGTATACTGCTCCGGAGCGGCATATCCGTGGCTGACGGCTGACACCGTCCGGTCGTTGTCCGAGACCAATCCCGATGGCCCGACACTGCGCGACAATCCGAAGTCTATCAGTACAATACGCCCATCGTTTCCTAATATTATATTATCCGGTTTGACGTCCAAATGTACTATGCCGTGACTATGCAAGTACGACAATGCCGAGGACATTTGGCTAAGGACATCCACCGTGGCGGCATAGTCCAAGACATGACGCCGTACAATTTCTTTGAGATTTCGTCCGCTTACCCGTTCCATTACCATATACGCCGTGCCATTGGCGCGGAAAGTGTCATACACGCGTACGATGGAAGGATGATGGCATCGTGCGATATTATTACTCTCGCTGATAAAGCGTTCGCGCAATTTTGCCACCATATCTATATTGGACAGGTCGTCCACAATGAGCATCCCGGTGGCAGAATCGCGGCGACAGAGATCCGAGGGGAACATCTCCTTGACAGCAAAGATATTACCCTCTACATCATCTGCCGCATACGTTATGCCGAATCCACCTGTCCCGAGTACGCTCCTTATGGTGTATACATGGTTGTCGGCGCCGTGCAACGTCGTACCCTCGGGAAGTGCATCATCGTCATCAAACATTGCGTATCAATACGTTAATGTAATAGTATGGTATCGGATGCTCGTCGCACATGCATCGGCTGACGGCTTATAGTAAGGCGATATAGGTGCTTGCCCATCACAAAAGTGTCGCCGTCGGTAAGTCGCACCATCGTCCCTTCGGGCAGGCGCACCTCGTTGACAAAAGTGCCGTTGGCGCTACCGGCGTCACGCAACAGCACCTCCGTACCGGCAGCCACACTGCGCACGGTAATTACCACTTGGCATCGGCTCATGTAATGCTCAGGATCGTCAAACAGAATTTGGGCACGTGGCGTAGCGGTGCGGCGACTCACAGTATTGTCGCCGGGCAGGAGATTATGGCTCTCGCCGGTGTCAACATTTTCGAGCGTAACAACGGCCTCGTGCTGCTCGTGCAAACGCATAGTAGCCTGAGCCGAAGGCTTCTGTGACTGCGGCGGCAACGATGGCGACTGCAAAGGCGCTTGCACCGGCTGTCGTGTCGAGTCGGCAAGTACACGCGGGCGCAATTCGATGAAGTCGCGTACCTTGCCTCGCGTATGGCAGTGCGGACACTCTATGGGTGCGTCCTTGTAATTCGGAAAAACCTTAAAGGACAGCACATTGGCGCAATCCTTATTGGGACAGCGCACATATGCTTTTGTCGGGTCTGGCGTCACTGTCTTGGGGTGTGTATAATACTGTTATACAAAGTCGGAAACATCGGCGTTGTTATCAAAGTCGGACATATCCATGTCGTTGTTGGAGAAGTCCTGATCATAACCAATCGAAGGATTGGCTTGGGCGATATCATTGGAGGCATATTGGTCGGCTGTGACCGTAGCGCCTTGGCTCTGCACGCTGCCTTGTATATCGCCAACGGTGATATTGTATTCGGAGATGTTGTGCATCTCGTCCTCGGATATTTGGCCGTCGCCATTGTCATCGTGCACAAGAACATCCATCACCTGATCATTGTCTATATCCACAAGCATTGCATGCTCGCCGTTGATGTCAATTGCTGCGATATTGATTTGGCTGCCGTCCTCGCCCTGTACGGATTCAAGACCGAGTATGCGTACATCGTCATCGTCTACTGTGTCTACCTGCACCATATCGTGCTGCACATTTTCGCTTTGACCGTCGTGCGTATACTTTTCCGTGGTTCCGTCCACGACGGAGTGGTCGGCATGGGCTGCTCCGGTATTGGCAGAGGCCTCGTTATGACTGCCTCGTATGGCTGCGATCTCAAAATCGTGTCTTTCCTGAGCGCTCATTCCGTCCCATTCGTTCTTGTAATAGGTCCCGTAAACCCGACCGTGCCACTCGAAGGCGCCACCGGCACCTACTTCGGCACGCGCCGCAGCAAAAGCTTGCGAAAACGACATATTATCGTTAACCCCTGTAGCTATAGGCGGCAATCCGGATTCTGTCTCAGCAGTAGCCGCTACGGCTTGTCCTTCAATCTCAGAGGCTTCGGCGGCACGCATTGCATCTTCGGTCGTATCCGCCGACAATACAGGATCATTTTCAGAGACCACATAAGCCGGATCTACAGCCTCGGTAATATTGTCTCGGGTGTCAGCTCCGTCCATCATTCCGGGGGCGGCGGACACGCTGTCCGTAGCGGCAACGTTACCCGTTGCCAAATTCTCTTTGAAGGAGGATGTATCGTTGTTCATCTTGCTAAACGTTTTATACGGTTGTATATAGGCATTGTCTTGTCTGTGGCGTATCATTTCGCACACGCACACTGCAAAGGTAGTATAAACCGCGGCCGCATGTCAAGCATCGGCACGCATAAAGGACGAAATACCACGTTAAAATGACAAAACGTCGCAGCTCTTCACTGCAAAGATACATACTATTGCCGAAACAGACAAACCCTTAAAACGCAACGTATCCATTGACCCGCTACTTGGAGCCGGACAACATCGGATCAGGCATGCGGTGAGGGCTGCGCACCCATCGTGCCACCGCAACGACGCGTGGAACAAAGCGCCGCAAAACCGCCCTATATCGCCATGCAAGAGCCAGCGCCGTAAGGGCTACACCTACAAGAGCCAGATAGCCATAACACTCCTTGAGCGCAAGCATCAAATGCTGACCTTGCAGCCATCCGTTCGGCATGGAACCGTGTCAATCGGAGGAAACAGACACCGCGGCATACTCGGCATGACCGAAATCTTCCGCCAAAGTATGGCACAAGTGTTATATAAAACAATAGGGCAAACCGTGCCGCGACATCAATCGCAGCACAATCATACCAAAACAAAGTTATTCATTGCAAAGTGTTCCAGAAAGCGACCTCACTCACGGGAGTCTCGCCTCTCATACTTTTTTACCACAAAAAAAGGGAACAAAGCGCTCTTTTTTTATTCTGTTGCTCAGAGCACCATGTAAATTTTCCGTATGCAGGCATCCGGCGTGCATATACTCATTCTCTCCGGCTATCAGCATTACGCTATATTGCGCCAATGCGTCACCGATTGACGCGGCATAGTTACTCATTTTTTCGATACAAAAGCCTTTAAATATCTTAACAGCGCTAAACATTATTTGCCGTATGGGCATTTATGCGTACATTTGCGCCATCAAAATCGACAAAACCATACACTTATGACGAAATCTGTCAACCGCATAGTTGCAACGCTGCTGTACGTAGCCGCGATAGTGACGTGTGCAAGCGCTCGCATGGTCGACCACGAACCGGTCGGTGTAATACCTTTCTCTATTGCGGAGGATAATCGTATATATGTCACCGCCTTTGTCAACGGCTCGGACTCACTTAACTTCCTCGTCGACACAGGCGCTTCGTCAATCGTTTTGAACACAAATTCACCTAAGCTCAAGGGATTTATACACGAAGGCGAAACTACCCAAAACTTAGGATCTACCGGCGAAAACGACATCGAATACAGCAACGACAACTCGGTCGATATAGGCACAATCCACTATGACAAAGCCGGATGTGCGCATATCCCCTATCCACCCGAGTATTGGGACGGCGTTTTCGGTCTGAACGGGTTGGCCGCATTCAACATCGAAATCAATTACGATGACTTCAAAATATATTGCTATGCCAAAGAGCCCTTGGAAATTAACGATCTCAGGCATACTGTATCGATTCCCTTCATCTACAAATACAACGTACCATTCATCAAGCTGCCTGTTAGGATTAACGGAATACTTCATAACCTTACGCTTGAAGTAGACACCGGCTCGGACCGCGTCATCGACCTGAACACGCCTTTCGTAAACAAGCATCGGCTCCTTGACACACAGAAGCCTTTTGCCATTTCGCACATAGCAAGCTCGGATGGCGGAAGCGGAGAGCTGAAGAACGTGTTTTTTGACGAAGTTATCGTCGGCCCGTTCATAATGCCGAAGGTCGCAGGAGCATTCTCGACACTTACCGCCGGGATGCAAAGCAAGGAGGACATCGATGGAATGATCGGCAACAATTTCTTGAAGCGGTTCAACATGCTTATCGACTTCAAAAGCGACATATTGCACTTACAGCCTAACAACTTCTACTACACACCTTTTTATGACTTCTTGGTGAAATAGCATCCGCTGCTCGAGACGGTAATACGGCACCAACAATAGGGCCGGCCCACCTGCGATATGAACAAAAATCGTTATATTTGCCGTATGAATACCGTCAAGGAAATACGCGAAGGCATTGTCCGCAGCCTGACGCCGCACGTTGGCAAAGACGAGGCGGAAGCCATGGCTCGCATCATACTCGAAGATGCCGCCGGAGTGTCGCGCACTGCCGCCATTATCGATCCGGGACGCTTACTCGAAGACGCCACGGTGGCGCGCATCAGTGCCATAGTCGGGCGTGTGGCCGACGGCGAGCCGCTGCAATATGTCTTGGGCGAGGCCGTGTTTATGGGTATGCGCCTGCGCGTGACGCCGCACACCCTGATACCGCGCCCCGAGACTGCCGGGCTGGTGGACATTATCACGGACGCGCACTTAGGTCACAAGGATTTGCAAGTCATAGATATAGGCACCGGAAGCGGATGTATCGCCATCGCCTTGGCACGCGCCCTGCCCTATTGTGCCGTAACGGCCGCCGACATCAGCTCCGAAGCGCTCGCCGTGGCCTCGTACAATGCCTCAGCCCTCGGCACATCCAATGTCAAGTGTATCCGATTGGATGCCTTACACCTTCCGATGCCGGCAGCGCCACTCTACGACATCATCGTCAGCAATCCGCCGTACGTCACCGTCGCCGAGAAGGCGGATATGGACCGACGCGTGCTGGACTACGAACCGGGCACGGCTCTATTTGTCCCCGATGATGACCCGTTGCGCTTTTATCGCGCCATCGCCGTTTATGCGCAATCAGCGCTACGCCCCGACGGTTCGCTGTATTTTGAAATCAATCCCCTGTATGCCACCGATATGGAACAGATGCTGCGCTCTCTCGCCTTTGAAGACGTGGACATCCGTCGTGATTACAGGGGTAAAAAACGTTATGCCGTATGCCTTTGTCCCGAAAAATAGTCACTTCGGAAAAAGCTCTGGCACGCCTCGAGGAGCTGTGTGTCCGCGGCGAGCGTTGCGAAAGCGAATTGCGCACAAAATTGCGGACATGGCAAATCGCCTCCGCCGATGCCGACGCCGTCATCGACAGCCTGCGGCGACGTCGTTTCTTTGACGATGCTCGCTTTGCTCATGCCTTCGTAACCGACAAGGTGCGCTTTGCACGCTGGGGACGCATCAAAATAGCTATGGCTCTACGCTACAAGCGCATAGGCAGCGACATCATAGCCGAAGCATTGACCGAAATTGACGAACGAGCCTATATCGAGGCTTTGGAAGCGGTCATCGCCGCCGCCGTCCGCCGCATAGGCGATGACGCAGCACATACCTACGAAGGCCGCACCCGCATATTCCGTGCCGCCGTCAGCCGCGGCTTCGAAAGCGATATATCTGCCGCCACCATTCGCCGCCATTTGGCCGACAGGCGCGACTAATCTCTATTAAAGAAAATCTGCTCGTTATTGCTTGATATTAGAAGCTTCAAGTTCCAGAAGCTTCATTTTGGCCGCAAGACCGCCGGCAAATCCGGTAAGCGAACCGTCGCTGCCTATCACTCGATGGCACGGCACAATGATAGATATTGGATTGGCTCCAACGGCAGCAGCTACAGCCTGAAATCCAAGCGGGCATCCTACAGCTCGCGCCACAGCGCCATATGACATCGTCATCCCGTATGGTATCGTTGTCAGGGCATCCCAGACACGATGCCTGAACGGAGTCCCCACGGCGCCAAGCCTCAAATCGAAAGCCATACGCTTCGATGCAAAATATTGGTCCAACTGAGACACTACTTCGGTCATGGCCGATGATTCCTGATCCGCGACAATCGGTCCGACTGTCGCAATAAGTTTGCGCATATTCCAGTCGTAATGCCTGTTATCTATCCAGTCGCAAAGACACAAAGCCCCGGTAATACTATCGACGCCAAGCATCAATTCGCCTACGGGCGAGATGTATCGGCGCGTACACAGCATCAATAATCATCATCGTCAAAGAAATCACTCGACGAAGATTCGAAGCTGTCATAGCCACCTATGCCGCCGTAGTCGTCATGATCGTCCATCAAACTGTCATGGTGCGTGGAATGCCACGGGAAACCATCATCCATGCTATTATGGTAACCTCCTATGGGAGGGATCACACTATTGTCATTGTGGTGGCAGCGGTGGTCTCCAAACAGCCAGTCAAAGATGATTAAATCTCTAAAAAAACTCCAAAGTGACATATTTGCTTTGATTATGTATTTATGTACAACGCATTAGGCACGTCTTTATCACCGCAAATATACACATTTTCGAGCATTTGCACAATACAAGCCCGATTTTTTCGGATTATATTACTCATGCGACGCCACCATATGGTGCGAACAGAATACTCGAGGAGTCTTAACCGCAATCGGGTATCACCAAGGCACAAGGCAAGCCCGGCCGAAGACTACTTCTGAGACGTTAACGCCTCGTCTATGGCACGAGACAATTGATCCGGGCAACTGGTACCCTTAACTCCGCATTGGATGCCATGAAGGCGACGCGAGACTTCGCGTGCGTCCATGCCTTCTATCAAAGAAGACAAGCCGCTGAGATTGCCCATGCAGCCGCCTGTAAATTGCAAGTCATGTATACGCCCATCCTCGATAGAGAACTCGATATTACGCGAACATGTGCCGTGCGGTGTGTATGTATATTTCTGTTTCATTGTATCGTAGCGTTTGTTTACATTTCAAAAAAAGCACCCGAGAAATACCGGGTCAAGCCGAAATACCCCTATCTAACGCACCGCATCGGCCGAAGCACGCCGCGGTACATCCGCAAACAAAAAAGGTCGCCGACGTGGGTGGGATGTGTGGTGTCGGCGACCATACCGAAGGTGTCTCGCGACACGTTTCGAGTTGGGGATGATGGATGTGTGCTCGAAGTGGGACTCGAACCCACACAGCCGGTAATGGCCAAGGGATTTTAAGTCCCTCGTGTCTACCATTCCACCATTCGAGCGTATATCAATGTACTGCCGTCCCTTTCGTTACGGCCTCGCAAAGGTAGGCATTTTATTCCACTCCGCCAAACACCCTCTCACAAAAAAAACACATGTAGAGTCAAGTGGCAAGTGCAAAATTAATGAATCATATTGTAGAACTCAATTTTTGGAGTAGAAAAGTCTAATTCTTTTCTTAGGCCTATCGTTTATCAGATACTGAACCTTGTTCAACTCTTGCTGTGATATCTTTCTGAAATCAGTGCCCTTAGGGAAAAACTCACGGAAGATTTTATTGGCGTTTTAGCTTGAATCGCATTCAAAGTGGTCGTTACGCAGTTGTTGTTCACTACATTGTATTCGTCTATTACAATCCCTTTACCGATATTTTTTACGTCACGTTTGTTTGACGGATCAGCGGATTTTTCTTGTAGAATATTGTCAAAATAAGCGTTTATCTCAGCGTCCTTATCTTGCTCGAAAGTAAATGCATTCAGACCAAATCGTTTGTCTTCATCGTTGATGAATCTTTGTGCATCATTGCCTTTTAATCTTATAAGGATACCTTCGCCGGCCGTAGAACCAACCGAAGGGATATTTTTCCAGGTATTGCCATATCTGCCATATGTGTACACCGTTAACACCTGTTGACATAAAAACGTGTCCCCAACTATTCGTTTCAATGTACACAATGGGACGTTCGCCGGTGGGGTCGGTGAAGCGGAGGGGGTTGGCGGTCGATGATTCTTGTCTGCAGGTAGTGGGCGGATGTTGGTCGGGGTCAGTCGGTGGGGGAGATCATGGCGAGGAAGGCGTTTTCGTCGATGATGGGGATGCCGAGGGTGCGTGCCTTTTCGAGCTTGGCGGGACCCATATTCTCGCCGGCGAGGACGTAATCGGTTTTGCGCGAGATTGAGCCGACATTTTTGCCGCCGTGCTGCTCGATCATCTGCTTGTACTCGTCGCGGCTGTGTAGGGCGAAGACACCGCTGATGACTATCGACTTGCCGGCCAGGGCGTTGCTGACGGGCGCGGTGTCTGTGGCAATGGCCATCTGCACGCCGGCTTGGCGCAGGCGTTCGACCATTTCGCGATTGGTGTCCTGCGCGAAATATTCGATGATGCTTCGGGCTATGATTTCGCCCACGTCTTCGATGGCTTGCAGTTCGGGCAGGGTCATGGACATCAGGCGGTCGATGCTTCCGGCAGTACGGGCTACTTTCTTGGCTGTGGTTTCGCCCACATTGGGTATGGACAGGGCAAATAGTACGCGTTCGAAAGGCACGGTGGTGCTGGCGCCAATGCCGTCGATGACGCGCTCGGCACTGCGTCGGCCAAATCCTTCGAGGTGTTCGAGGTCATTCACTTGCAGAGCATATAGGTCGGCGGGCGTCTTTACCTTGCCTATATTGTACAACAGCTCGGCGGTCTCGGCGCCTATGCCATCGATGTTCATGGCGTGGCGGCCTACAAAGTGCTCGATGCGTCCGACGATTTGCGGCGGGCAGGCCCATTTGTTGGGGCATACCCATGCGGCTTCGCCTTCGATGCGCACCAATGGGGTTCCGCACTTGGGGCAATGGGTTACGAAGACCACGGGGGCGCTGTCGGCGGGACGCTGTGATATGTCCACGCCGGTAATTTTAGGTATGATTTCGCCGCCTTTTTCGACATATACCATGTCTCCGTTGTGTATATCGAGGCTGCGCATTACATCGGCGTTGTGCAGCGAGGCGCGCTTGACGATGGTGCCGGACAGCAGCACCGGGTCGAGGTTGGCCACCGGGGTGATGGTACCCATGCGCCCGACTTCGAAGGATACGAAGTTCATACGAGTGAGGGCGCGTTCGGCTTGGAATTTATAGGCTATGGCCCAGCGCGGCGACTTGGCTGTAAACCCGAGGTTGAGCTGCTGTCGCAACGAATTGACTTTGAATACCAGGCCGTCCGTAGCTACGGGCAACTGCTTGCGTGCGGTGTCCCAGTAGGTTATGTATCTGTCAATCTCGTCTATATTGTGCAGCAATGTCATAGCATCGCTTACCTTGAAGCCCCATTGACGCACGCGCTGCATATTGTCGTAGTGGTTGTCGCAGGGCAGGTCCTCGCCCAGCAGGTAATAGAAATATGCATCGAGGCCGCGACGAGCCACTTCCGCGGGGTTGAGCAACTTCAGTGTTCCGGCGGCAGCATTGCGCGGGTTTGCGAAGAGCGGATCTCCGGCGTCTTCGCGCTCGGCGTTGAGGCGGTCGAAGGCCGTCCACGGCAGGACAATCTCACCGCGCAATTCGAACATCTCGGGCCAGTCCGAGCCTTGGAGTGTCAGCGGAATGCTGCGTATGGTCTTGACGTTTTCGGTGACGATATCTCCGCGCACGCCGTCGCCTCGAGTGACTGCACGCACCAGACGTCCGTGTTCGTATATCAACGATATGCCCGTGCCGTCAAACTTCATTTCGCCTACGATGGCGACATTGGATTCGGCGGCGAGGTCGCGTCGTATGCGCGTGCCCCAAGTGTCGACTTCTTCGACCGAATAGGTGTTGGCCAGAGACAGCATAGGGTAGATATGTGCGACTTGTGCAAATCCGCGAGTAAGGTCGCTGCCGACGCGGTGCGTGGGTGATAACGGGTCATCATACTGCGGATATTGTCGCTCGAGATTCTCGAGGCGGTGCATCATTTCGTCGAATTCGCGATCCGAAATTGTTGGGGCGTTGAGTACGTAGTAGTTGTGGTTGTGCTCGTTGAGTTCGAGGCGCAGGCGCTCGATATCTGCGCGTATGCCGGCTGTATTGTCCATCGTGGTATATTGTGTGCTGTTGATGTGCAAATTTAGCGATTTTTTCTGTAAAATCGAGTGCACCCGGGATGTGTCGAAACAAAAGTCTTTGAAGTATACGACCAAGGCAAATAAAGTGCTAAATTTGCAGCCTCAAAAGCGAGAACATCATATATCAAATAATTTGTTCAATGAAAGCGTTAATTAAAGTCGGAGTTGTACTCAATCTCCTTATCGGCCTCGGCCACCTGCTGTGCATGGCTGCGTTGGATAAGATTTCGCTATTTACGGCATCAGTGACGTTATGGATCGGATAGCGCAATACGGGACATATTTGCCTTATGTCATTACGATTATTATTGCCGTGGCCTTTTTTGTGGTTGCTCTTTACGGAATGTCAGCGCTCAAGGCCATCCCTCGTCTGCCGTTGCAGACCACAGCTATGTCGACTATAGTTATAGTCTTTTCGGGCCGTGTAATTTGGGGACTTACGATGCTTGTACCGCATTTTACGTGGCTCGAATTATCATCGACAATCGTTGCGCTGTTGCTTGCAGTATGCTACCTGTCGTATCTGTGTAGTAGTAAGATACGCGATTGAAATACAGTGTGTTGGTGTGTAAATATTTGACTTTGCAACTTTGGTTTCTGTCCATCGTTGTCTGTGTAAGTAGTGCGGATTGTGCGTTGGCACGATGCGGATTAGGAAAATAATGACTAACTTTGCGGTAAAACATCTGCACTGATATGAACGAAGACGATATAAAGGCACTGGCCTCGGATTGCGACGGCCTTGCCAATTACGAATACCTGGCCAACAACATCGGGCGCTGTGATGATGACATTCCGACCATCATTGACAATATGCAGCGAGTGGATCTTACCGGCCAATATATGGCCAGCGCGGCGCGATTTCTGCACGCTATAGATGCCGAGCATTACGCCGAAGCGGTACGTCGCCTTGTGGCGCTGACCATAGATCGCGACCGCGAGCGCCGCTACTTGGGCGATCTGATGACGAGCATTTACGGCGAAGATTATGCCGAGAGGACACCACAGCTTATAGCTACGGACAATAACTTCCGCCGTATGTACAAGCGTCTGTTTCCCGACAGCCCTATGTAATGCGCCGGTACATACTTAAGACAACACATATAATTATACACCAATGATTAAGCAAATATTGGGTGTCATGGCCATAGCAACGGCACTGACGGCATGCGCCGGCAAGAGTGCCGACAACGTTAACGCCGCGGCCACAGACTCCGTCAAAGCACAGACAACAATGACAAATCCTGACACAACAGTACTCATTAAGACCTCCGAGGGCGATATCACCGTCCGCGTCTATGGTGATACGCCCAAACACCAAGCCAACTTTCTAAAGTTGGTGCGCGAAGGCTATTACAACAATACATTGTTCCACCGCGTCATCAACGAATTTATGGTCCAGGCCGGTGACCCCGACAGCCGCGAAGCCAAGCCCGGGCAGCAGCTCGGCGCCGGCGGCCCCGACTACACCATCGAGGCCGAAATAGCATATCCCAAACACTTCCATAAGCGCGGTGCACTGGCCGCTGCCCGTCAGGGCGACCAAGTCAACCCCGAGAAACGCTCCTCCGGGTCGCAATTCTATATCGTCACCGGCAAGAAAGTCTCGGAAGCCGAACTCACGGCTATGGCTCGTCAAGGCGCCATGCAGGAAGAATTTAACCGTCTGGCCCAGGCCCATATGCAGCAGATACGTGCCATGCAGCAGTCCGGTGATCAGCAAGGTCTGATGGCGCTGCAAAACGAACTTGTGGAACAAGTCAATGCCAAATTTGCCAATGACAGCACTGCCGGCCTACCCAAGGAAATCATAGACACATACGCAAAAATCGGCGGCACTCCGTTTCTGGACCGCAATTACACCGTCTTCGGCGAAGTGGTCAGCGGTATGGACGTTGTTGAAAAAATCGAAAAAGCCGAGACCGATGCCGGCGATCGTCCCGTTAAGGACATCCGCATAATATCGATGTCCATCATCGACAAGAAATGACGCCGGGCTGCGACCGAAACATCGGCGCGCCTGACACGCGACAAGACACCGCCGCAGACTTTGCAATAAGCGAAGATGCGGCGGTGCATACCCTTGCCAACGGGCTGCGCGTAGTACACAGCTGCGACGAGGCCACCGCTATGGTGTGCCTCGATGTGCTTTATGGCGTCGGCGGACGCGACGAAGATCCGGGGCAGACCGGAATTGCGCACTTGTTTGAGCATCTGATGTTTGGTCCGTCAGTGCATATTCCCGACTATGACGGCACGCTCACTGCTGCCGGTGGGCGTTCCAATGCATGGACCTCCAACGACTTCACCAATTTTTACGCTATGGCGCCGGCGCATAATGCCGAGACGCTGTTTTACCTCGAAAGCGACCGTATGCTCTCGCCGGCCTTCGACAGTGAAAGCTTGCGCGTGCAACGCAGTGTCGTCACCGAGGAATTCAAGCAGCAATGTCTCAACCGCCCTTACGGCGTCACCGGACATGCGCTGTCGAAGATGATGTATCCGGCGACACACACCTATTCGTGGCCTGTAATCGGCAAAGATCCGTCGCATATCGCTGCCATCAGCGGAGAGGATACACGTCGGTGGTTTGGAAGTCACTACACCCCGGGTAATGCCGTGGTTGCTGTCACCGGAAACATCGGGAGCGAAGAGGCTTTTGCCTTGGCCGACAAATGGTTCGGAGGCATTCCGCAACGCGATGCGGTGGCGACACCGCCCATGGCGGTGCCTGCATTGGCGACTGCGCCTTGGGTGCGGTGCGATGATGCCTCGGTACCGGCTACGGCCATTACTATAGCTTGGCTTACAGACCCGTATGGCACTATAGACTACACTGCTGCGGATGCCATCACCGATGCCTTGGCTGCCGGCGCCGCCTCGCGTCTATATCGCCGTCTTATCATTTACGGTGATGGTACCTTCAGTGGCGTCGATGCCAGTATTACCGGAAGCGAAGGCCCCGGGCTGTTGACTGTTTCGGCTCGACTGTCCGCCCCCGGATATGCCGATGATGACACTTGTCGTCGTGCCATCGAGATGCTTCTTCGCGAATGCAACCTGTTGTGCGGCTCGGATGCTGTGGGTGATGCAGAGTTGGAACGTCTCCAAAATCGTCAACGTGCCGCCTTCCGCTTGGACAGCCTCGATTATGTGGGTCGTGCCGCAGCCCTCGCCTTGGCCGTATACCACCGCGAAGCCCCGGACGCGCAATTGCGACGTTACTGCGCATTGACCACCGCCGATATGCGCCGCGTTGCCCGGCAATTTTTCTGCGACAGTATGCACGGCACGCTCATAGTAGGGCCGCCCAAGCCGTAGCATACTATATTCCCCTCCCTCATCTAAATCATATTTAATGAAAGAATTCGTCATATCACAAGAAACCAACGAACGCGCCGTGCTCGTTGCACTCGCCACGCGCGAGCAACCCGAGGAAAAGGCTCGCGAATACCTCGACGAATTGGCTTTCCTGGCCGACACTGCCGGAGCCGTAACCGTCAAGACTTTTATCCAGAAATGCGAGTATCCTAATCCGCGCACCTTCGTAGGTAAGGGCAAGCTGGACGAAATCAAGCAATTTGTCGAGGCCAACGACATAGGTCTTGTAGTCTTTGATGACGACCTGTCCACCAAGCAAGTGTCCAATATTGAACGCGAGTTGCAGGTCAAGATATTGGACCGTACATCGCTGATACTTGACATCTTTGCCCGGCGTGCCCAAACGGCGCATGCCAAGACGCAAGTCGAACTGGCCCAATATCAATATATGCTTCCGCGCTTGACGCGTTTGTGGACGCACCTCGAGCGCCAGCGCGGCGGTATCGGTATGCGCGGCCCGGGTGAGACACAGATCGAAACCGACCGCCGCATCATCTTGGATAAAATTGCCCGCCTTAAGCAAGAACTTGCCTCTATTGACCGACAAAAAGCGTTGCAGCGCAAAAATCGCGGCAAGTTGACGCGCGTTGCCCTGGTGGGTTATACCAATGTGGGTAAGTCCACGATTATGAATCTGTTGAGCAAGAGTGATGTCTTTGCTGAGAATAAGCTATTTGCGACACTCGACACCACTGTGCGCAAAATCGCCATCGACAACCTGCCTATACTCCTCACCGATACCGTAGGATTTATACGCAAACTGCCCACGCACCTTGTAGAATCCTTCAAATCAACGCTTGACGAAGTGCGCGAAGCCGATGTCTTGGTACATGTCGTGGACGTTTCGCACCCCAATTTCGAGGAACAAATACAGGTGGTCGAACAGACCTTGCGCGAAGTTATAGGCAAGGATGCTGACACGCCGGTGATATTAGTGTTCAACAAGATAGATGCCTTCACCTATCAACCAAAAGACGAAGACGACCTCACCGAACGCACCACGCGCAATATGTCGCTGGAACAGTTGCGCACGTCTTGGATGGCTCGTATGGGCGATGACTGCGTCTTCATCTCGGCCAAGAAAAACCTTAATATAGCCGAGCTGAAGTCCCGCATTTACGATAAGGCCATCGAGGTGCATCGCCGTCGCTTCCCCTACAATGATTTCCTCTATCAGAAATATGATGACTTAGCGGAAAATCAGATGCCTGATGGTGAGTGATTTTTTTTGTGTAAGTCGCAGTGATACAATTTAATGCAACCATAAAATGATAATAGCAATCATAGGAGCAGGCGCCATGGGCGGTGCTGTAGCTCGCGGCCTTCTCGCCGCCGGCGTCTCGCCCGAAAGCCTGCGCGTATCCAATCCCACGGCAGCCAAGTTGCGTCCCTTTGCGGATGCAGGGTGCGCTACGTTTTCTGACAATCGTGCCGCGGCAAGCGGTGCTGATATTGTAGTCGTGGCTGTCAAACCATGGATATTGCCCGATGTGCTGCGTCAGATAGCCACATCCACCGATACAACGCATACCATGCTTGCGGTCATAGCCGCTTCCGTTACTTGTGCCGAAATAGACGCGTGGATAGATAGTAAATACGCCGATGGAGCTTTGGTGATGCCCAATACGGCCATGAATGTGCGTCGGTCGATGACCTTCGCCGTGCCCCTGCCCAAAAGCAAGGAAATTCCGGCCCAAATCACCGAAATATTTGAAAAACTCGGAACGGTCAAGGCTATAGACGAGGCACATCTGCCGGCTGCCATGGCCTTGGCATCTTGCGGCATAGCTTATGCGCTGCGCTACATACGCGCTGCCGTTGAAGGTGGCGTTCAAATGGGAATACGCGCGGCCGAGGCTCAGGACATCGTGGCCGCCACCATCGCCGGTGCCGCCGCGTTGCTGACCGAGCAATCGGGCGCACATGCCGAGGCCGAAATAGACAAAGTGACTACTCCCGGCGGAGTGACTATACGTGGACTTAACGCCATGGAAGCTGCCGGATTTACTCATGCCGTAATCTCGGGACTGCTTGCCTCGACACCCAAATAACCGCCGGATATGCACACCAACAATATGCGCCGCATAGTTATCAAGATAGGCAGTAATGTGCTCACCCGTGCCGACGGCCGCCCCGATATCGCGCACATGGCGCAGATAGTCGGCCAAGTAGCCGAAATACGTGAACACGGCGAGCAGGTTGTTCTGGTGTCCAGTGGTGCCGTGGCCTGCGGACGCTCCATGGTTACTCCGGGAAGCAGTCTCGATGCTGTGGGCTGTCGTCAGGTGTTTAGCGCCGTGGGGCAAATCAAACTACTGAACATCTATAGCGATATGTTTGCCGAATATGGCATTACCGTTGGACAGGTGCTGACACAGAAAGACAACTTTGCCAACCGCCGCGCATACCTCAACCAGCGCTCCTGCATAGACGCCCTGCTCGAGAGCGGAGTCTTGCCCATACTCAACGAGAATGACACAACCTCGCTCACCGAGCTGATGTTTACCGACAATGATGAGTTGGCCGGTTTGGTGGCCTCAATGACTGATGCCTCGCTACTCATCATATTATCCAACGTTGACGGAATATTCACCGGTGACCCGGCAGAGCCTTCTTCGGCGCTGATACGGCGTGTGATGCCCGGTGATGACCTGTCCGGAGTTATTGTGACGCGCAAGAGTGGCTTCGGCCGCGGTGGTATGGGGACCAAGTACGGTGTAGCCCGGCGTCTTGCCGCCGAAGGCGTTGATGTGGTCATCGCCAATGGTGTACGACCGGATATACTGCGTGCTGTGGTTCTGGGTGATATGGATGCACCGGACACCCCCTGCACGCATTTTGTGGCTTCCGATGCCGACATCAGCCCCGTGCGCCGGTGGCTGGCACGCAGTACTGCCTTTGCCAAGGGGGCTATACACGTCAATGCCAAGGCTGCAGAGATACTGCTCAGCGACCGCGCCGTCAGTCTACTTCCCGTGGGAGCCACGGCCATAGACGGGCCTTTCGATGAGGGCGACATCGTCGCTGTCATCAATCCGGACGGCCGCCGCATAGCCGTAGGGCGCGCCGCCTGCGATGCCGACACCGCACGCGCTGCCCTCGGACATCACGGCGAGCGTCCGCTCATACATTATGATTACCTTTTTATCGAGTAAAAATGCAATACACAGATATAGACACACTATTGCAACGCGCGCATGCTGCCGCACCGGCCTTGGTTGCTATGGACGAATGTAGCCGCACGCAGGTGCTCAACGACGTGGCTGATGCCATCGAGTCTCACGCCGGTGTCATCCTTGAAGCTAACGGTCGCGACCTTGCAGCCATGGATCCCGTCTCACCGCTATATGATCGTCTGCGCCTTGATCGCGCACGCCTTCGGGATATAGCTTCCGATATGCGCCACGTGTCCTCGCTGCCTTCACCGCTGGGAATAGTCACGGACGCCAACACCCTTCCCAACGGCCTATACATTCGCCGTGTCAGCGTGCCATTCGGCGTCATTGCGGTCATCTATGAGGCTCGCCCCAACGTCACCTTTGATGTATTCGGCTTGTGCTTCAAGAGCGGCAACGCATGTGTACTCAAGGGTGGAAAGGATGCCGCAAATACCAATGTCGCTGCCGTGTCCGTCATTCACGATGTGCTGCGCTGTCACGGTATAGACACTGCCGTTGTGGCCATGCCCGAGCCGACACATGAGGCTACTCGCCGACTTCTTGAAGCTCGCGGCCTCGTAGACTTGTGTATTCCGCGTGGCGGTCGCCGACTTATCGACACAGTGCGCCAAAACGCCAAGGTTCCCGTCATCGAAACCGGCGCCGGTGTGGTGCACGTATACATAGATGCCGCTGCCGATACCGCGGTGGCCTCCGCCATAGTCGTCAATGCCAAAACCCGCCGAGTCAGCGTCTGCAATGCGCTCGATACCACCATAGTGCACGCATCGCGCTTGGGTGACATTGCGCAGATATGTGCGCCTTTAGCCGACAAATCCGTGACCATATATGCCGATACCCCGGCCTATGGGGCACTGCTCGAAGGAGGATACCCTGTTTCGCTGCTTGCTCACGCCGACGACGATGACAGCGCCTCCGTATGGGATACCGAATGGATGGACTACAAAATGGGGCTACGGACAGTTGACAGCCTCGAACGAGCACTTGCTCATATCGCAGCCCACGGCAGCGGACATTCCGAGGCCATAGTCACGGAGGATGCCGAAGCGGCCGAGATATTTCGTCGCAACGTGGATGCCGCCTGCGTATATGTCAATGCTCCCACATCCTTCACCGACGGAGCACAATTCGGTCTCGGTGCCGAAATCGGCATATCAACCCAAAAATTGGGACCTCGCGGTCCTATGGGCCTGCGCGAGATTACTACCTACAGATGGTATATCGATGGCCACGGCCAGACGCGACCCTAAAAAACAAAGGGTTGAGGCTCGAAAAAAATGCGAAACGAGGCGCTTTTGTCGTTTTTTCCAATATTGTCCTAAATAAATTTAGGCGACAGCGTAACGTGCAACGCCATAGAGC
>ERZ779851.1322-NODE-1322-length-22261-cov-4.132217_pt1 | contig 22261 bp, 20 predicted proteins | sample MGYA00511094_ERZ779851 | MGnify/ENA primary metagenome ERZ779851 (study PRJEB29588, sample SAMEA2155512) | human gut metagenome | biome: human gut; feature: human-associated habitat; material: faeces | place: Denmark | collected 2008/2010 ...
GCGGTATTGAAAACAAGTCCGAGCGCGAACAGCGGCCACGCAAGCTGCGACGCTATATTGCACACGGGGATGATCGCCATTCTGAACTTTATCGGCGCGTACCCCTCGGCATACTGGAGCGCGTGTCCCGCCTCATGCGCGGCAACTCCAACCGCTGCGACGCTCGTTTTGTCGATAACGCCCTTCGAAAGGCTTATCACGTTGGTGCGCGGGTTATAATTATCGGTAAGCTCGCCCGATATGCCGACGATGCCGACATCGGTAACGCCGCCCGAACGCAGCACGGTATCGGCAGCGCCCGCGCCGGTCATGCCGACTCTTGTCGGCACCTTTGAATATTTTGCATATGCGCTTTTTACCTTTATCTGCGCCCAGAGCGAGATAAGGAACGCTATGATAACAAGGATATACGTCGGATCGTAAAAGAAAAACGGCATGGTTTTTTCCTTTCAGAAAAATTTCAGTTCAGTCTGTCTCCCAAGCTGATCTTTCTGCCGCGGATGAACTCCCCGGCACTCATTTTGCCCTTGCCCTCTGGCACTATGCGGGTAAGCACGAGCGCTCCCTCGCCGCATGCAACGGTGATGCCGCCGTCGCCGTGCGCGTCAAGCGCCGTAACGCATCCCGCCTCGCCCCCGGCGCTGCCGTCGGCAACGTGTGAGGCAACGACCTTGAGGAGCTTTCCGTCCGGTGTATGTGTCCACGCGAGCGGCGCGGGCGAGCACCCGCGTATGAGATCGTGCAGCTCCGCAGCGGGGCGTGAAAAGTCGATACGGAGGTCTTCTTTTCCGAGCTTTGCGGCGTATGTTGCACCCTCATCCGGCTGAGGCGTACGTACGAGCGTTCCCGCCGTCAGTGCGTCGAGCGTCTCTGTCAGAAGCTCCGCTCCGACCTCCGCCATGCGGTCATGGACAGTTCCGAAGTCGTCCTCATCGCCAATCGGCACCTCGCGCACGAGCAGCATATCGCCCGTGTCGATGCCGTCGTTCATATACATCGTTGTAATTCCCGTGACCTTTTTGCCGTCGATGACCGCGCGCTGCATAGGCGCGGCGCCGCGGTATTCGGGCAGGAGCGAACCGTGCACGTTTATGCACCCGTATTTCGGAAATCCCAGCACATATTCGGGCAATATCTTCCCGTATGCGACAACGACGATAATGTCGGGGTTATGCTCACATAAAATATCCGTTATCGCGCCGTCTTTCAGCGTTTCGGGCTGATAGACCGGAATGTTTTTTTGTACCGCCAGCTCCTTTACCGGGGGCGCTGTAAGAATCTTTTTTCTGCCCTTCGGCTTGTCCGGCTGGCTGATGACCGCCGTAACGCTATGCTCCGAACCGATGAGTGCGGCAAGATGCGCCCTTGCAAAATCGGGCGTTCCCATAAATAAAATCTTCAACCGGTGTGCCCTCCTCATTCCTCTTCGGGGTCGATAAAGCGCTCCGCCTTTTCAACGAAGGCGTGCCCGTCCAGATGTTCGATCTCGTGGCAGAAAGCGCGCGCCAAAAGGCCGCTTCCTTTAAATTCGACCTCGTTTCCGTCCCGGTCGAAGGCTCTGACCGTAACATGCTCGGGGCGCGTCACGATTCCCCATTTGCCGGGAAAGCTTAAACACCCTTCCGTTCCGGTCTGCGAGCCGGACTCTTCGGTGATGACGGGGTTGATAAGCTCGATAAGCCCCTCGCCGTCGTCTATCACGCAGATGCGCTTTAAGATACCGACCTGTACTGCCGCCAGGCCGACTCCGTTCGCCTCATACATAGTGTCCGCCATATCGTCCAAAAGCTCCCGGAGTCTCTCGTCAAACGCCGTGACAGGTCTCGATTTTTTAAATAATATCTCGTCCGGCGCTTTTCTTATTTCTCTTATTGCCATAAAAATTCCTCCGTAATTATGCCATATTAACAGGGTCGATCATGATCGCCATTTTCACGGTTTTCGACTTAAAGTCAAAATAGAGCGTGCGAAGAAGCTCCCTTGTCACAGAGTCCGCTTCGCCCTTGAACCAGAAGCGCCATCTGTAGCGCCCCTTGATCTTATAAAGCGGCGACGGAGCGGAAGCGAAAAGCTTTATATCTCTGCCCGAAAAAAGCTCCTTAAATTTTTTCTCTATCTTTAAGCACGCCTCTTTAACGCTTTTTTCATCGGCCGATGAAAACGAAACGCAGACGATGTTTGAAAACGGCGGATAGCCGAACATTTTTCTGTACGCTATCTCCGATTCGTAAAATCCCTCATAATCCTGTTTTTTCGCAAATTCGATCACCGGGTTCTCGGGGCTGTAGGTCTGAATAATGGCCCGGCCGCGTGTATCTCCGCGCCCGGCTCTTCCGCAGACCTGGGTTATCAAGTCAAACGTGCGCTCCGACGCCCGGTAGTCGTCGATATTTAACGACATATCCGCCGCGACGACGCCGACGAGCGATATGTTCGGAAAATCGAGCCCCTTTGATACCATCTGCGTGCCGAGCAAAATGTCGATCTTTTCTTCACTGAATTTTTTTAATATTTTTTCATGCGCGTTTTTCCCGGCCGTCGTGTCAACATCCATTCTGATGACGCTTGCCGAGGGAAAAAGCACCCTGATCTCTTCTTCAAGCCTCTCCGTTCCCGTGCCGAAATATTTAATATGGCCGGACGAACATGAGGGGCATGTCTTCATCACCGCGGTCTTATATCCGCAGTAATGGCAGTTTAGCGTTCCTGTGTTTTTGTGATAAACAAGAGCTATCGAGCAGGAGGGGCACAGTGCGACATAGCCGCAGTCGCGACACGAAACAAACGTGGAAAATCCCCGTCTGTTTAAGAAAAGCACCGTCTGCTCCCCGTTTTCGATGTTCTTTCTTATCTCTTCGGTGAGCCTTCCGGAAAGCATTCTTCTGTTTCCGTTTTTAAGCTCCGAGCGCATATCGACAACCTCGATCAAAGGGAGGCTGACCTCGTTATAGCGCTTCGTCATTTTGATCAGCTCATATTTGCCGGAAAGCGCCTTGTAATAGTCCGTGACGGACGGTGTCGCCGATGCTAAGATCAAAAGCGCATTATGCTGGCGGCACCTCATCTTCGCGACCTCGATAGCGTCGTATCTCGGCGTCTGCTCCGATTTATAGGTGTTTTCGTGCTCCTCGTCAACTATGATGAGCCCGATATTGTCAAGCGGCGCAAAAATTGCGCTTCTCGCGCCGACAACGACCTTTGCCTCGCCGTTTTTTATCCTCATCCACTCGTCTAACCTCTCGCCGGACGAGAGCATGCTGTGAAGTATCGCGACATTTTCGCCAAACCGCCCCAAAAAGCGGTCCGTCATCTGCGGCGTGAGCGAGATCTCGGGAACAAGCACGATAGCCTGCCGCCCGTTTTTGACCGTCCGCTCGATCGCCTGCATATAGACCTCGGTCTTGCCGCTTCCCGTAACTCCGTGAAGAAGAACGGTCTTAGCCCTGCCCGAGTCTGAAAGGCGGTTAATTGTCTCAAGCGCCGCTTTCTGCTCCTCTGTCGGGTGAAGGCTATATGTCGCGCTTAAATTTTTCTCCTTAAAAGGGTCGCGCCTTAAAGCCTCGTCATAAATTTTAACGATGACCTTGTCAGAAAGCGCGCGGATCGCCGAGGTGTTGTTAAATTCGGCAAGCGGCCTGTCCCCTTTTTCCAATGCCATGACCGCGTCCCTCTGCGAGACCGCACGGTCAGGCAAAAGGGCGAGCGCGTCCTCTGCCTTCATATTCAGCGAAACATATTTTCTTTTTAAGACTCCGGCCTTTTTGTGAGTGAATTTTTCCGTTTCGACGGCGTTTTTCTCCTCAAGACTTTTGACCGTGCCGGTTACCGATGCGCCGAACTCATTTTTAAGCGCGGCAAGCGTCGTAGCTCCGCCCTCGTCCTCGATAAAGGCGAGAACTTTTTTCTGAAGCGGTGAAAAATTGCCGTCCGCATTTATGAGGCGAACCTTTTTGTCCTCCTTACCGAAAGTGCCGGGAGGGCACAAAAGCTTCAGGCAGTCGAAAAACGGGGCGATATACATCTTCTGCATAAAATGCGCAAGCTCTATCGCCTTGTCATCCGCCGCCGGCTCTCCCTTTTTCACGGCCGAGATGTATTTAAGCTCATAGTCCGTCTCCTCGTCCGTAAAGCCGATGACGATACCTGTCTTCTTCCCGCGGCCGAAAGGAACGGTCACGATGCATCCGGCCTTAAGCGTGCCTTTCTCCGAATCGGGAATTTTATAGTAAAACTCCCGGTCGAGCGAAAAAACGCCCGTGTCGACCAAAACCCTTGCCAGAGTTTCCAAAGCCATTCCTCCGTTATTTGCCGAGCGTTATGCTGTAGCCGATCTTGCCGGCATATATCTCTTCAACCGCGATCGTGACAGGCTTTTCGGACATTGTGTGAACCAGGGGTTCTGCCGAATTTTCTTTGTCCTCAAGCTCTCTCGCTCTTTTTGCCGTTGCGATAACAATGCTGTAACGGCTGTCAAATTTCTTCATAAGTTCGTCTACCGACGGATAGATCATCATAATAAAATTCTCCCTTTCTTTTAGTCCTTTTTAAGCTTTTCTATGAGGCAGTGATTGTTCTTGACTCTCATGCTCTCCGCTCTTATTATATCGTTCAGGCGCATCGTGCATTCCTCGACGTCGTCGTTCACGATTATGTAGTCATAGTCCTTAATAAACTCATATTCTTCCTTCGCACGGCGAATCCTTTTGTCAAGCGCCGCGAGCGCCGTTTCGTTGCCCTCGTCGCGTTTCATGATCCTGCGCTTTAGCTCCTCATTTTCGGGCGGCGCAACGAAGACGAGCACCGCGTCCGGATAGCTCTCTTTAGCCTTGAACGCGCCGTTGACCTCGATCTCCAAAATACTGCTTTTGCCCTCTTCAAGAGCCTTGATGAGCGGAGCCTTGGGCGTTCCGTAATAATTGTCCACATAGCGCTCCCACTCAATGAAATAGCCCTCTTTTATGCGTTTTTCAAATTCTTCTTTCGAAATATAATAATAGCTCTCGCCCTCTGTCTCGCCGGCTCTCGGCGCTCTTGTCGTGCATGAAACGGAAAGGAAAATATCCTCCTTGCGCTCCAAAATCTTTTTAACGACAGTCCCCTTGCCGACCCCGGACGGGCCCGAAACTATAAATATGCTCCCCTTAGCCATCTATCCCAACATCCTCTCCGCTGTCAAATCTGTGAGCTATCGTGTCCGGCTGCACAGACGACGTAATAACATGGTCGCTGTCCGTCACAATGACAGCTCTCGTCCTTCTCCCGTAAGTTGCGTCGATAAGCTTGCCATTCTCGCGCGCCTCCTGCACCAGCCTTTTAACGGGCGCAGATTCCGGAGAAATGACCGCCACGACATGCATTGCGTTTACGATATTTCCGAATCCGATGTTAATTATCCTCATAAAAAATCCTCACTCGATATTCTGTATCTGCTCACGCATCTTTTCTATCTCTGTCTTAAGCTCGACGACCATTTTAGTCGTCTCAACGTCGTTCGCCTTTGAGCCCGTGGTGTTCACCTCGCGGTTGATCTCCTGAATGAGAAAGTCAAGCTTTCTGCCGGCCGCCTCGTTTCCGTTGATGATCGTCGAAAGCTCGGCAATGTGGCTCTTTAATCGCACCATTTCCTCGTCGACATTGATCTTGTCCGTAAAAATGGCGACTTCGTTTAATAACCTTGCCTCGTCCACCGGGACACCCGATAGGATTTCCTCCATCTTGGTGCGCAGGCGCTCTGAATATGCCTTAACTATCACCGGCATTCTTTCTGTAATCTTATCAACATAGGACAAAATGACATTTCCCTTTTCCAAAAGGTCCGCTCCGAGCCTTGCGCCCTCTTCGCTCCTCATCCTTTCAAAGTTTGAAAGCGCCTTTCCAAATACCGAAAGAACATCGTCAACGAGCCCCTCCTCGTCGACGGACGGCTTGTCCACCTTGAACATTTCCGGGAAAGTCGCGATGTTTGTGACCTTCGCGTTATTTTCGATGCCGAGCTCTTCAGAAAGTCTTGAAAGCTCTAAATAATAGCTCTTTGCAAGCGCGGTATTCGCGCACACCGTCACACTGTCCTCGTTATAGTCGACGACCGAGACCGAAATATCGACCTTTCCGCGCTTGATAACCCTCGAAGCCGCCTTTCTTAAAGGCTCTTCCAGAAAGCCGAACTGGCGCGGCACCTTTATGTTAAAGTCGGTGAATCTCTGGTTGACCGATTTTATCTCCGTGCTGATCTTTCTTCCGTTTACCGTCTCTTCAAAATGGCCGTAACCGGTCATACTTCTTATCATTTTGTGCTCCTTTTATTCTCTTTTTAAAACCCCTAAAGAGGCGAAGAAAAATTCCGCCTCTTTAGGATCTTAATTATTTATTGTCCGATGAAGTGTCGTTCTTCGCAGTGTCGATAAGCTTAACGCCCTTGATCTTGGATTCAGACTTCGTGACCTCTGCGCTCTCAAGCTCTTTTGCCATCGCGTCCTCATATCCGGATTCCGTGATTGCGGTCTTAACCGCGTTCTTTATTCCATTCTCGTCCGATGTGAAATAAGACTCTTCAAGAGCATATCTTTTTATGATGTGATAGCCCGAATAGCTTGCCTCGACCTTAACGGGCTCCTTCGTGTATTCGCCGACCGCGAGAGCAAACGACGCGTCCTCAAACGCAGGGTTTGAAAAGTCGCCCGACTTAAACACATATCCCGTCGCTCCGCCGTTAATGTTTCCGTCAGAGTCAACGTCGCCGGAATACTTTGTCATAAGAGTCTCAAAATCAGCTCCGCCGTTAAGCTCCGCTATAACCTCGTCAGCCTTTGCCTTTGCCGCGTCAAGATCTGAAATGCCTTCGTCTCCGACCTTGATCAAAATGTGCTTAACTCTTGCGTAGTTATCGTTGTAGTACTTTAAGAGCGCCTCGTCGGTGAGCGCGTCCTCGCTTGTCATCTTCTCGGCAAGCTTGCCGGAAAGCACCATGTTCTTCCACATATCGGTGAGCTCATTTTCCGTCATCTTGACAGAAGAGAGCGCTTCTTCAAGCTTTGATTTTGAACCGAGGCCTTCGATGAACGAATTTTTTGCGTCCGTTATAGCCGAAGTCTCCTCGTCGGTAAGCGTAACCTCAAGCTCCGCCGCCTTCGATGCGACTAACGAAAGCTCCGCCGCCTTGTCAAAAACAAGGTCCTTAAGCTTGTCTCCGACAGTCACGCCGTCGATCTCCTTTTCCCAGATGGACTTGCCGTCCTCAGCGCTTCCGGCTTCGGACACGAGCTTTGAAACATCCGAATACATGTAAGAGCGCGTGTATGCGTCATACATGCAAACGTTCGTCAGTGCATTGTTATAATCCGCCGCGCCGAAATAGAGCTCGGCAAATGTAAGTAAGTATTTATACTCGCTTAACGCAATGCGTTCTCCGTTCACTTCGCCGACCTTTGCCACATTCACAACCGTGCAGCCGGTAACGAGCGAAAGCACGAGTGCCAGGCACAAAATTGCCTTTACCATATTTTTCATATTTAACATCCTCCGTAAATTAATATCTTTCTAATAATAATACTATATTATTCGCAAGATTTCAAGTTTTGTAATACTTTTTTAACAAATTCGATCATATCTCCGTGGTTCAGCTTGCCGCACCTAATGTGAACTGCGTTCCTTCCGGAGGCGGAAAACATCACTTTTCCGCGGAATTCTGCCGATAAGGCCGCGATCACGGCCGGAATATTTTTCATCTCCGGCCCGGGGTACAAAATAAGCTTTTCGTTGGCATAGTTGATCTCCTCAATGCCGATGTTCCTTGCCTCCGATCTTATCATCGCCACATCGATAAGGCGGTAAACCGCCGCCGGAATCTCGCCGAACCTGTCCTCAAGCTCTTCTGCGACGGCATAGCTGTCCGACTGGTTCTCGATACCGGCGACCTTTTTATAGGCCTGGATCCTTAACGACGGCGAGGAAATATAGCTCTCCGGGATATAGGCGTTGACGTCAAGGTCGATAAGGCACTCTTTTTTCTCGGCGATCTTCTCGCCCTTAGCCTCGGCGACAGCCTCGGACAACAGCGAGCAGTAAACCTCATAGCCGACGCTTGACATAAAGCCCGACTGCTCGGGCCCCAAAACGTTGCCCGCTCCGCGAAGTTCCAAGTCCCTCGCAGCGATCTTAAAGCCCGATCCGAACTCGGTAAACTCACGGATCGCCTTAAGCCTTTTTTCCGCAATCTCGGAAAGTACCTTGTCGCGCCTGTAAGTCAGATACGCATATGCAAGCCGGCTCGAACGCCCGACTCTTCCGCGCAGCTGGTAAAGCTGTGCAAGCCCCATCCTGTCCGCGTCCTCTATTATGATGGTGTTGACGTTCGGAATGTCAAGCCCGGTCTCGATTATCGTCGTGCAGACCAAAATGTCGATATTGCCCTCGACCATGTCCATCATGACATTTTCAAGCTCGGTCTCGTTCATCTGCCCGTGGCCGACGCCGACCTTGAAATCCGGAAACAGCGCGGCTAACTCCTCGGCCTTTTTATATATCCCCGAAACGCGGTTGTAAAGATAATACACCTGGCCGCCGCGCGAAAGCTCACGGACGATGGCCTCCTTCACGACATCAGAGTTATACTCCATCGCGAAGGTCTGAACCGGGAGTCTGTCCTCGGGCGGCTCTGAAAGCACGCTCATGTCCCTTATTCCGATCATCGCCATATTAAGGCTTCGCGGAATAGGGGTTGCGGAGAGCGACAGCACATCGATATTGTTTTTAAGCTCCTTTATCGCCTCCTTGTGCGCAACGCCGAAGCGCTGTTCCTCGTCGATAATAAGGAGTCCTAAATTTTTGAAATTCACACTCTTTTGAAGCATTCTGTGCGTGCCTATCAAAATGTCGACCTCGCCTTTTTTGGTGCGCCTTATAATATCGTCGGCCGCCTTTTTGCTCTTGAAACGGCTGAGCATCTCGATCGTTATCGGGTAGTTTTTCATTCGCTCGGAGAACGCGGCGTATTGCTGTGCGGCAAGCACCGTCGTCGGCACAAGATAGGCGACCTGAAGCCCGTCCGACACGCATTTAAAAGCTCCTCGCATCGCGACCTCTGTCTTTCCGAAGCCGACGTCGCCCAACAAAAGTCTGTCCATCGGCCTGTCGGACTCCATGTCCTCCTTCATCTCCTCGATAGAGCGGAGCTGGTCGTCCGTCTCGTCATAAATGAACTCGGCCTCGAACTCTCTTTGCCACTGCGTGTCCTCCGAAAAGCGGTGCCCTTTTGCCGCACTTCGCTCGGCATATAGCTTTACGAGCTTTTCCGCCAGCGCGGCAACGCTCGCTTTAACGCTGTTTTTGGTCTTCTTCCACTCACCGCCGCCGAGCTTGTTTAACTTGACTCTCGGCTCGCCGTCTGTCTCCGTTCCGCTTTTGTATTTATGGAGCAAATCAAGCGCTCCGGCCGGAACATAGAGCACATCGTCTCCGCGGTAGACTATCTTTAGATAATCCTTGATGCTTCCGCCGGTGTTGATCCTCTGCATGCCGGTAAAGCGGCCGATTCCGTGCGCCTCATGCACCACATAATCGCCGGGCAAAAGGTCGTTATAGCTTAATATCTCCTCGCCCTTCGTCCTCTTTTTCTTCTTGCGCTTAAAAGAGGGCGAAACCTCCCTGTCGCTCACGACGACGCTTTTTATGAGCGGATATTCAAACCCGGTCGAGAGACTGCCGTGAAGAAGTATCGCAAGCCCGGGCGTGAGCGCGGCGCCGGAATCGGCTGTCACGCTGATGTTTTTCTCGGTCAGAAATTCCGTCAGACTTTTTATCCTCTCGTCCGACCCTGCCATGATGACGATCTTATAGCCGCGCGTCTTGTAATAGGTAACATCCTCTGCCAAAAGCTCGGAATTTTTGCCGTACGGCTTGACGGACTTGACGGTCAGTGACAAAAGCTCCTTCGGCTTAAAGTCCGGCGTGTTGTCCGAAAGCAGGGAGACGCTTAGGGTCTGCATCTTCAAAAGGTCTTTTATAATGTCGTAATAGTCGTTGATATACTTATCGCGGACTGATTCAATGTTGCCGTTCTCGATTAATGTCTTAACGCGCTCCTCCAAGTCCGCGCGGATCGCCTTTGCGGCCTCGGATACCCTTAAAGGCTCATCGATGACCGCGACAGAGTCCGGATCGATATAGCTTAAAAGCGAGCCCGTCTCGTCCGTGTCCGCCGCGGGGATGACCGTTGCCGATTCGATCTTCTCGGTCGACTTTTGCGTTTCTAAAGAAAAGCGGCGGAGCGAATCTATCTCATCATCAAAAAACTCCATTCTCAAAGGGTCGTCGTCAGCCGGCGAAAAAATGTCCAATATTCCGCCGCGGACGGAAAAACAGCCCTTGCCTTCGACCGTCTCGCACCTTGTATAGCCGATCTCGGTGAGATTTTTGCAAAGCTCGGGAATATCAAAAGTGTCCCCGACCTTAAAGTGTATCTTTCCCGAATCGAACTTCTCCCTCGGGGTGATGAGCTGTAAGAGCGCGCCGACCGAAACGATGATTATTTTAGCGTTCTCCGCCTCGGAAACAAGCGCAAGCTTTTCATATAATGTGTCGCGGCCGAGCGCGTCCACCTTTCTTAAATTCAGCTCCTTTTCGCTGATCCTGACCGTCGCCTTCTCCATCACGCGCATATCGGTCTCAAGCTTTCTTGCGCTGATCTCGTTCGGCGTGACGATGAAAAGCTTTTTGTCAAAGTCAGAATGAAGCGTGTATAAAAGGTGCGCCTTTTCCGAATCCGAGACGCCCTTTATATGAATAGGACTGACGCCCTTTCGGGCAGCAGTCCTGATTTTTTCGTATTCGGCCGAGCCTTTTAAAATTTCGCTTAATACTGGCATTTAATCCCCCGGATTCAATCTGTTATATTTGTTCATCGCGTCGGCGAGCTTCCCCGCGATTATAAGGCTCACAATGTCCGGAATGTTTTTCACCGCGTCTATCATCAAAGCTGTCTCCTCTTTTGTGAACCTGCCGAGAACATAGTTCGCCATGTCTCCGCGCGCTTCACCGATTCCGAAACGAACCCTCGGGAACTCATCGCTCCCTAAATGGTATATGATGGATTTCATTCCGTTATGACCGCCGGCAGAGCCGCTCGGCCTTATTCTGATGCGCCCGACGCCGAGCGCCGCCTCATCATATATCACGATGATGTCCTTTGGCGCTATCTTGTAAAAGTCGGCGATCTCTCTCACCGCTTCACCGCTGTTATTCATAAAGGTCTGCGGCTGGGCGAGGATAACACGCTCGCCGCCGATCTTACCCTCGCCTATGAGCGCCTTGTGCTTTATCTTCTTTAAGGGAATGTCATAATAGCTCGAAAGCACCGAAACTGCCTCAAAGCCCACATTGTGCCTCGTGTCGACATATTCTCTTCCCGGGTTTCCGAGCCCTGCAATCAAAAACATTTCAAAACCTCTTATTTTTTGTTCTTTCTTCTGTCGTTCCACTTGTCCTTGTTCACCTGGCGCGCTCTTGCGATCGCAAGCGTGCTCTCGGGCACATCGTCCGTAATGGTCGAGCCTGCGGCGGTATATGCCCCGTCGGAGAGAGTGACGGGAGCAACAAGGTTTGAGTTACAGCCGACGAAAACGTCGTTTCCGATGGTCGTTCTGTATTTTTTAGCACCGTCATAGTTGACAGTGACCGTTCCGCATCCGAAGTTGACGCGCTCGCCGACGTCGCTGTCGCCGACATAGGTAAGGTGCGAAACCTTCGTTCCGTCGCCGATGGTGGAATTTTTAAGCTCGACAAAGTCGCCGATACGGCAGTGGTTTCCGACCTTCGTGTCCGGCCTTAAGTATGCGAACGGGCCAACCGTCGTATTCTCGCCTACCACACAGTCGAGTCCGACAGATTTTACGACCTCTGTCCCGTCGCCTATTATGGTGTTTTTAAGCTTCGTATCGGGCCCGATCACGCAGTCTGCGCCGATCACGGTGTCACCCTCTAAAACAGTTCCGGGAAGCACAACGCTGTCGCGGCCGATCTTAACGCCGTCCTCAATATAAGTCCTTTCCGGGTCTATTATCGTGACGCCGGAATACATTAAGTCATAATTTATTCTCTTTCTTAAAACCGCGTCCGCCTTAGAGAGCGCGACTCTGTCGTTGACGCCCATTATCTCATCGAAATCGGCGATCTTGTAGCTTCCGACCTTTTTGCCCTTCGAAACAAGTATCTCCACCGTGTCGGTGAAATAATACTCACCGGAAACCTCGTTTTTCTCAATTTTCGGAACGGAGGATAAAAGAGCGTCGCTTTTAAAGACGAACATTCCGGAATTTATCTCGGTTATCTTTTTCTCCTCGGGTGAGCAGTTTTTCTCCTCGACGATTTTTTTAACAAGCCCGTTTTCCTTTATGATGCGGCCGTATCCGGTCGGATCTTCGGCGTCCGCCGTTAAAACGAGCGCGTCAAGCCCTTTTTCGACCGTCTCGTTAAGAGCGCCTTTGATCGTCTCCGCCGTGATTATCGGCGTGTCGCCGCAAAGGACAACGGTATAGCCCGGCTCAACGAAGGGAAGCGCGGAGGAGACTGCGTCGCCCGTGCCGAGCATATTTTTCTGCTCGGCAAAAACCGTGCCCTCCCGTGCGATCTTTTCGATCTCTTCCTTGCCGTGGCCGACAACGGCGATGATCTTTTCGGCACCGGCTTTCTTTGCCGCGTCGCTCACCCAGTTTATAAGTGCCTTTCCGCAAGCCTTGTGTGCCGGCTTCGGAAGGTTTGACTTCATTCTTGTTCCCATTCCTGCCGCTAAAATAATGGCGGTGAATTTATTCTCCAAATAAAAAACTCCCTTTCTTTAGAATTTATATCCATATTATACAACTAAACAAAGAAAAAGGCAAACATTTTTTTGTTTGCCTTTCTTCTTTAACGGTATAAATTATTCCTCTTTCGGCTCTTCCTTCAAAAACTCTTCATATCTTGCGATAATAGCGTTCTGAAGCTCCTCTCTCATTTCCGAAGTGATCGGATGTACAATGTCCTTAAACTCGCCGGTAGGAGTCTTCCTGCTCGGCATCGCCACAAACATTTTTTCGTTTCCATCAATTATTTTTATGTCATGAACTACAAAAGCGTCGTCAAATGTAACAGAAACTACAGCCCTCATTTTTCCTTCCGTACTCGTTTTCCTTATCCTGATATCCGTAATTTTCATGCTGCCTGATTCCACCCTTTCATTGAAACTTTCTTTTGACATTTTTATTTTATCATTATTTCATAAATTTGTCAACATAAATTTATTTTTTTTATGTATTTTTTACGGTTTTTATGCCGAATTTTTAATTGTTAAAATTATTTTGAACTTCTTTTTTCAAAATATCTTGATATAATTTATAAAAATGCTATAATATATATTATCTTACTAAACCCGAAGGGAAGTTTTCATTTTGTCAATAGATTTTTCACGCATCAAAAAGGGCGGCCGCATTCATTTTGTCGGGATCGGCGGAATCAGTATGAGCGCCCTTGCTTCAATATTAATAAAAAAGGGCTATGCCGTTTCCGGGTCGGACTTTAAGAAAAGCCCGTTCACGGACGCTTTGGTTGCCGAGGGCGCAAAAATTTTCATCGGCCATAACGAAAAAAACGCCGAAGGAGCAGACGCACTCATTTATTCCGCCGCGATCGGGCCCGATAACCCCGAGAGGCGCTATGCCGATGAGCATAACATCCCCTCCGCCGAGCGGAGCGCGCTTCTGGGCGATATCGAAAAGATGTATAAATACCCGATCGACATATCCGGAACGCACGGCAAAACCAGCACAACGGGAATGCTCGCCCACATCTTTACGGCATCGGAATCTGACCCCACGGTTTTGATAGGCGGCGAGCTTTCGCTTATCGGAAGCAACAAGCGCGTCGGCTCGTCGGAATATTTCATTTCCGAGGCGTGCGAATATCACAGGAGCTTTTTGAATTTTCACCCCTATATCGGAATAATATTAGACGTTGAGGCCGATCACCTTGACTACTATAAGGATCTTGACGATATTAAGGGCGCGTTTTCGGACTTTGCGGACATCGTCTCAGGCAAGGTCATCGTAAACGCGGACGATAAAAACGCTATGGACGCCGTCAAACACACGAAGACTCCCGTAATCACCGTTTCAAGAAGATCTGAGAATGCGGACTATTACGCCAAAGATATTACTCCCAATTCCTTCGGCGAGTATTCCTTTAAGGTCTATAAAAAGGGCGGGCTTCTTGCTCCCGTTTCGCTCTCCGTTCCGGGAATCCACCACGTGTCAAACGCGCTTTGCGCCTTTGCCGCGGCCTCTGAGCTCGGCCTTGACAGTGAAAAGATCGCCCAAGGTCTTCATTCCTTCACTGGAGTTAAAAGGAGGTTTGAGCTTAAGGCGGACAAAAACGGCATCAGAGTTTATGACGACTATGCCCACCACCCCACCGAGATCAAGGCGACGCTGGACGCACTGGCTGCGATCAGCGCGAACGAAAAATACATCGTTTTTCAGCCGCACACCTACACAAGAACGCTGACGCTGTTTGACGATTTTGTTTCCGTCTTAAAGGAAGCGCCCCACCTCGTGCTTTTGGACATTTATGCCGCGCGTGAGAAGGATTCCGGGCTCGTAAAAAGCGCCGATCTTGCCGCAAAGATTCCCGGCTCATATATGGCAAAGGATTTTGACGATGCGAAAAACTATCTTAAAAACCGCGTAAAGCCCGGCGACATTGTGATGACTGTCGGCGCGGGCGATGTTTATAAGGTCGGCGAGAAGCTTATAAAAGAGCTGTAATAAAAAAGCGTTTAACCCTTAGGGTTAAGCGCTTTTTTTATGCCTTCTCTTTCGAGTCCGCCACGCTCCAGCCTGTGACGGCGGCGATGACGATGATTCCGCCGATGAGCGACATCACGCCCGGCGTCTCCCCATCAAATATCATGACCCAGACGGGGTTTAGCAAGGGCTCTATCGCGCCGATGAGCGAGCAGGCAAAAGACGAGCATTTGCCGACCGCAAGGCAGAATAAAACATAGGGGATCCCGAGCTGGAATATGCCGAGCACGATCATCAAAAAAACGTCCTTTCCCGTGACGGCCGAGGGAAAAAACATAAACATCACGATCCCGAAAAGCGCCGTCAAAAGGTGGCCTATTAACATTCCCGTCATCCTCTCGCTCCGGCTCACCTTTCCGTAGATCATATAGACAAAGGCAAGGCTTATCCCCGCGCCGACGGCGACGAGGTTGCCGAGCGTTTTTCCGCCGGACACCGAATCCGCGAAAAAGAGCGCTACGCCGAAAAGCGTCGCAAGGGCGACCGCCATATCGCGCGCCTTAAGCTTTTCTTTATATATGATCGCCGAAAAGATAAGCAAAAATATCGGCTCGGTAAACTGGAGCACGATCGCGTTCGCCGCATAGGTCATCTTATTTGCCAAAACGAAGCAGATAAACGTCAGCGCCGTGAAAATGCTCCCGGCGAAAACGCGTTTATTCACCGTGAATCTGATTTTTGTAGCGAGCATAAACACCGCCATGCAAAGCGCGGCAAAAAAGCTCCTGATCCCGGCGATTATAAAAGGCCCGGCGCCGATAAGCTTTATCAATATTCCGCCCATGCTCCAAAGCGTTGCGCATACTACCATCTGAATTATTCCGACTGTGTTCTTTTTCATCATATTATCTCCAATGTGTATTTACTGTCGTGGCTTTCTGTTTTTAGGTTTTCCGTCACTATCATTCTTCCGTCCGCCGTTATCAAAACGGCGCCGACCTCTTTGTGCTCTTTAAGATATTCCTTTGCCTTTTCCTCACCCATAACGAAAAACGCTGTCGAGAGCGAGTCTGACAAAAAGCCGCTCTCCGAAACGGCCGTCGCGCTCACAATGCCGCTCTCGGCCGGATAGCCCGTCGCCGGGTCGATAATGTGAGAATAGCTTTTCCCGTTTTCGGTGAAATATCTTTCATACCCTCCCGAGGTGGATAGGACCCTGTCGCGGCATTTGACAGTCGCCGCATAGCCCTCGCCTTCGGGATCTTTAACGGCGACGTGCGCCTCTTTGCCATATACCAGCACCGTTCCGCCGATGCTGAAAACGGCGCTTTTCACCTTTTCTTCTTTAAGTATTTTTTTCATATTGTCCGCCGCATAGCCTTTTGCGACCGCGCCGAGGTCAATCTCGGGGTGACTCTTGTCATACCCCGTTTTATTAAGCGCTACCTTTATTTCTTCATCCGCCGGCACTTTTTTCCCGTCCGTCGTGAAGCCCCAAAGCCTTGTAACGGGATAGATAGTCACATCGAGCGCGCCGCCCGTCTCGCCTCCCACAGACTTTGACTCTTTTAATAATTCCTTAATTTCGTCCGTCATCGCGCCGCCCGAATTATAAGAGGAAAGCGCGCCCGAGCCGTTGACGTTAAGCTCAGAATCGAGCCTTTTCAATTCCGATATTGCCCTCGCCTTCGCCACATTTGCGCCCTTGCCCCTTATGTTAAATTCAACATAAGTGTCAAACGCGAAAAGCGAGCCTGTCTCCTCCTTCACATTAAAAAAAGAAAAGAGCCCTACCATGATGAGGGCAAAAAGAAGTGCCGAAATAACCGTGCGCTTCAAATAATCACCTTCTCATAAAGTCATATATAAGGGCATAAGCCTCTCTTAAATAATAGGTCGGCTTCAGAAAATACGCCGTCGGCGCAGGAACAGAGTAGCTTTCGATCCCGAACCTTTTTGCAATCATATTCGCCCGTTTTTCGTGAAATTCGTTCGTGACGATGCCGATCTTTCCGCTTAATTCGTTTTTTGCTATAACTTCCTTTGAAAACCTTAAATTTTCATAGGTCGATGTTGACTTATCCTCAAGGAATATCCTTTCTTTCGCGATGCCTCTTTCCGTTAAATAGTTATACATACATTCGGCCTCGCTGATTGCCTCGTCCGCTCCCTGTCCGCCGGAGACGACGCAGTAAGAATCCGGATTTTCGGACAAATACTCATATGCCGCGCCAAGCCTTTCGGAAAGCATCAGGCTCGGGCTCTCGCCCCTGACCTGACAGCCGAGAACGACTAATGTTAAGTCCCTCTCACTTGTTTTTCCCGTGCCGGAGATGACCAAAGCAAGCGAGAACGCCAAAAGAAGGATAAATGCCGCCGCGGCAAACGAAACAACTGAAAAAACGAGCGCGGATAACTTATTTTCATAAATTTTCTTTATGAAAAGGTTAATCTCCTTTGTTTTGCAAAGGTAGCATATCAGTGCGCATGACGCCAAAATCCCCGTCAGATTGCCGATGTTTAATATTCCGGCGGCGGCAAACGGCGCCAGAAAGAAAACGAGTAAAACGGCCGATAACGCCAAAAGCACCTTTTTCATCAGAAGTTTGCTCCGTTCCAGCCCCAGTTAAAGCACTCCTCGTATTTTATATATATCCTGTCCTTAGGAATCGAAAGAACGCTGTTATAGATCTCGGTCAGGCGCGCGGTCAGCGCGTCGTAATCCTCTTTTTTCACCATCCCGAAGACCTTGACCTCGATAAACGCCGTGTCATATGAGTCATTACCCGAAAAATACATCTTCACGCCGTCCGAAAAAGCGAGCATCAAAAACTTCTCGCTCTTTCCGGGAATGAGGGCGATCGCCTCGCCCAAAAGGGTCTTAAGAGTTTCTCTCTTGTTGTCATCAATCCGGCATGTGACCGTTGTGTTTATAAATGGCATAGTTATTCTCCTTTATTTCTTTTTTCTTATGACCGCGCACTCATAGGGCATATATTTGCCGCACGGCTCGGTTCTGTTGTAATTTGAAAGGATGACCTCTCCGGCCGGCAGAAAGTCGACCGTCTGCTCCTCATCAAAGTTTGCGATGACGATGAGCTCCTCATTTTCATCAAACCGCCTATAAGCGTATAAGCCGTTTCTCTCGCCCGTCATATCCTCATATCTTCCGTGGCGAACAGCGAATGAATCCTTCCTCAATTTCAAAAGTTTCTGATAGAATTTATAGACCGACTTTTCCGAGCTCATATCGCGCTCTGCGTTGATCTCTTTATAGCGGTTGAACTTGCCGAACCACGGTTTTTCGCTTCCGAATCCGCAGTCCGCCTCGCCGTTCCACGGCATCGGGTGCCTTGCATGGTCGCGGCTCGCGATGTTGATGCCGCGCATCAGCTCGTCCTCAGGGATCTTATCTTTATTGGCATTGAAATAGTTCACCGTCTCGATGTCCTCAAAGTCGGAAATATCGTCCGACACGCTGTTCGTCACGCCGATCTCCTCGCCCTGATAGATGAACGGAACGCCCTTTTGCAAAAAGAGCATAGTTGCCAGCATCGTCGCGGATTCATAGCGGAGCTCCTTATCGTTCGCGAACTTTGAAACGCTTCTCGGCTGGTCGTGATTTTCGATAAAGAGCGTGTATAAAAGCTCGTTATCCTGCATCAGATTCTGCCACTTTATAAGGCAGTCGCGGAGCGAATCGAGCGAAAACTCGTCCGGAATGAACTTATTGCCCTTCCATAAAAGGTGCTGGAAGTTAAACACCGCCGAAAGCTCGCCCCTCTCGCCGCCGACAAGCATTCTGATGTTGTCGGCATTCGCGCCCCAGCACTCGCCGACAGTGAAAATGTTCTTAACCTTCTCTCTGCCGAAAAGGAGCTTTATGTATTCGTGAAGGCGCGGGCCGTTCCCGTTTTTGTTGTTAACAAAGTCCTTTGAGATCTGATCGAGCACGTCGCACCTGAATCCGTCGACCCCGAGGTCGACCCAGAAATCAACGACCTTGACCATTTCCTCCCTCACCTTGGGGTTCTCCCAGTTTAAGTCGGGCTGGCCGACAGCATAGGAATGAAGGTAATATTCGCCCGTCAGTTCGTCATACTGCCATGCAGAGCCGCCGAAGCACGCCTGCCAGTCGTTTTTAGGCTCTTTTGCCCAATAGTAATAGTCGCGGTACGGGTTGTCTTTGGACTTTCTCGCCTCGCGAAACCACCTGTGCTCGGCCGAGGTGTGATTCGCGACGAAATCCATAATAAGCTTCATTCCGCGCTTATGCATCTCGCTTATCATTCTCTTCCAGTCGTCCATCGTTCCGAACTCGTCCATAATATCGGTATAGTCCGATATGTCATAGCCGTTGTCCTCGTTCGGGCTTTTGTAGCACGGCGAAAGCCAGATCGCGTTTATGCCGAGCTCTTTTAAATAGTCAAGCTTTTCAGTGATACCGTTTAAATCGCCGATACCGTCGCCGTTTGAGTCCTTAAAGCTTCGGGGATATACCTGATAGAATGTCCAGTCATAAAATTCTTTTTGTCTTTTAGTCAGCATCTTACTTCTCCTTAACAATAATATATTTCAGTATATCATAAATCGCACACCGTTTCAATATGAAAAACGCTGTTTTTTGTATTCGCGCGGCGACGATCCGACGGCTTTTTTAAACACGGCGGAAAAATAACCCGAATCCGAAAAGCCGACGGTATATGCGATTTCCGAAACGGTGAGGTCGGAGCTTTCGAGCAGCACCTTCGCGTTTTTTATTCTCACCAGGTTTATATAGTCGCGCAGAGGCATATTGACCTCGCGGTTAAACTCGCGGCTCATATATGCGCGGCTCACCGAAAGCGCCCTGCAAATGTCGCCCGAGGTGATGGGAAGCGCATAGTTTCCGTTGATAAAATCGATCACCTTTCCGGCGACGGTCGTCTTTTTCTCGCCTTTTGTTATGAGCGCCAGTTCCAGCATATCACAAAGCGGAGCGATCAGCGTGTCGATCCTCTCTTTGTCTTCGGGCACGTTTTTTAAGAGCGAATATTTAAAAAGCGCCGTCTTTTCATCAAGCGAGTAGTGCATTGCCGCCCGCTTTACCCTTTCCTCGCCCTCCGGCAAGCAGTATCCGCTGACGGAGATGAAGCCGACCGTCCTGCCTGATGTTCTTACCGGATAGACAAACTCCGCCACTCCGGCGCGGCACATACCGAAATACACACCTGCGCGACACTTTTCTTCGGCCTTCTTTTGCTTTTTAACACAGTCCGCTGCCGCACACCTGCACCCCTTGATATAGGCGCAGTACGGATTGTCGTGCACGTTAAATGCCGAAAGCTCGGGTTCTGTCACGATGCTTAGGTTGCCGGCACTGTGAATGCTCACCGAAAGGTGCTCGTTTTTCTTTAGCCAGAGCACGTATTTTTTGATCTTCGAATAATCGTACATAACCCCTCCGTAGACGATATTACATATTTTATTTACGTTTTTAATGGAAAACATCATAATTTTGTATTATAATAGCACTTATAAAGAAATTTGTCAACGGGAGGGACAGTTTATGAGAACAATACATTATGAAACGGATCTTTGCATTGTCGGCGGCGGCCTTTCCGGCCTTTGCTGTGCCATCGGCGCATCGCGCTCCGGAATAAAGACCGTGCTCGTTCACGACCGCGCGGTATTGGGCGGCAACGCGTCCGAAGAGGTCAGAATGTGGATATGCGGCGCGCACGGCCGCGATATGAGAGAGACCGGAATAATCGAAGAGCTCGTGCTCGAAAATTTCTATCAGAACACCGGGCTCAAATACCCCATCTGGAGCAGTGTGATGTATGAAAAAGCGATGGCCGAGCCGAATTTAACGCTTTTGTTAAACACCGTGTGCTTTGACGCGGTGACGGAAAAGGGCGTCATCAAAAGCATCCGCGCCTATCAGTCGAACGCAGAAACGTTTCACGAAATATCGGCAAAATATTTTGCGGACTGTTCTGGCGACTCTGTCTTAGCACCGCTCTCCGGTGCGGCCTATATGTACGGGCGCGAGGCCAAGAGTGACTATAACGAGACCATCCCTCCCGACACAGCGGACAAAAAGACAATGGGCATGAGCTGTCTTTTCCAGATCAGGGAGACAGACCATAAAACGACCTTCACGCCGCCCAAGTGGGCATACAGCTACCCGACGGATGCGGACCTTCCCTATAAGGATCACGACAGGGAAAACAACTTCTGGTGGATCGAGCTCGGCGGAGATATGGACGCGCTCCACGATACTGACAAGTGCCGCGACGAGCTTTTAAAGATCTGCTACGGCGTTTGGGATCATATGAAAAATCACGGAAACCACGGGGTCGACAACTTCGAGCTTGAGTGGATCGGCTTTCTTCCCGGAAAGCGCGAGAGCAGGCGCTATAAGGGAAAGCATGTCATCACGCAGAACGACGTCGAGGCCGGAGGAAAATTTCCCGATATTATCGCCTATGCCGGCTGGACGATGGACGACCATTTCCCCGAGGGATTTCACTACACCAAAGGGCATCCGACGATATATCACCCGGCGCCGAGCCCGTGGGGCATTCCGCTTCGCAGTCTGATCTCGGAAAACATCGAAAACCTCGTTTTCGCGGGGCGAAACATCAGCGTCACGCATGCGGCGCTCTCCTCCTCGCGTGTTATGGCGACCTGCGCCATTCTGGGTGAGGCATTGGGCCGCGCAGTCGCGCTCGCAATCCAAAGCGGCGTTCACATTTCAAAGGTCGATATTGGCCGGCTTCAGGATATTCTTAAGGATAACGACCTTTTCATTCCCGGCCATAAAAGAAAGGTCTCTCACTTAACGATGTCGGCCTCCTGCACGGCGGACATTGTCCGAAACGGGATTGACCGCGGCGAGGAAAATCTCTGGAAAGGAAAAGAGGGCGACACGGTCACCTATGAATTTTCAAAGGATTCCTTTGTTTCCTCTGTCCGCCTCGTCTTTGACAGTGACTTAAACAGGCCGTATCACAATATGCCATGCTGTTATCACCTTCACGAAACAGAGTACCGCGTTCCGGAAACGCTAATAACCGAATATAAAATTGAGTCGGAGGATTCTTCCGGCACCAGTAGTAGCATATTGGTTTCGGACAATCACGAGCGAATAGTCTGCCACAGCGTCGGCAAAAATGTCAAAAAAATAAAGTTCGTTCCGCTAAAAACGAACGGTGCGCCCGAATTTCGCCTTTTCTCGTTTGAGTTAAAATAAAAAATATGAATCAGAAAAAAAGAGCCTAAAGTCGATCCGTAATAAGAAAGTAATGGTTTTACGAAAAAGGGTACTGTAACCTTAAGTTACAGCACCCTTTTTATGTTCAAGAAAGCAAAGTAATGCGTAAAACTGCCATGGGCATCATAAAATCCGGATTTTTCGATGAAGTGCAAGGCAAAAAAGCGAAGAATCCTTACGGATTGTGAGCTTTTTTAACACAGCAATTCGCGAAAAAGATGCTTTTAGGGCT
>ERZ779851.1326-NODE-1326-length-22214-cov-12.229929_pt1 | contig 22214 bp, 20 predicted proteins | sample MGYA00511094_ERZ779851 | MGnify/ENA primary metagenome ERZ779851 (study PRJEB29588, sample SAMEA2155512) | human gut metagenome | biome: human gut; feature: human-associated habitat; material: faeces | place: Denmark | collected 2008/2010 ...
GGGCGATCAGAATGACCGCCAGAATCGCGCCCACAAATGCCGCAGCCCCTATGACCGCCAACAACTTTTTGCTGAGTTTCTTCTTCGCTGCTTTGCAGATCAGCGCGGCGCAAGCCGTGCAGACAGCCGCAGCCACAAGTGCAATGCCCAGCGTTTCCCATAGCCAAGATAGTTCATATAGGATTTTCATGTGTTCATCATCTCCTGTTCGTTAAAGCGAAAGCACTATTTTGCCAATGCCTTCTCAATCATATCGGCTTTTTCTGCCCTTCCCATAAGGCGATAGTATTTACACCATAACAGCGGAGACTGCAAAGGAATAACCTCTGTCCCGAGCAACACCTGCTCAGCGATTTGGTTTTCACGCAAAGAGCAATCAAAGACCCTTCCTTCATTCACGACTGCAAAGCCAGCCATCACATCAACCTCGATGGAGTCTATGCGGAACTCCAAAAAGGTCTTTGTCTGGTACATAGGATTCGGTTTAGGATTGGGTGGACATAACTCTCCCATTTCCGATAGGATCGCCTTGGCTCGTTCGGCATCTTGAACGGAGACCATCAAATCAATGTCATGAAATTCAGAAACGAACCCTTTAAGGAACAGCATCAAAGATGCACCTAAAGCCCATTCGATCTGTGCTTCATTGAAGCGGTGAGCAATCCTTCTTAATAATTCAAGTTTTTCTTGTGTTTCCGGCATATCATACCTCCGCACCTACCAATTTATACGCTTCTTAAAGTCCAAGTCCTTCAACCCACGTCGCAAGCTCCTTTTCCTGAAATGTGGACATGATGAGCTTTTTTGTATATAAGGCCATATACACCCCTCCTAAGTATGGGGAATTCTAGTTCGTCTCTAAGCTGTATTTTAAAAGATTTGAGGAAAAAACGCAAGCTTCTCCAGAACGGAAATGCAGCTTCTTCATTTATCCCGGCACATATAGGTGAAGCTTATCTGTAATTGTCTATTAGCATCAATACTTCTATTAGGGTGCGCTTCTTTCCGGATTTAAATGAGAATGTTGTACTCCTTGGAAGAAAAACACCGCAATACGAATGGCTTTTTACAAATCTGTCCATACCTGCGTAGGACTTTCTCTTGACATTTCCTTTAAGTGTTGATACGATGCTGTTAGATGCCCTGTGGCTCTTGTAAGCCACAGGAGGTTAAAATCGCGCGGAGGCTGCAAGCATCCGTAGTTGTGTGAAAGAAGGCGACAACGAAGAGAATAGGAGGTCCATTATGAATTACAGTGCCATGATACAAAATCGCAAGTCTGTCAGATCTTTCCGGAGCAAAGGAGTCTCAAGCGAATCTATTGGTGAGATCAGAACCTACTTTGACAAAGAGTGTATGCGGCTATTCCCTGAAATCGAGACGCAGCTGGTGATCGTGGGCGGTGAGGCGCAAAAAGCGCTGGAGGGGTCTGCCGGTTACGAGAAGTATCTTATCGGCGCACCGCATTATTTGGTACTTCTGTCGGCCCCTCATGAAAACGCGGGGAAAAACGCTGGTTATCTGATGGAAGATATGATCCTGAAGTTGACCGAGATGGAGATTGACAGCTGCTGGCTGACCTTTACGAACAGTGAGCGGGTAAAGTTTGCGCTGTCACTGTCTTCACCATTGGAGGTGGCGGCCATTGTGGCTTTCGGTTACGGAGAGCGGACACGGAAGGCGCTGCGGCTTAATATTCAGAATGTATCGAAGGTGGACATCTCTATCCTGAGACAGTATTACGCACCCAAGAAGAGTATCAACGAGCTGGTTTCTGTGGGGAAATGGGGTTGCAAGGATGGTTTGGATGAATTGATGCTGTCGTATGGCGACATGTTATGGCGCTCCTTCTATGCAGCCTCTCTCTCCCCCAGTTATCTGAACCGGCAGCCCTACGGCTTCCTGCTGCAGGAGCATGAACTGTTTTTGATCCAGACGGAGGATGCCCCTACCGACCCACACGATGGTGAACTGGATCTTGGAATCGTATTGCTGCACTTTTCTGCCGTGGCCGCCCAGTGGATGGGTGTACCAAAATGGACATTTGACCGGATGCCCGACGATATCCTTCTACCAGAAGGGTGTCGTATTGTGGCGGTTTGTCATATCTGATGTTTGAAAAAAGTTCTGTATGCTTAATCATCATTAAGCCAAAATAAGAAAAGCTGATGGGTTTCCTTCTTTGAAAATCCATCAGCTTTTCCTGTTAATCTGTGCGGGTGTGCTCATGCACGGTAAAAGTGCTTTTGTGATAGTCTAACAGCCCGTCATGCCGCATACGAGACAGTTCCCCGCACAAAGAGGTTCTGTCCACCCCCAAATAGTCTGCCAGTTGCTGGCGATTAAAAGAAATGGTAAAGGTGTGATTGCCGCCTCTCCTTACACATTCTGTGAGGAACAACATGACCCGCTTACGGATGGTCTTGGGATTTGTATACAGTATTCTCCGTGAGAATTGCATTATTTTTCGCGCAGAGATCGTCAGTAAGTTGCGCATCAGTCGGATGTTTAGACTGTCCGGGGACAGTGACGCTTCCAATACCGGACGCATATTCAAAAAGAGTATCTCGCTGTCCTCCGCAGCGACCACATGGATCATCAGCGGCTCATCAGGAAGGCAGACATACGCCTCTGCGAAGGTGCCGCCGGGGCGTACACTGCCCACCACACTGTTATTGCCCCATATATCGCCAAGCTGGAGCATTGCTAGGCCGGAGAGCACCACGCCTATACAGTCTGTTGTCTCACCTTCGGACAGGATGATCTCACCCTTTTTGTAGCTTTTTCTTTGTGCCGTCAGAAAAACAAGAAGACTTTTGATCTCGCTTATTTCGACGCCGTGAAAAATGGGGAGATTGTGCAGAAACTGTTCCATAATTTCCCTCCAATTGTTGTCATGGCAACCGAAGTTTTCTTTCAATCATATTATAGTTAAATTGTATCTGTCAAGATATTTCCGAACATTCAGGGATACAGCTTTTCTTAATATCTATATCAGCGAAAGGATTCGCAACGCATGAGTTATAAGCTTTGGAAAGACCGGCGGGACACATTTGAACGACTTGATCTGCGAGGTCGAATTGATAACGTGCTGACGGAACTCACGGAAATGGCAGCCGAAACAAGAAAAGGTCAGGGAATTCACGTGATTCAGTCATTTCGGCCAATCATGTATTACGGCCCTATGAGTAAACTGGGCTTTGAATATCATACTGAGCAGAAGGGTAACGAGGAGTTCCACATTTACTTCTGCCGGGTTAGAAAAGGCGAGTGACAATGTTCCCCGTCCCCTTTCCAAATGCTGGCGATGCATCCGCAGTGTAGTGACGTTGACCTATTGACCCTTGTCGGTGCGGCGGTTCTGGCCGCAAAGTGCGAATTTAAGAGCTAGCCCATACTACTTTCTCCCGGTTTGCATCTGACGATGCGGAGAGAGTGCGCGGCGCGGAAATGATGTTCTTTTCGCGCCGCCTCTTCTCTCTCCCCTACATGGGAGAATCTTTCAATAAAACTCTTTTCTACCTCATCCTCAGCATGGCAAGAGTGTCCGGCGGCAAAAACTGCTTCTCCGGGCGCTCTTGCCAGTATCAGATGAATATATTCTTGTGTACACCAGGAAAGGAGTGTTTCTTAATGGCGTCATATCTGTTTACTTCCGAATCGGTTACCGAGGGGCATCCCGATAAGATCTGCGATCAGATCAGCGACGCTGTTCTGGATGCTGTTTTTGCGGTGGATACCAATGGCCGCGTGGCCTGTGAGACGGCTATCTCCACAGGACTGATTCTCGTTATGGGGCAGATCACCACCTCTGGCTGTGTGGATATTCCCAAGATTGCCCGGCAAGTGGTCCTTGACGCAGGCTATGATGACGCCGCCTGTGGATTCGACGGCAATACCTGTGCTATCATTGCCAATATTGATGAGCAATCCGATGATATTGCCTTGGGTGTAGATCAATCTTTGGAGGCAAAGGAATCCGGTCAAAATGAACTGGATAACGGTGCCGGCGATCAGGGAATGATATTTGGCTACGCCTGTGATGAGACTCCCGAACTGATGCCGCTTGCTATCTCTTTGGCGCATAAGCTGGCCAAGCGTCTTACCGATATACGAAAACAGGGCCTTGTGGATTATTTAAAGCCGGATGGCAAGACGCAGGTCACTGTGGAGTACGGCGATAATGGTAAGCCCTTTCGTGTGGACACGCTAGTAGTTTCTGCCCAACATGCCGCTGAAATCCCGCTGACACAGATTCGCAAGGATATTATCGAGTTGGTTATCAAGCCTACCGTCCCTGCGGCACTGATGGATGAGAATACCAAGATCTATGTAAACCCGACCGGCCGGTTCGTTATTGGCGGTCCTCAAGGGGATAGCGGGCTGACTGGGCGGAAGATCGTGATGGACAGCTATGGCGGCAGGGCACCCCATGGCGGCGGGGCCTTTTCTGGTAAAGACCCCACAAAAGTGGATCGCTCCGCTGCCTATGCCGCTCGCTGGGTGGCCAAGAATGTGGTAGCTGCCGGTCTTGCCAGCAGATGCCAAATCCAGTTGGCCTATGCCATCGGTGTGGCTCAGCCCCTGTCTGTAATGGTGGATACATTCGGTACCGGCACAGTGGCGGATGACCGACTGGCGGCTGCTGTAAAACAGGTATTTGACTTGCGGCCGACCGCCATTATCCGCGATCTCAACCTGCGTAAGCCAATTTATCGTCAGTTGGCCGCCTATGGACACATGGGCCGGGAGGAGCTGAATGTAGCTTGGGAGAACTGACCGGATCGATGCGCTGAAGACTGTTCTGCAACAGGCTTAACTCCCCTGTTGTCAAAAGCCCTGGGGATTCCCAGGGCTTTTGATTTATCCTGATATACTGGATCAACCTGTCAGTTCCGTAAATTATACCAGTCTCACCACCGGTTTGATCAGGTCGGCAGGCTTGTCCTTCATCAGCTGCAGCGCTTCGGGAATATGCTCCCAGCCGTCAAATACATGGGAGACCAGCAGACTGACATCCAGTCTGCCCGACATGGCCAAGGCACCTAGCTTCTCCATGCGAAGGCGGCCGCCGGGCATCAGACCGCCCTGAATCTGCTTGTGACCCATGCCAACGCCCCACGCCACACGAGGAATTGTGACATAGTCGCCGTCCCCCAGATAGTTCACAGAGCCGATCTTCCCTCCGGGCTTCAGGCAGTTCACTACCGGCTCAAAGGTTTCAACGCCACCACCGGCGATAATAGCCTTGTCTACCCCCTTGCCACCGGTCATGGTCAGCACCTGCTGGTCAATGGGGCCGTTTTTATAGCTGATAAAATCATCCGCTCCATATTTTCTGGCCACCTCAATGCAATTGGGCCGGGTGCCCACCGCAATAATGCGGGACGCTCCCCGCAGGACCGCGCCTGCCACCGACATCAGGCCAACAGGGCCGATGCCCACCACCAGCACGGTGTCACCAAATTGCACGTCCGCCAGTTCCACGCCATGAAAACCGGTAGGAACCATGTCCGAAAGCATACAGGCATCCACAATGTCCATGCCCTCCGGCAGCAGCGCCAAATTGCCGTCAGCGTCATTGACGTGGAAATACTCCGAAAAGACGCCGTCCTTGATGTTGGAGAATTTCCATCCTGCCAGCATTCCGTCAGAGTGCATGGCATAGCCGGCCTGCGCCTCCAGGGAACTCCAGTTGGGGGTAATGGCCGGGATCAGAACCCGGTCGCCGGCCTTGAAATCCCGCACCTCGGAGCCTACCTCCACCACCTGGGCACAGCATTCGTGGCCCAGGATCATGTTGTGCCGCTCACCAACAGCACCCTCCCAGACGGTGTGTACGTCTGAGGTGCAAAGGGCAACGGCTAACGGCTTGCAGATGGCGTCCAGCGGCCCACATTGTGGACGATCCTTTTCGATCCAACCGACCTCACCGATCTTCAGCATGGCAAAACCCTTCATAAGCATGTCCTCCTATCTTTTTTGATTATTTAAGCCTGGCTGTCAGGCAATGAAAGCTGTTGCCTACTCATTGACAAAATACCCATCGTCACCTGTCACCATAGCTTGCGCATCCCCGCCGACCTTATTCCTGGCCCGCGGAACGCTGCGAGAGAGACTTTCATTATGCAGATTGTTAATTTTTGCCAATATCTTGAGAATACTCTCCGCTTGAGGATAGTGTAGAAGTTTTTTCTACACCGCTCCGTTGCTCTGACAACGGCTTTTCTCCATGCACTATGCTATCTTATTAAGATAAACTACTCTTAAAATGTAAAATGTTTACAGGAGGGAGGACTCAAAATGGATCGTATGGTATTTGATAAACTCAATTATGGTCTCTATGTTGTAGGAGTTTTTGAGGGCGGACGTAACTATGGGTGTCTGATCAGCTCTTTTTTCCAGATCACCAGCGGCAGCCCTCAAAAGTGCGCTATCGTACTCAACAGGGATAACCGTACCTGCGAAGCGCTGCTGAAAGCCGGCACACTGACGGTGTCCATGGCTGCGCAGGATGCCAGCCGTGAGCTACTGAGCGTTTTCGGCTATCGCTCCAGCCGTGTGGCGGACAAGTTTGCGGGATTGCCTGTGCAGCGGGACGCCTTTGGCAATCCCTATCTTACAGACAGAATTGCCGCATGGGCCAGCTTGAAGGTGACGGAAACAATCCCTGTCAAGAATTATTATCTGTTTATCTGCGACGCTGTAGACGGGCAAACACTCAGCAATGCGCGGCTGATGACAATGGATGAGTTTTTGCGAAAGGGGGCCTTTGCTCCACCGCCTACCGCCACGGTTTACCGTACGATGCGGGAAGATGCGGGATGGATCTGTCCTGTCTGCGGCTATCACTATTCCGGCGAGACCATTCCGGAAGGATATCTCTGCCCGCTTTGCCGCTGCCCGGGCGGGAAATTTGAGAAAAAAACGGGCTGATGGTGTTCTGCTACGGCACAGAATCGGAAGGGAGGCCTCTTATGTCCAACATGCCGGGGGATTGCGGTAACACACATCCTGATGGGAAAGATACCCACCATCACATGCACCCGCATGTGGGGATGCGGAAAGTCAAGAGTATTCTGGCTATTTTTTGCGGCTTCTGCCTTTGGCAGCTGATACGCCTTTTTGTGCCGGGGCTGGAGGTGCATCCGATTTTCATCTACATCTATGGTATGATGGAAATTCGTGAAACCTCTGAAAAAACAAAGGAAAACGGAAAGATGCGTATTTTGGCTACGTTGACCGCCGTTGGCGTGGGACTCCCTATCATGTTCTTGACCGACTGGCTCTGGGGGCAGTTGCCGGCGCAAGCCTACCGGCATTGGGTGGAGGCGGCTATTCTGCTGGCGGGAAGCCTGCTTGTCCTATGCGCGGCAGAATTACTGGGATGCCATGCGTTTTGCGGGCTGGCAACTGCAATCTATATCGTTTTGATCGTCAGCCATTTTGAAAGCAGTATGTACCTGTACTCCTTCATGAGAGCGATTCAGACGATTCTTGCCGTTCTTATTGCATGGTTTATCAATGTAAAGCTTCTTCCTTATCCGCCTGTTCCCGGAAGCGTCAGTGGATGGATCATGAGGCGTAAAGATACTTCTGAAAGCGAGCCGCAATAACGAAGAAAAATGATTGCTGCGATCGGCACGGCGATTCGCTTGAAATAAAACGTTAACAAACCCCATACTAATGCCAGCAGATACAACCAATCGCCGCACCTGCTGGCATCAGAGGGAAGGGATAGCTTTCTCGTATGGAGAAAGATACTGAGGGGGATAATGTCATTATACTTTATGGATAACTTATCTTCTGTTGGTAAAGCAACATTTTGGGAAAATTTTGAGGGGCTACTTGCGCCCTGTGTGTTTTGCCACCTTGCTTCTGCGGTGCATATCCTGCAACTGCAACCGTTTTGTTGATGTTTTGTAATTGCAACTCCTGATCTATGCTGGTATAATGATATCAACAGGAGTGGAGGAGACCACATTCGCGGGACAGTGTGCAGCAAAGGTTGATACAGGCAGAGAAGACCGATCGTTTTTGATACTGACCGGCCATGTCCTAAATAGCGACAGCAAATTGAATACATATTGTATATGTTGTGCCGTTCAGATTTCTCGGTGTTTCTGCGTGAGAGCAGTACCCGGAAAATTTGCGCGGCCTTTTTTATTCTCGATGTAAACCCGTTCATTGAAAGGAGGTAGACTATCATGAGGACGACTCTGGGAAGCGTTGCGCTGGGAATGATCGTCAGAGACTTCGTCTCAGCGGAACCGATTCTGGCATTTCTGGATAATGCGGAAAAGTTTGGCCACGAGATCAGCCACGTAATCGTTGCTTATTCACATCGATTCGATTGGACGGCGGTGCAGATGCTGGAGGGACGCGCTAGGCTCTCGTTGGTAAAACTGCACGACTATGAAAAAGCCAAATGGGAATTAGGATATCTCAATCTGCGGCAAAACTCGATATCCGATCTGCTTTACTGCCCGTTGTTGGATGGACGAGGGCTGATTCCCTACGGATTTAACCGCAATCACGTTCTGCTGGAGGCACTCTTTGAGAAAATAGATGTACTTATCTTTGTGGATTCTGACGTACAGCCGGCGGTGCTGCGCCGGAGGGAGAACGGAACGGTTTGTTTGGAGGAGATCGACTTTGTGGGAGCGCATCTGCGGGGAATGGAAATGGGCGCGGATATTACCAGCAGCGACTATTCCGGTTACAGTATCCTGCCACCGGCGGACTTTGACGGAATGTCTGCGCTGCTGTACGGACTTCATAAAGAGGAAATGTGTCTTTTCTGGCACGACAGCAAGCTGCATCGCGGACTTGTCCTTCAAGGTGCGGATATGCCGGAGCCGGTGTCCACCACTAAAGTGCTGGGTGGGAATCTTGGGATCAGGATGGGGGCATTTCCCACCCTGCCGCCTTTTTTCTCACCATACTATTTCTATAATGGGGTTCCCTTCCTTGCGAGGGGAGAAGATACCTTCCTCGGCCTTGCCGCCGCGAAGAATAGAATCAACTGCCTCGATATCGGGGCTCATATCTTCCATGATACCTATGGCGACTATCCCGCGGTTCCGGAGCTGCGGACAGATAGCCGTATCCGTGATCGGCTCTACTATACTTGTACCGGATGGATCGGACGGAACGTATTTCTCCGATGGCAAACCGGATATGATGCGTCCCACTTCGACTGGCGCGCGGAGCAATTAGAGGTGGGGGCAAGAGCCTTGTTCCGATATACACAGGATTCTCGGTTCCTCGACCTTCCAAACATTCAGCAGGCGGCGGAGGCCTGCCTGCCGGATATGGTCGTGCAATATACAAGAGCGAAGCGGGCCTGGGACGATTTTATGGAAAGGTGGTTTGAACGATGAAAGTTTTGATGGTGAACCATTTCCCGCTGGAGGGCTCTGGCAGCGGCACATATACAAAAAATATCGCGGCGCATCTGACAAAACAGGGGCATGAAGTATGCGCGGTATTCCCAGAAAATTCTCCGTCGGCAGATATTCCCGGAGTGCGGCTTATTCCGGTTATGTTTTCCGCGAAGGGTGCAAAAAGGCGAACGAAAAAGGAGTATTTGCCCTTTAATTTTCCGTGCTTCACCACCCATCCCCGAAGCACGACCACCTTTGCCGACCTGAGCAGCGAAGAGTTCGCGCAATATCTGGCGGCGTTTGACGCGGCGATCCATAAGGCTGTTATGGAATTTCAGCCGGATATTATTCATGCACAGCATATTTGGTGCCTCTCCTGGCTGGCGGTAAAGCACCATATCCCCACTGTGGTAACCACCCATGGGACAGACCTTATGGGCTGTGTCAAATGGCCGGGTTTCCGAGGCTTTGCGGAGGAAACCGTTAAGCACTGCACAAAAATCATTGCTATCTCCAGCAGCAACAGAGATGCGGTGCTGGAGAACTTCCCGGAAGCCTGCGCGAAGATTTCACTGTTGCCAAACGGGTATAATGAGGATGTTTTCTATCCTGAGGATGTGGATCGCACATCGCTTCTCGCCCAGATGAACATCCCCTATAACGGAGAGAAGATCGTACTCTTTGCAGGGAAGCTCACCACCTTCAAGGGCGTAGAAAATCTTCTGTCCGCAGCGCACTATTACGAGGAGCAGGAATCTCCCAGGATTCTTACCTTGATTGCAGGCGATGGGCAGGAGCGAGAGGAGCTGATGGATCTCTCGCAGATGCTGGGTTTGAAGTCGACCTACTTCCTGGGCCACAAAACACAGGAGGAGCTGCGCAGACTCTACTGTGCCGCAGATGTGTTTGTCATTCCTTCCCGCAAGGAGCCTTTTGGCCTTGTCGCCCTGGAAGCCATGGCTTGCGGTACACCGGTGGTAGCGACGAATGCGGGCGGCTTGCCGGAATTTGTTAACAACCGGGTGGGTACGCTCGTGGCGATCGACGACGAGGAGGAGCTTTACGCCGCTATTTTAGATGAGCTTATGCGTAATGAACAGGAGCCAGAGCGTAGAAAAACCATTGCGGATTATGCGCGAAACGGCTACACCCAGGCGACATACCTGCAAAATCTGCTTCGGCTTTATGGTTCCTTGCAGTTTTACCGCAATGCGTGGTAGGGGGAAAGCGGCCATGAGAAAAACGATGATCATACCCACCTACTGGTGTAGGAGCTCCGGCAAGTGTTGGCAGGAGGGGGATGCCGTCTACGATCACCCCACTCCGGTTGATCAGGAAGGTACTCTGGAGCGAACCCTTGTCAGTATGCAGCAGTTTCAGGAAAAAGACTTCAAGCTGGTGATCCTGATTTGCCCTACAACACCTGATGTGGAGGAGGCCGCCTATGAGCAGGTTTACCGTATCGTCAAGCGCGTGAAGCTACGGGCGGAGACGTATCTCTTTACGGCAGGCGATCTTGCCGCCATTTCCCGCATCCTGAAGGGTGCGGGTCTTGGTGACAGGGGGGCGGCACTGCTATCCATGTTCGGATATTCCAATGTGCGGAATATGTGTCTGCTGGCGGCCACCATTCTGACGGCTGACGCCGCGCTGCTGATCGATGACGACGAGGTTTTTGAGCTTCCGGATTTTGTGCCCCGTTCTCTGGAATTCCTTGGGCGCAGAGTGTATGGTGATGTGGTACACGGCGTGGCGGGCTACTATCTTAACGGAAAGGGCCGGTACTATGATGATGTGACGCCGGAGCCGTGGATGACTTATTGGGATCGTTTTGGAAGCAAGGCGCAGGCGTTTGACCAGATCATTGGGAGCGGCCCACGCTTGAAACGGACCCCCTTTGCCTTTGGCGGCGCCATGATTTTGCACAGAGAGATGTTTGAATGTGTCCCCTTTGACCCGTTGGTCAAAAGAGGTGAAGATATCGACTATCTGATCAACAGCAGAATGTTCGGCTTCAGCTTCTTTCTGGATAACACCCTATCCATCAGGCACCTGCCGCAGCCTAAAACCCATCCCCAGTGGATGCGTATGCGGGAGGATATTTACCGCTTCGTCTACCAGCGGGCCAAGATGACCTCACAGTATAAGACAAGCAATCTGGTCAGGGTCGACCCCGAGGACTTGGATCCCTATCCCGGCGCGTTTCTGAAAGAGGATCTGGAGGAGAAGATCTACCGGAGCAGCATGATGCTGGCTGCCCAGTATCTGGCGGAAAACGACCCGGCGTCGGCAATGGAGGCCATGCAGAACATATACCTTGCCAAGCATGACGCCCAGCCTGTCTTTAATGCATTCCGTGCCTATCTGGACGTGCAGACGGAATGGGAAAGGCTGATTGCCCTTGTCAGAAAAGAGCGGTACGCCGTTCGGGCCATTCTGGAGCGGCACAATATTTCCGCACCGGAGATCCATTTGGACAAGGAGCACCGCAGGAAGCTCAGCGAGGCGGATGTGCTGCTGATCCTGACAAAGCTGCCGGTGCTGTCAGACCTTACCGAGAAGGATCGCGCTATTCTACGAGACTATTGCCATGTAAAAACCTATTATGAAAATGAAACGGTATTCGCCAGCGGGGATCATAATGATGAGGTCTGCCTTGTGCTGAAGGGAAATATCCGGTTGGTGGCCAATCGGGAGAACAACAGCGGAGCCGCTCCGCTGGAGATGGCCACGCTGGGCGTCGGCAGCTTTATTGGAGAGAACTGTCTGACACGCAATGTATTTCGGCTCAGCGGCGTTGCCACGGAGTTTACGGAGCTGCTGTGCATTGGCAAAACCCGGCTAAATGACCTGCTGGAGCGGCATCCCGCCGTTGGCGTGAAGCTGCTGCGGAAATTCTTGGAGAGCATGTCTGATAAGATCACCCATACAAACGAGCAGCTTCGGCGTACCGCAGATTATGATTATGACGTGGTAGATGGACTGCCGGAATACCGGGATTAGACTGGCGAGACGCTTGCGTCGTTTTCCGTAGGGGTGCATCCCTATGATATTGGGTGCACCCTAGGCAATCATAATATATAATAACACAAGAAAGAACACAAGAAAGGCGGCCGCAGGCCTTTGCCCTGCGGTCGAAGGGTTCCTCTCTATGCTGAGTGGCTGCCAGGGTAAGCCGCGTACCCCCTACGATCATCGAAAAGATCTGCCCGAATTGCGGGAGCATCATTGAGCTGTTCTCTATAGACACGCAGATGGCATGCGAGACCTGCGGGTTCATTGCGTATAATGACACGTTGAGCTGTGTGCAATGGTGTCAGTACGCGAGAAAGTGTGTTGGGGATGAGATGTACGACCACATGATGGCAATTGCGGCTTCACAAAAAGAAAGAGCGGCTCATTTGCGGTCTGCTCCGAAAAAAGATTCTGCTCAATAACAGCGGACGGGTCTCCTAAGGAGACCCGTCCGCTGTTATTGAGCTATGATGGCGAGATTTCAACGGAGGGCGTTTTCCGCCATGGCATACCACCTGCACAGGAAACCTCACAACACTTTAATTTTATATCAAATGGTGACTTTATGTCAATTCAAAAAGTGGATTATATAACATTTCGGAACACTATCCAAACTTAGTCGTACTATTTTTGCTGTTTTGCGAATTGTTTTCTGAAAATAATTTGCTATAATAAAGATACCGATAAAGTATAGGAAGAGGTGAATCCAATGACCTGATGAGTTCCCCTTTACTGCCAATGTAACGGGAAGATGGCATCACCTGAATGTTCAGCACTCTCAAAAGCCCATCGGCCTTTACGGTGTTCCACCGCACAGCGGTGTTTTCAGACAGAGCGGGAGTGAAACTAGAGACGGCGGCAGATGCCATAATCTGTAGAAACGTGAGGGACCCAATGATGACTGAGCCCAAGATGGATCAATAGCCCTTGACTGCGAGACACGGATGCGGTCAAGGGCTATTGCGTTGCAACGGGACATATAGGGGAGATGGCAACGGGTATCCGTTGCTTTTTTGCTGCGCCACAGGACATCAAGTGTGCTATGTTTGGCACCCCCAGTCTCCCAGTCTGGCCGAAGAAGCCTTTGCAGGTAGCATAAATGGGGACTGCGAATATCTCCAAATGCAAGCGGCATTTCAGGCGCATCTCAGCACCCTGTATGCTGAAGATTCGCCACTACGGGTTTCTGAGCAATCCGCAAAAGAAGATACGGCTGAAGCTGGCGCGGCGGTTGACGCGGACAAAAGCACCCATGCCCTCCGACGGCAAGCTGTCCGCACGGGAACTCATGCTGAGAGTTAGCGGTATTGACATTTGCCGCTGCCGTCAATGCGGCGGAAACCTGACCTCTTATAATATCCGCGCTTCCCCGGAGAGCTACAATCCAATCCATCTCTCGCTCTGCCCCGCAAAATGACCAGTTCTTTTCGGTGGGGAGGGGGATTTTGCGCACATCTGGATCGCTCACGACAGACAGGGAGTCGACACAGCACCATTTTCCGGAAGCATCTTGTCTATTTGAAGGTTTCTGCTATGGTACAAATTCCATAGCCAGCCGCACCGCCGGACGCGGTTTCGTGCATCCGGCATTTTGCAAAAAACTATTCAATTTACGAAGGGTATCGCTCCATCTGGCTGAGTCTATTATGCCCAAGAGGGACACAAAAATGCCACAGGTCAACGGTGATAACCTGCTGCATCAGCAGATCGTCAAACGTACCCGCGAGGCCCTGCAAGCGCAGGACGAGGCTTTTGCGATAGAACACGAAACTGCCAGCGATGCCGACCTTATCGACTATGTGCGTCGCTGCGTTGACGCCTCCTATACGTCCGCTCCCTGCGAGGTGGTCGGCGGCGCATACATTGCCCAGCGCTTCGGCAACTGGTCTGCTGCTTTGAAAGCCGCAGGGCTGCCTTCGCAGTATAAGCCGCCTCGCGAGAATGGCTACCACCGCTTCCATGAGGAGTACGCGCGTCAGGAGGCGCAGCTCATGCAGGAGCGCAGAGAAAAGCGGCAGGCCAAGGCTGACCTCGTCGCCCAGCGTAAGTCCCGCGACAAGGCCCGCGCCGCCGCCAATGCCGCAAAGGCTGCGGAAAAGGAAATATAAAAATCGCCCCAACGCCGCTGTCAATAGCTTTTTCAGATTTGAGTTGATAGAAAAATCCGCCGTGTTTTTGTCGTTTTGCCAATTTCATTTTACCACATCCCGTGGTATAGTAACACTCGTGTGAATACTATAGGAGGGATATCAAATGGAACTGGACTTTTCGGTATCGAATGAGTGGCAGGGTCTTTCTGACCAAGAAAAGCAACAGCATCTTTTTGATAAGCAGAAGGGTGTACTGGATGCTTTTCTTGAGCGCCGAGTCATCTCAAAAGAGCAATATGACCTAAGCCTCCACACCCTCATGGATAACATGGCGATACACATCGCAGTGTAATAGGAACCCGCCCTGCAATCGCAGAGCGGGTTCTTTTTGCCTTATTGGGGACGAAAATGTTCGTCGATCTGAAATGTAGTCAGCTTGATAGGGTCTAACACCAGCACAGACTTATGGGCTATGTCTACGGCGTAAGCCAAGGCACTGTCCTCCGCGCTGTCTGCGGGCTGCATGTCCCTGTCATAGACCGCCAGCACCACATCCGCAAGGTCGATAATCTGCCGATAGGCACGGAGCTGTGCGTCCGCCGCACCGACCTCGCACACAGCGGACATACAGGTGCAGTTGATGAGCGTATCCAACAAGACACTTTACATCGCCATGAACTTCCAGAGTGCGGCGGATGAGGCAAATGCCGCATTGACACACGATTTGGTCAGCCGCCTTGTGCCGCTGGAGCAGGAGATCAACCGTCTGGAGCACTATGTGGCACTTCTGGAGCCGCGGCAGGCCGAGGTCATTCGACTCGCCTATTTCGAGGGCCATACATGGCAGCAGATCAGTGCTAAAACCCAGATCACAACAAGAACGCTGTATAAGATCCGCAACCAGGCGGTCGAAGAGCTGGCGGAAATGTATGCGCTGACTGCCGATTTGCAGCGGTAAAGCCTTGGTGTTCCCATCTTTTTCTCAAAGGCTTCACCTATTGTTCACCAAGTCTTACCTTGAAAGGGCATTTTGAAGCTGGTATTCTTTAGAATACAGAATTATAGACAACGCTTCCCGGCATCACGCCGGGAGGCGTTGCTCTTTTATCAACATTTTCATAAAACACCGAGATCTGGCAATACTACCGACAACGCCATTAGGAAAGAGGAATCTTCATGGAATCCAACCGTCCGAACACCAGTCACACCACCCATACAGCACCAAGGGATATCGCCTGTGTAAGCATCGACACCTCCGCCTCCTGTGCCGAACGCATCAAGCAGTATGTGGAGCAGATGGGCGACCCGTATTGCTATACGGACAGCGGCATTGTGGTAAAGCTTGCGTATGCCAACACAGATGTGAGCCTGCAAGACCGCCTGCGGGCTTATGCGTGCAGCCTGTCCTGATTCCCCAAAGTTTCCCTGTTGACAAAAGCAAAGCGGGAAAGCATAATAGACCCGTCAGTGAAAAAAATGTTGCCGCCCGGCAATGACAGCCAGAAACCGCTTTCCTGAATTTTTAGGAGGTACGTTTTATGGCTGCATTTTTTTGCCCGCAAACCGGAGAGCTCTCCGGACAGCATTGGTATGGCATTTCCTATCTTCGCCTGTCAAAGCTGGGCAAGCGCTATGAGAGCGAGAGTATCGACAACCAGCGAAAACTGATCCACGAGTTCGTGCAGCGGCACCCGGAGATCACGCTGGTGGGGGAGCAGGTAGACGACGGTTACACCGGCACCAACTATGACCGGCCGGGCTTTCGCGGCGTTATGGACGCTATCCGTGAAAAGAAGGCGAACTGCGTCATTGTAAAAGACCTGTCCCGCCTTGGCCGTGAATATATCGAGACCGGCAAGTATCTGGAAACCATTTTCCCGGATATGGGCATCCGGTTCATCTCTGTCAATGACGATCTGGACAGTGAACACACGCCGCTGTGCGATGATATTTCCATCCCTATCAAAAACATTATGAACGAGGCGTACTGCCGCAGCCTTTCACAGAAGCTGCGGGCGCAATTCCGTGTCCAGCGCAAGGCGGGAGAATTTCTCGGCGCCTTTGCCTGTTACGGCTATCTGAAAGATCCTGCCGACAAGCACAAGCTCATTATTGACGAATATGCCGCTATGGTAGTCCGCACCATCTTTCAACTGAAAATGGAGGGCTACAGCCAGCAAGCCATCGCCAACTATCTCTCCTCGGAGGGCGTTCTGCCGCCAGCGGCATATAAACAGCAGCAGGGACTGAAGTATCAGTCCGGTTTTCAGGCAGTTGGTGATAATAACGCATGGTCGCCCGTCGCGGTGCGGGCCATTCTGGAAAACCCCATCTATATCGGGACTCTGGTGCAAGGCAAACGCGGAACACCCAACTATAAAATCAAGCAGATGAAGCTGCGCAGCAAAGAGGATTGGTGCGTTGTGGAGAAAAACCACGCACCCATTATCAGCGAGGAGCTATTTACTTCGGTGCAGCACCTGCTGTCACTGGATACCCGCACATCCCCTTCCGAGGAGGTAGTGCAGCCCTTGGCTGGAATGCTGTACTGCGCCGATTGCGGCCGCGCCATGTGCAGGCGCAGCGTAAAGCGCGGCAACCGCACATTTTACTACTACGTCTGCTCCACCCACAAGCGCTCCAAGCTGTGCAGCAGCCACTCCATTTCGCAGACTGCTTTAGAGGACGTGGTGCTGCGGGCCATCCAGAAGCAAATCGAGATGGTGGTCGATATTGACCAGTTGATCCACGAGATCGGTCAAAAGAGCATCCAAGCCGCCAAGCACCGGCAGTTGGATATGACCATTGAGGAAAAGGAGAAGCAAATCACCGGGCAGAAGGAATACCGTATGCGCTTGTTGGAGGCTTTCCACGATGATCTGATTTCCCGCACGGAATATGATATGATGCGGCAGCGCTATACGCAGCAGATCGACGCATTGCAGGTAGCCCTTGCCAGCCTGCACGAACGGCGGCAAGCTTTAGAGGAAGGTTCGGCAGACACACGGAACTGGGTCGCCGAATATACCAAATTCAGGAAAATCGACAAGCTTACCCGTGAAATGGTGGCCGGATTGATCCGCAGGATCACGGTATCCGAGGGCAAGCAGATCACGATACAGTTCAACTACGCCGATGAGCTGGCGTCTTATCAACAGATGATCGCAGCAGCGGCGAAGGAGGTGGGGTAAGTATGGCACGAAAAAGCAAATATCTGTCAGCCCAACCTGTGTCTGATACGTCAGTCCACTATCTGGCCGGACAGTATGGCCGGTTATCTGTGGAGGACGGCGACGACACCGAGAGCAACTCCATCGGTAACCAGGCAAAAATCGCCGATGCTTTCCTTGCGGAGTACCCCGATATCCAAATTGTCGAGCGGTACGCTGACAACGGCTATACCGGCATGAACTATAACCGTCCGGCATTTCATCAGATGATGGCGGATGTGCGGAGCGGCAAGATCAACTGCATTATCATCAAGGACATCTCCCGTTTGGGCCGCCATTTCGTCGAGACCAGCGAACTGGTGGAGCAGATATTCCCCGCCATGAACGTGCGCCTTATCAGCGTCAATGACAACTATGACAGTCTTGTGCAGGATGTCAGTGCTGCCGCGTCCCTCACCATGCCGCTGAAAATGGTCATGAATGAGAACTACGCCAAGGACATTTCACGCAAAATACGCAGCAGCATCCATGCGCAAATGCGCAGCGGCACATACCTGCCTTCGTCCAGCAGCGTCCCTTACGGTTATCTCCGGAATGCCACTGCCGCGTCTTATGATATTGATGAGGAAGCCGCTCCGGTCGTCCGGCGTATCTTTGCCTTGCGTTCCGAGGGCGTCAGCTTCAACGCTATCGCAAAGCAGTTGAATCAGGAACATATCCCGTCCCCCGCTCAACTGCGTTATCTGCGTGGAATGAACAGCTCCGCAGCGTACCGGGACGCACTGTGGAGCAGGGCGACTATCCGCAAGATCGTCGGCAGCGACGTCTATATCGGCAACCGCACCTATGGGAAAGTATCCCGAAACCATTTGAATGAGAAAAAGAAGCGTCAGCCCGTTGAGCAATGGACGGTCATTCCAAACGCACATCCGCCGATCATCAGCAAGGAGCTGTTTGACGCGGTGCAGCAGGTCAACCACGAGGTTCTTGCGTCCCGCGCCGCCTATCGCGCATGTGCTGATATTGGCGATGTGCAGGCCGATCTTTTCCGTGGTAAGCTGTTCTGCGCGGAGTGCGGCAGTCCCATGGGGGCCGGCAAAGGCTGCGCCCGGCACGGCGCACACTCGCCCAGTCGGCTGTTCTATGACTGTAATCGCTATCGCTACTCCGCGCACACCGTCTGTGCCAGCCACTACATCCGCCATGAACGACTGCTTGCCGCTGTCACCGACGCCTTAGACCAGCAGTTGACATTGGCGGTTGATGTAGAGCGGCTGATCCATGAGATCGACCACTCCGCCGAACTGACACAGGCAAAGCAGGAAAAGCAAAATACCGCCACGAGCCTGCGGCTCCAGCGGCAGGGTCTTGACCGGAAGCTGGATATGCTGATTCACGATCTGTCCACAGGACTGATCGGCCGCGAGGAATTCCTCTACGCAAAAGAGAAATACCGGGCAGAGCTCAACCGCATTCTCGCGGCGGAAGCTGCGCAAAAGGAGCGGGTCAAGCAGATGCAGAAGGGCCTATCCACCGCACAGGCATGGGTACGCGCCATGCAGGAATATCGACGGCTCCCGGCCATAACGAGGGAGCTTCTTGATACGCTTGTGGAGCGCATCTCCATTCACGAGGATCGCAGCATCACGATCCAGCTTAACTATGCCGACCCCTTCGCCGCCTTGCGCCCCTATCACACACTGGAAGAGGAGGCTGCTTGCTGTGGATAAAACGACTTCCAATCTCATGATCTGCTACTACCGCCTTTCTTCGGAGGATGGCGATGTCGCACGCGGAAATGCCGCAGAGAGCTTCAGTATCTCCGCACAGCGTCTCTGTGTACAGAACTTCCTCGCGTCCCGTCCTGATCTGGAGGGAACCGTTGAGGAGATCGTAGACGATGGCTACACCGGCACCAATATGAACCGTCCCGGTATGCAGCGGCTGCTGTCGCTGGTAAAGTCTGGGAGCGTCAAGACTGTCATTGTGCGTGACCTCTCCCGTTTTTCCAGAAACTTTCTGGAGGGTGGCCACTATCTTGAGTTTGTGTTTCCAGCGTATGGCGTCCGTTTCATCTCCATCAACGACCACTTCGACAGCGCCGACTATGGCGAATCCACCGGCGGTTTGGAGCTGGGCATCACCAATCTGCTGAACCAGTTGTACAGCCGCGACCTGTCCCGCAAGATTAAAAGCGTAACAGACCGCAAAAAGCTGAATGGCGAATATGCCTTTGGCGCTGTACCTTACGGCTATCAAAAGGGTGAGCAGAAAAACACCATCGTAATTGACGCGCCTGCCGCCGATGTCGTCAGACAGATATTTCAGTGGGCCTCGCAGAGCACCGGCATCACACAGATCGCGCAGCGGCTGAATGCGTCCGGCACCGAGACTCCTTCCGCCTATCTGGCGAAAGTCCGGGGCCGCTACAAGGTGCGGAAGTTCTGGACATACGAATCCGTCCGGAATATTCTTCAGAACCGCATCTACACCGGCGATACGGAGGCGTTCAAGTCCCATGTGGTCAAGGTCGGCAGCAACCGCACGAAGCTGCTCCCCGAAACGGAGCGCCCCATCATCCCCCATACTCACGAGCCCATCGTGTCACGGGAGCTATATTTTCTCGCCCGCAGCACCGTACAGAAAACGGCACCGAAAACGCCGACAGGAAACACGCCCAGCCTGCTGCAGCCCTATCTCGTCTGCGGCTGCTGTGGAAACCGTCTCGTGAAGGGCAAGGCCTCCAACAAGAACTGGCGCTGTGCATCGGCGCGCTATGTACCGGAAAGCGGCTGTGCCGAAGTTTGTATCTCCGATGCTGACTTGCAAGCTATTCTGATCCGTGCGATCAACATGCAGTGCCGGCTGCGGGATGCCCGTCTTGCGACCTATCATCGTCAATTTGAGAACCATGCCTCCAAGCGCCGCGCCATCAACACAAGGATGCAGAGAGTGCAGGCCGATATCCGCCGCAAGCAAGAGGCGCTCATGTCTCTCTATGAGGAGCATGTCAGCGGCCGACTGTCAAAAGAGTCCTTTACAGAAAAACGGGAAAGCCTTCTCCGTGTGCAGAACGAAAAGAAGCGGCAGCTCGCCCAGTTGGAAAGCGATTGGGAGCTGCTCTCCGCGGAGGAGGAAACCGCCAAAAAGGAAGAACGGCAAACCTCCGTCCTCTCTCCGTACCATGAAATAAGCGCTTTAGACCCTGCTCTTATGCGAGAATTAGTTTGTGAAATTTTAGTTTTCCACAGGCAAAAAATTCAAATTAACTGGAGATTTCCTGATTTTACAAGTGAATTTATCGAATAAAGTTCTCAAAAAATCATTTGTTGTCCCATATTGACATCAACCGTGAGCGGCAGCCCCATCCTGCAGAACGGCAAGCTGGTGGGGGCTGTGACCCACGTTCTCATTGACGACCCCACGCGGGGCTACGGCATTTTCATGGAAAACATGCTGAACATGACGGGATGACAGGAGGCGACCCACATGCGGTCTTTGCTGATCCGCGACACCACCCGTGAGGAGCGGGAGGAGATCGTCCGCCGGGCGCTGAGCGCCTGCGGCGGAAGCTGCGACGGCTGCAATGGCTGCGGCAACTCCGGCGGCGGCCGGATCGAGGCCATTTACCAGCCCTATATCGACGGCGAAAAGGAGCTTGCTCAGATCAATGAGGAGTACTCCGCCAGCCGCCAACTGATCCGATAGCAGTTGTATCCAGTAGTATGGCGCGGCGTATGCCGCGCCATACTTTTTCCGCTGAGGAAACATCTGCTTGACCTTTTTCGGCGCAGACCGTATAATGTAAAATACGACACTGTTTGAAGGGAGGCGATCATATGGCCAGACAGAACCTGCTTCTGTCGCTGCGGGAGGGACACACCCTGACCCTGCGGCAGCAGACCAGGCTGACGCTGCAGCTCAGTATTCCCGCCATTCTGGCCCAGATCTCCTCCATCGTTATGCAGTACATCGACGCCTCCATGGTGGGGCAATTAGGCCGTGACGCCTCCGCCTCCATCGGTCTGGTGGCCTCCAGCACATGGCTGTTCGGCGGATTGTGCCGGGCGCTGGTGGTGGGCTTCTCCGTGATGGTGGCCCAGCGCATCGGCGCGTGCGAGGAGCGGGACGCCCGGAATCTGGTGAAGCAGGGCCTGTGCTCCGGCATCGCCTTCGGCCTGCTGCTGGCGGCCATCGGCGCCGCCATCTCCGGCGGACTGCCCCACTGGCTTCACGCGGACAGCGCCATCTGCCCCGACGCGTCGGCGTATTTCCTGATTTTTGCCTTGTCCCTGCCCTTCGTACAGCTGAACCGGCTGGCGGTGGGCCTGCTGGAGGCCGGCGGCAACATGCGCACCCCAAGCATATTGCTGGTGCTGATGTGTGCGCTGGACGTGGTATTCAACTCTCTGCTGATCTTCCCCACCCGGCAGCTCGGCGCCCTGACGCTGCCGGGTGCGGATCTGGGCGTGGCGGGTGCGGCGCTGGGTACGGCGCTGTCTGAAGCGGTGGTAGCCATCATCCTGTGCGGCTGCCTGCTGTGCTCCCCCATG